>LNFM01004647.1_pt1 | contig 24979 bp, 27 predicted proteins | sample 596031 | NCBI WGS metagenome assembly LNFM01 (sample SAMN04254537, study PRJNA301005) | activated carbon metagenome | isolation source: dual media filters at the Ann Arbor, Michigan drinking water treatment plant | place: USA: Ann Arbor | reverse complement strand
ATCAGCTGGATCTGCGCGTTGCGGATTTCATCATTGGTGCGCGGCCCGTCTTTGGTTGCGGCGGGCGGGGCTCTGTTGGGACGGCGAATGGGTAGCTCTCCAAAGTTGTGAAGGAAGACTGCATTTTGAAGCAAGACGCGGTGCGGAGCAAGCGAACTCGTTATCTGCGCCGGAAAACCGTCAAATGCGAGGCATTTCGACCGAGCTCGACAAATATAACGCGGCCGGCGGGACCATTTGGCCCTGCTTGACCAGACCGGCGCGCTCGCGGACAACGCCGACTGGCGAGGGTACCGAATCAATGACCAATTCAGCCGCAATCGACCGTGAACCGGGCTTTATCGAGGTGGGAGAGGGCGCCGGTCGCCGCCGGATCGCCGTGCGCGCCCGCGCAGGCGGCGGACCGGGGCTGTTCTGGCTTGGCGGTTTCAATTCCGACATGAAAGGCACCAAGGCGCTGGCGCTCGATGGCTGGGCCGCCGAACAGGGCCGTGCCTGTATCAGGTTCGACTATTCCGGCCATGGCGAGTCCGGCGGGGCCTTCATCGACGGCACCATCGGGCGCTGGCTGGAAGAGAGCGTGGCGGTGTTCGAGCAGTTCTGCCGCGGGCCGCAGGTGGTTATCGGCTCGTCGATGGGCGGCTGGATGGCGCTGCTGCTGGCGCGCGCCATTGCCGGCCGCAACGCGGCAGATGCGACGCTGGCCGGGCTGGTGCTGATCGCGCCGGCGCCCGACTTCACCGAGCAGTTGATGTGGAACGGGTTCTCCGACGAGGTTCGCGAGCAGATCCGGAGCGAGGGCGTCTGGATGCGGCCGTCGGAATATGGCGACGGCGCGCCCTATCCGATCACCCGCGCGCTGATCGAGGAGGGCCGCAACCATCTGCTGCTCGGCAGCGCCATCAACGTCGGGTGTCCAGTTCGCATCCTGCAGGGCGCGCAGGACCCCGATGTGCCCTGGCAGCACGCCTTTGCGCTGGCGCACCGGTTGCCGGCCGAGGACGTGGTGCTGACCATGATCCAGGACGGCGACCATCGCCTGTCGCGGCCGCAGGACATAGCCCGGATGCTGGCGGCGGTGGCGGAGATCGGGTGAGTTTTTCTCGTCTTCCTTCTCCCCTTGTGGGAGAAGGTGCCTTCGCGAAGGCGAAGGCGGATGAGGGGTCTCTATCCGTGGAGGCAGACCCCTCACCCGTCTCGAATGAGCTACGCTCATTCGATCCACCCTCTCCCACAAGGGGAGAGGGGGAAGAAAAAGCGAGAGGGAGGCACCGCCATGAACCCGTCAACGATGCTGCGCGCCTTCTGCGACGCCGTCGAGCAACACAACGGCAAGGCGTTTGCGGACCTGTTCACCGAGGACGGCGTCTATCATGACGTGTTCTACGGCCCGTTTGCCGGCCGGACGAAAATCGCCGCCATGATCGACGACTGGTTCTACCGCACCGCCACCGATTTTCGCTGGGACATGCACGAGCCGGTCAGCGACGGCCGCACCCTCTATGCGCGATACACGTTCAGCTATCGCTCGACGCTGCCGGAGGCCGAAGGTGCGCGCGCCATGTTTGAAGGCGTCGCGATCATGAAGCTGCGCGAGGGCAGAATCTCAGAATATCACGAGGTCGCCAACACCGCGCCGGCCTTCGTCGATATCAGGTTCGCGCCCGAGCGCATTGCGAAAATCGTTGCCAGGCAGGGCGCGGCGCTGAAGGCGCGGCCGGAGATGAAGCGGCATCTGGCGGAATGACGGAAAAAAACGCGCTGCGCGATGCCCCGGAATGACGGATCGGCCTTACGGCGGCGGCACGTCGGTCATCGGCTTGCGCTGCGCCAGCGCCGCCACCGTGGACGTCCCGATCGGCCCCTTCTCGTCATAAAGCCAGCACTCGCCGATCGCGATGCCGTCGGTGGCGTGATGGTTGACGACGTCGAAGCCGACCCATGGCGTCACCGGCAGCCGGTGCAGATAGAGCGTGACATCGCTGTTGATGTAACCTAGCCCCTGGTCGCCGGCATTGGCGAACGGGCTGGCGAAATCCGCGCCTGTCGCGACATGGACGAACGGCGACATCGGCACGCCTCCGACCAGCTCGCGCACCTCGCTCATCCACAGCCGCCGCGGCCCGAGCGAGCCCATCTGGCCCACGATCGGCCGGGTGGTCCATTTTCCGTTCATGCCAAGCCGGGGATCGGTCGGCCTGGGAATGTCCGCGGGCTTCGGCGCGTCCCAGTTCGGCGGCGACCAGACATGGCCCGGCGCGTTTTCCGTCTTGCGCAACAACTGGCAGGAAGCCCGCGCCATGGCGGTGCCGCCGGAGACGAACTCGGCTTCCACCACCTTGATGCGCTTGCCGTCGCGGACGATCTGGCTCCTGACCTTGATCGGCGTCGTGATGTTCGGCAGGCGGAACATGTCGACGGTCAGCCGCGCCGGCACGAAATCGTCGGAGCCGTGGCGCTGCTCGATCGCGAAAGCGAGCAGGCCGACGACGACGCGGCCGTGCAGCGAGTTGGGGTCCCACGGCCCGTTAGCGACCTCGGTGGGCATGAAGGTGTCGCTGGCCCGGTCATGGGTGAAGAAAGGCTGGTTCTTTGTCATGGCGTGCGACCATGCCGGATTTCGTACTCCCTGTCATCGTCCGCGAATGCGGACAATCCAGTACGCCGTGACATCTTGGGTTATCCGGGATGTCTCGGCGTACTGGATGCCCCGCTTTCGCGGGGCATGACGACGGATGTTTGTCGCCACTCCGCGCGGACATCTTCATCCGTCTCGCCGGCCACCGCCTTCGCCGCCAGTACATCGAACCTCTTTCGATCGGCCAGTTGCGACAGCGCCCATACCGCCGCGCCGCGCACCAGCGGGCTTGCATCATCGAGCAGGCGTTCGGCCTCCGGCGCCAGCGAAGCATCCTCGGCGTTGCCGATCGCGATCAGCACGTTGCGGACGAAGCGGTCGCGGCCGATGCGCTTGACCGGCGATTTCGCAAACAGCGCGCGAAAAGCAGCGTCGTCGAGCCGCGCCAGGTCCGCCAGCGCAGGCGCGCGCAATTCCGCGCGTGCGGCCAGCTTGGCCTCGCGGCCCTGCTGCGCGAACTTGTTCCACGGGCACACCGCAAGGCAATCGTCGCAGCCATAGATGCGGTTGCCGATCGCCTTGCGGAATTCGCGCGGGATCGGGCCCTTGTTCTCGATCGTCAGGTAGGAAATGCAGCGGCGCGCGTCGAGCCGGTAGGGCGCGGGGAACGCCGCGGTCGGGCAGATCTCCTGGCAGGCGTTGCAGGAGCCGCAATGATCGTGTTCGGGCGCGTCGGGCGGCAGCTCGGCCGCGCTGAAGATCGCGCCGAGAAACAGCCAGGAGCCGAACTCGCGTGAGACCAGGTTGGTATGCTTGCCCTGCCAGCCGAGCCCCGCCGCCTGCGCCAGCGGCTTTTCCATCACCGCGGCGGTATCGACGAACACTTTCACCTCTGCGCCCGAGGCCGCGGCGAGCCAGCGTCCCAGCGCCTTCAGGCGCTTCTTGACCACATCGTGATAGTCGTCGCCCTGGGCGTAGGCGGAGATCGCGCCGCAGCCGCGCTTCGCCAGCAGCGCCAGCGGATCCTCATCGGGGCCGTAGTTGACGCCGAGCATGATGATCGCGCGCACGCCGGGCCACAGCACGCGCGGATCGGTGCGGCGCTCGGGATGGGCGGCGAGCCAGTCCATGTCGCCGTGGCCGCCGGCCTCGAGGAAGTCGCGAAAATGTCTTCCGGCCTCGCCGATCGCATCCGGCGCGGTGACGCCGACGCCATCGAAGCCGAGCGCCCGTGCTTGCCGGACAAGCGCGGCCTTCAGATCGGCGGGCGGGCGATCGGGGTTCAGAAGTCGAGGTCCACATAGGTCCGCGACGCCGGCACGCCGGCCAGCCATTCGCTCAGCAGCGGCCGGAACGACGGGCGGGATTTCACCCGCGCGTACCACGCCTTTGCCGCGTCGTCCTCGCTCCATGGCACGTCGCCCAGATAATCGATCGCCGAAAGATGCGCCGCGGCGGCGAGGTCCGCGTAGGTCAGCCGGTCGCCGGCGAGAAAATTCCGCGTCTGCGCCAGCCAGCCGATATAGGCCAGATGATAGCGCACATTGACCTTGGCGGCGCGAATCACGTCGGTCGAAGGCGAGCCGCCGCCGTTCTCCTCGCGCATGAAGCGCTTGTAGATGCGCTCGGTCACCAGCGGATTGGATGCCTCCTCGAAAAACTTTTCGTTGAACCACGCCATCAGCCGGCGAACCTCGATGCGCTCGGCCATCGACTCCGGCAGCAGCCGTCGCTCGCCGGCCAGCAGGCCGTGGGTCTCGTCAAGATATTCGGCGATGATGCCGGCGCCGGGGATAGGTGGAAAGTCTCCGGCGATCAATACCGGCGTGGTGGCGGCGGGATTGAGCGCGAGAAACCCCTCGCGCCGTTCCCAGGCCCGCTCTTCCACCAGGCGTGGCTCGAGGCCGTTCTCGCCGAGGATCAGGCGGATGAAGCGCGAATGTGGACAGAAAGGATGATGATACAGCGTGTACATGAAGTCCCTGGCAAATTCCGCGACGTCTGCGGAACCTTCAGGCCCTCACGCCGCGCCATGCGATTCGGACACTAGAGCCTTTTCCGCTGCGATGGAATTGCAACCGGGCGCGGACCTCCCGGGCCGGGCGGCCCGTGAAAGCCGCCTGTGTCTGGAGCCTTTTTGCGATTGCGGCATTGGGACGAATAGGCGAGAAGGTCGCGCCTTTCCTAGCCATAATGGGCCAGATCATGATGTCGGACGCAGTCAAGGCGGTGATTCTCGGGGTCATCGAGGGCATCACCGAATTTCTGCCGGTGTCCTCCACCGGACATTTGCTCTTGGCGCAACGCTTCTTCGGCCTTGGCGAGGGGGCGTTCTGGCAGAGCTTCATCATCCTGATTCAGCTCGGCGGAATCCTGGCGATCGTCGCGCTTTATTTTCTCAAACTGTGGCGCGTCGCCCTCGGCATGTTCTCCAATCCGGACGACCGGCGATTCGTGATCGGCGTGCTGGTGGCGTTTCTGCCCTCGGTCGTCATCGGATTGATCTTCGGGAAATACATCAAGGCGGTTCTGTTCGATCCATTTGTGGTGTGCTTCACGCTGATCGCGGGCGGCGCGGTCCTGTTGTGGGTCGATCAGCTCAACCTCAAGCCGCGCGAGGACGACGCCACGCGCTTTCCGTTGCCGATGTATCTGTGGATCGGCATCGCGCAATGCGGCGCGATGATTCCCGGCGTGTCGCGCTCCGGCGCCAGCATTGTCGCCGCGATGCTGCTCGGCGCCGACAAGCGGTCGGCGGCGGAGTTTTCCTTCTTTCTCGCCATCCCCACCATGGTCGGCGCCTTCGCCTACGACTTCTACAAGAACCGCGAGGAGATGACGGTCGATCATATCGGCGTGGTCGCGATCGGATTCGTGGTTTCGTTCATCACGGCGGTGATCGTGGTCAAGACGTTCCTGACCTATGTCACCCGCCACGGCTTCACGTTCTTTGCCTGGTGGCGCGTCGCGCTTGGCACCGTCGGCCTGATCGCGCTGGCGCTGGGCAAATAACCTTACACGCCCTTGCGCTGGAACTGGCCGGCGGCGCGGAAGCGCCAGAGGTATTGAGGCGCGATCGCCTCGATCGAATCCGGCGCGATGCCGAGGCCCTCGAGCGTGAGGTCGGCGGCCTTCGCCGCGTCAGACACCACATTGTCGGTCTGCAGCAACATCACCTGGTCCGGCGTCAGCTTCAGCGCGCCCGGCGCAAACTGCAACAGCAGCGCCTGCAGCTTCGCCATTCCGAACGGCAGCGAGACCAGCATGCGCTTGCGGTCGGTGATGGCGAGGATGATCTCGATGATCTCGCGCATGGTCAGCACTTCCGGCCCGCCGAGCTCGTAGGTCGCGCCCGGCCTGGCCTTGCCGTCGACGGCGTCGGCGACCGCGGTGGCGACGTCGCCGACATAGACCGGCTGCAGCCGCGTCACGCCGCCGCCGATCAGCGGGAGCACCGGCGACATCCGCGCCAGCGCGGCGAAGCGGTTGGTGAACTGGTCCTCGGGGCCGAACACCACCGACGGCCGCATGATCGTGGCCGACGGGACCGCGGCCAGCACCGCCTTTTCGCCGGCCGCCTTGGACCGGGCGTAATGGGCTGGCGAATTCGCGTCGGCGCCGATCGCCGAGACATGGACCATGCGCGCGCCGGCGGCGCCGGCGGCCTTGGCGATCGTTTCGGCGCCGGCGGCCTGCACCGCGTCAAAGGATTGCGCGCCGCCCTCGGTCAGGATGCCGATCAGGTTGACGGCGACGGAGGCGCCGCGCATCGCGGCCTCGACCGAGGCCGGATAGCGCACATTGGCCTGCACGGCGTGGATCTGGCCGACCTTGCCCTGCGGCTGCAGGTGCCCGGCCAGTTCGGGCCGCCGCACCGCCACCCGCACCCGGTAATCGCGTTTGGCCAGCGCCCGGACCACGTTTCGTCCCAGAAAGCCGGAACCGCCGAAAACCGTGACCAGCGTTTCCTGGTTCGAGGCCAAAGGGGATGTCATGGCGCGCGTTCCTGCCGTCAAATTCGAGCGATGGGGGTGATACCGGACCGATTCGCGATACGCCAGCGCCGCCCCGCTGTACAGCCCGTTTGCGGCCGGGCCCGTCAATTTGACAAGCGCGTGACCGATCCTTACTAACCCGCCCGGGCCCAGGTGGTGGAATTGGTAGACGCGCTGGCTTCAGGTGCCAGTGGCTTAACGGCCGTGAAGGTTCGAGTCCTTTCCTGGGCACCATTCTTGCCCAAGCCCACAACCCAACTTTGTTCAGATGCTTTCCGCACCAGCATCCTCAAGGCATGCCGGCGCGATGGTTCGAGGCTGGTTCGGCGGGCTGCGCGTGGCGACCGGAGTCCACCCTCACTCTCCTTTGCATGGGGTTGTTTTCGCGATTTTGTTCAGGCCGTGCCTGAACCACCAAGGCGCGCTAATGCGCCGCAGTAGAATCACGGCATTTGCGGTGCTATGACCTCCGCGATGAAAAAGTCCGATGTCATGTGTCCTTCGTGTCGGGCGGGCTATCGCCGCATCGAACTGAATTCACGTCGGGGGACCGAGGGCGAGTTTCGCTGCCTGGTCTGCAGCCATCCGCTCGAAACCCTTGATGGCTCCGCGAGCGTCGCGTTTCGCCTCACGGTTCAGCCGATGATGAAGGCGCAGACTTTCGCGCTGCGCAGTCCGCAGGTTGGACAATAGCGTAATTTTTTACCAATTTGTGCCCGGCTTCGTTAATTCCGATCGATAGAATCGGTCGCCGGAATCGCGTGGAAGTGATTGAATCTTGCTTGATCGATCTCCGACCAATGGAGAGGGATCACCGACGAGGTTACGCCCATGCTTGCAGAAAAATTCTTCTTGGTTCTCGAAGCCCTCAGGCGAAACGCCGTCGCGTATGAGGGCCCCATAGCCGTGAGTACGGCGCCGCATATCCCGATAAAGCTGCCGGGCCGGAAACAGGCTTGACCCTGCCTTGCTAGCGGACCCATTGCGGGAGCCTCGCCCGTTTCGATGCCGTCGAAACCGGCCTCCGGGTTCGATTCGACGCGTTTTCCTGCCGCGAACCGGTTTCCACTCGCCGCGAAAACGCACTAGTGTTTCGCTCGAATCGACCTGAGACACGGGGCCTTCCTCCATGACCATCCGCCTGCATCGCGGCGACCTGCCGGATTTGTCCCGCTACCGGGATTCGGTGGCGATCGATACCGAGACCATGGGGCTCAACCCGCATCGCGACCGGCTCTGCGTGGTGCAGATGTCGAACGGCGACGGCAGCGCCGACGTGATCCAGATTCCGGTCGGCCACACCAATGCGCCGAACCTGACGGCGCTGCTCGCCAACCCGAAGATCACCAAGATTTTTCACTTCGCGCGGTTCGATCTGGCCGCGCTCTACCATGCCTTCGGCGTGATGCCGCAGCCGGTCTACTGCACCAAGATCGCCTCGCGGCTGGCCCGCACCTATACCGATCGCCACGGCCTGAAGGACCTGGTGCGGGAGGTGCTCAACATCGATATGTCGAAGCAACAGCAGTCGAGCGATTGGGGTTCGGCCAGCCTGAGCGAGGCCCAGCTCGCCTACGCCGCCTCCGACGTGCTGCACCTGCATGGCCTGCGCGAACGGCTCGACGCCATGCTGGCGCGCGAAGGCCGCACCCAGCTGGCCCAGGCCTGCTTCGATTTCCTGCCGACCCGGACCAAGCTCGATCTGGGCGGCTGGGCGGCCGAGGATATCTTCGCGCATTCGTGATGGAAGCCTGTTGGGGCCGGCAGGCGACCCCGCCGCGTTTCGGTCACACTCCTCGGGCCTCTCCGGGCTGCATCATCCCGCGGTTTCGGGTAGAATGAGTTTTTAGGCCTCGCCCGGAGCAGCGTTGAACCCGACACAGGACCCCGCCTATGGCGCCGTATTGGAGGCCCGCTTTGCCGCGGCGGACCGCCATAGCCGAATGGTGCGGGCGCTGCGGATCGCGGTTCCCGCCGCCGTGCTGCTGGCCATGACCGCCATCGTCGCGGTGTCGATCTTCAACCCGTTCCGGATGCTGCTGCCGAAACTGCCCATCGACATCGGCAACCTCGTGGTTTCAGGCACCAAGATCACGATGGAGTCGCCCCATCTCGCCGGTTTCTCGACCGACCAGCGGCCCTACGAATTGTGGGCCAAGGCGGCGATCCAGGACTTGACCGCGCCCGATCACGTCGAGCTCAAGGTGCTGCGGGCCAAGGTCATGATGGAGGACAGGAGCACGGTCACGATGGACGCCCAGACCGGGCATTTCGACAGCAAGCAGCAGTTGTTGGACCTGCGCAAGGATGTCTTCCTGCAATCCTCCACCGGCTACGAGGCCAGGCTCTCGCAGGCCTATGTCGACATCAACAAGGGAACGGTAACCTCGGACGAGCGTGTCGATGTCAAATTGCTCAACGGCACGCTCTCCGCCGACAGGCTCAGGATCGTCAACAGCGGCGAGGTGGTGCGCTTCGAAGGCAACGTGGTCATGAACCTGACCATGGAAGCCCCAGCGCCGCCCGAGCCGGAGCCGGCGCCGACGACGCGATCCGTCAACGGCAAGTCCGCCAACACGAAATGATCTTAACGATGCATTACTTCTCGCGGGTTTATGCGGCAGCGGCGTTTGCGTTTGCGCTTGCGCTGATCGCCGCTGCCGAGGCCCGTGCCCAGGGCGCCATGTCGGGCGTGCCGAACGCGATGCAGGGGTTTTCGCAGAACCGCGACCAGCCGATCCAGATCGAGGCGGCTTCGCTCGAAATGCGCGACAAGAAAAAGGAAGCGACCTTCGCCGGCAACGTCAAGGTGGTGCAGGGCGACACCACCATGACCTCGAAATTGCTGGTGGTGTTCTACGATGGCGGTTCGGCGCCGGCGACGCCGCCGCCCGCCAATACCAAAGGGTCGAAATCCGCCCCGATGCAGTCGGCCACCCCCGGACCCGGCGGCAGTTCGTCGATCCGCCGGCTCGAAGCCCGGGGCTCGGTGGTCGTGACGCAAAAGGACCAGGTCGTGACCGGCGAAACCGCTGTTTTCGACACCCGCGCCAACCTCATCACCATGGCGGGCGGGGTGGTGCTGACCCAGTGCAAGAACGTGCTGCGTGGCGACCGCCTGCTGGTCGACATGACGACCGGCGTGTCGCGGGTGGAATCCGACAGCGGCCGGGTGCAGGGCATGTTCGATCAGGCCGGCTGCGGGACCGGCGCGGGCGCTGCCAAGGGCGCGCCTCCCTCCCTGATCCCCGGGAAAAAGTAATAAAGATCAATTATTTGAACACGGTCCGGGCGACCCGCGGTTGAAGCGGGTAGCGCGAGCCTGTATCTACGGGACTGGCACGGCGGCGGTTCCGCTGGGCAGGGAACACCCATTCCTTCATGATTCGCACGCGAAGCGATTCGCCGGCGGGCGTGTCGCGGGATCACCGTGAAAGGCGTAGGCGAAGCGGGATGGTGGACTTACTCGGCATTTTCCGTCGACGCCCCGCCAAGAAACGCGGTCCGCCGGGATTTGCGCGTTCGCGCGAGGACATCACGGCGCTCGGCGAATCCCTTGGCGACATGCTGACCAGTCCGGTGCGCGAATCGCCCCCGATGGCGCGCGCGGCGGCGCGGCCGGGCCTGGAATCGCCGCGGCCGCAGCCCGGTGCCGAACTTTCGCGCGAGGAAAGGCCGCGCTCCCGCCCGCAAGCCGCTAGGACCAATGGCGCGGGTGCCCCGCGCCCGGTCAAGCGATCGGGCTATCTGGCCGTACATGGCGTCGAAAAGAGTTTCGGCACCCGCCAGGTCGTGCGCGGTGTCAGCATCCATGTCCGCCGCGGCGAGGCGGTGGGCCTGCTGGGCCCCAACGGCGCCGGCAAGACCACGGTGTTCTACATGATCACCGGGCTGATCAAGGCGGACCGCGGGGCCATCGAACTCGATGGTCACGATGTGACGAAGTTGCCGATGTATCAGCGCGCTCGGCTCGGCATCGGTTATTTGCCGCAGGAAGCCTCGATCTTTCGCGGCCTTACCGTCGAGCAGAACATCCGGGCGGTCCTCGAAGTGGTCGAGCCCAGCCGCAAGAAGCGCGAGGCCGAACTCAATTCGCTGCTGGACGAGTTCAACATCGCGCGGCTACGCAAATCGCCCTCGATCGCGCTGTCCGGCGGTGAGCGCCGCCGGGTCGAAATCGCCCGCGCGCTGGCGACGCGCCCGAATTACATGCTGCTCGACGAACCCTTTGCCGGCATCGACCCGATCGCGGTCGGCGACATTCAGGATCTGGTCCGCCACCTCACCAATCGCGGCATCGGCGTCCTGATCACAGACCACAATGTGCGCGAAACGCTCGGCCTGACCGATCGCGCCTACATCGTTTACGCCGGCGAAATCCTGACCGAAGGCAGTCCGGAAGAAATTGTTAACAACCCGGATGTACGCCGCCTTTACCTTGGCGAAGAGTTCCGCCTCTAGTCCCGTCTCGCGTTCGTCAAGCCGTGTACAACGGCTTTGGACTAATATAAGCAAGAATCGGACCAACTTTCACCGGAACGATTCTCGCCGCCATGGCACTGTCGCAGAGACTAGAGTTCCGCCAGTCGCAGTCGCTGGTGATGACGCCGCAGCTGATGCAGGCGATCAAGCTGCTGCAATTGTCGAACCTGGACCTTTCGGCGTTTGTCGAGGAGGAACTGGAGCGGAACCCGCTGCTGGAGCGGGCCAGCGACGGACCCGAGGCCCCGGTCGCAGGAGAGCCGGTTTCCGAGCGCGCCGAGTTCGCGGATTCGGATAGCCACGGCGATGAGCCCTCCGACATGCCAGCCGGTTCAGGTGACGACGGTTTCGACCCCGTCCAGGACGACTGGCTGAACCGCGATCTCGGCAGCCGCACCGAGATCGAGCAGACATTGGACACCCCGCTCGACAACGTGTTCACCGAGGAGCCCGCGGAAGCTGCAGCACGCACGGCGCAGGATGCCGCCCCGACCGCCTATACCGAATGGGGCGGCGGCGCCTCCAACGACGATGGTTACAATCTCGAGGCCTTTGTCGCCGCCGAGGTGACGCTGGGCAGCCATCTGGCCGAGCAGCTTGCCGTGGCGTTCAGCACGCCGGCGCAGCGCATGATCGGACAATACCTGATCGACCTCGTCGATGACGCCGGCTATCTGCCGCAGGATCTGGGGCAGGCCGCCGAGCGGCTGGGGGCTTCGCCGCAGGAAGTCGATGCGGTTCTTGCGGTGCTGCAGAAGTTCGATCCGCCCGGTGTCTGCGCGCGGAGTTTGAGCGAGTGCCTGGCAATCCAGCTTCGCGAGCTCGATCGCTACGATCCCGCCATGCGGGCGCTGGTCGAGAATCTCGAGCTGCTGGCGAGGCGCGACATCGCCAGCCTGCGCAAACTTTGCGGTGTCGACGACGAAGACATCACCGACATGATCGGAGAGATCCGCCGCCTCAATCCGAAGCCCGGCCTCAAGTTCGGCGTGGCCCGAACCCAGACCATGGTGCCGGACGTTTATGTCCGGCCCGGTCCGGACGGCGGATGGCACGTCGAGCTCAACAGCGACACATTGCCGCGCGTGTTGTTCAATCAGGTCTATTACACCGAACTGTCAAAGACGATCCGCAAGGACGGCGACAAGTCCTACTTCACCGATTGCTTGCAAAACGCCACCTGGCTGGTCCGCGCGCTCGATCAGCGCGCCCGCACCATCCTGAAGGTTGCGACCGAAATCGTGCGCCAGCAGGACGCCTTCTTCACCCATGGCGTCGCGCATTTGCGGCCGCTGAACCTCAAGGCGGTGGCGGACGCGATCCAGATGCACGAATCGACGGTATCGCGGGTCACCGCCAACAAGTACATGGCGACCAATCGCGGCAGCTTCGAGCTTAAGTATTTCTTCACCGCCTCGATTGCGTCGGCCGACGGCGGCGAGGCCCACTCGGCGGAAGCGGTGCGGCATCACATCAAGCAGCTGATCGATGCGGAAGCCCCGGCCGCAATCCTTTCCGATGATACGATCGTGGAGCGACTGCGTGAATCCGGCATTGAGATCGCCCGCCGCACTGTCGCGAAGTACCGCGAATCGATGCGCATTCCTTCCTCGGTGCAGCGCCGTCGCGACAAGCACAGCATGCTCGGCAACGCGCTATCAGCCCCTGCCGCGGCTTCCGACCGGTCGCGCGACACCGCCCCGGCCTGATTGCGTTCGCGCCAAATCGCGATAGTGTCGATACCCCGCGTTTGTAGCCCAGTGGAACAGCCAAAATGACCCTTCGAGTGTCCGGTAAAAGCATCAGCGTCGGCGAGACGCTTCGTTCGCGCGTCAGCGAGCGTACCGATGAGGTCCTGCGGAAGTACTTCGACGGCAACTATTCCGGGCACATCACGCTGAGCAAGGATGGCTTCGGTTTCCGCACCGACTGCGCCCTGCATCTGGATTCCGGGATCACCCTGGAAGCCGACTCCAACGCCAGCGACGCCTATGCCAGCGCCGATCAGGCGCTTGCGATGATCGAGAAGCGCCTGCGCCGCTACAAGAGCCGGCTGAAGGATCGCTCGGCGCGGAAAAATTATGCCGCTTCAGCCGCCATGGCTGAGATGGACGCGCCGAGCTACGTGATCGAAGCGCCGGCGGAGAGTGATGAGGAAGTCACGGCTTACAGCCCGGTGATCATCGCAGAAGCCACCACCTCGCTGAAGCGGCTGTCGGTCAGCGAGGCCGTAATGGAACTGGACCTGACGGGGGCGTCCTGCATCGTGTTCCAGCACGGGTCGAGCGGCCGGGTGAACATCATTTATCGCCGGGCCGACGGCAATGTCGGGTGGATCGACCCTCCCGCGGTCAACCCCTGACACCCAGCCGAAGGCATTGACGCCTGTATCTGCCGTACCTATGGATCGCGCCCCAACGAAGCAGGCATCAGGAACCTCGCTTCGGCAGTTGGCACCGGCCGCGCGTTGGAGTAGAAGCCCTGCAATCGCAACCGGACCCAATCCCGCCTCCTGTCCACCTTGTCGACGCCCCCGTACTAGAACCTAATTCGCAAACTCGACGGTTCAATTCACCTCGGAACGCCCCATGACGATTACCGATCTGGTCGCACCCGAGGCGATTCTTCCGGCTTTGAAGGTCATCAGCAAGAAGCAGGCGCTGCAGGAGCTGGCGGCGCGGGCCGCCGCCCTGAGCGGGCAGAACGAGCGCGCGGTTTTCGAGGTTCTGTTGCAGCGCGAGAAGCTCGGCACCACCGCCGTCGGCTACGGCGTCGCCATTCCCCACGGCAAACTGCCGAAGCTTGAAAAGCTGTTCGGGCTGTTCGCCCGGCTTGAGCGCCCGATTGATTTCGAGGCGATGGACGGCCAGCCGGTGGACCTGATGTTCCTGTTGCTGGCGCCAGAGGGCGCGGGCGCCGATCATTTGAAAGCGCTGGCCCGGATCGCGCGATTGCTGCGCGATCAGGACGTCGCCAAGAAGCTGCGGGCCTCGCGCGACGCCCAGGCGATCTACTCGGTGCTCGCGCTGCCGCCGGCAAGCGCTGCGTAACCAGCGCGGTCGGCGCAGGGGACCGAATCCAGCGATGTCGGGAAAAGTTGATGCGCGGACCGTTCCGCGCATCCTGATGCTTTCTGACGGTCGAGCCTGCGGCACTCGCCGAGGCCTTGCCTCCACTTCGGTTAGTGGACGCTGACGGCCTGCAACTCGTTGCTCCATGCATTCGCGACCGCTGCCTCGCGGCTGTCGGTCAGCATAATCGGCGTGCCGTCGGCGGCATGCAGCGCGAACAGCTTCAGTCCCGGCGCGATCCTCGGCGCCTGCGGGAACAGCCCCGGCACGTCCTCGGAACGGACTTGCTTCACGTAGGCGATATGGCCTTCGCCAAGATGGGCCAGCGCCTCGACGGAAACCCTTTCGGTTTCGAACGTAACACTCACATCACTCATGGTCTCGACTCCTCTACAACACCAAGCGGTCGAGTCCGCTCCTGGTTCCATTATTCGTGCTCATTGATAGCGATTGTCTTAACGACCCTTTCAGGCTCCGGCCTGGCTAGATCGATAGACAACAACCCGTTCTTCAGATCCGCGCCCAGCACCTGCATCCCTTCCGCCAGCACGAAGGTGCGCTGGAAGTGGCGCGCGGCGATGCCGCGATGGATGTATTGCCGGGACTTGTCGTCCTGTTGGCGGCCACGGATCAGAAGCTGATTTTCCTCAATGGTTACATCGAGTTGATCGCGGGTGAACCCCGCCACCGCCAGCGTGATACGCAGCCGATCGGGCTGACCGTTGGTACGGTCACACCGCTCTATGTTATAGGGCGGGTAACCATCGGCACCCTTGACGACCCGATCGAGCGCACGCTCGATCTCGTCGAATCCAAGCAGAAACGGACTGGACAACGAAGGAACACGAGACATCACAAAGTCCTCTCGAAGCGACTTTGAGGGGCCCTTGCGGCGCCCCATTTAACCGGCCGGTCGACTATCCCGCCCGGTCAAGAAGCAATATGGGGTCGATTTGGGCCGGGTTCAAGCGCCTCTGAAAGCTGCGTAAATCCGACCGAGGCGGGAGTTTCTGGCGTCATTCCGGGATGGTCCGAAGGACCAGACCTCAGGTGTGCAATTGCACACCGGGGAATCTCGAGATTCCCAGGTGCGCGTTGCGCACCATAGTTCGCCGCTTCGCGTCGCCCCGGAATGACGCAACTACCCACCTACCCGCCTTCGGCCGTCGGCGGTGAACAGATGCAGCTTGTCGCCGGCGGCAACCGCCGTGATTCGCTCACCGATGGCCGGGCCGACGGCACCGGGGATCCGGACGATCACCTCGCCCGGGGGCAATTCGCCGGGGATGGCGGCAACGCCCTGCATCTCCCGCTGTCGCGTGCCATAGACGAAGGTCTCGGCGCCGACGCGCTCGATCGCCTCGACGGTGAGGCCGAGCGCCACGCCGCCGGAGGCCGTCTCGTTCGAAATCACGAAATCCTCCGGGCGGATACCGAGGATGCCGGCCTCGTTGATACGGGCATCGCCGGCCAGCTGCGCGGCGAGCTCGTCGGAGCGGAGCGGCATCAGGTTCATCGGCGGGGCGCCGATGAACGAGGCGACAAAGGTCGTGGCCGGCTTCTGGTAAATGTCGAGCGGATTGCCGATCTGCTCGACCCGGCCGCCGTTCATCACCACGAGGATGTCGGCCAGCGTCATCGCCTCGAGCTGATCATGGGTGACGTAGATCGAGGTGGTGGAGAGCCGACGCTGCAGTTTGCGGATCTCGACCCGCATCGCGATGCGCAACTTGGCGTCGAGGTTGGACAGCGGCTCGTCGAACAGGAACACTTTCGGTTGCCGCACGATCGCCCGCCCCATCGCCACGCGCTGGCGCTGGCCGCCGGACAATTGCCGCGGCTTACGGTCGAGCATGGCGCCGAGTTCAAGGATACGCGCGGCTTCCTCGACGCGCGTCTTGATTTCAGGCTCCGCCATCCGCCGGTTGCGCAGGCCGTAAGCCATGTTGTTGTAGACGCTCATGTGCGGATAGAGCGCGTAGTTCTGAAACACCATCGCGATGTCGCGCTCGGCCGGCTCGATCTGGTTGACGACACGCCCGCCGATATCGATCTCGCCGCCGGTGATGGTCTCAAGGCCGGCGATCATGCGAAGCAGCGTGGATTTGCCGCAGCCGGAAGGGCCAACCAGCACGCAGAACAGGCCGTCGCCGACTTCGAAATCAACGCCCTTGATGGCCTCGATGCCCCCGGCGTAGGTCTTGCGGACATTGCGTAACGCGACGTTAGCCATGGATTGCACCGGCGAATAGCGAACAGCGGGTCGCAAATAGGAAAGCGCAGCACGGGAAGGCTGGTCGGGAGCCTTCCATTCGCCATTCGCCATTCGCTATTCGCATCCCTATTTCTCCGTCTCGACCAGTCCGCGCACGAACAGCCGCTGCATGAACACGACGACCGCGACCGGCGGCAGCATCGCGAGGATCGTCGTTGCCATCGCAAGCTGCCATTCGGCCAGTTCGTCGGTCGTCACCAGCATCTTCTTGATCCCGGTGACGATCGTCTGCATCGAATCCTGGGTGGTGATCAGAAGCGGCCACAGATACTGATTCCAGCCATAGATGAACTGGATCACGAACAGCGCCGCTGTCGTCGTCACCGATAGCGGCAACAGCGTATCCCAGAAGAAGCGGAAGGGTCCGGCGCCGTCGATGCGGGAGGCTTCCAGCAGTTCGTCCGGCACCGTCATGAAGAACTGGCGGAACAGCAGCGTGCCAGTTGCGGAAGCGATCAGCGGCAGGATCAGGCCGGCATAGGTGTCGAGCATCCCGAGGTCGGCCACCACCTTGTAAGTGGGATAGATGCGCACCTCGACCGGCAGCATGAGTGTGATGAAGATGATCCAGAATGCGGCCTTGCGAAACGGAAAGCGGAAGTAGACTACGGCGTAAGCCGACAGGATCGAGATCAGGATCTTGCCGACCGCGATGCCGATCGCCGAGATCAGCGAGTTCATCAGCATGTGGCCGACCGGTTCGCGGCTGGTGCGCGATCCGCCAACGAAAATGGCGCGGTAGTAATTCTCGAGAGTCTGGCTTCCCGGCGTCGCCGGCATGCGACCGCCGACCACGGTTGCCGCGTCATGGGTCGAGGCAATCAGCGCGAGGTAGACCGGAAAGGCGACGATGAACACCCCGAGCGTCAGGATGGCATAGGCGATGAAGTCGCTGAGCGGGCGGTGCTCGACCATCAGTACTGCACCTTGCGTTCGACATAGCGGAACTGGATCGCGGTCAGCGCGATCACGATCACCATCAACACGACCGATTGCGCCGCCGACCCGCCGAGGTCGCCGCCGAGCCGGCCATCGGCATAGACCTTGTAGACCATGGTGGTTGTGGAGCCGGCCGGGCCGCCGCCGGTAACGGCGTCGATGATCCCAAAAGTGTCGAAGAAGACGTAGACGACGTTGACGACCAGCAGGAAGAACGTGGTCGGCGACAGCAGCGGGAAAACGATGGTCCAGAAGCGCCGCATCGGCCCGGCGCCGTCGATCGCGCCGGCTTCGATGACGCTTCGCGGGATCGATTGCAGCCCGGCCAGGAAAAACAGGAAGTTATAGGATATCTGTTTCCACACCGAGGCCATCACCACCAGGATCATCGCGTGGGTGGAGTTGAGCAGCGGATTCCAGTCGACGCCCATCCCGCGCAAGGGGCGCGCCAGCATGCCGAGCGAGGGCTGGAACATGAAAAACCAGAGCACGCCGGCGACCGCGGGCGCGACCGCATAGGGCCAGATCATCAAGGTCTTGTAGGCGCCGGCGGCCTTGAGATTCTTGTCGGCCTGGGTCGCAAACAACAGCGCGATGGAAAGCGACAACGTCGCGACCAGCGATGAGAATATCGCGGTCGTCAGCATCGAGCGATAGTATTCGGGCTGGGCGAACAGCGCCTGATAATTCTCGAATCCGACAAACTCCGAAACGAGGCCGAACGCATCCTCGCGCAGGAACGATTGCCAGACCGCCTGGCTCGCCGGCCAGTAGAAGAAGACAATGATGACAACGAGCTGCGGAAACAGCAGCAGATACGGCAGCAGCCGATTGTTGAAGACGGTGGACTTTTCCATTCAGGTGTCGCGGGTCTTCCGGGTGAGGCGGGCGCTCCCTCCCGGGATTTCGGAAGAGAGCGCCGCTAGCTGACTTGCCGTCGAATCTCCCTACTTTGCTGTCTTCTCGAAGGTACGCAACATGGCGTTGCCGCGCGCCACTGCCGCATCGAGCGCTTCCTTGGCGGTCTTCTTGCCGTCCAGCGCCGCCTCGATCTCCTCGGCCCAGAGGTCGCGCATCTGCACCATATTGCCGAAGCGCAGGCCGCGGGAATTCTCGGTCGGCGGCTTGTTGGTCAGTCCCTTCAGCGGCGTCTCCGGAATCGGATTCTTCGCATAGAAGCCATCCGCCTTGGTCTTTTCGTAGGCCGCCTTGGTGATCGGTAGATAGCCGGATTCCTGGTGCAGCTTGGCCTGCCGGCCGGTGTCGGAGAGGAAAGCAAAGAACTTCGCGACGCCCTTGTACTCTTCCGGCTTCTTGCCACCCATCACCCACAGCGACGCGCCGCCGATGATCGAGTTCTGCGGCGCACCCGGGGCATCCGGATAATAGGGCATCAGCGCCGAGGTGAAGTCGAACTTGGCGGTGCTTTTCGCCGTGGCGTAGTAGCCCGACGAGGTCAGGAAGATCGCGCATTCGCCCGAGGCAAAGCGGGCCTCGTTGGCGCTGCCGCGCCCGCCATAGCTGTAGGTCTTGTCCTTTTGCAGGTCGACAAGGTTCTGCAGGTGTTTCACGTGAATCGGCGAATTGAACTTCAGCTCGGTGTCAAAGCCGTCGAGGCCGTTGGCCTTGCTGCCGATCGGCAGATTGTGCCAGGCGGAGAACTGCTCGATATGAGCCCAGCTTGCCCAGGCGTTCGAGAAGCCGCAGGTGTCGTGGCCGGCCGCCTTCAGCTTCCTGGCCGCATCGAACACTTCCGGCCAGGTTTTCGGAATTTCCGCGACGCCCGCCTTCTTCAGCTCGTCCTTGTTGATCCACATGACCATCGATGAAGAGTTGAAGGGGAACGACAGCATCTCGCCCTTCGATGTCGAATAATAGCCGGTGATGGTCGATAAATAGGCATTCGGGTCGAACGGCTCGCCAGCGTCCTTCATCAGCTGGTAGACCGGCTTGATGGCGCCGGTGGCGCTCATCATCGTGGCGGTGCCGACCTCGAACACCTGCATGATGTGCGGGGCGTTGCCGGCGCGGAATGCGGCGATGCCGGCATTCATGGTGTCGGGATAGCTGCCTTTGTAGGACGGCACGACCTTGTAGTCGGGCTGGCTGGCGTTGAACTCCTCGGCAAGCCTGTTGACGATGTCGTTGTTGCCGCCGGTCATGGCGTGCCACCACTGGATCTCCGTCACCGCGTGGGCGGGGGTTGCCAGCCCCAGTGCAACAGTCAGTGCTGTCGCGATGCCGAATTGTCGAATCGCCATGCATTTCCTCCGGGTTGGGTCGTCACCTTCTGCGGTTCGCGCGATAGCAGCGGCGGATGACGTACAAATGACCGTATCCTCACCGATGGTATGAGCAAAGCCCACGGCAAGGGAAGCCTGAAAATAGGCAATAGCCACACGGTCTCACCCCCGGTCTACGGCTAGCGCTTTCGCTCCCTCCCGCAGACCACGCCCTCGGCGACAAGGGCTTCGATCTCGCTGCCGGAATAGCCGAACTCGCCAAGAACCTCGGCTGCATGCTGGCTGAACTTTGGCGGCGTCCGCCGCAGGCTCGGCCTGGTCCGCTCCAGCCGGATCGGCGAGGCGACGCCCTGGTACCAATCCTTGGCAATGACGTCGCCGCGATGCAGCGTGTGCGGGTTGCTCAACGCCTGGTCGATCTTCTGCACCGGTCCCGCCGGCAGTCCGGCTGCCAGCAGGCGGTTGCAGAGCGGTTCGGCCTCGTGCTGGCTGAACACGGCGGCGAGTTCCGCGCGCAACGCGTCTCGGTTGGCGATGCGGTCCTTGTTGCGGACAAAGCGCGGATCGGTGCCGAGTTCGGGCTTGCCGATCTCGCGGGCCAGCTTGCGGAAGGTGCCATCATTGCCGACGCCGATGAAGATGTCGTCGGTCTTGGTCGGAAAGATCGCGTAGGGCACCAGATTGGGATGCTCGTTGCCGGTCAGCCCCGGCGGCTTGCCGTGCATGAAGTAATTCGCGGCATGCGGATGCATGATCGCAAGGCCGGTTTCGTACAGCGTGGTCTCAAGAAACTGGCCGAGGCCCGAACGCTGCCGTTCCGAGAGCGCCATCAGGATGCCGATCGCCGCATACAGCCCGGTGCTGATGTCAACCAGCGGCACGCCGATCCGCATCGGGCCGCTCTCCGGCGAGCCGGTCGCCGCGATCATGCCGGTCATGGCCTGGATGATGGCGTCATAGCCGGGATTGCCGCCGCGCGGGCCGTCGCCGCCGAAGCCGGAAATCCGGCAATGCACCAGCCTTGGAAATCTCGCGCGCAGGACATCGTTGCCGATGCCCCATTTGTCGAGCGTTCCCGGCTTGAAATTCTCGATCAGGACGTCGGCGGCCTCCAGCATCTTCAAGAGCACCGCGCGCCCGCCCTCGGCGGCGAGGTCGAGCCCGATCGAGCGCTTGTTGCGGTTGATGCCGACGAAATAGGCCGCGTCTTCGTCGTGGAAGGGCGGACCCCAGTCGCGCACCTCGTCGCCTGCCGGCGGCTCGACCTTGATGACGTCGGCGCCGTGGTCGGCGAGGATCTGCGTGCAATACGGGCCGCCAAGCACGCGCGTTAGATCGATCACGCGCAGGCCTGTCATGGCGCCGGGAGCAGCTGGTGAACTCATCGAAAAAACCTTGGCTCAGGGTGAAAGGGAGATCCTGAGCTATCGGTCTTCAGGCGCCGCGGCAATGCCCTCCCGCACAGGGCTGCATGAGTGGTCGTCAGGCGACCGTCAGGATCCACATTGCCACGGGTGAGGCGACGAACTTCATGGCGCCGATGAAGCAGGCGGCATAGCCGGCCGCGAACAGCTGCTCGGGATGCGATCGCGGAGGTGTCGCCAGTTAGAGGCGCTTCTTGGCGAAGGCGCGGCCGGAATGGGATTTGAGATACTTCTCGAATGCGAGAGCCTTGTACTTGTCGGGAAAGGCGCAGTACCACACCAGTTTCCAAGGTTTGAACTTTGCGGTGTGGGTGGACTTGCCGGCGTTGTGATCTGAAATCCGATGTTTCAGATCTTCGGTTGCGCCGGTGTATTCGCGATCGGGAAACTCAATGCTGCGGATGATGTAGACGTACCACATCGCGCCGCTAGCCCCGTGCGCTGAAAAAGCCGTGTCGCCTCATGCAGCGCCGGCCCGTCTTCGCCCTTCGGGCTACGCCGGGCACGCTTCGTCCCTTGGGGCACCGCGCGGCTGCGCCACGCGAAGCCCGCAGGGCGAAGCGTGGTGGAGCCAGGCGGGATCGAACCGCCGACCTCTTGCATGCCATGCAAGCGCTCTCCCAGCTGAGCTATGGCCCCTTAAGGATTCGCGCGCCTCGATCGACGCGCGGGCACGACCCTGAACCACAGTTCAGGGCCGATCTCAAGTCTCTTCGTCGCCGCCGACGTCGCCGATGATGTCGGTGACGTCCTCGTCGCCCTCTTCCTCGTCGGGAATGAAGGTCGAGTCATCATCGTCGTCGCCTTCGATGGTCTCGTCGATTTCGATGTCGTCTTCCGACTCCGGAACGACGGCCTTGACCTTGCCGGTATTCTCCTCGGCGTCGGCCTCCTCAAGCGAGACCAACTCTTCCGCCTCGGCGGCTTCGGGCAGATCCGCAGCGGCGGTGGCGGTGGCGGCGGCCGCGGCGCGGGCGGCATCGCCACGGGCGGCCCGCGGCGGCGCTACTGGCGCAATGGGCACGACCTCGCCGGTGTAGGGTGAAACCACAGGGGTCTTGTTCAAGTCATAGAATTTCTTACCCGTCGTCGGGCAAATGCGCTTGGTTCCGAGATCGGATTTGGCCACGTGTGCAATCCTGGGAAATTCTGAAAAACGGTGCTTCACTTGGCTAGTTGAGCGGCTGGTGTCAATAGCACTTTGACGCATTCGACGACCGCGTGACGCCGTGTGGCCGGTGTGATACTGCCCCGCGCAGAGGACACAATCTTGACCCATTCAGCCGCCCCGACACCGCTGGAATCCCGTTCGAGCGGCCCGCTAGCCGGCAAGGTCCGCGTTCCCGGCGACAAGTCGATCTCGCACCGCGCCCTGATCCTCGGGGCGCTTTCGGTCGGCGAAACCAGGATTTCCGGCCTGCTCGAGGGCGAAGACGTCCTCAATACCGCCAAGTCGATGCGGGCGCTCGGCGCCCAGGTGACGCGCACCGGGTCTTTTGCGTGGGAGGTCAAGGGCGTGGGCGTCGCAGGCTTCGCCCAACCAAACGCCCCGCTGGATTTCGGCAATTCCGGCACCGGGTGCCGGCTGGTGATGGGAGCGGTGGCGGGCTGCCCGATCACCGCGGTGTTCGACGGCGACGCCTCGCTGCGGTCCCGCCCGATGCGGCGCATCCTCGATCCGCTGGAGCTGATGGGCGCCAAGGCCGGTGACGCCGCCGAAGGCGGCCGCCTGCCCCTGACGCTGCACGGCGCCCGCGATCCGCTCCCGATCCTTTACCGGACCCCGGTGGCGTCAGCCCAGATCAAGTCGGCGGTACTGCTGGCGGGGCTCGCCGCGCCCGGCATCACCACCGTGATCGAGCAGGAGGCCAGCCGCGACCACACCGAGCTGATGCTGAAGCATTTCGGCGCTGAAATCGTCTCGGTCAGGGAAGGCGTCCATGGCCGCCGGATCGCGCTCACCGGCCAGCCGGAACTTCATGGCGCCAGCATCGTGGTGCCCGCCGATCCATCCTCCGCCGCGTTCCCGATCGTGGCGGCGCTCATCGTCGAGGGTTCGGACGTCAGCTTCTCCGACGTCATGACCAACCCGCTGCGCACCGGGCTGTTCACGACGCTGCGCGAGATGGGCGCCACGATCGAGCAGAGCGAAGTCCGCGGCGACGCCGGCGAGCCGATGACCACCCTGCGCGTGCGCGCCTCCAGACTGCGCGGGGTCGAGGTGCCGCCGGAGCGTGCGCCCTCGATGATCGACGAATACCTGGTGCTGGCGGTTGCAGCCGCGTTCGCCGACGGCACCACCATCATGCGCGGCCTGAAGGAACTGCGGGTCAAGGAATCCGACCGGCTGGAGGCGACCGCCGCCATGCTGCGCGCAAACGGCGTCAGGGTCGAGATCGCCGGCGACGACCTGATCGTCGAGGGCAGGGGCCACGTGCCTGGCGGTGGCCTCGTCGCCACCCACATGGATCACCGCATCGCGATGTCGGCGCTGGTGATGGGGCTTGCCGCCGACAAGCCGGTCAAGGTCGACGACACCGCCTTCATCGCCACCAGCTTTCCCGATTTCATCCCGATGATGCGTTCGCTGGGGGCGGAATTTTCATGATCATCGCCATCGACGGACCGGCGGCATCCGGCAAGGGGACGCTCGGCAAACGGCTCGCCCACCATTACGGCTATCGCCACCTCGACACCGGCGTGATCTATCGCGCGGTGGCGAAAGCGCTGCTGGACGACGGCGTCGATCTCACCGACGAGGCGCGGGCGGTGGCGGCGGCGTTGGAACTCGATCCTGAAAAATTCGGCCATCCCGAGTTGAAGACCCAGCGCATCGGCGACGCCGCCTCGGTGGTGTCGGCGATTGCAAGCGTGCGCGAGGCGCTGGTGAGTTTCCAGCGCCAGTTCGCCGCCGGTCCGCCGGGTGCGGTGCTCGACGGCCGCGATATCGGCACCGTGATCTGTCCAAACGCCGACGTGAAGATTTTCGTCGTCGCCGACCCGCTGGTGCGGGCGCGCCGCCGGACGCTGGAAGCCCGCGCGCGCGGCGAAGCCGCCGACGAGGCGGCGGTACTGGCCGACATTCTCAGGCGCGACGAACGCGACCGCAATCGCGTGGCGGCCCCCTTGAAGGCCGCCGCCGATGCCCATGTTCTCGACAATTCCAATCTCGACATCGAGGCTGGCGTTCGCGCCGCGATCGCCATCGTGGAGGCGGCGCGCTCCCGGCGGGCCTGATCCGGCGCTATGGCCTCGTTTCCCGCCGAAGCGGTCGGCGAGCCCGGCATTTCCAGCTTGCCGAAATGGGCCCTTGGGGCTATATCCACCGCCATCCGGGCCGCCATCGATGAGATCAGGGCTGTCCGAGCGGGCCGGCGTCGGGTTTGAACGTTTTACGTCAAACTAAACCGATGCCGTCATTGGAGGAATGTCCGCTCGAGGCTCCTGAAGTCGGTATGCTCGTTTCAGGCTCCGGATACATCAACGTATCGAACGTGCAGGCATGCTGCCGGCCCGCTTTTGCGCCTTCCGCAAACGCGGTCGCCAGGGTTTTGCGGACCCCTGACACTTCACGCGCGATGCGCCCCTCAACCCGATTGGCCGGCAATACCGTACCTGGAGAACAAATGGCTTCGACTGCTGCTTCTTATAATCCGACCCGCGACGATTTCGCTGCGATGCTGGACGAGTCCTTCGCCGGCGGGAATTTGCAGGAAAGCTCCGTCATCAAGGGCACGGTGGTTGCGATTGAAAAGGACATGGCCGTCATCGACGTCGGCCTGAAGACCGAGGGCCGGGTGGCGCTGCGCGAGTTCGCGGGCCCTGGCCGTGAAAGCGACCTCAAGGTCGGCGACGAGGTCGAGGTGTTCCTCGACCGGATCGAGAATGCGCTCGGCGAAGCCGTGCTGTCGCGCGACAAGGCGCGCCGCGAGGAAAGCTGGGGCAAGCTCGAGAAGGCCTTCAACAACAACG
>LNFM01004646.1_pt1 | contig 24984 bp, 22 predicted proteins | sample 596031 | NCBI WGS metagenome assembly LNFM01 (sample SAMN04254537, study PRJNA301005) | activated carbon metagenome | isolation source: dual media filters at the Ann Arbor, Michigan drinking water treatment plant | place: USA: Ann Arbor | reverse complement strand
TTTGAACTGCGGGGCTGTTTTGAAGCCAACCCAAATACTGCGGGATAGGATGAGCACGGACAGATTTGATTTTTCCAACTTCTGCTTTCAAGGATTCCTTTGTCAAAACTTGTCCAAGAGCCTCTTGATACAGTTCAACGGTTGTCGGGTCCGTATCATCCATGAAGTAGTCGTCTTTTGTAAGCCATAAATCACAGTAAGAGAAAATGTTGTCACTAATTTGTTTATTCAAAGCATTGGATTGAAAAAACGTCATATCTGTAGCTGATTTTAGTTTTCGCTCTTTTGAAAATTCAGCTCTGGTTTTCAGTTCGATCGATTGAAAATAGGTTTTGAATAGAAGATCCCATCTTGCGCTTTCAAAAATCTCGGTCTGATCATCAATCACAAATCGGGGCGTATTTCCCATCGGAATTTTGATCATGTCCTGTCCGCCTAAGAACAAAAAAGCTTCCGTAATGCAAATGTCTTTATAGGGCTCGATCATGGTTGGGCTTTGCTGCACCGAAGCGGTCCCTAGAATAATGCGATCCTTATACTTTTCAACAATGGCGCCAAATTTTTTATCGGCGGCAAGGTTGTCGCGTTGAGCTTCCGAAAATACGACATCAAAAGTGATAGATTTTGCTCCATACTTTAAGACTTCTTCCGTAATGTCGGCCATAATGTCGCGGGACCATGGCCACCGACCAATTTCACCAATGGATTCTTCGTCAATGGCAACTAAAGCCGCTTCGGCGTTGGTGGATCCCTGAAGAGTTGCGTTCAACTTCACATCATCAATTTTATTTTGAACAAATTCGAAGAACTCAAAAGTCGGCGAGGACTTTCTAAAGTAAACATTTTCGTTGGTAAATTTGATGTATTGGGAGGTTAAAAGGGCGCTTGCGAGCGATATAACTGTACCAATTAAAATCGAGGCCATCCATGGTTTCACAGATTAAGTTTACGTGAGTGAATTCAACAGGCAAGTCGAGATCCTACTTGACTCTGGTTTTGGATAAATTAAAACAGGCCATGCAAGTATCTGAACAACTACAAACTCATTTGAAAACTAAGGACGAAGATCGAGATTTCCATTGGGACGAACGATTTTTTAAGCTTTTTTCTGAATGCCAAGTGAAAGTGCTAAGTCCTGACCCGCAAGTAGGTCCGGATCACTGGCCTTACTTAATGACGGAAATATTTGTTCAGCAAAACCCACTGGGTGCGACGACCAAGGATCTTCTTTCAATGGAAGATAACGAAATAGATTCCTCGCAGAAAATTTTAAGATGGCTGAGCGAAAAAGGTATTGGCCTTGTGGTGAATCCGCAGCGTACGCCTTATCCTGATTACGTGTTTTCCTATGGAATGATTTGGTACTTCCGAGAAACTGGATTTTTTATGAATCCGCCAGATAAAAATCTAGATCGAAGTACTGAAATCGCAGCCAATTCAAAGCTCTATACGGGTAGTCCAAGTGCCCAGTATTTGCCAGATTACGTTCGCGCCATCATTCGTAATTTCTTTCGAGATCAGGGTGTTTTGCAGCCGAAAGTCCTGATGATTTCAGTCGATCAAAAACATTATGACTTAGGATTTTCAAGCGAGTCTTTGGGAAATCCACCGCAACATGAGCATTCGCAAATCGCAGAAGCCATAGCGTGGTTTTTACCAACTCATTATTCGATCGCAATCGTCAGCGAAGCTGGCTTGCCAGCTTTTGAGAATTTGTAATTAGCTCGGAAGAAGATCCATCAAGCATTCGCGCCAGTATTCTGGTGCATCGATGCTATAGTCGACAGCGACCAGAAAACCTTTTTTTCCTTGGAATTCTGTGCGTCTAACGACTCCAGATATTTCAAGATTCATTTCATGAATTCGAAAAAATACTTTTTGGCCTTTAAGCGAATCAATATTTAAGTGAGTTCGCAATTCGCGCTTTACAAAGTCTTCCCTTTTAAATCGGATCAGAAGACCCGTGGTGGAAGCCTCAATCAGCTCACCGTAACTTGCAAGTCGTTCAAGGTTTTCTAAGGACGAAAACGAGTCCAGACTTAATGACCCCAAATCTCTTCGGGGGGCGGCTCTAAATTTTCTTTTAACAGCTCCCATTATGTTTGCTCCTGTTAACATCCTTTCGGACAAACAGGACTTTAGTAAAGGGCCGGCACATTCAAAATAATTTAAAGAGCAAAAATGAAAATTCTCACATTATTTTGCTCTAAATGTCTCGAATCAGGACAGTTTTTCAGAGATCACTTATTCAATTTGAATGGAGGATGATGAAAATCAGTCTTTTCTATTCGTAAATGCGCTCCATTAAGTCGGCCGTCGCTGTATCTTTTGCTGCCAGCTGCTTCAATGCATCTTCGATACTTGCGTTTGCTTCGTCAGTGAATGCTTTCCCGACGACCGGAAGACTAAGGCAATTCAGCATTTCGTATTGGCGATAATCATCTAAGCCCGTTGCGACATCCAGCTTTGAAACTTTAAATGTCTTTGAATCAAGCTCTAAAGACAGAATTCTAAAGCGCACAAATTTGTTATGTAAAAATTTATCAACAAGATATTTCCCAGTGGCCTTGTGAGCAAACGAACCAAACAGAGTCGGCACTAAAGAATACTTCAATTTACAATCTTCTTGGTGGCTTTTTTTCGATCCTAGCAAGGAAAAAGATCCAGCCTCTTCTGAGCTGTTGGCTTTGAGGACTCCATCGAATCCACCGAAGTTCATGACAATCTTTGGTTGATCGACAACTTGGTATTTATGTATTTTGAGTGGTTGCGAAACATGGATCATCACCATCGGATGCAAACCAGTCTTAGGATCTGTTAAAACTTCGTAATGATTGATGCTGACTTGTTCATTAAATTTTGGGAACTCTTCGTGGCCACCCTTTAAAAAACCAAGCATTTGAAACTCAAGCCGGATGTTATTCTTCAGTAATCGAAGATGAACCGCTAACGCTGCAAATTGAAAGTTCTTATAACGATCAACTTGAATGGATCGAATCGCTGCATTGATTTGTGAATAGGCTTGTTCTTGGCTTTTAATTCCCGAAAGTGAACTGACCTCGGATTCAGTATTGGGATTAAATTCTAGGGCTTGAAGCTCATCAAAAACTGGAACGTTTGGAATTTGAATCGCACCTTGAATCTTATTGTAAGGCGTCACGTATATGGTGAAGACTTTTTCTTCTGTTTCAGAAAGTCCCGCATTCATTTCGGTGGCAACAGTTGAAAGATCTGATTGTAATTTATCGGATAATTTCACCAGCGATTCCGGAATGCTGGCTGGACTGATGAGCGCATTTAATAGTGCCGAATTTAATTCTGAAGTGGCCCCCTTTAAAGCGGGTTCCCATTTCTGAAGTGCCGCAAGCGTTGCGGGTTGTCCGCGTAGGTCCGGATAAACTCGAAGTAAAGAAAAAGCTTGATCGTCTTTCAATGGAGCTAACGCCACAGCCCCCGATTTCGACGCGGCATTGGAGCCCGCAGCAATTCCCGTGGCTAAAGCAAAAACTGTCAATTTTAAATACACTGTATAAAAGTACTTCATAAATAGGTCTCCAATGGTAAGCGGCTTTATCTCATTTGAAGGTAGACTGTCGGAAAAAGACAAATGCGATGAGCATGCCAATTTGATCAGATATTTAATCGGGCCGTTATTCTAGGTCTAAGGCTGCAAGGCTATTTTGAATTTCAGGCGGATTAAGGGATCCGGTCGAAAGATCAGAATTCAAAAGCGAGCGCTCTTTTCTCGTACTACTCACTAGACGGATTGATAAATACGTCATCCAAAAGAAGACCAAGCCAATCCATGATAGAAGACTCATCCCAAAACCAAAAATGAGTATGGTCGATGACAGAGAAGATTTTTGTGATCTGCAATTTAGTTCTGAATCATCTTCCAGGCATTGTTTAAGGCTGTTCCAGCGTTTATTGATTAACTTTAGGTTTGATTGCAAGAAGCCTGTTTCAAAGGATTCGAATCTCCTATTTTCCAAATAAAAGACAGTCAAAGTACTGATGACACAAACAAGTAATCCGGAAAATATGATCGCAGCCAGCTCAGGCATTGAAGCACACAGAAAATAGTAGGTTTTGCTTTGTAAAAACATAGCCAACAAAAGCAGAGTTTTGAAATCGGAAAAGACCTGATTGGATCTCGCTCCAGCCACTGGTTTCAATTTCGGAAAGCACTTGATATTTTCCGTCAGCTAGCTTGAAGACGGCTTCTTTGGCTGGCCATAAAAATCTCGGATCTGGACAATTTTGCATTTCCTTAGAACTTGAAATGCGCCCGATAGATTGTGGGCTTAATCTGGATATTTCAATCACATCAAAACCAATGTTGTGATCTGCTATCGCGAAGCCACCCATAATCTCGCAATGACTTATGGAAATAAAATGCCCCGTCACTTTTGGTCTGAACTCTAGATTTAAAACTTGAACAATTTCTTCAGCGGTTAAATCTGTGAACAAATCGCAGATTCCCGTACGAATCTGCAAACGATGATCTGATGTTCTTGACCCCCACCCCAGACGGCAGCAGATTTCAAAATCCAGTACACGATTCAGATTTTTAATGATGGCATTTTTTTCTAAATTAAAATTAACTTCGCTTCGTTGGGGGGCCAATTTTAAGATATTTTCGTGCTGGGACTTTTTGTCCATAGTGGCCTAAGGGCGTCTTTAGCCGATAAAAGTTTTTGGCCAAACAACTTCATGACCCGAGGTGATCTTCATCATTCGGTCAAGGGATGTAAAAGCCTTTAAACGTAAATCTTCGTCAAGAGTGACTGCAGGATTCATGGTTTTCAGCGCCGATTCAATTTTTTGCAAGGTGTTCATCTTCATGTACGGGCAGTCATTACATGCGCAGCTTTCATCAATCACGGGTGCTTGGATCAATTCTGCATCGGGCCGGCGGCGTTTCATTTGGTGAAAGATTCCCGTCTCAGTGGCCACAATAAATTTTTTGTAGTTTTTATTCTTTTCAACTTCTTCTAGTAATCTTGAAGTTGAGCCAATAACAGTCGCATAGGCCAAAACCGAATCGTCACATTCCGGATGCGCAATGACGAGCGCATCCGGATGCTGTTGAATCATCGAATGCAATCGCTTCGCATTAAAAAGGGCGTGAACTTCGCAGGCTCCTGGCCACAAGATCATTTTTCGATTTAATTTCTTTTCAAGCCATCGCCCTAAATGTTGATCAGGTCCGAAAAGAATGGGTCTATCTTTTGGAATAGAGTCCACAATCTGGGCTGCATTACTGGATGTGATGATCACATCGGAAATGGATTTCACTTCTGCGCTTGAATTGATGTACGTGACACAAATCGCTTCAGGATGTTTCAGGCGCCATTGTAAGTATTGATCATATGGCGATCCCTTAACAAGCGAACAACCAGCACCCATATCAGGGACTAAGACTTGTTTGGTGGGATTTAAAATCTTCACGCTTTCAGCCATGAAGACAACGCCGGCAAGCAATATATTTTTATTCGGAACGGTTTGGCCAATTTTGGCTAAATAAAAGCTATCGCCAACATAATCGGCAAGATCTTGAATCGGACCTTCTTCGTAATAATGCGCAAGGATCGCGACGTCTTTTTCAGATTTTAATTTTTGGATGGAACTAATGATGTCATGCATGGACTGAAGCCCCTTTAAGGACCTGAATAATATTTTTACTCACGGTCTTAAAGGTTTCTAGTACACCTTGGCCCTGAAAGGCGCAAGCTTCGATCTCTGGAGAGTTATACTTATTCAGCGCCTTACGTAGATCTTCGATTGGAAGAGCATTTGGCAAATCGCGTTTGTTATATTGCAAAACTAAGGGGATTTCATTGATGTTGTAACCTTGCTGACGAAGATTTTTTTCAAGGTTTTCGAAAGATTGCAAGTTTTCGCCCATACGATCAGATTGCGAGTCCGCCACGAAAACGACGCCGTCAATTCCTTGCAGCACTAGCCTTCGGGTTTCGTCGAAAACAATTTGTCCCGGGACGCTGTAAAGATGAAATCTGGTTTTAAAACCCCGGATTTCACCAACTTCAAGTGGCAAAAAATCGAACATAAATGTTCGTTCGACTTCTTCGTTGAGGGTCATCAATTTTGATTTTTGATCGTTTTGTAGATTTTGATAAATCCATTTTACATTGGTGGTCTTGCCGCCCAATGACGGTCCATAATAAACAATCTTGCAGTGAATTTCTTTGGCGTTGTAATTAAATAACGACATTTTTACGCCTCCACTGGTTTGAGATTTATAACGAAACTCGATTTTCTAACGCGCGACCCATCGTTCTATCATCTATGAAATCGATGTCCGAGCCAATTGGAATTCCATGTGCAACACGCGAAACTTTAATATTTCGACCTTGTAAGTGCTTAACCAAGTAAAGTGCCGTCGTATCGCCTTCTAAATCTGCGTCTAAAGCAAAAATAATCTCGAGGATGGGCTTACCATCGGCGGCTGCTTGATCAATTCGTGCCAGCAGTTCTGTAATTTTAAGATCTTTCGCGGTCACGCCGTCCAAGGGCGAAATCACGCCGTGTAAGACGTGGTAACGTCCGCGGAACGCTCCTGAAGATTCAATACGAACAATATCGCTAGGCTCTTCAACAAGACACAAAGCTTCATCATTGCGATGTGGGTCTTCACAAAATTTGCATAGATCTAGATCGGTGTAGTTAAAGCAGCACGGGCACATGTGCACTTCAGACTGAACCCGCAACAAAGCTTCCGATAAGCGATTCGCATACAAATCTTTTTGTCTAAGGACGTGATACGCTAAGCGCTGCGCCGTCTTCGGGCCAATACCTGGAAGCCGGCTGAGTTCATGAATGAGTTTTTCGAGCGCCTGAATTTGTAACATAAAATTGATCTCACTAAAATCCTGGAATGCTCATTCCACCTGTAATTTTTGACATTTCTTTAGACGATTCATCTTTTGCAGTTTTGATCGCATCGTTGACTGCAGCCGTAACAAGATCTTGAAGCATTTCAACATCGCCAGCTTTCATCACTTCGGGATTGATCGTCATGGCTAGAACTTTGTTATCGCCATTCACTTTCACACTGACGGCACCGCCGCCAGCTGTTCCTGTAAATTCACGAGTCGCAAGCTCTTCTTGAAGCTTTTTCATTTTTGATTGCATTTGGTTGGCCTGTTTCATTAAACCTGCCATGCCACCCATCGCGCCGCCGCCAAATCCCTTCATATATATCCTCTCGTCAATAAGTTCTAAGACTTACATTATTCTTTAAGACTTAATAATTTTCAAATCACCTTTAAATAATTCTTGGGCCTTTTTAATCTTTGGATCTTTCATCCAGGATTCTTTTAGTTCTTCTTCTGCCAAAGCTTCTTTTTTCTGACTTAAACTTGATGCTGATTCACCGCTGGCAACACTAGGTGTCGTTGTTGTTGATGGTTTCTCTTGTCCAATTTCAAAGGTATAGCTTTCACCGAAAAAGTTTTCGATCGCTGTTAATAATTTCTTCTTTGTTTCTGGATGTACAAGCTGTGCACCTAAGAAAGCGAAGGACGGTGACAATTGAAACTGAATTTTTTTATCGGTCACTCCGGCTAAAATAATATTTTCAACCTGTGCGGCTAAATAGGAATCAAAAGTTTTCATTTGAGTCACAAAACTCAACCAGTTTTCCGCTGTGATCGGTTTCGGTACGGATGGCTTGATAGGTTGCGCCATTACTTTTTGGTTTGTCTGCGACAAAACTTTTTGGCTCGGCTGCGCCGAGACTTGTGGCTGATTCGGCTGAGTTACGATGGACGGTCTTGATGGTGCAACTGCAGTCTGTTTTGCCGATGGTGCAGCTAAAGTTGGCCCAGAGGACTTTGCTGAATTCATCGCGCGTGGTGCAGGCGCAGATTGGGCTCCGGAAAAAAACTGCTGTAAGCTTTGCATTTTCGGAGCTTGAACCATTCGCAGCAAGCCTACTTCTAAAATAATCAAAGGATCAAATCCACGCGAAACATCTTGTAAAAGCTTAATCGCCATATCAAACAACATGTGAAGTTCGGTTTCATTTGATTGAGAAATCAAATGAAAAAGCTGTGTGATTTCTTCTTTTGGTAATTCAATTGTCGTGAGGTCTTGAATTTTTTCTTCAGGCGTACACTTTAAAAGTAAACCGTGGCGAATCAAACGAAGATAATCATCCAGAAATTGCGAAGGGCTAGTGCCTGACAGTGCAATTTTTTGAATGGAATCAATGATGCCAGCTTCATTGCGAACTAAAAGCTGCTCAAACACATCGTAAAGTAGCGATCTTTCGGTTAACCCCAAGATTTGATTAACTGAATCTTCGGTTAACTCTCCGCCACTGAAGGATGTTGAAAAATTGATAACTTGATCTAATAAGCTTAAAGAATCGCGAACAGAACCATCGCCCTGTCGCGCTAAAAGCCAAAGTGCCTTTTCGGTTGCGTTAATGCCTTCTAATTCACAAATGTGTTTTAGATGACGCGAAAGTTCCGTTAAAGAAATACGGCGCAAATCAAAGCGCTGGCACCGCGACAAAATAGTGCTCGGAATTTTTTGAACTTCCGTTGTGGCCATCATGAAGATGACGTGCGCCGGTGGTTCTTCCAATGTTTTCAAAAGGGCATTGAATGCGCTTGTGGAAAGCATGTGAACTTCATCGATAATCAGAATTTTATATTTTCCCTTCGAAGGGGAAAACATCACGGTTTCACGAAGATCCCGTACAGAATCAACGCCGTTATTAGAAGCTCCGTCGATTTCTAGGACATCGACCGAACTACCACTTGCGATTTCTAAGCAGCTTGAACACGTATTGCATGGTTTGAATTCAACCAAATTTTCGCAACGAAGGATTTTCGCCAAGATTCGTGCGGTCGAAGTTTTTCCAGTTCCACGAAGTCCGGTAAATAAAAGTGCGTGAGGTAAGCGATTGTTTTTTATGGAATTAATCAGCGTGCGGCTAACATGATCTTGCCCGATGAGTTCATCGAAATTCTTTGATCGATATTTTCGTGCAAGAACTTGGTAAGACACCGGCACCCTTTTTTGAAAAATGAAACGACAATTTTTTCGTCTTCATTGAATCAGATTAAATAAGGCCGGGCACCCCATATCGCCTAGCCGCTCAGACACCGTTGCTTCCTTCCGGACCTAGCGGGATTCACTGAGCGGTCTACCGTATGGGACCCAGCCCTTCAGAGATATATGACCCCTGAGACCGGGTCACGTTCGCAGACCGGATGAAGCAGGGCGTTAGGCGTCTTTTTTGGGCTGTGGGGAATGCGGTCAGTCGTTGGTCAAATTTCGTTGGCGAAAGTAGGTAAAGCACCACTCTTGACCACCCTGGGAAGTTGAGTTTTCACATGATCGACCGATTTCCTTTGGAAACAAAAGTAGGCTGTCGGTGCTCGTGAGATGTCCTAAAAAAAATGGATACACGTAAGGTTCGGCAGGAATGGTCTGCTGACTTCGAGCCGAAGTCACTGATCCAACGACTTGTTTCCAATTCAAATTGCCATGAAATCTAGTAGAGCCCTTTGGCAAAAGAAAAGTTTCAAAGATGATCCGAGAATACTGTTCAAATTTAATTTTTGCGCGACACTCTTTATCAAAATAATAGTGAATCGTTTGCGAAAAGGAAGAGTCATTTAAAAAAGAAATTTCCCGAATGGCCGAACGATCTTTGTAGGGAATACACCCGGTCGACCAAGTGCCAAGCAACGATTGGTAAAACTGGCTCGATTCGCGGCTGACAACGGGATCCTCTAACTGCTTTTTGTGGGAGGCCAGCACATCGGCAGCAAAAGAATAAGCAGGGCTACGCATTCCATTCGGAGAGGCATCGAAGCTTGAAAGTTCTTCTGTCTTTGGCAACGATTGACATCCTAAAAGTCCAATGACTAATCCGCCATAAATCAGAAAACGGGTGGCAAACTTCATAAATATTCCTCCGAACACTTATTGTAGATGAATCCCCAAAAGAAAACCGAGATCTTTTATTCATGGGCTAGACTTTTAGATAGCTCATTCAAAAAGTGAAATTTCAGCACGGGAGGACATTTTGTTACAAACCCGGCAGTACCAGTGGGATCGAGCCAATCGCGTTTTGAACAGATTTAAAGACAATGTTTGTTAGGTAAGATTGATATTGGCTTGCAAAATTCTTTGGAGAAATTTCGGATAAATGATCGAAAAAATTTGTCTGCAAGAAAGCTTCTTTTGAATTTGGAGCTCCCACCAGCACATTTTCAAATCTTAAATTGATCGACGGAGAAATCCGCCCCACATCGATGTAGTAATTGCGCTGTAATTTAGTTTCCGTCTTGAGTTCTTCGAAATTCAATCGAGCGATATCTGTGGGAATATCTGGATCCGGCACATCGGTATAATCAAAATGCACTTGCAGCCACGTTCCTGATGCGCGAACCACCCATTTTTTTTCGATGAAAAGTTTTTTGTGACTTAATTGGAGTCTGTAGGATTTCATTTCCGCTAGCTTCCAATTGCCATTGAGCCAATCAGCTAAAGTCAGCACGACCGGCGCATCTTGACTTTGTATGATCGTGAAAATGGATTTGTTGTTATTGCAGTCATCGAATATTAAAGATTGTGACAAAGTTTCTGAGCTCAAACGTTGAACGATTTGAATTGTTTGAGTTTGTTGAATGCAGGATCCTGAAGCTACTGCATTTTGCAAAACAAGCTGATTGGACAATGATTTTCGAATGATCGATCGATCCAAAATAAGACCAATGTTGATTCTATATTTTGTTAAAGCATCGGACAGGACTTGATCGATTGGTTCACTAACCTGCGCTAAGCTGAAACAAGCAAAAAAATGGATCGTGCAGAAAACTATAAATAAAACTACTTGCTTGTGCTGCATGGAAGCGCCCTTGAATCGACAAGTTCCCCAGAATCCAGGGCCTTACGCCACAATGGAAAGTACGTGTTTAACAGCTCTTGTAATGTGGGGTTATTAACAGCTCCGCTTCGAAACTGGGCTTCTAGCTGTAGCAATTCATTTCGTAAACAGCTTGGCTGAGCAACGGTTGCACCGGTTGGGAACTGAGTTGAAAGAACTTCTTCCATTGCGGGGCGAAAGACGAGCGATGCGACGACATCAATCAAGTGGCCATTTAATTTTGCCGTGACCTGGGCGTAACTAATCGCTTCACCAGTCAGTTGATCGAGATAAGACGTTCCTTGAGATAACTGTTTTGTTATTAGACTTTCTTCAGTGGGGTCGTTGTAGGTTAAATTTCCGAAACTATAATTAACAAAATCATTGATCCCGTGTCTTCTATAAATGAAGCTTTCGTTTCCGAGTTCTTCTTTAATTTGCGCAGAAACGATCTTTGTTTGTCCGTACCAAATTTCCAGCTGGACTCCGTGGGTCGTTCTTGTGGAAACAATTGAAAGCGCAGGGTGATTAAGATCACTATAAAAAGTGTAACGTCGACTAAGTTCATCTTTTTGCAAATGAAGAATTCTTCTTCCCGCGACGATATCGTTCTGTGAAAGTCGCGAAGGGGCGCCCTCTGCTGTAGGTGACAGTCGAACGTCGATAACTTCAGTTAAAGAAATTTTACTTTGATCGCAACCAGCGTAGTCGATGCGCTCAGTCCAAGCAGTATTCACTTTTTTAAACTGGTACTGAATTCGTCCAATGGTGTCATAATTCTCAGTTTTCCCACAGACATTTGCACCATCAGCGAAAAACATCATTTGGCTATTCGCAAAGCTTGCCGAAGTTTGGGTTGCAGAATTTTGAGCAGGATCTGCGGCAGAAATCTGATATCGAAATTTATATGTTTGTTGAAGTTCGCGAAGTTTTTTTGAAAGCGGAGCCAGAATTTGGCTGAGCATGTTATCAATCGTTGCGTTAACTGATACAGGTCTCAAAACGTTGGCTGTTGACTGTAGAGTGAACCCTACAATCATCACGAATGCCACATTGTTGAAGACCTTTTTTAGATACATATCTTTACACACTTTCGTTCATTGAAAGACTAATCTTGCTGGGGGCCGTTTGCAGATTGAAAAAGACGAAATGATTTTTTCTCGACGTCTTTGTTCGGAGAAACTTGTACCAAGCCCTGCTCTGGCAAGTAGGTCGCAAGCAGTCGTACAGGCTGATTTGAATCCATTTCAGATAGTTCAAGTTCTATTCGTAAACTTTGACATTTATCTTGCTGTTTTTGACACGGAACTTGAAGTTCTGAAAAATTCAAAGTTTTGAAAGCATAGCCTTTCGTCACCAGATCTAACAGGCGGACATAGCTTGTCTTTGATTGCTGCGATACTCGATTTTTTTCTGTCACCGTAATGATTCGATCCGCCTGTGCACGATCTATATTTTCTGGTCGAAGATTAATTCCGGCAGCTTGTCCAAATAGAACACTTCCGATGGCCTGATTCAAAGGATTTACAAATCCTCGAGCTAAGGCTAAAGACTCAGTGATAGTGAGGTTAGAATTTTCAAGTTGCAAAGTTGTAGGGGCCGCCGCAGTCGTCATTGCAGCTGCAGAAGACTCTTGCTCAAGAAAGACCTGCTCGGTCGAATTGTCGCGGACCAACTGAGCATTCACAACTAACATCAAAGTTGATGAGATCGTGTTTTTTGAAGATTTGCCAGCAAAGATAAAATTGTTACCTTTTGAATTTGCATCTAACAAAACTGTCTTCATCCCTAATACATAAGGTCGTCCCAAATCAATTTGTAATGATGGGCGCGAAACTGTGGTCTCATTCACGATGGAATTGTCATCCGGAGTTGGCGCGCCGTAGCGAACGTAAAAGTTTTCAACGCGAAGTCTTCGTCCATTTTGATCCAGGAAAACTCGGCCAGATAGATTTAAGCCAATGTCGGCTTTTTCAACGCTCACCGAGCTGGAAACAGCTTTGCTGTAGGTCGGCGTGTTCGTGTAAGCAGAAATCGATTCTCCATTTGTGACGACCGTTTCGTAATCAATCGAATTCATCGACCATGAACTCAGTCGGCTCAAATCAAGTTTTAATCCGAACAGCGCTGAAGTTAAGTTGCCAAGATTCAATTGTAAGCCGGAACTGATAATCCCTGAATCACCAACACTTGAAGATAAGTTAAGTCGTGGGGCAGCAGCTTCCAGCGGACTTTTAGAGCTGGAAAATGCAGAAAGACCAAGTTCAAGATTATTGTAGGCAACCGAATCTAGTGCATACACCTTAAAAGTGAATTTAACTTGCGGGGTCGATTGAGAAAGGTCTTCTAGTCGATCTAAAGACATCAGGGCCGTGACGAATCTTTTTTCGTTTTCTTTGTCACTAAATCTAAAAACGATGGAGTTGGCACCTTTGACAAAGGGCCGAATGTTGCCAGGCTCAAAAATAACAAAACTATCCCCGAAGGCCATTTGAAGAGCGTCGCGCAGCAAGATTTGAATTCGTGGCGCTACGTTTCGGACGCGGTAGGTGCAATTTCCCATCGTGTCGCAAGGAACCTCATTCGTCACTGGTCGCTCTAGGCCCGCGAAGGTCGATCGACCGGCGTCATTTGCGAACGCTGTCGATTGAACGGCAACGGTCGTGTATAGAATTCCAAAAGTTATTTTCAGCACACGTGCACAACTAGACTTCATTTAATCCTCCGCAAGAAAAATGCAACCTCTCGTTAGGTGCGAAACTTAGACCATGCTGATTCAATTCTAATTGGATTTCAAATTTCAAATTGTCAAAACACTAGTCGAAGTGACCTTGTGTGAGCCTGTGCAACGGCTTGTTACCAAAGAGAAGAACTTTTTGTTTCCGTCAAAAAGTTCTCTGCGCCGTGTGGGTTCAAAGTCGGTTCAAAGCGATTTTGTTGCACGGAGAGGGGATTTTCTTCCGGACCGCTATTTGTAATCTGTTTTACGAAACTGAAAGTGCACCCTTTGAATTTAAGCAAAATTAGAAACTAGAACCAGAAATTTAAAAAAGAAAAAAGGAAAGCTAAATGAAAACAAGAATGAAAAAAATCGGATCGGTACTTAAGCTCGCAGCGACGTTCATGATCCTGATGTGTGCCCAGTCTTTGTTGCAGGCACAAGAAGGTGGAACCGTTGAAGCGGTTCAGGTTACTCTTGCACCTGAAGCTCAAGAAGTTCTGACGATCATGCAAAACTGCAATCGACAGATTCAGGACGAAGTATTCAGTAAGAACGGGCGCCTGAACGAGATGTCTAAATATAAACTGAACGATACAGACTTTGCGTATGTGCTTTCAGCTTCAAGACAGATCAGTTGGACAAAATCTATCTATCTAGGTCAGCTTGACGTTATGTTTGAAAAACGAAGTGCAAATGCGCCGATCGCGGCTGATGCTAGATCAATGAAAATAACTTGCAAATTTACACCTGTAGCAGACGAGCGATAGTTCGCATCGCTAGGTAAACGGGATGGCGATTCCAAAAAGTATAAACATCACAGCCGCAATGCGATGGACCAGTTTCATCGGAATCCGATCGGTAAAGTGGTGGCCTAAAACGACCGCGAGGCCATCACTGAACATCATTCCTGCCGTAGTCCCAATCGTGACAATAACGGGAGCCACAAATTTTGCAGACAGGGCGACGGTCGCAAGTTGGGTCTTGTCTCCCATTTCAGCTAAGAAAAAAGCGACGGTTGTCGTGAGAAACGGACCCCATTTATAATTTTCATTTAGGCCTTCATCTTGATCCGGCACTAACATCCAAAAACCAAACCCGATAAAAAGTGCCGCAAGGATCCACTTCAAAATATCTTGCGATATAAATCCTGCACCAAAAGATCCAAGCCAGCTTGCGAGCCCGTGATTCAAAACGGTCGCTACAAATATTCCGGCTAGTATGGGCCATGGCTTTTTAAACTTAGCCGCCAAAACTAAAGCAAGAAGTTGGGTTTTGTCGCCCATCTCACTGACGGCAACTAACAGAAATGATTGAATTAAAGCTTCCACGGGTTTTCCAGTCGCATCGTCTATCGAAAGCAAAGATTTTGGCGCGATTTCAGATAAAATTCAATTCGCGAATTGTTACTTTTACTGTCAAAACAATCGACAGCCCCCGTGTGCAAAGAGTCCTGTTTTTCACTTTTTAAAGTCCTCACTGTTTGAACACCATATCCAAGTCGAATTAAATGCTTGCGGTGCATGGAACTGAACTAACGACACTTCGTTGTGTCTCATCGTGAGACTGGACTCGAACTTGAAATTAAAGTCTTCGAATCAAAGATTTTAATTGGAGGACTTTATGTCGTTTAAGCCATCGTTTCGTTCACTGCCTTTAATGCTTTCTGGATGTTTGCTTGCGGTCAGCTTTACAATCGTAAACTGCCAAAAGGCTCCAAATCGAAATGGCGTAAAGCCCACTGTCGCCGGTGATAAGACTGGTGCTCAGAAGCCAGGTGCAGATGCAGCTGTGGCTCAAGTCGGAAAAGACGAATGCGCGCCAGAAGTTAAAACGCTCGTGCGCGAAATGGATGAACTTCGAACTAAACACAAAGTCATAACAGAATCATCGAAAAATAAACCTGAGGCCCAAAAGCAGGAGTTGATTACAAAACGAAAAGAATTTGTTGAAAAGTGTAACTCTTTAATGAAGTTGCTAGATTCTGTATCTGACAAGGCAACTGAGAAAGCGTGCTTGTTTGATAAAAACGCGAAGGCAACCACAGACAAAGCTAAAAATGACCAGAATAATGTCACGCTGAATGAATTTGTTAAGCCATGTCAAGATGCCAACACGAAGCTTGTTCAAGAAGACGGACAAACATCGATTTTACAATTACCTGAGGGCGCTACGAGCAAGGTTAAAGACGCGGCGAAGCTCCGAGAAGAAAACTTAGCTCGATTTCAGAAAAAAAATCTTGTTATCAGTGATGAATTAAAAGAAATCGCGAGCAAGAATAGTTTTCAGTACTACGTTATCAATGGAAAAATCGTGAGTAATGATTCTGAGTCTGCCTTTGAAGCCGCGAGCAAAAAGCAAGTGATTTGCTCTTTTGGTGCAAATACGGCCTCTATTGCAAAGACCGACTCTATGATTGTCAAAGCGGGAACAGCTGATAAGCCGACAATGAAAAAGAAAGAAGGCGGCGAAACATACGACAATTTTGACCTTCGGTTTGTGGATCGATTTGAGGGTGATGCCGTCATGATTCCAATGACTCGGGTTATGGATGAATCTGTAAAAGACATGTCTAAAAATGCTTCTGAACACCTGATCATCTTGAGCATCGTTTGTTTAAACTTGAACAAAGATAAATATGTTGAAAAAGACATCCGAGATGTTTTTAAAGGGCATCTAAAAGATATGTCAGATGCTGATCTGAACAAGCTCCGCGAAGAAAATAAAAAGAAGCATGAAAAAGCACCTGCAGCAGCAGCTGCACAAAAGCCAGCGGAGCAGACAAAGCCAGCAACAGTCGTAGTATCCGATGCAGATAAAGCAAAATGGAATGGCGAATTAGAAACAGCTCGCAAAGATGAAGTCGCAAAAAGCAAAAAGGTTACCGATCTGAATAAAGAACTAGAAACTGCAAAAGCTGCAGTATCAAGCCAAGAAGAAGTCGTAAAAGATCAATTGCAAGCGGTTCAAGCGGATCAAGAATTAGTAAAAGCAGCAACGAAAGCTTTGGAAATTGCTGGTGGTAAAGATCAAGCTAAAATAGACGCGCAGAAAGCTGCTGAGAAAAAGCTTGCTGACGCACAAACAAAGTTGGAAGCCGATCAGGCGCAATTAAAAGTTGTTAAACTTGCTGCAGCCGAAAAAGCTGTGGAAGTTGCAGCAGCCGAAAAAGCAGCTGGCGAAGCCAAAGTAAAAATCTCGCAGCTGGAAATTAAAATTGCCGGCACAGAATCCGAAGATGCGAAAAAGAAAAAGCAAGCTGCCGAAAAAGCAGTAACGGATGCAGACACTAAATTAAAAGAAGAAACAGCAAAGCGAGACGCTTTAAAAGCTCCGGCAACTAGGCCAGCACAACAAGCAGCAACGAACACGGCTCCTGCAAATCAACCGGCCATAGCGCCGGTTGTTGCCGTTCCACCAGCTGGTGCTGCTTCGGGAAATGCTGCAGCAAGGCCTGCTGCAGCGGCCTCTGCCGCAACGACTGGTCAAGCTAATGATTCTGCAGCATTAACTGCGGCCAGAAAAAAATTAAGTGAAGCAGTCAAAGTGCAAGATGCTGCAGTTGAATTGTATAACAAAGCAAAAGCAGCAGCCGAAGCAGCTTTAGCAGCATACCGCGAAAACATTTCTGGAACTAAAACTGCTCGAGAAACTGACCTGAAATTAAGAGCCGAAGACAAAGCTTTAAGAGAGGAAGAAGCTGTTGCTCGAGCACAATTCAACGCTGCAAGCACGCCAGAACTTAAAGCGGAAGCAAAGACCCGATTAGACGAACTTCACAAGCAAATTCTTGACAAAAAAGCTCAGATCACGACAGCAGTTGACTTGATCAATGCAAACGCTAAGAAAATAACTGGCTTAGTGATCGCTGTTAAAGAAACTGCATTCGTACAAGCTGATGAAGACGTGAAGTCAGAAACTGCAATGCTAGCTCGTTTTGACTTGGAAGTTGAAATTGCAAAATTAGAAGGAAAGACAGCCTCTGCGGAACTTCTGAAAGATCAGTCTGATTCAAAAGAATACATTAAAATTGCGACGAAGTCGCGAGCCGAAGCACTCGAAGTTTTAAATAAGACGAAGGCGATGCACGGAATCGCAACGAAAAAAGCTGCAACGGCACAACCTGTAGTGGCTGCGGCTTCAGAAGCGGCAAAGTAGTCCAGTTTTTTGCTTTATTCAGTTTTTAATACTATTGGAAACATATGAAATTTAATTTTTTAAAGACATTGTTAGTCATCACCGCAGCTTCGAACTTAACCTTAGCTGCAGCTGCGGAAGAGTCTGCTGCTGAATCCACATCTGAATCACTGGTTCAGCAAGTGGGTCAGCAAGTCGAATCGCTTGGCGCAGATCAAATTCTTTGTTTTGCCAATAGTGAATTTAAGTCAGACGTGAACCTGACATTGATCACGCAGATTTCAACTATTCAGAACTTAGCACCAGGCGCAGTCAGTTCATCTCAACAAGAAGAATGCGTAAACGTGACTCATGCTCGTAGAAGTGTGCACGAAGCTAATAAAGCAAAATTAGAAGATGCTCTTTTATCTTTGTCTTCACGTTTTCAAAATTCAAATGATGTGGATATTGAAGTCATGGGTCGTAAACAACCTTTTTCAATCATCGCGACCAATCCAGAATCTGCAGATTCCAACAAAGCTGATTCTTCGCTTGCAGTTTCAGTGACGTGGCGAACTATGACCCGCGCAGCCGTTGCGGGTGCCGCGGGTGCAGGATTATTGCAACTTGCAAAGCCTGTTCTGAATAAAGCCGCCTCAGGAAGCAAAGATGAAAACAAAGGAACCAAGGGATTTTTATCTATCGGACAAGGCGCCATTGTTGGTGTCGTTGCTGATTTGATCCAACGTATGAACGGTGCGACAGATGAAACTAAAATCGCACGAACGAATTTCACAGCTTCCATGCTTGCAAGTCTTGTGAACACTCGAGATCCGAATTTCACGGGTGTCGCAGTGATCGTGTCACTTGCAAATACCAGATTTGTAGATCGTCAAATTGAAAAATTGGCTTCGATCACGCCAAAAAAATTAGATCCAGTCTGGGCTTTAGCGATGATCGGCGGATTTGCAATTCTAAGTCATAATAAAAAAGAAGAAAAATGGATCAACGGCAATCATGCCCCGGCAGCATTGGGCTTTGGAGCTTTTGCTTATCACTTCGCAAACAAGTACGACAACGAAACGACCTCGTTTATCATTATGAACTCAATATCTTTTCTTGATGAATTATGCGATGGCGTTTCGAAAGTCTGCAAAGGTCGTTTTTCAACTCGAGACCTTTTTGCCAATGCACTTGGAGCGTTTGTTGGAGTCAAGCTTGCGACGTGGCTTCCGCCCGGCATGTTTTTGAGTTTCTATTATCGCGGCGCAGAGCTGACTTACCAACGTCAATGGTAGTCGGCGCATTTCAAAGTGTCGCCGATAGTCTTCGAATCGCATCGGTCTGTTCGACCCAATAATTATAAGTATGAAAATGCGGAAACAATCTTAAAAAGCTTGGATCGTCCCACCGGCGATGGATCCAAGCGGAATACGAAATGATTCGATACGCGCGAAGCAGCGGCACGATATGCAGCTGATGCTCTGGAAACAAACGCAGTTCTTCATAACCAGCGCGAAAATTTTCAAATTCAACGGACTCTTCAAAATTTTCTTCTGGAAATAGCATCCAGAAATCTTGAACCGCAGGGCCGTTTAAGAAATCATCAAAATCCACGACAACCAGGCCTTCAGGGGATTCTAAAATATTTCCGCGGTGCAGATCTCCGTGGATCCGCAAATAATCGAAATCAGAAAGTTGATCATCAAGGCTTTCAAATATTTCGGTCGCAAGCTGCAAATATTCGTTTCGGACTTCTGGCGCAATGACTTCCGCTAAGGCATCCAACTGTTCCCATTTATTTTCGGCAGATGGTCCGAATTCAAATCGGTTTAAGGCCACTTTGCTTTCACCGATATTGTGTAGGCGTGCGAGCCAATTCCCGATTTGCTTAAAGTGATGCGGTAGATATTCTTGAATCAAGCGGCCACGAATTTTTTCAAAAAAGGCGTAATAAATTCCGTCCGACAAATCCACAGTTTCATTATTCGAAAGAATAATGGGCGCCGCGACTTCTAAAGATTCATTTTTTAATTCGATTTCGAAATCATGTTCGTCGATAATTGTTTTTTTAGACCAGCGACCCGGGCGATAAAATTTTGCGATTAAAGAATTTCGTTTCGTTAGATCCTTAATTTCATTTTCAGGCATTTCAAGTCTGATATCGAAAACGCGATTTTCGATGGAATTTAATTGCAGGATTTCGCCGGTCGGCTTGAACCCATGACGTTCAGCGCACAAACAAATGATATTGGGATCAAGATCAAAAAAATTTGTTTTCTGCGTCAGTATCATAGTGGGGTAGCTTACGAGTTTTTGGTAAAATCTATCAAGCCAAAAGTAAATTAGTTCCAATTTGGCCATTCCAATCTGTGGGATGACGGCTTTAATTGGATTTGAACCTGTTTAGTTGCTGGCACAGTCGTTGTATAAGAAAGCCCCGTAACAAAACAACAACAGTGAATCGGGGGATCCATGAATCGTAATTCAATTTTAACAACGTGCATTTCAACAGTCTTTGCAACAGTGTTGCTTTTAAGTCAGTCGGCATTCGCAGACACAAACACGCTTCGCAAAAATGATCAGACATTTCGCTTAACAAACACTGACTACCAGTTGGTTGATGTTAACCTGGATGCAAAAAGATTTTCTGCAAAGTCGATGTTAGTTTCGCTTCACAACGTGACTAAGAACGCGCTTCAACTCAACATCATGAACAATATCTGTCCGAAAGTTCCAGGAAAGCCAAGCTGCTTAGCAATGCCGTACCCATTGTTCACAGGTGAATTCAAATTAGGAAAAGCTAAAGTTGATAACTGTGGTGTCATCACTCAGAAGTCTTCTTTCATCTACAAGACTGATTTCCAGAATAAAACAGAACGGGCTCAGCTGATCGTTCGTGATTACCGGTACATGACATGTGAAATTATGGCACAGTCACAAATCGCATTAGAATTAAACTTGAAGAGCGAAAACGAAAAATCACAGTCCGTTATTTTGCTGAACACGGTTGAAGTGACCAATATGCCAGTCTTGATGCCGTTCCCGCCGCCACTTAAGCATCCAACTGCAGTGCAAAACTTTACGTCTCAATCAGTTGTGGACGCATCGGGTTCGTTTTTCCAAAATCCATTAACGAACGCGACTGAATTAAAAGCTGAACTTTCTTTGGATCAAAAAAATAAGCAAATGACAATCGAAGTTCAATCTTTAGATCCAGCTTGTGGAATACTTCCGTGCGCGGCTGTTAATTCTTTGGTTTCAAAAACCTTAGATATTCAGTCCGTTAAATCAAACAAATGCGGAGAGCGCACTTATTTTTCGTCTGAAGAATCTGTATACGATTTTTATCCAACAGTTGTTGGCGCGATTCACACCTATGTCCGAGTTGAGTTGGTGGATTCACGATACTCACTATGTGGTGGAAGCCGTTCGGTCACTGCACACGTGATCGTGAATGATCGCCAAAATCTAACTGGTACAGACGAAGTTGTTAGCGAAAGCTCAGCTTCTTTCGAAATGTCACAAATCGAAAACTAAGACTTAAGCCAAAGCTCAGAATGAGCTCGAAGCCTTTGAAAACAAGCCTTCAAAGGCCGACAAAACCAGAGTGTCAAAACTTGTGACACTCCTGAAATTCTTAGTCTAAGCCTACCAAAAAAAGCCCACTTTAGATGGAAATTTAAAGTGGGCTTTTGTGTTTTTAACACCCAAAGCAGAACTTATGATAAACCAAAGGCTTAGAAATACTCTTCCATCGGAGGCCTTTGTGACCTTTCAGAAATCGAGTCTTAATCTTTCAATCAAGACGGCGTTAGTTCTTTTTGTCGTGGCTTCTGTTGGTTGCGGTAAAAGTAAAACCGAAAAAAATCCTGCTCCGGTCGTAACAGGCACTGAAACCACACCGCAAGGTGGCGGCGGACGTGGCCAGGGACGTACTCCGGCTCCGAATCAGGGAACTCCTGGAGTCAATACTCCGGGTCAGCAAGTTGGGGCTCCAAGTCCTGCAGCACCTCCACCACAAATTGGTAGCGGCGGCGGACGAACGCAACCAGGTCGCGGTCAACCATCACCGGGCAGAGGCAATCAACCAGGTCGTGGCGAACAGCCGGGTCGTCCAGCACCGGGAACTGGTGCGGCGACGGATCCAAATAATGAAAATGAATCTGGTGAAGTTTTTGGTGCGGGCACGATCAAGTTTGACGAAACAGAAGCTCTTAAAACGGGTGGACAAAAAATCACGGCAGCAAAATCGGCAACTCCATACTTTTATACCGGAGCTTCAAAAGACGGAGTCCTTGAGCGACTTAAAGATATGCAGCTCGGCCGATCTGAAGCTGAAAAATCTTTGAACGCAGCGATCGCAAGCTGGGTTCAGCACGCACGACTTGGAAAAGCACGTGACGGACAGACAACGCTGTCATTAGAAATCCAACACTTAAACGATACAAAGCAAGTGATCCGACTGAAGACTGAATCTGAAAGTTCAACAACACTGATCGTTTCAAAAACGAATCGACCGATTTCGCAGGATTCATTGCAACCCGTTGGCGGTGAATTGATCTGTATGGATCTGAATAAATCCAGCGAAACAAAAGAAAAATGTTCTGTTCGTGTTGCAAAGATAAATTTCACGACCGGGTACATCTACATTATTTTCAGAAAAACATCTGCCATTGCAGACGCAAACTTCAATATTTCGGACCGCGATTACGCAAAGAATGATAACACCGCATTTGCGCGACTCATGAAATACGTTTCAAACCGCGTTCAACACGTGAAAACAACCGAAAAAATCCGAGACCTTTATTTGTCTTCATTTGAAGTGGTCGGCGGAGAATCTGAACTTGGCGTGATTTTAACGACTGAAGATAAGCAAATGGCGACATTTCGCATTCCATTGGTCGCAGAAGCACAAGGCGTGTCTGTTGATGCCAGAGTCGCGCAAGATTTAGATTTGGCGAATTATTTTGATATCGCCGATATCAAAGATTCATTTTCAAGAACGTTGTTAGCCGGAATTGATTCCGTGCGATTGATCAACAACAACGGTCGCGGTGATGTAAGGATGCGCCTTAAGTTTGAAAAAATGGATTCAGCGGCGAAATCCGTGGATCAGTCGACTTTGGAATTAACCTTGGCGCGCAGTGAAGCAGTTGTTGATCTTCAAAAGTTAGAAAGCCTTCGCTAGTTTTATTCATCAGCGCGGTTAAAGTTTGAACCGCGCGTTTTGAATTTTCGTAAGTACTTTTTCAACTCAGATTTTTTCACTCGCATGATCGCATCAGAAATGCTGCATAAATGAACATATGCGAGATGGCCCCCTGTTTGCTTTCCGTAATACGGAAACCGCGAGAAACAAGGGGGATTTATGTTATCTCGAAATACTTTTTTGACTGTGATTACAGTCATTTCAATGACTTCGTCTACTTTTGCACAGCTCGTACCGGGACCGGGAAGTGGTGGCAATCAGACTCCGCCAAACCAACCAAACCCGCCGCGTTATGATGGACGGAATGATCATCAGCAGCCACAACCGCACCAGCCACCGCGTCATGAACCACCTCGGCACCAACCACAGCCGCCACATTATCAGCCGCCGCGACATGACCAACCTTACTATCCACCGCCACGAAATGAACCGAATCCGCCGCGATACGATGGCAGAAACGATGACTATCCAAGATACCCGCGCCCTGGATATCCACACAATCCTCCAGCGCCGCAACCATATCCTGACTATCCAAATTATCCGCAGCCGTACCCAGATTATCCGCCAGCTCCATATCCTGACTATCCACCGACTCCGTACCCGGATTACCCAGATTATGGACGCACCGAAGTTAAATCGACGTACATTGGACGATCGGTTCGTAACGAACGGTTAGCGCTAAAAGATTTAGTTGGATTAAATGAATACTACCGCGGATGGGAAATCGTTTCCGTACGTGCTTCGACACGACCAAATAGTTCGTCGACAACAATCGCACGCTTAGTTGTTGATGGTCGCATCATCGCATCGGAAACAAATCCTGGTTACGATATTAATCTTTATCCTTCACAGCGAATTACTGTGGGCGGATACGGACAAGCGATCAATTTAGAAATCGTGGGATCAACGATCATTGAAAACCTAGAAGTCGAAATCCGCAGCGGAGGTTCTGATTACAACCCTCCACCGACACAGGACGATGTTTTAGAAATTCCAATGTATCGAAACGTCAGCGGTGATGATCAGATTGATCTGACGGTTCATTTAGATATGTACCGACATCAAGGACTTCGCGTTCAAGAAATTTTGATCACGGGCCGTTCAACATACGGAACCGGAGCCATTGATCTTGTTGTGAACGGATACAATTCTGGATCGACGTACTTGTCGCAATCTGGATATTCATCGACTGAATCGATTTATGTTCAACGAGTTGTTCGAATCGAACGCAATGGATATTTGGCGCTTCGAACTCGTGGCAACATGTCGATCGAACGCGTGTCGTTGATTCTAACTAGAAACTAATCAAAGTCGGTTAAACGACTGATGAAATGTTGATCTTTCCAGGGCCCCATGAGACAAAATTCTGGGGCCTTTTTTTAAAGCGGAGCAGTTGTGGAAAATCTAGAAGTTGAAAAAAAGAAGTTGTCCGAAAGCCTAGACATTTCGCAAGGATCAAAGACGGTCCCTGCAATGCCAGTTTTATCCGAATACATGGATTACCGACTTTTTTTAGCTGATTTTTACACCGCAAAACGCGAAGCCACAAAGACTTCATTACGCCCGTACAGTTACGCGATTTTTTCTGCAGCTGCCGATATTAAATCTCCGAATTATTTAAAAATGATCATCGAAGGAAAACGAAATCTTTCAATCGACATGATCGCAAAGTTTGCCAGAGCTTGCGGCCTGAATAAGGCCCAGTCTGATGAATTAAAATTATTAGTGGTTTTCAATCAATCCGAAGATCCCGCAGATCGAAACTATGCATTAAAGAAACTCTCTGAATATCGCGTTGAAAAGAAATTAAAAGACGGCGAATTAGACCGTAAAGTTTTCGAAAAAATTCCGAATTGGATTGGTTGGATCATTTACGCCTTGATCGATCAAGCCGGCGCGACATTCACTCCAGCAGCACTTAAGAACTTACTTCGTGGTAAAGCCAGTGAATCCGAAATCACGATGGCGCTCGATTCCTTGATTGCGTCAGGTGAATTAGTACGTGATCCGATGACGGGCCTCATCGCG
>LNFM01004644.1_pt1 | contig 24992 bp, 21 predicted proteins | sample 596031 | NCBI WGS metagenome assembly LNFM01 (sample SAMN04254537, study PRJNA301005) | activated carbon metagenome | isolation source: dual media filters at the Ann Arbor, Michigan drinking water treatment plant | place: USA: Ann Arbor | reverse complement strand
ACATCGCGGTGCGCTTCGAGAGATCGTAGACATACCCGATGCCCAGGCGAGTGCTGTCGTCGGCGTCGGAGAAGCCGGAACCAGCGGGGCCACCAACGGAGCTGCAACCATGGACACGACCACCCGCGCGGGTACGCCGCTGCGTCAACGCATGATCGAAGACATGCGCATGCGCAAGCTGGAGCCGAGGACGCAGGAAGCCTACATCCGCGCCGTTCGCAAGCTGACCGAGTTCCTTAAGCGCTCGCCCGACACCGCCACCGTCGAGGACCTGCGCAACTTCCAGCTGCACCTGGTCGATACCGGCACCTCGCCCATCACGCCCAACGCGACGCTGACGGGGCTGAAGTTCTTCTTCGACATCACCCTGGGCCGCGGCGAGCTGATGGCCCGGATGCAACCGGTCAAGCTGCCGCGCACCGTGCCCGTCGTGCTGAGCATGCAGGAGGCCGCAGCGCTGATTGCCGCGGCGCGCAACATCAAGCACCAGGCGGCGCTGTCGGTGGCTTACGGCTCCGGCCTGCGCGCCAGCGAGGTTTGCCGGCTCAAGGTCGGCGATGTGGACAGCGAGCGCATGGCCCTTCGGGTCGAGCAAGGCAAGGGCGCCAAGGACCGCTACGCCATGCTCAGCCCGGTCGTGCTGCAGCGGCTGCGCGCCTGGTGGCGCATCGGTCATGCCCAGGGCAAGATCTTCCCCAAATCGAGCAGCACCGAGGCCCGCGCGTCCGACGGCTTCTGGCAACGTCGAACGGCGGCAGTGGGTCGACTCCGCCTGGTGACGAAGGGCTGCTTCTTGGCGGCTCAGACCGAGCGACTGGTGTGCGGCGTCTCGCGCAGCTTTCCCTGGGGCATGACTCGACCCGATCCGGTCTTCCGCGCGCGAGTCACCTTCACTGAAACGCAGTCGTCAATCCCCGCGCACAAGCGGCATTGCCCCGCAGCTTCCGATCTCGCACACGGCGCATCGCGCACCAGACTCGGGCACGTGGTCGGACTTGTGTTTAAGTTCCATGGCCGACGGCGGGACGAGGCGTCGGAGGGCTGGCGCGCGAGGCCCGGCGCGCCGTCGTAAGCCACATGCAGTTTGCGAGCACAGTGCGCGCAACGCAGCAATCCCGCCAGCAGGGCCTCGCCGCGACGCAGTGCGCCGCGCGCCATGCCGCCGCGCATGTTGGTGTTGTCGGCGATCACGCGTTGGTTGTGTTCGTAGGAATGCCAGTCAATGTAGCCTTCGTGGTGTTCCTGGATCAAGACCTGCCAGTTCTCCTGCGCGCGTCGATGTCCGCGCACGACGCGTTTGCGCCCAGCTTCTATGCGCACCCGCGTCTCGGTGCGGCCGAACGCGTAGGCGCCGGCGTAGACGGGATTGGTGAGGATCTTGAGCACCGTGTTGTAGACCGGCAGTCGCCAGACCACGCTGCGCCGGCCGTCCTGGTAGAGCGCCGCTGGCAGCTCGATGCGCTCCTGCCGGAACCACAGCAACACCTGACGCACGCTGCCGGCCTGTGCGAAGCGGGCGAACACGGCCGCGATCGCTTCGCGGATGCGCAGATCGGGATCGACTTCGATTCGGTCGCCCTCGCTACGCACGTAGCCGATCGCCACCGTCGTGTGCAGATCGCCTCGCGCGGCCTTGAGCTTGAGGGCCTCGACGGATCTTTGCCGAAGCAGCGACAACTCCATCTCCGACATCGTGCCCTTCATGCCCAGCAGCAGCCGGTCGTTGACGTTGCGCGGGTCATACACGCCGTCCTCGTCGACGATGACGCTGCCTACCAATGCGCAGAACTCCAGCAGCGTGTGCCAGTCGCGGCCGTTGCGTGCCAAGCGCGAGGCTTCGATGGAGACCACAGCGCCGACCTGGCCGCTGCAGATCGCCGCTAGCAGCCGTTCGAAGCCAGGTCGTGCGACGCCACCGGCGGACACGCCAAGGTCGTCGTCGATCACCACGACTTCGGTCCAGCCGAGCGTGCGCGCTCGATCGGCCAGGGCGTACTGGCGCCGGCGGCTCTCGTGGTTATGGCGCAGTTGATCGGCAGTGGACTGCCGCACGTACACGTAGGCGCCGCGCGCCAAGTGCTCAGGACTGATCTTGCTCATCGTCATTCTCCAGTCGGGGAGCGATGTCGGCGTGCCTTGCCACCTGCCACAGCAACTGGCTCAGCAGTTCGACAAGTTCGTCGCGATGCAACTGCAGGCTCGTCAGGGGTGCCGACGCCGCTGCGGCGTCGAACAGGTCGGTTTGCACGAGCGGGAGTGCCCGCAGTGGAGTTGGCTTCATCGACGCCTCCGTGTGGCAGAGCTGAGGTCGACGAAGATAGGACCGTGTCGAGTTCGCGCCGCATCGCACGCAGCGAACTCAGCAACAGCCGCGGCGGCGAGTGCGTGGGCACATCGCCGGCCGTCGGCAGTGTCATCCACTGCGGAAGATGCGCCCTCGTACCGTCGGGCTGCCGGACGATCAGGAAGTCGTCGCTGCCGTGCCTGGACCGGCCGAGCACCTCGACTTCAAGACCCGCCCGAGGGTGGAACGGATAGTTGATGCGAACCAGCTCTACTCGCTGTTCGCGGGCAGTATGCGTCTGCTTTGCCCGGCACCGGCAAGACGCACTTGTTGGCGGCCATCGGTCATGCGCTGATCGACCGCGGGCTGAAGGTGCTGTTCATGCGCACGAGCGAATTGGTGCAGCGTCTGCAGGCAGCCCGGCGCGACCTGCGGCTGCCGGCCGAGTTGGTCAAGCTTGACCGCTTCGACTTGATCATCCTGGACGACTTCAGCTACGCCCGGCGCGGCCAGGCCGAGACCTCGGTGCTGTTCGAGCTGATCGCCGAGCGCTACGAGCGCAAGAGCATCGCCATCACCGCCAACGCGCCGTTCTCGGCCTGGGACGAGGTCTTCCCGGACAAGGCCATGACCGTGGCCGCCGTCGACAGGCTGGTGCACCACTCGACCATCCTGGAGATGAACGTGGACAGCTACCGACGCCGCGCTGCGTTGCCGGCACGCCGGCAACGCAGCGCAACCCCAACACCATGATCAACGTCCAGCCGCACCGCTCAAGATGGCTGACGCTGACAGCTCAGGATAGTTGACGCCGGGCAAAGGGGGTCAGTTTTTCATGTCGCCTGACAGGCGCTCCGGTACGCAGAGGGGGCTGACCACGGGTAGCGCGCAGAACTGGGGGCTGCAAATCGCTCAGGTTTTCAATCACGGTGCCGCGAATGGGCCGGCCGCCCGAAGTAAAGCCTTCAGAAACTTGAACGGGTTCAGGACCTGTGCACGTCGAAGTTCGCGACGTCGACAACGTTGCGCATCACCACAGTGAGCTTGTGAACGGTGCCTGTGACGGTGGCGGCGATCGTCGCGCCTTCGTACGCCATGTCTGGGCGTCGGCGGTCGCGGGGCACAAAGCGTTTGCGCTTCAGGTACGTATTGAGGTGTCCGAAGGTCGCCTTGTTGTTGCAGCTCGCTGCGGTAGCCTGACAAGGCGCTCGGCGCCGCGTGGGTGCCGCGAGTTGATATCCGTCAGGTCTTCTTCGTGAACCGGTGGGCCCACCAGCCCTTGATGACGGACCACAGCAGCGCCAGCGCGTTGAGTTCCTTGACCGGCGGCGCAAGCTCGGGCGTCGGCCGTACGGCAGGGCGCTGCTCGGTCGCCGAAGCCACGTCCGCCCCGGCTTGCGCTATGGCGGCAGCGGCACGAAAGTTGTCAGCGAACTGCGCCAGCATCGCGTCCGACACCGGCACCAGCAGCCGGCTGCCGAACTGCGCCAGCTTCCCGTTGACGGTGATCAGCGCCCGGCCCACAAGCACGGCGCTGTCCGGCGTCTCGCCTGCTTCGATCTGCGCCGTCAGCTTCATCGATGCCGATGAACCAGACTTGTCGGCGCCCGTGCCCAGTAACTGCAGGCGGTAGTCCGCCGCGTCCAGCTCCAGGACCTCGATGTCGCCAGTGAAGCTCATGACGGCCGGCCCGAGCTTGCTCTTGACGACACCCTTGTAGCTCGTGGCGTCAGTCTGATCGGTGATCTGTGCGCCGGGCATGCAGGCCGCGGTGGCCCGAACGTCCGCAAGCACCACCCAAGCCTGGTGCATGCTGGCTTTCAGCGGGTACCGTCTATCGATTCTGACTTCCATGGTGTTCCTGATGGGCTAGTGATCCGTTCGGGTACAGCCGACAAATTGTGACCTCAGCGGCCCATGTTGAGCAGGAGCACGCCGGCCACGACGAGGCTGGCGCCGAGCAGTTGCGCTCCACCGGCCGGCCGTTCGGCGACGGCCCCCAGTCCCAGGTGGTCCAGCCCGATGGACCCGCACAGCTGTCCGGCGATGACCAAAGACAGCAAGGTGGTCAATCCGAGGCGTGGGGCCAGGAATGTCATGCCAAACAGAAACGCCGCCCCCAGCGGCCCGCCCAGCAGCTTCCAAGCCGGCTGTTGCCCCAGGTTGGCCAGCGGCGCCAGACTGCCGGGCTGCGACAGCGTGACCACCAACAGCACCAGCGTGCCGCCCGCAAACGAAACCAGCGTGGCCAGCACCGAGGTGCTGCCCAGGCCCGCTCGCAGATTGGCGTTCAGAGCGGCCTGCAGCGGCAACACAGCGCCCATGGCCAGTGCCATCAATAACCAGGAGAGTTCACGCAAGCGAGGCCTCCCGCCGCTGCGCGGCCATCACGGCCGGCGCACCGTGCAGAAATGCGTCGACCTTGCGGCGCACCAGCGCATCGACATCCTTGGGGATCTTCATGCCGTAGATCCACTTGCGCACGCCCAGATAGAAGATGCCCGCGTGCAGGCCCCAGACCAGGTCGATTTCAGCCTCCAGCTCGACCGCCGTGCGCGGTACGGGGATTCCGAACTCGGCGCGCAGCTCTTCGAGCAGCGGCAGGAACACCCGCGAGCGCATCTTGCTCAGGTACTTGGTGTTGATGCCTTCCCGTGTGAGCCCGGCGAAGATGAAGATGCGAATCCATTCCTCGCGCAAGACCACTTTCGAGTACTCGCCGTAGAAGCGGTACAGCCGCTCGACCAGCGGCACGCTGCGGTCTGCCAGGCCGGCCTCCCAGGCCGGGCTCCAGCTGAACACCTCGGCGTAGACGCGGTCGACCAGAGCCTCCTTGCTCGGGAAGTAGCGGTACAGCAGAGGCTGCGTCACGCCGATCTCGCGAGCCAGTTCGCGCGTGCTGCCGGAAAACCCGTGGCGGGTGAAATGCTCGACCGCCTTGGCGACGATCTGCTGCTCGCGCACCTCGGAGGAAAGACGCTGGCCCGCGGGTGCGGCGGCGGGCGTCTTGCGTGGAGGTCGTGGCGATGTGGACATGGTTCGAGGCAATGCCGGGAGACGGGTGCCCCCCGTTGATCGAACGATTATGAGTGGCTAGCCGTCCGCCGCGCCGCTGCCGTCGCCCGACAGTGGCCGTGCAGGCCGCTCCGCCGGCTGCCCGGACCTTCCGGGCAGCCGCGCAAGCTGCAGCTCAGGCACGCGCATCGCGCACGATCTCTCGCAGGCGCCGCGGCGTCAGCGGCACTTCGGAGATCTGCACACCGTAGTCCTTCAGCGCATCTTCGACCGCCTGCGCGATGACCGGCGGCGCGGCCATGCGCCCGCCTTCCCCGCCGCCCTTGATGCCGTATTCGGTGTAGGGAGACGGCGTTTCCACATGGCCGACGCGGATGTGCTCCGGCACCTCGTGCACGGTGGGCATGTGGTAGTCGGCGAAGGAACCGCTGAGCAGTTGCCCGCGCTCGTCGTAGCGCATGTGTTCGTACAGCGCCGTGCCGATGCCTTGCGCGGTGCCGCCGCGCACATGGCCGGCCAGGGTCATGGGGTTGACGACCGTGCCGCAGTCGTGCACCGCCACGTAGTCGAGGATCTTCACCTTGCCCGTGTCCACGTCCACCTCCAGCGCCACGGCATGCGCCATGTGACCCATGATGGGGTAGAAGATGCCAAGATGGCTGCGGTCCTTGGCTGGCATCGTCGTCAGCGGGTGGTCGTAGACGGCGGTGGTTTCCAAGCCACTGTCGAAGCCGGGCTCGTCGGGGAAGTTCAGGCGGAAGTAGTGCGCTGCGGTCGACACTTCAGCGATGGACTTCTCCATCTCCGGCACACCCTTCACGCCGATCTTGCCGCCACGCAGTTCCAGGTCGCCGGTGCCGCACTCCATCATGTGGGCGGCAAAGCGGAACAGCTTCTCGCGCAGGGTGCGTGCGCCCTTGACCACGGCGCCGGCCACCATCACGGTGTAGCGGCTGCCGCCGGGGCCGGTGCCGTTGAAGCCGGCGTCGGTGTCCACGTAGCCCACCGACACGTCCGACGGCTCGACCGTCAAGGCCTCGGCGACGATCTGCGTCACGACCGTCTCAGGGCTGTTGCCCCAGAACGGCGCATTCAGCTGGACGAACACCTTGCCAGTCGGGTCGAGCCGGATCGCCACGGCCTCTGGCGAACTCGTCAACGGGAAGCCCGGCTGGTCGGGCGGGTTCAGCGACCAGAACTCGGTCGAGCTGAACACGCTGCGCTCCTGGCAGGTCACGAGCCCCAGCCCGATGTGCCGGCCCTGGGCCTTGGCTTCGGCCTGCTTCTGGCGCCAGCCGGCCATGTCGAACATCTTCAGCGCTTCGTCCAGCACGGCCTGGTAGTTGCCGATGTCGTAGACGTTGCCCGACGGGATCACGTAAGGGAACTCCTCGGGCCGGATCAGGTTGCGCCGCCGCAGTTCCACGCCGTCGATGCCCAGTTCCTTGGCCGCTGCGTCGGCCATGCGCTCGATGACGAAGTTGGTCACTTCGGAGCCGAATCCGCGGTAGGCGCCTTGCTGGCACTTGTTGGACAGCACCGCGGTGATGCGCGCCTCGACGCTGTTGATGCGGTACGGCCCGACCACCTGCGAGAAGGCATTGCCGTGGGTCCCGTAGCCAAACTGCAGGTAGGCGCCGTAGTCGTCCCAGACGCGGTAGCGCAGCGCGAGCATGGTGCCGTCCTTGGCCAGTGCCAGTTCTGCGTCGTACAGGCGGTCCGAACCATGCGCGTCGGCGTTGCTGATGTTGTCGAGCCGGTCTTCGACGTACTTGACCGGGCAGCCCGCAATGCGCGACAACGCCGCCGTCAGCACGATCACGCGGTGCAGGAACAGTTTGGATCCGAAGCTGCCGCCAGCCAGGGTGGGCACGATGTTCAGCTGGGTGGCCGGCACGTTCAAGGACACCGCACACAGCCAGCCGACATAGGTGTACATCGAGGTGTTGCAGTGCACCGTGAACTTGCCGGTTCCGGCGTCGAAGTCGGCCACGGCACCGGCGGTTTCCAGCGGCTGCGGCGACGAGCGGCCCCAGCGCAGGCGGCGCTTGACCACGATGTCGGCGCGCGCGAAGTCGGCGTCCACCGGGCCGAAGGTGAAGGTCCGGTCCATCGCCACGTTGTTGTCGCCGCGCTCGGGGTGCAGCACGGCGTCGCCGCTGGCAAACTCCTGCTGCTCCAGGTCGGTGACCACAGGCAGTTCCTCGTACTCGACCTCGATCAGCTCGAGCGCGTCTTCGGCGATGTAGCGGTCTTCGGCCACCACTGCAGCCAGGGCCTCGCCGACATGGCGCACCTTGTCGATGGCCAGTGCCCGTTGCACCACCGGCGGACTGGAGAAGCTGACCGTCGGGCCCGTGCTCTCGGCCATCTCGCGACCGGTGACGACGCAGATCACCCCCGGCAGTGCACGCGCCTTGCTGACGTCGATGGACTTGATGCGGGCGTGAGCGTGCGGGCTGCGCAGCAGCGCGGCGTGCGCCATGTTGGGCAGCACCACGTCGTCGAGGTACTTGCCCTTGCCGGTCAGCAGGCGCGGGTCTTCAACCCGCTTCATGCTCTTGCCGATCCAGCGGTGCTCCTGCAGCGGAGCCTGCTTGCGCTGCGAGGCGGGGATCTTCAGGTCGGGAACGTAGCGCGTGTTCATGCCGCGGCTCCTTGGTCTTGCATGGCCTGGGCGGCAGCCATCACGGCGTCGATGATGGTTTCATAACCGGTGCAGCGGCACAGGTTGCCGGAGATCGCCTCGGCCACTTGTTCGCGGGTCGGGTTGGCGTTGGCTGCCAGCAGTTCCTGCGCCGTCAGCAGCATGCCGGGTGTGCAGAAGCCGCACTGCAGGCCGTGTTTGGCCCAGAAGGCCTGCTGCAGGGGGTGCAAGTTCTGCGCTGTGCCCAGGCTCTCGACGGTGCACACGTCGGCACCCTCGGCCTGCACGGCGAACATCAGGCACGAGCGCGCGGTCTGGCCGTCGACCATCACGTTGCAGGCGCCGCAGACGCCGTGCTCGCAGCCCACGTGGGTACCGGTCAGGTGCAGGTCCTGGCGCAGAAAGTCCGACAGCAGCAGGCGCGCTGGCACTCGCTTCTCGACGCGCTTGCCGTTGACGCGGAGCGTCAGTTCGTGAATCGTTTGGCTCATGGTCTTGTCTTTCGGGAAGTTTCAGGCGGTCACGGCGGCGTGGCGCAATGCGCGCGGCGTCAGCGTGCGGATCAGGTCGCGCCGGTAGGTGGCGTCGGCGTGCTGGTCACTGCCGGGCTCGATGGCTTCTGCCGCAGCAGCGCCGACACGCTCGAACAGACCGTCCGACACCGCCTGCCCGACCAGCAGCTGCTCGACCGCCGGCAGCCGCAGCGCATGCGCGCCGACCCCGGCGTAGGCAAGTGCCGCCGCCAGGATGCGCCCACCGCTGACCGACAAGGTCGATGCCACCAACGTCAGTGCAAAGTCGCCCTGGCGGATGGACAGCTCTTCAAAGCCGTGTCCGGCACGACGCACCGGCAGACACACCTCGACCAGCAGTTCATCCGGCGCGGCGGCAGTGGTGTACGGGCCGAGAAAGAAGTCGACCGCCGCCACTTCGCGCTCGCCGCGGCTGCTGCGCAGGCGCAAGCGTCCATCCAGGGCCAGCATCACTGCGGGCATCTCCGAGGCCGGGTCTGCATGGCACAGATTGCCGGCCAGCGTGCCGCGGTTGCGCACCGTGGCATGGGCGACATGCGGGTACGCGTCGGCCATCAGCGGTGCCGCCTCGCGCACCAGCGGTGACGCCGCCAGCACCGCATGGCGCGCCAGCGCGCCGATTCGCAGCAAGTCACCGTCGCGGCGGTGGAAGTCGAGCTCCTTCAGCCCGTTGATGTCGATCAGCAGCTGGGGACGCGCGATGCGCAGGTTCATCATCGCCACCAGGCTTTGGCCTCCAGCGATCACGCGGGCATCCGCGCCATGGCGGGCCAGCAGGTCCAGGGCTTCGTCCAGCGTGGCTGGGCGCACATAGTCGAACGGTGCAGGCTTCATGGTCTCCTCGAATGTCCAGGCGGTGACGCCGGCCCGGCGAGACCGGCGTCTAGTTATCGACCGCTCAATTGTTGGTGCGGCTCGAGATGGCTGTCAAGTGATCGCCTGATCACTTTGAACTGGTGCTTTCACCGATATCCCCCTCACCCCAAGCTTAGTTATCGTCTGATCAACAGGAGCAATCATGGCGATCACCCGACTGGCGCACTACTCGATCCGGACAACCGACCTGGAAGCCTCGCGCCGCTTCTACACCGACGTGCTGGGCTTCCGCGTCGGCTACCGGCCAGAGTTCCCGTTCCCGGGGCTGTGGCTGTACAACGGCCCGGACGACGGCGACTTCGGCATCGTGCACATCATCGGCGTCGACGCGAACGACCCGTCAGGTCTGGTGGGCTACCTGGGCGACCGACCCGCTGCGGGCCCGGGCACCGGCGTGGTCGACCACATCGCCTTCCTGGCCACCGGGCTCGCCGCCATGCACGACACCTTGCGGGCGGCTGGACTCACCTGGCGTGACCGCACCGTGCCGACGTTGAAACTGCACCAGGTTTTTGTCGAGGACCCGTCGGGTGTCACTGTCGAGCTGAACTTTCCTGCGGCCGAGGCCGTTGCGCCGGCCGGAGAGGGCCAGCCATGAAGCGGGCACACATCGTCGGCGGCTCGCTGGGCGGCTTGTTTGCGGCCCTGCTGCTGCACCGCGCAGGCTGGCAAGTCCAGGTGCACGAACGGGTGGCCGGTGAACTGGCCGGACGCGGCGCGGGCATCGTCACCCACCCAGAGCTGTTCACGGCGCTGCAGGCCTGCGGCGTCGGGCTCGACGACACGATTGGCGTGGCGGTTCGGTCGCGCGTCACGCTCGCGACCGATGGCTCGCTGCTGGCTGAAGCGGCGATGCCGCAGGTGCTCACGTCGTGGGGCCGCTTGTACCAGGTGCTTCGCAGCCACCTGCCCGATGCCTCGTACGCGCAGGGCTCCCAGGTGCTGGCGGTCCACCCGAGCGCTGGCGGCGCCACGCTGCAACTGGCCGATGGCCGCAGCATCGAGGGCGAGCTCGTGGTGGCTGCCGACGGCATCCGCTCCACGCTGCGGCTCCTGCTGCTGCCCGCAGTCCGGCCTGAATACGCCGGCTACATCGCCTGGAGAGGACTGGTCGACGAAGCCGATCTCAGCCTGGCCACGCGCGAGGCCATCTTCGACAAGTTCGCGTTCTGCCTGCCGCCGCACGAGCAGATGCTGGGCTACCCGGTGGCCGGTGCCGGCGACACGGTGGCCGTGGGCCGTCGACGCTTCAACTTCGTCTGGTACCGCCCGGCTGGAGAGGCGGCATTGATCGACCTGCTGACCGATGTCGACGGCCGCACGCACGACGGTGGCATCCCGCCGCAGCGCATCCGTACCGATGTCGTGCAGGCGATGCGCAGGGCTGCCGAGCAGGTGCTGGCGCCGCAGTTTGCCGAGGTCATCCGCTGCACCACGCAGCCCTTCTTCCAGCCGATCTACGACCTCTGCTCACCGCGCCTGGCCTTCGGCCACGTCGCGCTGCTGGGCGACGCCGCCTTCGTTGCCAGGCCGCATTGCGGCATGGGCGTGACCAAGGCGGCCGGCGACGCGCTGGCCCTGGTGCAGGCGCTGGACGCTGAGCCCGACATTGCGCAGGCTCTGCGTCGCTATGAAGCCGAGCGGGTCGCGTTCGGCACCGCCGTGGTGGGCCACGCACGGCACCTCGGCGCCTACATGCAAGCCCAGTTGCACACCGCTGCCGAGCGCGAAGCGGCCGAACGCTATCGTACCCCCGAGGCGGTGATGCGCGAAACCGCGTCCAGCCGTGCGTTCCAGGTGCATGCGAAGGCCGTGCATGTCTGAGGCCCTGCACGCCGCACCTTTGAAGTTCGAATCCGTCGATGCGGTCGTCTCCGGCCTGGCCGCCCAGGGCTATGTCTGTGACCGGCGGCTGGCCACCTCGGTCTTTCTGGCGCTGACCTTGCAGCGCCCGCTGTTCCTCGAGGGCGAGCCCGGCGTGGGCAAGACTGAACTGGCCAAGGCGCTGGCGAGCCTGCTGGGCAGCAAGCTGCTGCGCGTGCAGTGCCATGAAGGCCTGGACCTGGCCCAGACAGCCTACGAATGGAACGTCGCCCGCCAGATGTTGAAGATCCGCCTGGCCGAAGCGGCCCACCGCATCGACAGCGAAGCAGCCGAGCAGGCGATGGAGCGCAGCCTGTACCGGCGCGACATGCTGATCGAGCGCCCGCTGCTGCAGGCCTTGACGCAAACGCGTGCGCCGGTGCTGTTGATCGACGAACTCGACCGCGCCGACGAACCCTTCGACGCCTTCCTGCTCGAACTGCTCGCCGAGAACCAGATGACGATCCCTGAACTGGGAACGGTGCGCGCCGAGGCGCCGCCGATCGCCATCATCACCAGCAACCGCACGCGCGAGATCCACGACGCGCTGAAGCGCCGCTGCCTCTACCAGTGGCTGGAGTTTCCCAGCCGCGAGCACGAACTCGAGATCGTGCGCCTGCGCGCGCCGCACGCGCCGGCTGCGTTGTCGACCCAGGTCGTGGCCTTCGTGCAGCGCATGCGCGAGATCGACCTGTTCAAGCGCCCCGGCGTGGCCGAGACCATCGACTGGACCAACGCCCTGGCCGCGCTGAACGCGATCCGGCTCGACCCCGAGACGGTGGACCGAACGCTGGGCGTGCTGCTGAAGCACCAGGACGACATCGTGCGCCTGCAGCGCGGCGACACCGCGCGCCTGCTGGACGAGCTGCGTGCCCGTGGCTGGCTCGACTGACGCTCCTGCCATGCTGGCCACCAACGTCGTCGAGTTCGCGCGCGTGCTGCGTCGCGCCGGGCTCGCGGTTTCTCCCGAGCGCGTGCTGTCGTCGCTGGCCGCGTTGCAGCGGGTCGGCGTGGCGCGGCGCGACGACGTGCACGCAGCGCTGTCGGCCGTGATGCTGGACCGCCATGAGCAGCAAGCGATGTTCGACATCGCCTTCGACAATTTCTTCCGCGACCCCAAGCTCGTCGAGCGACTGATGGACGCGCTGTTGCCCACGCTCAGCGGCAGGCAGAAACAGCACCAGCCTGCGGACCACAACCGCCTCGCCGCCGCCTTTTCCGGCCCCCCGGCGCCGCGCCCGCCGGCCCCACGCGAGCAGTGGGTGCAGGACACGCAGTTCACCGCATCGGCGCGCGTGCAGTTGCAGCGGGCCGACTTCGCGACCATGACGCCGGCCGAATTCGCACTCGCGCGGCAGATTGCCGAACAACTGCCGCCTCCGATGGCGCCGGTGCGACGGCGCCGCACGCAACCGGCAGCGCAAGGGCACATCGACCTGCGTCGCACGATGCAGCAGATGCTGCGCGAGCCGCTGAGCTTGCTGCCCCGTCGCAGCGAACCGCGCGACGTGCTGCCGCCACTGGTGGTGCTGCTGGACATTTCCGGCTCGATGGACCGCTACACCCGGCTTCTGCTGCACTACGTGCACGGTCTGACGCGGCGTCATGTGCGGGTACAGACCTTCACGTTCGGCACCGAGCTGAGCCACATCACGCACTGCCTGCGCCACCGCGACCCCGACATCGCGCTGCAGCAGGCCGACCAGCGGGTTCGCGACTGGAAGGGCGGCACCCGCATTGCCGCCAGCCTGGACCGTTTCAACCGCGACTGGGCGCGTCGCGTGCTGGGCGGCAACGCCACCTTGCTGCTGGCAACCGACGGGCTGGACGGCGACGAGCGCGGCGACCTGGGTGCCGTGGTGGCACGACTGCGCCGGCTGGCGCACCGCATCGTCTGGCTCAACCCCTTGCTGCGCTTCGACGGCTTCGAGCCTGTAGCGCCCGGCGTGAAGACCTTGCTGCAACACGCCGACCGCATGCTGCCGATGCACAGCCTGGACAGCCTGGCCGATCTGGCGCGGGCCTTGCGCCAGGCCGGTGCGCCTCGACAGCCGCCCATCCCCGCAGGTCATCACCGACCTGCAAGACAAGGAGAGTCCGCATGGACAGCCTCGACCTCCAGGTCCTGACCCAGGCACGCGACTGGCACGCCCAGGGCCATGCCGTGTGGCTGGTCACCGTGATCGAGACCTGGGGCTCGGCGCCGCGCCCGCCCGGCGCGCTGCTGGCCTTGCGCGGCGACGGGCCCGTGGTCGGCTCGGTGTCAGGCGGCTGCGTCGAGGACGACCTGATCGCCCGCGTGCGCGAGGGCGAACGTGTCGCGCTGCCCACGCTGATCACCTATGGCGTGTCGAAGGAAGAGGCGGCACGCTTCGGCCTGCCCTGCGGCGGCAATCTGCGGCTGGTGCAGGAACCGCTGCACGATTGCGCATGGATCGACGAGGTGCTGGAGCGCACCGCGCAGCACGAGCTCGTGGCTCGGCGGCTGAACCTGGACAGCGGCCGCGTCACGGTCGAGTCGGCCGCGCGTGGCGCGGCCTTCGAGTTCGACGGCAGCGAACTGCGAGCGTTGTTCGGCCCGCGCTGGCGCCTGCTGATCATCGGGGCCGGCCAGCTGTCGCGCGCGGTCGCCCAGATGGCGCTGATGCTGGACTTCGAGGTCATCTGTTGCGACCCGCGGGAGGAATACCACCTGGGCTGGAACATCCCCGGGACCACCTTCAGCAAGGCCATGCCTGACGACCTGGTGGCCGAACTGGCGCTGGACCCGCACAGCGCGGTGGTGGCCGTCACCCACGACCCCAAGCTCGACGATCTGGCGCTGCTGGAGGCGCTGAAGTCGCCGGCGTTCTATGTCGGCGCGCTGGGTTCGCGCGGCAACACGGCGACGCGCAAGGCACGGCTAGCGCTGTTCGACCTGTCGGCGCAGCAGATTGATCGCTTGCACGGCCCGATCGGGCTGGACATCGGCGCCCGCACGCCGGCGGAGATGGCCACGTCCATCGTCGCCGAGGTCGTCGCGGTGCGCAATGACGTGGTGCTGGCACAGAAGAAGCCGGGCTCGGCGATGCCTGCCCAAGCCGGCTTGCCGACGTGCGCGGGGGCGATGATCAGCGCATGACTGCGCATCCAATCCGTGCGACAGGCTCACATAGGGGACGGTCACGGACATACACGCATCGGATTGCGTGCAGCGCCTGTTCGTAGCCTTCGGATCCCGTGGTTCAGCCCGAGTTCCTTGCCGGCCGATCGTGGCCACCCGTGCGCGACCGCGTTCGCCGTTGCTGGCTTTCAGGCGGTATGCTCGAAGGCCAAGTTCCAGAGTAGACCCGTCGTTCACGGCCGAATCGGCCGCAGGTATCGATGGGTCGACCACTGCCGACCGCGGACGTCGGCTTTCCGGTCGCTCAACTGGGCGGTCAGCTCTCCTGCGGTGAGATCGCTCACCGTGCTGTTGCTGGCCGACCCTGAGCGGAAGTCCCACCGTCGCGAATGCGGCCATCCAGCGCTCGCGGCTGCGCGCCGCTGAACGGGCGCCGCCAGCGAAGGCTTTGCTGCGTCGGCTCTCTATAGGCGCCATTCGAGGACGTCTGCTGCCGAGTGCCCAATTCAGCGTATCAACGCTTTGTCAGTTGCCTCAGGGCAACTGCGAGTTACTGATTCGGGCGCCTGAACCGGACGGTCGGGAGCACCCGCTGATGGCCGAGACTGCCAGTTCGAGCGGGCGCCGGGAAGCGGCCCTTCAGCGCAGTTGGACCGGCCCGGTGTCTGGCGGCAGATGGGCCCTGGCGCCTCACGAGAGCATCCTGCAACTCCCTCAACTCGATGGGAGACCATCATGGGAACCGCAGGCAACACCGCTCATCGCGAGCCGTGGAACAAGGGCAAGATCGTCGGGCAGAAGGCCCCGTTCAAGCTCAAGGACATCTGGGCGCTCCGTGTCCGCTTCCAAATGGAGCACCGGGTGCGCGAGCTCGCGCTGTTCAACCTGGGCATCGACAGCAAACTGCGTGGGTGCGATCTGGTCGCCCTCAAGGTCCGAGATGTTTGTCATGGGGAACAGGTTGCGACGCGCGCCATCGTCCTGCAGCACAAAACCCAGCGCCCGGTCCAGTTCGAGATCACGCCGGCCACCCGGGATGCCTTGCAGGCGTGGATCAAGCAGGCTGGCCTGAAGTCGGATGACTTCATCTTCGCCAGCCGGCTCCACGACTCACCTCACCTCGGAACCCGCCAGTACGCCCGGATCCTCGGGCACTGGGTCGACGAGCTGGGTCTGGATCGAGCCGACTACGGGACGCATTCGATGCGCAGGACGAAGGCGACGCTGATCTACCGGCGCACCAAGAACTTGCGCGCCGTACAGCTGCTGCTGGGCCATTCCAAGCTGGAGTCGACAGTCCGATACCTCGGCATCGAGGTCGATGACGCGCTCGAGATCTCTGAGCAAACAGAGATCTGATCCAGCAGATCGCTGGCCACCCGCGCAATGCGGGGGTGGCCAGCTGCGAACGGCTGCTGACAGGTGTGCTGCCGGATTCACGCAGTCGGCCAGGAGCGGGTATTGGTGAAGGTCGGCTTTCTGGCCTCCTGATGCGCTGGCCATAGCCCGTGGGCACGCTACCAGTCAAAAACATCCGACCCGCCAGTCCCTCTGCAAGATGGAGTCGGCCAGCCAAGCGCCGCAAAGGGCCATCAGGGCGCTTCTAAGACTGGTCGTTCCCCACAGTTTTGGCGATCATTGGTAGACTAATTCGGCCGTATCCCTCGCAAAAATGAGGTGTCACTTGAAGCCTTCAGTGGGTCGCCTAGTTCTTTTCGTGCTGGGCTCAGTCGCGCCAAACCTTGCATTCGCTCAACCACTTGATGCGGTCAGGCAGGTGAACAGCCCAGAGGCACTTGGGCAGTTGGTGGCCCGTGCATTCCCGCAACTGATACTGCAGCCCACTGCCAAGTCTGTGCCAGATGAGATCGTCAGGCTGGTTAGGTATGAGAGCCGGGGCGGTTCGATCGGGTGGAGCGAATCGAACACGAGATTCCACACGTCCCTCACCCACCGGCAAGACTTCACGATCTACCGCACCCAGTGGAACGGCGCGACCACCGTTGCCGAGGGTGAAATTTCAACCACTACGAACACCATCGAGGGCGTCCAGTTGTTGGGCGGCTTGGCAGGAATAAACATGCCAAACCAACCGTATCCAGGCTGGCTTTCTCGCATTGTTGCAGTCAACGGCGATCCGAGAAAACTTGCGCCAGGTGCGCGCTTCGAGATCGTTTCGGAGAGCCGGTATCCCGAGGGCAATGGTCGGGAGTCTGTCTCCACAACGGCTGCAACCTTCAGCGTGGATTCAGTGGAGGAAGGGCCTTTACCCGGGGTCCCTATTCCGGGTCGCATCGCCGTGATGGATGTCACCTCTAAAGTGGTCGGTGGCACCGACGTGTACCGCTCCAGGTATTACTTCTCTCTGGATTTCGGCGCTGCCGTTCGTACCGAGATCCTTGAATTCCCTTCCTCCTCTCATGCCGCCCGAAGTCGCTCGGAAGACAGATTGGTTGGTGTGCGTGTGAGCGGACGGTACTTTGGCCAAGATCGCTCGATGGCTGATGCAACAGTGGCGCGCCGCGTTTCAGCAATGCAAGGCATGCTCAGGAATCGTGGGGCTGTTCCACCATTCAGTGATCTGTCCGATTTAGCCATCACATTGGATCCGGCATCGGCTAACGACCTCACCACCGCCATCAGAGGCACCGCGCCTCCAGCAGCACAGTCGCAGCCTGTGACAACCCAAGCGTTGGCTGATCGGCAACCCAGCCCACCCGTTTCACAAAGTTTGCCGCGCCCAACGGTGCCTCCAACCGGTCCACTCCCGAGTACAGCGGTGGCGCTTCGCGATGCCACCACAGAGTGCGACTGCACGCGAAAACTGGGGAGGTGCGAAGTGACGTCCAGTGTGCGCGATACCCAGATCTCCAGGGTGTCGAACGGACTGTCATCACTGGTGATCGTCAGGCTTGAGCCACCACCCAACCAATGCGTTGAGGCGACCGTCTACCTACGTGAACGCGCCATCATCGGCGATCGCCCGCGCAGCACAGGCCACCCCATCTACCGGGTGATTGATGGTCCAACCGATGTGGAGTGGCGCAACGTCGGCACCCCGGCCAGCGAGTTGAACTACTCGATCGCGCCGAGTGAGACCGAGTGCTATGTGTGTCGAAAGAAGGTCGAAGCGAAGAATGAGGTGCCCCAGGCCGCGTTCCAAGCTCCAGGCCGCGGCCCGTTTTTCCACGCGAGCATCATGTCGCCGACACAGAGAAGGATCACTACAGCCTTTGGTGAGGTTGATCAATGGGGTTCGCATCTCGCCATCGGCCTTAGCGCAAAATCAGCCGAAGAGGCAAGGCGGCGAGCTTGTCATTGGCCAACAGGTGCCGGCGGTGTCAGTCAAGAGGCCTGCATGCGAGAGACTTTGACTGAGTCTTTTGGTCCGCAAGCAAACCCGACCACTGGTGGTCATATCCAGCAGGTACTCAAGTGCGGGGGTGGGGCCTACTTTGCAATTGCGAGATCTGCCGGCGCTGTGGGAGTGGCCTGCGGCGCACAAAACCGAGAGCGAGCGGAAATGGGGGCGCTTGATGCCTGCCGCAAGGGATGGGCTGAGATGGGGTTACCCGATGGTGGAGGCAAGCCTTCGTTGAGCCCAAACTCTCCTAGTGTTTGCCATGTCGCCTACTCTGCCGTCAACGATGGTAAGTTTGCAGCGGGTGAAGGTTTCGGCGGTTTCAACGAGGGCGGCAACGGTTTGTGGACCTATTGCTGGGGAAACCAGAGGAAACATTTCGATCCAACAGCCGAGCAAGGCTGCGCCGCGATCATCAAGTCCTGTTCGGCCAATCCGTCTGAATGCCGCTGAAACTGGCCGGCGGGCATGTGATCTCAAAGTTCGACGTTGCATGGTGTCGGTTGTCCCCGGAGCAAAGTCTGAGGTGCATAGGAGTTCCAAACGGCCTCTTTGGACGCCCAGCCCCCAGCCGCCCAAGTTACTCCTTCGTAGGCGGTCGATGCTGATCCGGCGGGCTTGGAATTGGCGCCTGGGTCGAGGCCTTGCCTTGATTTGGCCGGCAACCGACGTTTCACCCGGAGTTCGCTTGGCCCCGATATCAGGGTTGGCCGGAGGTCGTCCTGTGTCGATTCCACGGGCGGAGCAGTGCGACCCCGGCTGCCGCCAGGCAGCGCTGCCCTTGTTGATGGGCTCGTGTCCGTAGCGGCCAGCGCAGTTCAAGGGGTTTCAGTCTTGCCCCTCCTACGAATGACTGTGGGGGTGTCCGACCGGCTGCTTCAGGGCGGGGCGATTGGGGCAGCGGATGTCGGCTCAGGGTCGAGAGTGTGAGTACGACCGCGGCAGAAGCGGTCACTCGACACGGCTTGCCAAAGTCGTCGCCTGGCCCTACCGCAGCCGTTGTCGTGTTTGCGGCGCAGACCGGTCAGTGCCTTGATCGTCGCCGCGATGACCGCTTTCGGCTGGTGCAGACATTGGATCGCCGACGGCGAACGTCTCAGAACAGTCTTGAACTGCCTCAGGGGCGACGAGCACGTCTTGCCGCTTGGCTCAGCTAAGGTCGTCATCAAGTTTGATGATCGGGTTTGCCCGAGATGCCAGGGACGAAGGCGGCTCGGCCAAATTCTGTGGAGCGAGGTCGACTTCGCAGCGGATGCTGCCCTCTACTTTGCAGAACTCGACGCCTGCAAGCGGTCGTTCAATGTGAGAGTGGGCGGGCGCCGAAGTCTGACGTTACATTCGGGTACAGAGGCCGCAAGAGCACCTTGACGGCCCTAGCGAGGACGCGATGCACATAGAGCGGATATTTCTCAGGAACTTTCGCTGCTTCGGACCAGAGGGGGCGGAGATTCGCCCTGTCACTTCGTTGACCGCCTTCATTGGCATCAACGGAAGTGGCAAGACCGTAGTAATGCAGGCCTTTCAGCGGCTGTTCGGCGTGACCGGCGAGCAGCGACGGTTCCTCCGCAGGAACTTTCACATCCGAAGCGACGAGAAGTTTGCATTGACCGAGCGGCAACTCGAACTGGAAGCAATCCTGGCGTTCCCCGAACTCGATGGGGGAACTGCGACAACTGCCGTGCCCGAGTGCTTCCGGCACATAGCCGCCGACGAGAACCGGCACAAGCCCGGGAATCCTGAAGGATTGGCCACATTCTTCGTCGCCTTGTCCAGAGCAAAACAGCGCTCGCTGCTCCTGTTCTGTCAGGCGCTCGGCAGCGAGGCCAAGGTGGCTGACCTCTATCAACTGCTGGCCGATGCTGGTGTGCAGGAGGTCTCTATATCGGCGTAGTCGACGGGCGCTGCGAACACGACCGAGACACATCTCGGCCAGGCAACCGTCTATGAATCAATCGGATCTTGAGCCCAGGACTTTGGCAACATGCTTCTGAACCATCTCCCAATTGATTTTTCGTCCACCCAGTTCACGGGCTATCGAATTCGGTACTTGGACAAGGCGCATCTACGTACGCTCCGTGAGAGGCTAACGCGAACACACTTCGTGCTACGCGAGGCGGACGATGTGCTTCTCTTCCCGTATGAGAAGAACACTCCGACTGAGGGAACACGCAGCCTATTTGACACAGGCGACGACTTCTCCGTCGCAAATGCGCTTGCTCGAAACGGCCTACTGCTCCGCTTCTTCAACCAGAACAGGAGCATCTCAGGCGTCCGCCCGGTCAAGTTCGTAAGGGACAACGAAAACCTACTCAAGGGCGACGCTGGGCGCGTCTTCGCAATCTATCCGGAATACTCCTTCGACATTCGGCCCCTGGCGCCACAAGACGGCTCGTTCGTTAACGGCGTACTCGTCAACTTCAATGCCCGTTTCCTCATCAAGCCATCGCTGGACGACCTCATAGCGCATGGGCTGGACCCCCGCGGTCTCTATGTTGTGAAGCAGGCTGAGCGTGAAGACCCGCACATACTGCCGATGTTCAACCGGCGCTTGGTCGGACGAGTCCAGGAGATTGTTGGGGGCGTCGCAAAGCTGATTGATGAACGTGAACAGGACGTATCTCTGCAGGAGCTGCATGTCGAGGCGAACATGCGAAACTTCGAACGAGTCGGCCGGGCGATCTTGGGCCGCGACTACGACCAGGTTTCGCGGCAAGTGCTCCCGACACTGTTCACGGTCTCCGGTGCGGAAAAGCAACTAGCGAGACTGCAGCATTTGCAGGGGTCGTTCAAGGACCTGCAGGGCGACATCCCATGCTGTGTCGGCCTGACCGTCAAACTTGCGGGGGGCTTGACTGAGGTGCCATACGGGGACCAGGTGGGTCATTTTAGAAAGCTGAGTTCCCCACAGTGCAGCCTTAAGCCTGGCGGCACCATCACCGTGTCGTGGCCGGTCGATGGCAAGCTGAATACCAACGGCCCCTTCGACGCCGATGCGTTCCCCCGAAAAGAGCCAAAGATTGGCATCCTGTTCCCCGAAGAAAACAAGGGCCGCGTTGAGGAGCTGGCAGCAAAGCTCCGCGATGGAGTCCCGACAAACGGGCCGAGGGAATCTGCCTTTCCCCAAGGTATGCCTCGGAAGTATCGGCTCAGGCGCATGACCTACGCGCCGACGACCGTCAGATTGGCCGGAGACCGGGCGGCCGCATATAAAGCTGCTGCACTTGAAGCAGCGCAGCAGGACCTGGACTTGGCACTTGTCGTCATTTCCGAGAGCGACAAGACGCTGTTCGGGCCTGCAAGCCCGTATTACACAGCTAAAGCGACTCTGATGTCCCAGGGGGTGCCTGTGCAGGCCATCACGATGGAGACCATTAACAAGCTCAATCCATACACGCTGAACAATCTTGCGCTGTCGATGTATGCCAAGCTCGGCGGCATACCATGGACGCTCTCCGTGCAGCAGCGACTGGTGCACGAAATAATTGTCGGCATCGGAAGCGCGAGGGTCGGGTTTGACAGGCTTTCTGAGCGGGAGCGCCTTGTCGGCATAACGACTGTTTTCAGCGGCGACGGCAGCTACCTACTTGGCAATGCGACCACCGAGGCCAGCTCCGAGGAGTACAAGAGCCGCTTATTAGAGTCTCTGCGTGGGACTCTCTCGGAGCTTCGAAGAAGGTTTGGGTGGCAACGCGGCGACAAATTGCGAATCATCTTTCACCAGTCCTTCAAACGGTACAAGGAAACCGAGGCTGCTGCGGTAGCTGACCTCATTTCTGAACTTGACGAGTTTGAGGTCGAGTTTGCCTTCGTTCAGGTCAGCAGTGACCACGACTGGAAGCTATTCGATGAAGGCGCTCAGGGTGCGAGATACCAGTCGTCAAGGGTGAAGGGCGCCAAGGTGCCCGACCGCGGCGTCATCGTTCCCCTCGGACCACGTGCGGCTTTGGTGACCCTGGTGGGGCCACAGCAGCTCAAAACCGACCTGCAAGGATGTCCGAGTCCTATCCTGGTAAGCATCCACCCCAGCTCCACGTTCAAGGACCTCGCATATGTGACGAAGCAGGTGTTCGACCTCACCTTCATGTCCTGGCGCTCCTTCAACCCGTCGACCCAGCCGGTGTCGGTCTCGTATCCCAACATGGTGGTCGACCTGCTCGGGAACCTGCGCCAGGTCCCGAACTTCAATCCGGACATCCTGACTACCAAGCTCAGGGAGAGCAGGTGGTTCCTGTGACGGAAGCCCTCGTAGCGCCGGTACTTGCGAGACTGAGAACAGACATCTCAGCGGCCAACATGGCGGGCAACATCGAAGGTCTGTTGGCCCGGCACCTACTTGGTGACGACGCGAGGCTTGGGTTCGATTGGAATGTTGACTGCGACTCTACCTGGCTGGATAGGAGTTACGACCCAAGTAGCCTCCCGAGCGTCGCGGCACTGGCATTCACCGTTTCCCGGCGTGCGAACGGGACAATGCGGACCAGTCTCGAAACTGGTTTGAAGAGAGCCGTTGGTCGAGACGCATCTGCCGCGGCCAGCAGTGTGGCGCTGCACAGCCCACCGGTTCTGGTTGGGCTAGTAATCGCCGCGAGCCACTTTAAGGAACGCGCACCGCACTACCTGAGTTGGTGTCGCGACGTCATCCAGGCGCTCCGGGTAACGTCGAGCGGCAAGGTGGACGCTTTGGTCGTGTACGCGGCCGTCCTTGCCGGAGTAACAATGCCGAAGTCCTTCGACATTGAAGGCAGCAGTGCGTTCGAACTGGCAGCACAAGAGTGGCTGCTATCACTTCCGAGTGCAGAGGCGAGGCCAGCTGCTCAACGGAAAGCGCTCCGGCAGGCTCTTGTCGAACAAGCTCTGCGAGAAGACACCGGCAACAGGACAGCGCACGAGGCAGCTCTGATTTGGCACGCGGTGGAAGGCGCAATCTCTGAGGCCACCAGCGACCTGCTGCGCTCCCCTGCAACAGTGGTTCATATGCTGGAACAGTTCGAGTCGAGCATGAAGCGCTGGCGCTGGGACACACCGGAGTTGAAGACTCCTATCCGCTGGCCGCTATTGAGCGAGCGCGAGGTCCAAGACATCTTGTACCTGATGCTTCGGCCGGTATTCCTCGACCTTGAAGACGAAGACACGCTGCCGAAGTTCGGACACTCGACCTACCGGGCGGACTTCGGCATCCCGAGTCTCGGTCTCCTCGTCGAGGCGAAGTACGCGCGGTCGGCCGCCGACTTCAAGACCATCGAGAAGGAGGTGCTGGAGGACATCGTTCCATACCTCCAGACACCTGAGCGTTACAGCCGAATCGTCGTATTCATCTACGACCATTCGGCCAGCGTCCAAGTTCACGAGACCACGGCTCGTGCCCTTCGCCGCGCACCGGGCATCGAGGGCGTTGTCATCGCTAGTCGTCCATCTCAGCTGCCCCCCGAGCAGCTTGCCCAAGCTTCCGAGGCAAAGCCCACGGGCGAGGCCAAGGCCCCTCGCAAATTGGCTTCGAAGAAGCCCATTACAAGGTAGGCATCAGCTGCGACGACGAGCTGTGGTCGCAAGCGAACCTACATTGAGGAACATACCTTGGGTGACTTGACCGAATCTGCATACATTGAGCACTGGCGTGAGATGCGCCAGAACGTCGTTGATGGCTTAATCAAGCTCAAGCTCGTGCATGCCGAGGGCACATCACTGCTCGTCCCCGACCTGTTGGCGGTCGATGCTGGCGGTATGCGCTGGCTTCAGCCAAGGTACTTCTACGCCCCACTGCTGTCTTTCTCGGACGGCTATGCTGCAGCTGATATTCGACTCGAGACTAATGGCGGTGCAGAGGTTACGGTTGGGTTCACCTCTGCCGGACATGTCGCATCGCTCAGCGACTCCTCACAGGTGTACCGCTGCGTAATTTCCGGCCCTGCCGACCTTGCTAAGAGCGCCGATGGAACATGCTCGATTGACCCGAGCGGAGATTTCCGGCTCGACCTTTTTCATCACACCACAGACCAAGCGGCGGCCGCTATACGGGCATCGGGACACTTTCGTGGCTCTTCCTGGAACGTGCAGGGCACGCGGGAGCTGAAGAACGTCGCTTATGCGTACTTCACCAGCCTTCAGAGAATTACTTCAGAGGCGGACCTGGCCAAGATTGCCATGGCATCGAGTAGCTATATCGCTCTCCTCCGAACGAATGCGGTGTCGACGAGCGAGGCAATCCGGCTCGAGGTCTATCGCGCGTCGACCACGGACCGAACGTCGGCGGTACAAGTCTCGGTGCCGGCAAGCTTGGTGGCGCCGCAGCACGTCTATCGGCATGCGCCCTCGGGACAGGCGGCGTACTTCGAAGCCTGCCGACCCGACATTTACCGGGTGGGGCTGCTGCCTGAAAAGGTTGCGCCATTCTCGGACGGCATGCTCACAGTTCCTGAGGCGGACCGCAAGTGCTTTGAGTTCATGGTGCTTGGCGATGCTGACACCGAGGCCGGACTGATTGCACCGTTCGATGAGGAAGAGACGAATTCGCTCCTGCACATTGAGACCTGCACCGACCGGTCACTCTTCGACTTCTGGCGTTCCCATGCGAACAGCGACCAAGTGGCCGGTCGCGCGCCGGAGTTGCCAGTGTTCAAGGACGGTGGCAGGGCTGGAGCCTGATTCGGAAACTGGGTGCGCAACGCGTGGTCGCTAGGACTGAGAGGCGCTGAAGAAACTGGAAGAAGGTCCGCGGACAACGCAGCCCTCTCTTCTGAGATCTGAACTTCTCTAGCCTCAGTGAAGAAGAGAGGCGTGGCTTTGTCGAAGTGGCCGGCGACCTTGCGCAAAGAGATCTCCGGAGCCTCAACGGCAGTGCTAGCTGTGACATCCGGTGTCGAAGTCTTCCTGGGGCTTGTCGCCGTGGGGCTACGCACTGACGCACTTCTCCTGTTGCGAGCGAAGTCGCGGAGCGGAGCTAGGTCGAGTGCCTTGAGAACTGAGGTGTTGCAAAGCCGCCCTTGGTGAATCTCCGCATTCAGTCTTCTCCGGCCTCTTGCGTCGCAATCTGATGAGCGCAACGTCGGCATGGAGGTTGTTCAGGTGTCGAGGTTAACAACGTGACCGACGCACCGACTGCACTCATTGAGACGTCCAGAGCTCAGGTTGATTGATCCGCTTGGTAGCTCTGGAGCTTCACCTGAGCTTTCGGCACCTCGCCAGTGGGCTATCGACCGTTCTCGACGGCCCGGATGAGTTCCGATGCGGGCTGCCCAAGTGCGCTGGCCAACTTCATGATGACGCCAAGGGTGGGTGACTTCACACCGCGCTCCAGTTGGCTGACGTACGAA
>LNFM01006979.1_pt1 | contig 24996 bp, 20 predicted proteins | sample 596031 | NCBI WGS metagenome assembly LNFM01 (sample SAMN04254537, study PRJNA301005) | activated carbon metagenome | isolation source: dual media filters at the Ann Arbor, Michigan drinking water treatment plant | place: USA: Ann Arbor | reverse complement strand
CCCAGATGTCGTCAGACTGATTGCCGACGGCCGCGATCACACCCTCTGGCCCAACCGCCACGTCGCGAATCCAATCCGGACTCGGCTCGTCTCCGCCGAACGTGCGTGTCCACAGAACCACACCCTCGGCGTCGTACTTCCGAAGCCAGCCATTGGAACTCTGGCCATCCACCGTCGTCAGGCCACCAACGATGATGTTCTCGTCCGCATCGGTCGTGACCGAGCGGGCAGCGTCGGTGTCACCACCGTCGAACGTCTGAGTCCACAATTGTTGTCCATCTGGATCGAACTTGCGAACCCAAACATCGGCGTCGGACGTGGTCGAACTCAACGCGATGACGAAGTTCCCCGAGCCGTCGAAGGCAACTCCCCCGGCGGTGTCACTTCCGTTGCTGGCGTTGTTGAAGGACCCCGTCTCAGTTGGCAACGCGCTGTCGTCGAGGATGCGCCACCAACCGTTGTTGCTTTGCGTCGGGGTACTCGCGTGTCCCCCGAAGATCCAACCGCTGCCCGCAAGATACGCAACGCTGTCACCGTACGTGGTCGTCGCGTTGGGTAGATCGTAGGTGCTGTCCCAGTCCGGACTCCCATCGACGCCGTACCGGACGAGGTCAGCGCCAAGAGTGACGGCGCCGACACGATCCTCGTCATCGACCGCCACCCCGTACACCGAAGACACCCCGAACGTTCGGGTCCACACCACCGAACCGCTCTCCACGCAGTCGATGTTGCAGCCGTCGCCGTTCGCATCGTTGCCATCGTCGCACACCTCATCGCCCTGCACCTGCTGATCCCCGCAGTGCGGCCCGAGGTTCATGCAGTTCGCCGTGCACCCTCCGTACCCCCCGTCGTTCACCCCATCGTCGCAGACCTCGTCGCCTTCGACCTCGCCGTTGCCGCAGACCGGCGCGCCGCCGGTCGTGTCCGCCTCGGTGTCGCTCACCTCACCCGTGCTCGCCGACGGATCGTCCGTCGTGTCGGCGGTCGGGTCCGTCGTGCCGGGCCCGGTCATGCCGCCGCTCGCCGTCGTCCCGCCCGTCGAGTCCGCCGAGCCCTCGCTCGATCCGCCCCCTCCGTCGCTGACGATCACGTCGTCGTTCGGCGAGTAGCAGCCGGGCACGAGGGACAGGAGCAACACCGGGATCCGTGGGGTGCGTGGCATGGAGCGGGCGCCTAGTCGAACAGCCAAGGCGAGCATTGCAACCCATCACCCAGATTTTCGGAACCCCGCGAGTGCGCGCCCGCCGGACCCCCGGTCTCGCGCCACTGGCCATTCGGCCACTTTCCCCGAATTCCGCCCCTATCCCCCCATCGGCCGCAGCGCGACCACCTGGGCTCCGTCCGCGGTGAACTCCCGGGTCACCACCAACACCTCGGCGACCTCCATCACGTCGAGCCGTTCGCCGTCCTCGTGGGTGACACCGGCGTGATCACCCTGGGTCGTCGTGTTGAGCGGTGGATACGCCAGCGCGATGGTCAGCGTGCGGCTCGGGACGTCGATGGCGCCCATCTCGATCACCTGCACACGCGGCGCCGACTCGAGGTGATCGACCGGGATGCGGCGGACGCCGTCCTCGATCGGCGCGAGCAACCACAGCGTGCCGTCGTCGCTGCGGTGCAGCTCGTGCGAGCCCGCGCCGTGGGCCTCCTCGACGAAGGTGCGAAGGCCCCCGAGGTCGAGCTCCGTGCTGCCCTCGTCCGCGAGCGCGTCGCCGTGCTCGTCCCAGCCGCCGAAGCGCGCGGTGGAGTCGCAGAGGATCACGAACAGACCGTCGTGATTCCGGTTTCGCACGTGTCCGAGGCAGCGCATGGCAGCCGACGCTACCACGCGCTCCGTCTTCCCGGTCTACTTCCCGGTCGGGGCCAACGGCGGGACCTTGTACTTCATCGCGTACAGCATCCCGCGCAGGCCCTGCCCGGCGATGAACAGCACGATGAACCCGAGCGCGAGCATCAGCGGCCCGGCGACCAGCACCCGACCCCACGCGAACTCGCCGCTCGTGCCCGAGTCCACCACCCACTCGGACAGCGGCAGGACGATCCGCACCACCACGTAGGGCAGCAACAGGGCCCACAGCAGCCCCGCCGTGCCCCACATCCAGAACTTCTTGTGCTCGCCGAGGGCGACCTTGTCGTGGAATCGCAGGCGGAGGATCTTCTGCGACTTGCCGATGAAGAAGCCGCCGGCGAGCACGACCACCGCGATGTTGAGCACGAGGAACGCCACCACCGAGCCCATGCTGATGTAGACGTACGTGGTCGAGAACGCCTTCTCCACGAAGACGTACTGCATGTCGACCAGCAGCTGCATGATGAAGACGTCCATCGCCGGGCCGACCAGGCGGGCCTCGATGACGCCCGAGATCAACGCAATCACGATGGCGAGACCGGCGACGCCCAGCGTCGCGAGCAGCTCGTTGCCGATCCGACGGCCGACCATGCCCACGACCTGAGACGGCGCGACCTCGCCCTTGGCCGCCCGCGCCGGCAGCTTCACGATCTCGGCCAGCGTCGGCCGGATCGTCAGTAGGAAGAGCACGATCGTCAACAACGTCAGCGCGATCGACACCCAACCGAACAGCCAGTTGACGCCCTTGAACATCTCGGCGACCCGGTTGAAGACGTCGAGGTCTTCCTTGAACGACTTCACGTTCTGCAGGATCGCGACCTCGAGCGAGTCGATCTGGCCCGCGAGCAGCTGCTGCAGCGGCAGCTCGAGCAGGCCCGGAAGCGCGGCGATCTCGTCGAGGTTGCGATCGACCGCGTCGAACGACGCCTCGACCACGCGGATCTGCGGGTTGGTCGCCAGCGCGGCCTCGTTCTGCACCGTGCGCAGCACGTACAGCAGGCCGGTGAACATGACCATCGCGCCCATGAACGCGAGCGCCGCGATGCCGCTGGCGCGGATCAAGGTCGGCATCTGCGTCGGGTACTTCTTCTTCAGCACCACCGGCATGAGCAGGAGCAGCAGACCCGCCGGGCTCAGCATCAGCAGGATCCAGATGATCTTGCCGAGCTTCTCCTCCTGCTTGACCTTGACCTTCTCGATCGTCCGCTCGAGCACCTTGGCGCGGACCTCCGCCAGCTTCTTGCGCAGCGTCGCGATGAACAGCTCGGTCAGCGCGTCCATGGCGTCCGCCGACAGGCCGCTGGTGGCCTCGGCCTGGGCCTCGAGCTGCTCGGCGAACGCCGGCGTCACCTCGTCCGCCGCCGCGAGCTCGTTGGGGCTGATCTCCGCCAGCGCCTCGAACTGCGCGGCGTCCATGCCCTTGAACTCCGCGGTCAGCTCCGCGTCGAACTCCACGCCCTCGACGTCGTCCCAGCCGGCGAGGACCTTGTCCTCCTGCTCGTCGGTGAGCGGGCCCGCGAAGTCCTCGGCGAGCATCGCCGCGACCTCGGGGTCGACGCGCTCGCCGTCGATGCCGACGAGCTCGTCTTGATCGAGGCCCGCGATCGCCTTCTCGATCGCCTCGTCGCTGGCGTCGCCGGCCGCGAGCGCCTCGAGTTCCGCGCCGTCCTCCGCATTGCCCGCGGGACCGCCGGCCTCCGCCGCGCCCGCCTCCGCGTCGCCGCCGTCGTCCGCCTTCGCGTCGCCATCGTCCGCCTTCGCGTCGCCCGCCTCCGCGTCGCCGCCGTCGTCCGCCTTCGCGTCGCCCGCCTCCGCGTCGCCGCCGTCGTCCGCCTTCGCGTCACCGTCGTCCGCCTTCGCGTCACCGTCGTCCGCCTTCGCGTCGCCGTCGTCGTCCGCCTTCGCGTCGCCGTCGTCCTCGCCCGGCTCGGGCTTGCCGCCGCCATCGTCGTCGTCACCGGCAGCGGGCGGTGGCGCCCCGTCGTCCCCACCTCCCCCGTCGTCCTCGTCGACACCTCGCACCGCCGCTTCGGCTGGGCGCGGCACCGTCGAGATCAGTGCGGTGGAAGCAAGGCCGAGGAGCAGGACGAGGCGTTGGAACGACATCGGGGGGAGACGCAGAGTCTCCATAGAGTGCCGGGAACGCGGAGGCCAACCGATTGCGCCGTGGTTTCGTGCGCGAGGTCGCGCCGAGCGTGGTTCGGCGTCCCGATCGCGATCGCGCGGCGACGATGCATCGGCGGCAACACGGCGCACACGCGAAAAAGCGCCGGCCCCATCTGGGACCGGCGCTCGTCGTTCGAACCTCGATCAGCGCGGACTAACGCTCGCCGCGGAGCGCCTCGAGCTTGGTCAGGCGCTCCCAGCTGAAGTCGTGCTCCTCGCGGCCGAAGTGGCCGTAGGCAGCCGTCTGGGCATAGATCGGCTTCAGCAGGTCGAGCTCGGCGATGAGCCGGCCGGGCCGCGCATCGAAGTGCTTGAGCACGATCTCCGACAGGCGATCGTCGGTGACCTTGCCGGTGCCGAAGCTCTCGACCAGCACGCTGACCGGCTTCGCGACGCCGATGGCGTACGCGAGCTGGACCTCGACGCGGTCGGCGAGGCCGGCAGCGACGAGGTGCTTGGCGATGTAGCGGGCGTAGTACGCCGCCGAGCGATCGACCTTGGACGGGTCCTTGCCCGAGAACGCGCCGCCGCCGTGGCGACCCATGCCGCCGTAGGTGTCGACGATGATCTTCCGGCCGGTGAGGCCGGAGTCACCCATGGGGCCGCCGATGACGAAGCGACCGGTCGGGTTCACGAAGTAGTTCGTCTGCGCGTCGAGGAGGTCGGCGGGGATGGTCGGCTTGATGACCTCCTCCATGATGAACTCCTTGAGCGTCGCGTGGGTGACGTCCTCGCTGTGCTGCGTCGAGACCACGACCGCGTCGATGCGCTTGGGCTTGTTGCCCTCGTACTCGACGGTGACCTGGCTCTTGCCGTCGGGGCGCAGGAAGCTGTCGTGTTCGCGGCGGCGCACGTAGGTCAGCCGGCGCGCGAGCTTGTGCGCGAGGCTGATCGGCAGCGGCATGAGCTCCGCCGTCTCGGTGCACGCGTAGCCGAACATCATGCCCTGGTCGCCGGCGCCCTGCTCGTCGCTGTACAGGCCCTTGCCATCGACGCCGAGCGAGATGTCGGGGCTCTGGGCCTCGAGCGCCACGAGCACGCCGCAGCTGTCGGCGTCGAAGCCCATCGCGGAGCTCGTGTAGCCGATCTCGCGGATGGTCTTGCGGACGATCGACGGGATGTCGACGTACGTGCTGGTCGTGACCTCGCCGGCGACGTTCACGTAGCCGGTCTTCACCAGGGTCTCGCACGCGACGCGGCAGCGCGGATCCTTGGCGATGATCGCGTCGAGGATCGAGTCACTGACCTTGTCGCAAATCTTGTCGGGATGTCCTTCGGTGACGGACTCGCTGGTGAACAGACGGCGGGCCATGCGGGGTTGCCTTTCCGGGCGTGAGAAGGGCCGGAGCATGGCAGCGGCACCCCGCCGGATCAACCGTCGACCAGCCCCAGATCGCCGGCGAGAGGCCACCGGAGGCGGCCCGTCATGGCACGAGGGCGAACTCGACGTCGAAGGGACCTAGCTCACTGCCGTCGCCCGCGGGATCGTCGGCCGGCAGCTCGACGAACACGAAGGCACCGCCGGGGCCGTCCACGCCGAGCTCGACGCGCGTCCCCGCGGCGCCCTCCGAGGCGCACGCGAGCGCCTCGGTGGCGGCGCACCCGGGGCCACGCACGCCCAGCGCCACGTCGGCCGCGGTGCTCGACACGACCAGCGTGCCGCCCGGCGCGGGCCACTGGACGTGGACCACGCGGTCGCGGCGCCGTGCACCGGCGCAGGGGTGCTGGTGCGCATCGCTGTAGGGCACCGCGGGATCGACGGACACGACGACCGGCGCGTCGTCGAGCAGGAGCTCGGTCGCGCTGGCGCAGGTGTCCCCGGGGACCTGCGTGCACCGGGACCCGCCGAGATCGTCGGGCATGCACGCGCTGCCGGTCTCGCAGCGCCCTTGACCGAGCAGGCCGCAGCCCTGGCCGGTGGCGATGACCTGCCGCTCGACGACGTCGACGCGGAACCGGAGATCGTCCGGGCCCACCGCAGCCGCGAGCGCGGCTGCATCGGCCGCGACGCCGATCGCCAGCGAGAGCTCGGTGCCCGCGGCGACGTCGAGCATCGACATCGGCAGGCCCGCGCCGCAGGCGAAGGACGCCGTGCACCCGGCGTCGAGGATCGCGACCAACGGCACGAAGCCCTCTCCCTGCGCCGTCACGGTCACGTCGGCGTTCGCGGTGACCGTGTGGCGCAGGAACACGTCGGGGCCGTCGAAGGGGCAGCCGGGGGCATCGACGCCGTCGGCCGCGAGCGCGGCCGCGAGATCGGCCGCCGCGTTGTACAACGAGCCCTCGTGGGCCCCGGGGCGTACGTCGAGCGCCGCTGCGCACACGTCCCCCGCCGCCTGCACGGGCCCGCCGTCGCCGGTGCTGGTCGCGAGCTCGTCGTTGCCCGTGGGCTCCTTGTTCTTGCTCGCCCCGCCGTCGTTCGAGGCCGCGGGATCCGACCCGCACGCGGCCAACGCGACGACGACCCACGCCGCGCGCCATCCGCCGAGGGAACCACCGCTTCGCGCATCCACGTCGCACGACGCTAGCACGACCCCGGCATTCGAGGCCGGCCGGACGGACCGGCCGGACGCGCGACGCTGGGGCGAAGGATGCTAGCTTCGTCGCCGATGGCGTCCGCCGACTTCGCCGCCCTGAACCGACTCGATCTGCGCCAGCCCGAGACGGCGCACGACGGCCACACCGCGTGGGTGTCGTGGCGCGCGCGCTGCGGCCGTCAGGCGGGCCTCTCCGGCCCCGCCGACGCGGCGGCCCGCGAGATCGTCGAGGCGGTCCGCACCCGCGGCGACGCGGCCGTCGCCGAGTTCACGCAGCGCTTCGAGGGCCGCGCGCTCGAGCCCGGGGCCTTCGAGCTCACGGCCGAGCAACGCGCCGCCGCGTGCTCCCGCGTGGCGCCCGAGCTCCGCGCCGCGCTCGAGTTCGCCGCGGCCCGCATCGCCGCGTTCCACCGCACCCAGGTCCCCGCGCCCAGCGGCCTCGATGGCGACGGCGGCGTCCTGCGCAGCCGGCCCACGCCCCTGCGTCGGGTCGCCGTCTACGCCCCCGGCGGCACCGCGGCCTATCCATCATCGGTGCTGATGACCGCGGTGGTGGCCAAGGTCGCGGGCGTCGACGAGGTGTGTCTGTTCACGCCGCGCCCCGCCGACGTCGTGGTCCTCGCCGCCGAGATCGCGGGCGTCGATCGCATCTACGCCATCGGCGGCGCGCAGGCGATCGCGGCCGCCGCCTTCGGCACCGCGAGCATCGGCCGCGTCGACAAGATCGTCGGGCCCGGCAACGCGTGGGTCACCGCGGCCAAGCGCCACGTCTACGGGGCGTGCGACGTCGACGGCATCGCGGGCCCGAGCGAGATCCTCGTCATCGCCGACGACGGCGCCGACCCGGCGATGATCGCCGCGGATCTGATCAGCCAGGCCGAGCACGACGAGCTCGCCTGTGCGGTGCTCGTGACCGACGCGCCCGCGCTGGTCGAGGCGATCGACGCCGCGCTGCGCGAGCAGCTCGCGACGCTGCCCCGCGCCGAGATGGCGACGCGCTCGCTGCTCGACCACGGTGCGGCGGTGATCGTCCGCGACCGCGCGCAGATGCTCGAGGCCGCCAACGACTACGCCCCCGAGCACCTCGAGCTGCTGGTGCGGGACCCCGACGCGCTCGTCGAGGGCCTGCGCACCTCTGGGGCGATCTTCGTCGGGCCCCACACGCCCGAGGCCGCAGGCGACTACACGGCCGGGCCGAGCCACGTGCTGCCCACCGCCGGCGCGGCGCGCTTCGGATCGCCGGTCGGCGTGTGGGACTTCATCAAGTACACCAGCGTGCTGCGCCTCGACGCCGCGGGGCTACGCGCGCAGGCCGACGCGATCGTCACGCTCGCGCGCGCCGAGGGGCTCGAGGGGCATGCGCGCGCCGTCCTGCTGCGCGTCGGGTCGGTCGGGGCGAACCGCGGAGAGGGACGATGACCGACGCACCGCCGTGGCTCGCCAGCGTCCGCCCGAGCCTCGCGGGGCTGTCGGTCTACGACGTGCCGCGGGTGAGCGCGCGCGCGCGACTGCACGCCAACGAGAACCCCGAGCCGTGGCCCGACGCCGTGATGGCCGAGCTCGCCGAGGTCGTGCGCCGCGTCGAGCTCGGCCGCTACCCCGACAGCTCGGGCCGCGAGCTCCGCGAGGTGCTCGCCGCGATCCATGGCTGCGACGTGGGCCGCATCGTGCTCGGCAACGGCAGCGACGAGGTCATCTCGCTGCTGCTCACGGCCCTGGGCGCCCAGGCCCGCCCGGTGCTCGTGACGCCCGCGCCGACGTTCGTGATGTACGGGCACTCGGCGCGCGTGCTCGGCTACGAGGTCCGCGAGGTCGAGCTCGACGACGCGCTGCAGCTCGACGGCCCTGGCCTCGATCGGGCGCTGGTCGGCGCCACCATCTGCTTCTTCGCGCGCCCCAACAACCCCACCGGCACGCTGTGGGACGCCGACGTGATCGCGCGGCTGGTCGCCGCCCACCCGGCGGTGGTGTTCGTGATCGACGAGGCGTACATCGCGTACGCCCCGGGTCGGTCGCTGGAGTCCGTGCTCGTCGCCGACAACGTGGTGCACATGCGCACGCTGTCGAAGAACGGCCTCGCTGCGCTGCGGATCGGATACGCGATCGCGGACGGTCGCCTCGCGCACGCGCTCGACAAGGTCCGCCACCCGTACAACGTGTCGCAGACCTCGATCGCGATCGCCCACGCGGTGCTGACCCGGTTCGCCGATGTGCAGGCGCAGATGATCGCGCGCACCACCGCCAACCGCGGGCGACTCGCGGGGATGCTCGCGCGGATCCCCGGGGCGCACGTGTTCGATCCCGCGGCGAACTTCGTGCTGGTGCGGCTGGCGGATCCCACGGCGGCGAGATCGATGATCGACGCGCTGCGGCGCGCCGAGATCCTGGTGAAGGACGTCGGGCACCTGCCGAAGCTCGCCGCATGCGTGCGCTTCGGGGTCGGGACCGCAGGCGAGCTCGATCTGGTCGAGGCGACCCTCGACGCGTGGCTTCGCGCGGGGGCCTAGGCACCGGAGGCCACGCGGCCGATCCGCGTCGGTCGATCGACCGACACGTCCCCCGCGACAATTCCCCCCGGTTCGGTCGTGCGTCCGATGGACCGCCGCGCCCGCGGTGCCTACGATCGCACCATGCTGCGCCCCCTCGCCCGCCCCGTCGGACTCGCCGCTGCCCTGCTGCTGCCCGCGTGCTACTCGGGCCTGGGCGCCTCGGGCAGCGACGGCGCTTCCGCCGACGGCTCGGCGGGCAGCGATGGCGCCGACACGGCGGCGGGCGACGACGCGGGGGACACCGGGGGCGAGCCGGCTCGACCCGATCCCGCCATCGGCGACCTGCACACCGCGATCGGCGTGCGCCGCCTGTCGAGGTTCGAGTACGGCAACACGGTCCGCGACCTGCTCGGCATCACCGGCGCCGAGGCGGGGCTGTCCGACGATCAGAAGGTCGACTTCCTGTCGAACAACGCCCACGCCAAGCAGCTCGGGCTCGCGGAGCTCGAGGTGCTGTCGCGCGCCGCCGAGGACGCCTCGACCGCCGCGCTGCCGACGCTGACGCTCGGCGACTGCACGCCCGAGCTCGCCGATCGCGGGTGCGTCGATGCGTGGCTGCCCGCGTTCCTGCGCCGCGCGTTCCGTCGCCCGCCCACCGCCGACGAGCTCTCGCGCTACGGCGGCCTGTTCAGCGCGCGCGTCGACGCAGGTGACCCCGCGGCCGAGGCGGTGCGGCTCGTCCTCGAGGCGGTCCTGATGTCGCCGCACTTCTTGTACCGCCCCGAGCTCGGCACCGCGGGGCCTGGCGAGGCCGGACCGCTCGCGCCGTTCGAGGTCGCGAGTCGCCTGAGCTACCTGCTGTGGGCGACGATGCCCGACGACGCGCTGCTCGACGCGGCGCAGGCCGGCACCCTCGACGACGCCGAGGGCGTGGGTGCCCAGGCCGAGCGCATGCTCGCCGACGCCCGCGCGCAGACCGGCATCGTCCGCTTTGTGTCCGAGTGGCTCGGTACCGACACCGCGCAGGTCGTGAAGAAGGCCGCCGAGGTCACCGAGGGCCTGCCGCCGACGCTGCAGCAGGATCTCGAGGAGGAGACCCGCCGCTTCGTGACCGAGGCGATGCTCGGCGCGTCGCCGTCGCTGACCACCCTGCTGACCTCGACGACGACGTACGCCAACGAGACGGTGGCGTCGATCTACGGCGTGCCGGGCGTCACAGGCCCCGAGTTCCGCGCGATCGAGCTCGACCCCGCGACGCGCCGCGGCATCCTCACCCAGCCGTTGCTTCTCGCCGCGCACACGAAGGAGTCGGGCTTCTCGGTGGTGCAGATGGGCCGGTTCGTGCGCGAGCGCCTGCTGTGCCAGACCGTGCCGCCGCCGCCGCCGGGCATCGACACGACGATCGACGAGACCCCCGAGAACTCCGGCCTCACCTACCGCGAGAAGCTCGCGCAGCTCACCGACGACGGGGCGTGCAGCGGCTGCCACCAGCTGCTCAACGCGCCCGGCTTCGCGTACATGGCCTACGACTCGATCGGTCGGGTGATGGCCGAGGATCTGCTCGGCCGGCCGATCGACGCCCACGGCACGCTCACCGCCATCGACGAGGGTGCGGTCGACTTCGACGACGCGGTCGAGATGATCGACGTCATCGCCGACTCGCAGGCGGTGCGCGGCTGCTTCGCCAAGCGCTACCTCGAGTACGCCTTCGGTCGCACGCTCGCGCCCGAGGATCTCGCGCTGTACCACCGCCTCGCCGACGGCCTCGAGGCCGGCGACGGCGACTTCCCGGCGGTGGTCGCCGCCCTGGTGCTGTCCGAGGAATTCGCCAGCACCGGCCCCTTCGCCCCCTAAGCGCCCGTTCGACGGAGGACTCACCATGGCCCGACCCACACTCCGATCCACCGTCCGTTCCACGCTCTCGCGCCGCAGTCTGCTCGCCGCCGGTCCGCTCGCCCTGCTCGTCGCCGGCGTGGAGCGCCGCGTGACCGCCGGCACCGACGATCCCGCGCGGCGCTTCGTCACCCTCTTCACGCCCAACGGCCTCAACTACGGTGACGCCGGCCCCAGCGGCGGCGAGACCGACTTCTCGCTCGGGGACTACTACGCGGCGTTCGAGCCCCATCGCGCCGATCTCATCGCGCTGTCGAGCCTGTCGATCGGCGGCGTGCCCTACGGCACCAACACCGAGTACGGCCACCGCTCGGGCGGCATGGGCTGCCTCACCTGCACCGCCGACGAGGGCACCGGCTACGCCACCGGGCCGTCGATCGATCAGTTCATCGCGCGCCGCCTGTTCGAGCAGGGCACCGCGCCGGTGCTGCGCGCCCCCGTCTTCAGCATCGGGGCCAGCGGCGTGTCCGACTACGCCCACAGCTACTACGAGTCCGCCGGCGAGGCGGTGCCGCTGGTCAACGATCCCGTGGCCGCGTACGCCAGCCTGTTCAGCGACGTCATGCCCGAGGAGGCCGCGCTGCTCATCGCCCGCAAGAAGAGCGTGCTCGACGTCTCCTACGGCGAGTGCAAGGGCTACATCACGGCCCTGCCGAGCGAGGGCAAGACGCTGGTCGACTACCACTGCGAGCGCATCCGCGAGCTCGAGCAAAACCTCCAGCTCTTCAACTGCGTGCCGCCCCAGGACGCGCTGGCCCAGGTCTCGGGGCTCGACCACAACGACCCCAACAACTACCCCGCGCTCACGGAGTTCTTCTGGCAGATGATCGAGGTCGCGCTGCTGTGCGACGCCACGCGGGTGGCGAGCCTGTCGTTCGGCAACACCGCGTTCCGCTTCGCGATGCCGTGGCTCGACGCGCCGATCATCGAGAACGTCGACACCGGCGAGCAGAACGTCCGCGACCACCACTCGCACACCCACGCCGGCACCCGCGACACCGTGGGCCTGTTCATGGCCTGGTACGCCCAGCGGATCGCGGATTTCATCACGCGCCTCGGCACGATCCAGCCCGACGGCTCGCGGCTGCTCGACAGCACCACGGTGCTGCTCGTCAGCGAGTACGGCTCGGGCGGGCCGCACACGAACACCGGCTGCGCGTCGTTCGTGTTCGGCAACGCGGGCGGCCAGCTCGCGTGTGGGCGGCACCTCGCGCTCGAGGACGACGCGACGCGGACGCACGGCCTGATGGTCGGGCTCGCCGAGGCGACCGGCGTCGTCGGCGTCGATCAGTTCGGTCACCCCGGCGGCGGGTCGGGCCGCCTCGACGCGATGTTCGCCTGACGGCCGACGGCGCGGGCGACCGGCGCCAGGGCGAATCAAACCTGACAGACACCTGTCACGGCGGGGTCCCATCCTGCCGGCATGACAACACTCGAAGTCGGGAAGCGCCTCGTCGAACTCTGCCGCGCCGGCAAGAACCGCGAGGCCCAGGACGAGCTCTACTCCCCGGACATCGTCAGCGTCGAGGCCGGCGCCCCGCCCGGACAATCGCCCGAGACCCGGGGCCTCGCCGCGGTGATCGCCAAGGGCACCGCGTGGGCCCAGGCCCACGAGATCCACCAGGCGAGGACCGACGGCCCGTTTCCCCACGGCGACAGGTTCGCGGTGGTGTTCGAGTACGACGTGACGCGCAGGGCCGACGCGCAGCGGATCCAGATGCACGAGGTCGCGCTGTTCACGGTGGCGAACGGCAGGATCACGCGCGAGGAGTTCTTCTACGCGATGTGACCCGAGGGACGACCTGGCCGGGCGTCGGTGGCGTCACGGCGATTCCCAGCACGCCGTGGTGCGGATCGGCGCCCGCGGCTCGAAGTCGAGCTCGACCAGATCCTCGGGCGGCGTCATGAACACGTCGAGCGGCCAGGCGGCGTCCGAGCACAGCGCGAAGTAGGCGGACTCCTCGATCGCGAGCATCGTCGACGTCGTCGAGCCCGCCCAGGACAGCCCGCCCGAGCCGGGGACGCAGCCACCGTTGGGTCCGAGCGTGCCGCAGTCGGGGAGCTCGATCGACAGGATCTCGCAGATGTTCTCCCGCGCGCGGGTGCGGCGGAACGTGATGCCGTTGCCGAAGGGAAAGCACGAGAAGCTGCCGTTGGTCATGCGGATCGCGTCGACGTCCTCGACGAGGCCACCGCTGTGCTGACCGGAGACCTGGGAGAAGTGCACGCCGTAGCCGAACTCGGCGTTGTGGCCGTCGAGCAGGCCCCGACGCACGATCGCGTCGGAGGTGGCCTCGAGCTCGATGAGGTCGCCGGGCCGCGCGGTGTCCAGTGGGTTCTCGCAGGAGAAATCCTCGAGGAGGGCGCCGTCGCCCTCGGCCACGCGCACGCACGCGGCCTCGCCGGGGCCGCGGATGTCATGGGCCTCGATGAACGAGAGCCGCACGCCCGGTGTCCCCTCGAGATCGATCCCGCTGGCGCCGCGGACCACCCGCAGCTGCTCGAGCACCACGCGCTCGCTGTCGCTGCCCACGACGTTGGCCTGGTCGCTGTCGGCGTGGGGACCGCCCGGCGGCGCGCCGTCGTGGATCACCACAACCCGCTCGACGCGGAGATCGTCGGCGTCGCGGAACACGAGCCCGGGCCCGCCCCGGTGGTGGATCTCGCAGTCGCGGATGGTGACGCCGGTGAAGCCCTCGACCGCGAGCGCGGGCCCGCCATCGCTGACGATGCGCAGCCCCGCGATCACCTGGCCGTCCTCGGTGACGACGAGCGGCTCGCTCTCGCGCAACCCGTCGACGCAGGGATCCCCGCCGCCGCCGGTGCTGCTCGAGCCCTCGGTGCTCACGGGCTCGGGCGCGCCGAGGTCGACCGGCGGCACGTCCGGCCCGCCCGAGCTCGTCGTCCCCGTGGTGCCCTCCTCGACGACGCAGGTGCCCGCGACGCTGGCCCGCGCGTGCTCGCCGTAGCGGCGACCCGACGGGCAGCCCGCGTCGGCGAAGCTGCAGTCCCCGCTCGGCTCGCACGAGCCCGCGCGACCGTCGAGCTCGCACTCGCCGTCCTCGCGACACGCGAACGCGCGATGACACGCCGAAGGCCCCGGCAAGAGCACGGCGGAGAGCAGGCCCGCCAGCGCGCCCGCTGCGCCCCGCGCACGCGTGCCGCCGTGCCCCACCCCTCGATCGTAGCGCCGTGGGCGGCCCGGCTGTCAAGCGCGGCGATGCTACCCTCGGCGCCGTGGTCGACGATCCCACGCGCACGCGGCAGGTCCAGCCGCTGCGCACGGAGCCCCGCCGCGCGCAGCTCGAGATCCGCGTGGCCGAGCAGCCGCCGCGCCGCGTCGCGCTCGACCGCGAGGTCGTGGTGATCGGTCGCAGCCGCGACACCGACCTGCAGCTCGACGTGGAGGGCGTGTCACGCAAGCACGCGCGGATCAGCAAGACGGGTGATCGCGGGTACAACCTCGTCGATCTCGGGGCCAAGAACGGCACGTACCTCAACGGAGAGCGCATCGACGTCGCGGTGCTCCACCACGGCGATCGCATCCAGATCGGCACCGCGGAGCTCACGCTCAGCTTCGACGAGGTCGCGGGCGCCGAGCCAGCGGTCGCGGCCCTGGCGACCGCGATGTCGGCCCGCGAGTGGGAGGTCGCGCAGGCCGTCGCCGAGGGCCTCACCAACGCCGAGATCGCAACGCGGCTCGGGATCAGCAAGCGCACGGTGGCGACCCACCTCGAGCGGATCTTCGAGCGCCTCGAGCTGCACTCCCGCGCCGCACTTGCGCACAGAGTTGCACTTGCCCTGGGTCGACCGGCACCCGAGCGTGGCCGCGGCTGATCGTTGGGGACGCCGTCGCGGGCGCCGCCGCAGTTGATCGCGACCGGGACCCGCGCGTACGATCCGAAGCGGTGAGCGCGGGGTTCGGTGCGCAGGGCGAGCGTCGAGCCCGGGGCCCGCGCGCACCCTCGGCAAGTTCACGATCGTCGAGCAGATCGGCGAGGGCGGGATGGCCCGGATCTTCCTCGCGCGCTCCCGCGGGATCGGTGGCTTCGAGAAGCTCGTCGTGCTCAAGCAGGTGCTGCCGCGCCTCGCCGGCGACGCCGAGTTCGTCGAGCGGTTCCTCCAGGAGGCGCGGCTGTCGGCCTCGCTCGACCACCCCAACATCGCGGCGGTCCACGAGGTCGGCGACGATCCGGCGGGGACGTACTTCGCGATGGAGTACGTCCGCGGCCGCGATCTGTACAAGATCCTGCGCCGGGCCAAGGCCGCCGGCCGCGTGCTGGGCTTCGACGAGATCATCGCCATCGTCACGGCCCTGTGCGCGGGGCTCCACCACGCCCACATGCACGTCGGCGCCGACGGCCGGCCCCTGGGCATCGTGCACCGCGACGTGTCGCCGTCGAATGTCCTCGTCAGCTTCGAAGGCGCGGTGAAGCTGGCCGACTTCGGCGTCGCGAAGGTGCGCAGCGCCAACGTCGAGACCGAGGCCGGGACGCTCCGCGGCAAGATCGCGTACATGTCCCCGGAGCAGTGCCGCGGCGAGGCGCTCGATCGTCGCAGCGACGTGTTCGCGGTCGGCGTGCTGCTGTGGGAGATGCTCACGGGCGCCCGCATGCGGACGGGCGACAGCGAGATCGCCCTGATGCGCCAGATCGCGGACGGCGACGCGCCATCACCCAAGGCCCTGCGCCCCGACCTGCACGGGGAGCTCGAGGCCATCGTCATGCAGGCGCTCGCGCGGGATCCGGCGCGGCGCTGGCCCAGCGCCGAAGCGCTGCAGCGCGCGCTCGAGGACTTCGCCCACGACGCCCGCCTCGTGGTCGCGCCGCGCACGATCGCCGCGATGATGCAGGCGCTGTTCGCCGAGGAGATCGAGCGCGAGTCGAGTGAAGGCGAGCTCGCGCGCACGGTCGCGCTGCGACGCGAGGGCGACGCGGAGGCCACGCCGGCGACCGCCACGATCCCACCCGTGGCGGTGGGGACGCCCGAGCCACCTCCGCGGCGACGGACGTGGGCGCCCATCGTCGCCGCGGTGATCGGCGGCGTGGCGCTCGGCGGCGTCGCGCTGTACCTCCTCGCGCCGCGGGAGTCCGCGACGCCCGTGCCACCGGATCCGCAGCCGAGCGTGCTCGCGGCGCCCGAACCGTCACCTCCCCGCGTCGAACCAGCGATCGCGGTGGTGCCGATCCCGATCGCCACGACGCCCGAGCCGCCGCGCGCCGCGGCGCCGAGTCCACGCAAGGCCGAGGTCCGCCGCGCGCCGAAGCGCAAGCGGACGCCGACACCGGCGCCGGCACCGGCACCGGCGCGCCCGCTCGATCTCGACGCCCCGCTGCCGCCGGGTTCGGGCCCCCGATGACGCGAGTCCTCGCGATGACACGACACCTCGCGGTCGTCGTCGCGAGCCTCGGTGCGTCGGCGCCGACGGCCGCGCGCGCCGCTGCACCCCCCGCGATCCCCGATCCGGCCGAGCCGAGCGCCACCGCGTGGCTCGAGCGCGGGCTCGCGGCGTACGCCCGCGGCGAGTACCGCGACGCGGCCGCCCACTTCGAGCGCTCGTACGCGCTGCAGCCCGATCCCGCGACCCTCTACGCGTGGGCCCAGGCGCTTCGCGAGGCGGGCGACTGCGCCACCGCGATCGATCGGTACCAGCGCTTCCTCGAGGCGGGTGCGAGCGGCGACTCCCGGGCCGCCGCGATCGCGAACCAGCAGCGCTGCCGCGAGTCCCTCGCCGCGACGCCGGAACCACCGCCACCGCGGCCGATCGTCCACCCCGCGCCCACGCGCACCACGACGCCCGAGCCGCCGCGCCCCACCGCTGCGCTCGCGCTGCTCGGCACCGGGACCGCGCTCGTCGTCGTCGGACTCGCGCTCGTCCTCACCGGCGAGTTCCAGCGCCGCGCGCAGCGACGCACCCGCGACTACGACCGCTTCGACGCCCTCGATCACCCCATCGACGGCCTCTACCTCGGCGGCGGGCTGAGCCTCGGGATCGGCGGTGTGCTCGCGACCACAGGCGGCATCTTGCTGGGTCGATCGCGGCGCGCACGGTGATCCACGCCACGCGCCCGGCGACGCAGACGTCGTGCACGTCACCCCGCGTGCGCACGGGAATCGCAGGTCGTGCACACCGGTGCACGACCGCGGCGACGCGCTGAATAGCCCCGCGGCGGACCCCGTCTGCGACCGGCCGCGCCCGCCCTGTGGACTCCCCCACGCAGACGTCGATGTCGGGCCTGTGCCACCGCGCAGCGCGACGAGTCCCCGACAGCCTCGACGAGCGGCTCGCCCTGGTCGCGACCTGTCGCGGGCTCGGGGCGCCGATCGAGCCCGCGACGCTGGGCCGCTTCACGGTCGCGCGCGGCCTCGGTCGCGGCGGCCAGGGCTGCGTCTACGAGGGCTTCGACGCGACGCTGCAGCGCCGCGTCGCGCTCAAGATCCCGCGGTTCGCCCACGGCACGGCCAACGACGATCTCACCTTCGAGGCCCGCGCCCTCGCGCGCGTGCGTCACCCGAACCTCGTCACGGTCTATGCGCTCGAGCACTGCGAAGGTCGACCCGTCGTCGTGATGGAGCTGGTCGAGGGCACGCCGCTGCTCGCGTGGGTCGCCGAGCGTCACCCGTCGCTGCCGCGCATCCTCGAGGTGATCGCTCGGATCGGCGACGGCCTCGGCGAGCTCCACCGGTGCGGGCTGACGCACCGCGACGTGAAGCCGGCCAATGTGCTCATCGACGCGTCGGGCCAGCCGCGCCTGGTGGACCTCGGCCTCGCAGCGCACTCGGGCGCGTCGGCCAGCGCCGGCGGTACGCCGTCGTTCGCGGCCCCCGAGCAGCGCAGGCGCGGGACGGCCGATCCCGCCGCGGACCAGTTCGGGCTCGCCGCGACCTTGCTCGCCGCGACGGGCGGCTCGCGGTCTGCCCCCGAGGTGTGGCCGGTCCCCCGCCGCGTGCGCAGGGCGGTGCTCCGCGCCCTCGCCGAGGATCCGCAGGCGCGCCACGCCGACGTCGCCGCCTTCGTGCGCGCGCTCGGCCCCGGCCCACGTCGTCGACTCGCTGCGATCGCGGCGTCCTGCACGATCGCCGCGTCCGCGATCGCGATCGTGTGGCCCGGCGCAGCGACGTGCGCCCGCGATCCCGCGGCGCTGCAGGACGCGCTCGCGCAGGCGCGCCCGGGCCTGCGCGCGCACTTCGAGGCGCTCGGCGGCGCAACTCCGCGGGGCCCCGAGGCGCTCGGCCCCACGCTCGGCGCCCTCGATCGCCACGCGGCGCGGTGGTCGGAGGCAGTCGCGGGCCTGTGCGCGACGACGGGCGCCGCACCGCGGGACGGGGCGCGCGGCCAGTGCCTCGACGACGCGGCCGTCGCGTTCACGACGGTGCTCGAGGATCTCGCCACGCTCGACGCACACACGGTCGCCGTGGCGGCGCTGCTGGTCGCGGCGCTGCCCGCCCCGGAGACGTGCGTCGACGCGGCGCTCGAGCACCTCGCACCGGTCGTCGATCACGCCGACACCCTCGCGGTGCGTCGCCGGCTCTCGACGACGGCCCAGCGCTGTCGGTACGGCCTGACGCCCGACTGCGCCGCGGCCTACGACGCGATCGGCGAGGACGCCACGCGGCTGGGGGTCGAGCCGTGCGCATGGCAGCCCGCGGTGCAGCTCGAGCGGACGATCAGCGCCCAGTACGGCGGTCACCCCGGGCGTACGCAGGCGTCGCTGCACGAGGTGGTGTGGACCGCCCAGGCCTGCGGGCGTGACGATGTTGCGCTCGACGCCCAGCGGATCCTCGCCGAGCAGATCGCCGCGCACGACGGAGACGTCGACGCCACGGAGCTCGCCCTGCGCAGCGCCGAGGCGACGCTCGATCGCCTCGGCCGTCCCCCCTCCGAGGAGGTCGCGGTGCTCGCCAGCCGGGCCACCTGCATGCTCGCCCTCGGACAGCCTGCGCTCGCGGGCGCGGCCGCGGCTGCGGCGATCGCCCGGCACGAGGCCCTGCGCGGCGGCTCGGACGAGGAGCGCGCGCAGCTCCTCGGGATGCACAGCGCCGCGCTGCACGAGCTCGGCCAGGACGAGCGCGCGCTCGAGCTGCAACGAGAGGCCCTCGCGCTGCGCCGCGACACGCTGGGCCCGCGCCACCCGAGCGTCGCCCACGAGCTGGCGAACCTCGCGGTCAGCTACGAGCACCTCGATCCGGAGCGGGCACGCGCGAACAACCGCGAGGCGATCGCGATCTTCGAGGAGTTCCGCGACGGACACGAGCTGCCGCTGGCGATGACGCTGACCCATCAGGCGGGCTTCGAGCTCGACGCCGGTGAGCTGGTCTCGGCCTGGAGCGCGGTCGAGCGCGCCCTCGCGACGTTCGCGAGCATCGACGCGATCGACGACGCCTACGCCGCCGATGCTCGGCTCGTCCGCGCGGAGCTCTGGGCGCGCAGCGGCGAGCTCGCGCGGGCCCGACAGGACGCCGACATCGCGCTCGCGCAGCTCGAGCGCCTGCGCGGGCCCGACGACGTGACCACCCGCGCGGCGCGAGAGCAGGTCGCCGCGCTGCAAGCCCCCGACGAAGGACGCCGACGATGACGACCCCCGATCCCGACGCCCCGATCGATCCCGCCCCGGCGATCCGCGAGTTCTTCGGCCTGCTGTGGCGGTACTTCCACGCGCGCGTCGACCTCGACGTCGACGACCTCGTGCAGCAGACCCTGGCCGAGTACTTCGCGGCCGCGCGGCGGGCCGGGCCCATCGTCCACCCCAAGGCGTACGTGCTCCGCATCGCGCGATCGGTGCTGTTCGAGCACTACCGCCGCCGCACCCACTTCGACCCGCTCACGCACCGGCTCGCGGACGTCGCCGCGGGCCTGTCGTCGCGGATGAACGCCCACCAGCGGGCCGACCGCGTGCGCGCGGCGATGATGCAGCTGCCGTACGCCCTGTTCGAGACGATCGATCTCTACTACGGGGAGGGCCTGCGGGGTCCCGTGCTCGCGGCGACGCTGGGTGTGCCCGAGGGCACGATCCGCAGCCGCCTGCGCCGCGCCAAGGCGCAGCTGCGGGCCGCGTACGCCGAGGTCCGCGCCGCCGACGATCCCCACGTGAGTTCCTGCACCGAGTGACGGGGGATCGAAATCCGGGCGAACGGGCCCTCCCTCGCCCGCCATGACCCACTCCCGTCTCCTCTTCCCCTTCGTCTTTGCAGCGTTGCTCCCCTCGATCGTCGCGCCGATCGGCTGTCAGTCCGAGAAGGGCGAGCTCGAGCAGCACGCCGACGCCTGCGAGGATCTGTGCAGCTCCGCCGCCTCGCAGTGCGCCGCCGACCCGGCGTTCACCGAGACCTGGCAGCTCGAGTGCGAGGTCTCGTGCAACCTCGACTTCGCCGACGAGGCCCGCCCGTTCGAGGTCTGCGTGGAGTCGGCGGCCACGTGCGCGGCCAAGGACGCGTGCACCGGGGGCTTCCCCGCGGGCACCGAGGGCGTCGCCGAGACCTCCGACGGCGGCGCGACCGTGGACCCGAGCGCCACCGATCCCGGCGAGGGCGAGTCGTCGAGCGACCCGACCGGCCTCGACGAGAGCAGTGGCGGCGGCGAGTCGACCGGCGATCCCCTCGTCGGCGATCCGTGCTGCGACACGTCGGGCGCGGGCTGCTCGAACGCGGAGATCCAGCAGTGCGTCTGCGACTACCTGCCGGCGTGCTGCACCGGCGCATGGGACGAGCGCTGCGCGAGCGTGGCGGTCGCCAACGGCTGCATCGACGGCGGCTGCTCGACGCTCGAGGACCAGACCGAGTGGAGCTGCTCGTGCAGCACGACGTCGGTGTTCTGCCCCGACGATCCGTTCGTCAGCCAGATCATCTTCGGCACCGACGCGTGCGGCCTCACCCAGGCCGATGCCCTCGTGATCGTGACCGACGCCTGCGAGCACGGCAGCGGGGGCTGCGAGGTCACGCCGGGCTCGTGCGAGTGCACGTGCGATCGCCTGGGGACCGGCTGCGGGCCGATGTGACGTCAGCGCCGGACGCTCGGCCACACCGCCATCGCGAGGGCGTGGAGCTCGGCCAGCGTGGTGGGCGGCGGATCCATGCGCGGCACGGTGCACACCGGCGTCGTCGGCCACCGACCGCGCAGGGCCTCGGCGCCGCGCAGCGCCGAGGCGGCTTGGCGCAAGAGCGCGCCGTGGAGCTCGGCGACGCGATCGAGTCCGACCGGCGCGCCCTGGAGGGCCGCGGCGATCACCGCGTCGCCGGGCCACGGCGGGACCGCGGCGTCGAAGCGGTTGAGCACGACGCCGTCGATCCGCAGGCCCCGCTCGGCGAGGACGGAGAGGAAGGCCAGGGCCTCGCGCACGCTGAAGTCGGTCGCCGCCGTCGTGAGCACGACGCCGGTCCCCGGTGAGGTCATCATCCCGGCCAGGGCGCCCGCGCGGCGCTGGAACTCCTCGAGCACCTGGCCGAAGTCGCGGAGGAACCGGCCGAGGTCGCCGATGAACGCGCCGCCGCCGACGGCCTCGAGCGCCTTCAGCATGAGGCCACTGCCGAGGCCGAGGAACCGCATGCCGAAGCGGCCCGACTGCGACAGGAACTTCGCCGCGGGGTTGTTCGCGACCTCGGCGATCTGCGCCGGCGCCTCGAGGAACTCGATCGCGTTGGCGGTCGGCGGCGTGTCGAGCACGATGAGGTCGTGCTGGCCGGCCGCGGCGAGCATGTGCACCTGCGCGGTCGCGGCGTACTCGAGCGCGCCGCCGAGGTAGCGGACCATCGCCCGGTAGATGGGGTTCACGAGCATGGCCTCGGCCGCCTGCGGCGACGGCGAGTGGGCGCGGACGATCGCGTCGAAGGTGTGCTGCGTGTCGAGCACCAGGCAATCGAGCGTCGCGCCCGCGTGGTGGACCGCGACCAGGGTGCCCGGCGCGGCGCTGCCGTCGATGCCCAGGGCCTGCGCCAGGCGGCGCGAGGGATCGATGGTCACGACCACCGTGCGCCGACCGGCGACCGCGGCACGCAGCGCGAGCGCGGCCGCGACCGTCGTCTTGCCGACGCCGCCGGGGCCGACGACCAGCTCGACGCGGCGCCCCGCCGGCAGGTCGAGCGTCGGTGCCGCGTGGTCGGGTGCCGCGGTGAGCGTGGGCGTGGACGCGTCGTTCGTCATGGCGTAGCGTCACCCGCGTGACGGCGGTCCAGCGATTTCGCGTGCGCGTCGGCGAGCGCGATCACCAGGTCGAGATCGATGGCGACGCGCGCGTGCGCGTCGATGGCGAGATCTACGAGGTCGTACCCGGACCCGAGGGTCGCGCGCTCGTGCGGCGCCCCGGCGACACGACGCAGCGGCTGGTGACGATCGCACCGGGCAACGCGCCGACGCAGGCGTCGGTCGACGGCCTGGTCCACATCATCTCGGTGTTGACGGCGCAGCAGGCCGCGCTGGCGGACCTCGGCGGCACGGCCCGCCGCGGCGGGGACGCGCGCACGATCGCGTCGCCGATGCCCGGCCGCATCGTGCGGGTGATGGTCGCCGAGGGCGACGAGCTGGCCGCGGATGCGCCGGTCGTCATCGTCGAGGCGATGAAGATGGAGAACGAGGTCCGCGCCGTGCACCCCGCCAAGGTCGTGCGCGTCGCCGTGTCGGCGGGCGACACCGTCGACGCCGGCCAGGTCCTGGTCGAGCTCGAGCCTCACGTGCCCGCCTCCGCGTAGGTCCGCACCGCGGCGAACCCCGCCAGGAGCTCGCGCAGCGCCCGGCGATCCTCGACGCCGTCGAAGCGCCACGGCAGGGTGAGCGTCGCGGCGCGCGGCGTCGCGTGGCCCTGCACCCACGCCGCGAGCTCGCGATCGTGGCGGCGACCGGTGGCCGCGAGGCCGGCGACCGCCTCGAGCACCGCGGCACCCGGCGCGTCGGGGTCGAGGGTCGGCACGCGCGCGACGTCGCTGGGCCACAGGCCGTTCACGACCACCGCCGCCACGCCGATGCCCACCTGATCGCCGAGGGCCACGCCGAGCTCGTCGAGTTCGGTCAGCGGCCAGCGCTCGGGCAACCCCACGAGCAGCGCCGCTGTGCGTGTGCGATCCTCGAAGTGCTGACACATCAGCTCGGCCTCGCGCGTCAGCGGTCCCGGGGCGATGGTCTGACGGATCGCCCGCGGGACGCCCAGCGTATAGAGGAGGTGTCCGGTGGCGGGACCATCGAAGATCACCGTGTCGTAGTCGCCGCCGCGGAAGGCGTCGTGCCAAGCCTTGCCGACCAGCGAGAAGTCGTCGAGCCCAGGGATCGCCCGCATGAGCCGCGACACGATGCGGTTGTCGAACACCGCGGTCGAGAGCCGCGAGCTCCGCAGGACCAGGGCCCCGTACTCGCGGATGCAGGCCGGCGCCGAGAGCCGAACGATCGAGAGGCCACCTTCGACGGGCGTCGGCACCTCGGACAGCGAGTCGGCGCCGAGCATCCACGCGAGTCGATCGTCGTGGCCGGTGGTCGCGACGAGCACCCGACGGCCGCGATCCGCCAGCGCGAGGCCGCACAGGGCCGCGACGGTCGTGCGACCGACTCCACCCTTCCCGCTCACGACCACGAACGTGCGCCGGGCGAGTTCGTCGAACACGCCCACCGCCGTGCGCTCCGCGTGCCCCGCCGCGCCGTCCGACATCGTCGCGGGGAGCCTGGCACAGCCGCCGCTGGGGTGCCACCGCGCTCGGGGTGCGGGACCTGCTAGACTCCCTCGACGATCGCGCCGCGCGCGCACCCCCTACTGTGGCCATCGACATCAAGTCCAAGCCCGAGATCGAGAAGATGCGGCGCAGCTGCCAGCTCGCCGCCGACGTCCTCGACATGATCGAACCCCACGTCGTGCCGGGGGTCACCACGCTCGAGCTCGACCGCCTGTGCCACGAGTTCATCGTGCGCGCCGGGGCCTACCCCGCCCCGCTGAACTACAAGGGCTTCCCCAAGTCGATCTGCACCTCGATCAACGAGGTCGTGTGCCACGGCATCCCCGGGGACCGCGCACTCGTCGAGGGCGACATCGTCAACATCGACATCACGACGATCCTCGACGGCTACCACGGCGACACCTCCGAGATGTTCTGCGTCGGCGAGGTCGACCCGGCGGCGCGCAAGCTGATCGACGTGACCCGACGCGCGCTCTGGCTCGGCATCCAGGAGGTCGGGCCCAACAAGCGCATCGGCGACATCGGCGCGGCGATCGTCGAGTTCGCGCAGCGCGAGCACGGCTACGGCGTGGTCGAGGCCTTCTGCGGCCACGGCATCGGCCGCGAGTTCCACACCGCGCCGCAGGTCTCGCACGTCGGCCGCCGCGGCACCGGCATGCGCATGCGCGAGGGCATGACCTTCACGATCGAGCCGATGATCAACGAGGGCACGCCCAACTGCGAGATCCTCGACGACGGCTGGACGGCGATCACCCGCGACGGCCGGCTCTCGGCCCAGGCCGAGCACACCGTGCTGGTCACCGCCGACGGCGTCGAGGTCCTGACCCTGCGCAGCAGCGCGCGCCGCTGAAGGATCGACCCCCGCCGTGGTCGAGGTCCGTCCAAGCGCCTGCCCGCTCGACTGCCCCGACGCCTGCAGCCTCGCGGTGACGATCGACGGCGATCGCGTGATCTCGATCGACGGCGATCGACGCAACCCCCTGACCGCGGGCTTCATCTGCGCGAAGGTCCGCAACTTCGATCGCCACGCCCGCGGTGAGTCGCGGCTCGACGCGCCGCGCGTGCGCATCGGTCCCAAGGGCCTCGGGCAATTCGCGACGGTGTCGTGGGAGGTCGCGCTCGAGCTCGTCGCGTCGCGCCTCCGCGCGGTCGCGGACGCGCACGGCGGCGAGGCGATCCTCCCGCTGTGCTACGGCGGCAGCAACGGCTCGCTCACGCAGGACGCCGTCGATGCGCGGCTGTTCCGGCGCCTCGGCGCGAGCCGCCTGGCGCGGACGGTGTGCGCCGCCCCGACCGGCAGCGCCGCGATGGGGCTGTACGGCAAGATGCCCGGGATCGCCCTGCCCGACTACGAGCACGCGGCGCTGTGCGTGCTGTGGGGCTGCAACCCGTCGGCGTCCGGGATCCACCT
>LNFM01004643.1_pt1 | contig 24996 bp, 20 predicted proteins | sample 596031 | NCBI WGS metagenome assembly LNFM01 (sample SAMN04254537, study PRJNA301005) | activated carbon metagenome | isolation source: dual media filters at the Ann Arbor, Michigan drinking water treatment plant | place: USA: Ann Arbor | reverse complement strand
CGTGCGCTCGATCCGCCAGGCCTACGATCCGGTCAAGGGCATGTTCCTGCCGGATCGTTTCATCAAGGGCACCTGTCCGCGCTGCAAGACGCCCGATCAATACGGTGACAGCTGCGAGAGCTGTGGCGCCACCTATGCACCGACCGATCTGATCGAACCCGTCTCGGCGCTGACCGGCGTCACGCCGGAACTGCGCGAAAGCGAGCACGTGTTCTTCCGGCTCGGCAATTTCGAACAAGTGCTGCGGGGCTGGCTCGAGCGCAACGATCTGCAGGCGGGCGTCGTCAACAAGCTGCAGGAGTGGTTCGAAGCCGGGTTGCAGGACTGGGACATTTCGCGCGACGCGCCGTACTTCGGCTTCGAGATCCCCGGCTTCAAGGACAAGTATTTCTATGTCTGGCTCGATGCGCCAATCGGTTACTTCGCGAGTTTCCGCCATCTGTGCGATCGCAATGGTCTCGATTTCGACGCCTTCGTCGGCGCCGACAGCACTGCCGAGATGTACCACTTCATCGGCAAGGACATCATGTACTTCCACACGCTGTTCTGGCCGGCGATGCTGCACGGCGCGGGCTTTCGCCTGCCGACCAACGTGTTCGTACACGGCTTCCTGACCGTCGAAGGACAGAAGATGTCGAAGTCGCGTGGCACCTTCGTCACGGCCCGCACCTACCTCGATCACCTGAACCCGGAGTACCTGCGCTACTACTTCGCGGCGAAGCTCGGGCCGGCGATCGACGACATCGACCTGAATCTCGAAGATTTCCAGCTGCGCGTGAATTCGGACATCGTCGGCAAGGTCGTCAACATCGCGAGCCGCTGCGCCGGCTTCATCACGAAGCAGTTCAACGGCCAGCTCGCGGCCACCGACGACGAACCGGCGCTGCTGGCGCGCACGCGCGAGCCGGCGGAGAGCATCGCGCAGAGCTATGAAGCGCGCGACTATTCACGCGCGATGCGCGAGATCATGGCGCTGGCCGACGGCATCAATCAGTACGTCGACCGGCGCAAGCCGTGGGTGCTCGCGAAAGATCCTGCCGCGACCGCAGAACTGCAGCGCGTCTGCTCGACCGGCCTGCGCGCATTCCGCCTGCTGATGATTTATCTGAAGCCGGTGCTGCCGACGCTCGTCGGCGCGGCCGAGGCGTTTCTGCGCAGCGCACCGCTGCGCTGGGCGTCGCTCGACGAAGCGTGGGGCGCCGACGGCATCGAACCTTACGCTCCCCTCATCACCCGTATCGATCCGCTGAAGGTACAAGCCATGATTGACGACACCAAGGCCGCGGCGGCCGCCGCCGCCCCTGCTGCTGCCGCACCCGCTGCCACGACGCCCGCTGCACCGGCGGCCGCGCCGACGCATATCACGATCGACGACTTCTCGCGGATCGATCTGCGCATTGCGCGGGTCGCCAACGCACAGCCCGTCGAGGGAGCCGACAAGCTGGTCCAGCTCGAACTCGATCTCGGGGATTCGCGCCGCAACGTGTTCGCCGGCATCAAGTCGGCCTACGAACCCGCCGCGCTGATCGGACGTCTCGTGGTCGTGGTCGCGAACCTCGCACCGCGCAAGATGCGCTTCGGCGTCTCCGAAGGCATGGTGCTCGCGGCGAGCGGCGACGGTCCCGGCATTTTCCTGCTCGATGCCGACACCGGCGCCGCGCCCGGGATGCGTGTGAAGTAATCCCTGCGCGGCGACTGACGCCCCATGACTTCGTCCGCCAGCCCTTCGCTCGCGCAGCGCGTCTGCGCCCTGCTGCCGCAGACCCAATGCGGCGCCTGCGGGCACCCGGGGTGCGACCCCTTTGCCGCGGCGGTCGTGGCAGGCGCGTCGCCGCCGGATGCCTGCACGCCAGGCGGCGCGGCTGTGGCACAGCGCATCGCCGCCGAAATCGGGCAGGCGTTCGCACCGTCACTGGCGGAATGCCTGGCGCCGTTGCCGGCGCCCGCCATCGCCCGCATTCGCGAGGCGGACTGCATCGGCTGCACCAAGTGCATCGACGCGTGCCCGACCGACGCGATCGTGGGCGCGCCGCGTCAGCTGCACGGTATCCTGGCGGCCGACTGCACCGGGTGCGGTCTGTGCCTGCCACCGTGCCCGGTCGACTGCATCGAACTGACGCCGCACGTGCCGCCGGTGTGGCCGTCGGCAGACGCCACTGCCGGCCGCCGGATCGCGGCGGGCACGCCGCTGGAGGCCTGTACACAGTGCGGCCTGTGCGGCGGGCAGTGTCCGAGCGCGTTGGCACCACGCGAACTCGCGCTGGCGGTGCGTCACCTCGACGCGGAAGCCGCCACCGGTCTCGGGCTGTCGCGTTGCACCGAATGTCGTGCCTGCGACGCGGTGTGTCCGGTCGGCATTCCGCTGACCGATCATTTCATCCACGGCAAGGCGCTGGTCACGGCACTCGCCCACCTGTCGGCCGGGGCGGCGCACGCGCTCGAGCGTCAGGAGGCCAGCCAGCAGCGACGCGCGCGCGCGCCGGTGGCCGCAGCGGTCGCCCTGGTCGCGCCACCGGCCGATCACCACCAGGCCCACGCCGGCGTGATGGAAGCGCTGGCCCGCGCGCGGGCGCGCCGCGCCTCGTGACGCCGCGGCGCGCAGGCGCGTTGTTCAAGCGGCTCGCGGCGCGCAACCCCGCGCCGGCGACCGAACTGCACTACAGCTCGCCGTTCGAACTGCTGATCGCCGTGATCCTCTCGGCACAGGCCACCGATGTCGGCGTCAACAAGGCCACCGCGGGCCTGTTCGCGGTCGCGCCGACGCCGGCACGGATGCTGGGCCTCGGCGAACAGGGTCTGAAGTCGCATATCAAGACGATTGGTCTGTTCAACGCCAAGGCGCGGCACATCATGGCGACCTGTCGCGCACTCATCGAGCGTCACGGCGGCGAGGTGCCGCGCGAGCGCGCGGCGCTCGAAGCCCTGCCGGGCGTCGGGCGCAAGACCGCCAACGTGGTGATGAACGTCGCGTTCGGCGCACCGACGATGGCGGTCGACACGCACATTTTCCGGGTCGCCAATCGCACCGGGCTCGCGCCGGGCAGAACGCCGCTGGAAGTCGAGCGAGGACTGCTCGCAGTCATTCCTGCCCGCTACCTGCAGCACGCCCATCACTGGCTGATTCTGCACGGGCGCTACGTCTGCACGGCGCGCAAGCCGCAGTGCGGCGCATGTCCGATCGCCGATCTCTGTGAATGGTCCGACAAATCTGGCTATGCTGTGCCTCGATCCCGCGCGGGACGGGCCCGCGCCGGCGACTGAGGCATCATGATGTTCGTCGATTCACGCGACGGCGCCCGCAAGGTTTTCCTCGAGGTGTGGCGCAAGCTCGAAGAGCGCGCGCCGCTGTCGCCGCTCGAAGGCCTGATCGCCGGTGTGATCGAACGCCATCCCGAGTATCACGAGCTGCTGCGCGACGGCGAACGTGTGCTGACGCAGGAGTTCGGGCGCGATGAGCCCGCCCACAATCCGTTCCTGCACATGGGCCTGCACGTCGCGCTCGCCGAACAGGTCGGGGCCGACCGGCCTCCTGGTATGCGCGAGCACCATGCCCGACTGTGCCTGGCCGGCGATGCGCACGCCAACGAACACCGGATGATCGAGTGTCTGGCCGAAGCCCTCTGGCAGGCGCAGCGTGCGGGCCGCATGCCGGATGAAACGGCGTATCTCGCCGCGCTGGCGCGCCTGTCATGAGCACGCCGGCGGCGCCGTTGCCGCCCGATCCCTACGGATTCAGCGACGGTGAACTTGCTGCCATGCTCGCGGAGCTGGCGCAGGATTTCGCCAGCTCGCTGAACGTCGAGGAGACGCTGCAGCACGCGGTCGATCAGATCATCACCCATCTGCATGCGGAAGCTGCCTCGATCTTTCTGCTCGACGAGACGCGCCGCGCCCTGGTGTGCCGCAAGTGCGCGGGGCCCGTCGACATCACCGGCCTGCGGCTGCACCCCGACGAGGGCATCGTCGGCGACTCGGTGCGGAGCGGGCGGGTGCAGATCGTGCGCGATGTGTCGCAGAACCCGAGTTTCGCCGCCGGCGTCGACCAGGACACAGGCTTCATCACGCGGTCGATTCTGTGCGCGCCGCTCGCCGTGCGCGGCGAGACGATCGGCGCGCTGGAGCTCATCAACAAGCGCAGCGGGGACGGACTGTTCGCCGGCGCTGACATCCACCTCGCGACGACCGTCGCGGCCGCTGCCGCGCTCGCGATTCACAATGCGCGCATGGCCGAAGCGCTGGTCGAGCAGGAGCGCGTGCGCAAGGAACTCGAACTCGCGCGCGAGATCCAGTTGAGCCTGCTGCCGACGGACGCGGCGTCGGACCTGCCGATCCGCGGCATCAACCTGCCGGCACGCGAAGTGTCGGGCGACTTCTACGACTACTTCCGGCTGCCCGATGGCCGGCTGTATTTCAGCATTGCCGACGTGTCCGGCAAGGGCATGAACGCGGCATTGCTGATGGCCAAGACCACGAGCCTGCTGCGCTGCCTGGCCAAGACCACGCCCGATCCGGGCGAGCTGCTGAGCCGCGTCAACGACGAAATCTGCGAAACCGCGTCGATGGGCATGTTCGTGACGATCGTCACCGGCTTCGTCGAACCGCGGACGCGTCGCATTCTGCTCAGCAACGGTGGGCACCTGCCGCCGCTGATGCGCGCGCGTGACGGCAGCTATACCGACCTGCCGCCGCAGATGCCGCCGCTGGGGATCCTGCCCGGTCTCGCCTACCCGACCGATACGCTGGTGCTCGATGGCGGCTGCGTTTATCTTTTCACCGACGGCCTGACCGAGTCGCTGGACAGCGACTCGAAACAGCTGGGGCTGGCCGGCGTGAAGCGCCTGCTCGACAGTGCGGCCGGCACGTCGCCGGATACGCGCCTGCAGACGATCGTCACGGAGCTCGAAGCCGTCAGCCGCCGCTTCAATGATGACATCACGATGCTGCTGATCGAACTGGGCGAACCGGTGCTGCTGCTGCAGATTGCGGCCGATCCGCGCGAGCTGGCACAGGTCCGCACCGCCGTGCAGGAGGCCGCTGAACTCGAAGGCTGTGGCCAGAAATGCGTCGCCGATATCGTCATGGCGGTCAACGAAGCCTGTATGAACATCATCCAGCACGCCTACAAGGGCGATGTGTCGGGACTGATCGAGATCGAAATGCGCCGCGAGGCGGACGCGCTGGAGATCGTGCTCCGGGACTTTGCGCCGCCGGTCGACCCGGGCGGGATCAAGCCCCGCCCGCTGGAAGAGCTGCGGCCCGGCGGGCTCGGCACGTTCTTCATCCGCGAAACGATGGACGACTGTCGCTATGGCAATCTCTGCGGCCGCGACGGCAATTTCCTGCGGATGACCAAGAAGATCACTTAACCACAAGGCTTGCGTCGCAGGCCGGCCACGCACACGGGATCAGCGTCATGACTTACAAGGTCACCACAGAATCGGGATTTTCGATCGTGCATCTCACCGGCGATATCGATCTGTCCTGTTCGCCGGAAGCCCGCAAGGCAATTCTCGATCGGCTCGCGGCGTCCCAACACACGCTGGTCGATTTGTCCGGGGTGACCTACATCGACAGTTCGGGCATCGCAAGCCTGGTAGAGGGGTACCAGACCGCACGCAAGAAGAACCTCCAGTTCGGGCTGATCGCGGTCAGCGAGCCGGCGCTGAGCGTGCTCGAGCTGGCGCGGCTCGACAAGGTGTTTCCGATTCACGCCTCGGTCGCCGATCGCGCGAAGTAGCGCGACACGGCGCCGTGCGGCAAATCGCCCACAGCATCGGCCGGGCGGCGACCGGTCTGGTCGAGGAGTTCGGCTACTACCTCGCGCTGACCGTCGAATCGCTGTACTGGTTGTGCTGGGGCGCTGTCCGTGGCCAGCCGGTCCGGCTGGCGGCGACCGTGGCGCAAATGCGGGAGACGGGTGTCGCCGCGGCACCGATCGTCTTCATGCTCTCGTTCGCCATCGGCGTGATGCTTGCGATCCAGGGCATCCACACGCTGCGCCAGTTCGGCGCCGAGACGCAGGTCGTGCTCGGCATCGCGCTGTCGGTGACACGCGAGTTCGGGCCCCTCATCACCGGCATTCTCGTCGCCGGGCGCAGTGGATCGGCGCTCGCGGCGCGCATCGGCTCGATGCAGGTCAACCAGGAGATCGACGCGCTGTGCGTGATGGGCATCAGCCCCGTGCGCTACCTCGCGGCGCCGGCGGTGCTCGCGCTGCTCGTGATGGTGCCGGCGCTGACCCTGTTCGCGGATCTGACCGCGCTGTTCGGCGGCGCAGTGTTCTGCAGTCTCGAACTCGGCATGAGCCATGTGGCTTACTGGGATGAGGCGATTTCGTTCATCACGGTCGACGACATCATGCAGGGGCTGGTGAAGAGCGTGCTGTTCGGTCTCATCGTCGCCCTCGTCGGCATCTCGAACGGCTTCAGCGTCAGCGGCGGGGCGGAAGGCGTCGGGCGCGCGACGACGCGCGCAGTGGTGCTGTCGATCTGCTACCTGGTACTCGCCGACATGCTGTTCACGTACTTTCTGAACCGATGAACGCCGTCGCATCCGAACCCGCGATCGAAGTCGAACACCTGGTGGCGGGCTATGGCGGTCGGCGCATCCTCGACGACGTGTCGATGCAGGTGCATACCGGCGAAATCATGATCATCATGGGCGGCAGCGGCTCCGGCAAGAGCACGCTGCTGCGGCATCTGCTCGGACTCAACCGGCCGATCAGCGGGGTCATCCGCCTGCTCGGCAAGGACACGGGCAGACTGTCCGCCGACGAGCGGCTGGCACTGCAGAAGAACATCGGGGTGTCGTTCCAGGGCGGCGCGCTGCTCAGCTCGCTGACCGTCGGCGAGAATGTCGCGCTGCCGCTGCGCGAACACACCCGGCTCGCCGCGGCCACGATCGAGGTGATGGCGCGGGTCAAGCTGGAGGTGGTCAACCTGGGTGGCTTCGAGCACATGATGCCGTCCCAGCTGTCCGGCGGCATGATCAAGCGCGCGGCGCTGGCGCGCGCGCTCGCGATGGATCCTAAGCTGCTGTTCTTCGACGAGCCGTCGGCGGGGCTCGACCCCGTGGTGTCGTCCGAACTCGACGACCTGATTCTGAAACTGCGCGACGCGCTCGGCATGACCATTGTCGTCGTCACCCACGAGCTCGAAAGCGCGTTCAAGATTGCAGATCGCATCACCGTGTTGGATCATGGCAAGGTCTTGATCAGCGGGGCGGTGGATGACGTGCGCAATGCCGATTCAGAGCGTATCCAGGACCTCCTGCATCGACGATCCAGGCCGGTTCACCTGTCCGCGGATGACTATATGCGCAGGCTGACCGGCGAATGAGCCACGCAGCCTGGTTCGCGACTGCGCATCACGCCATCCGGGGGCGACGATGAAGCGCGACAACGTCAATTACCTCGTCGTCGGCGTCTTCGTGCTGGTCATCCTGGCGGCGTTTCTGGCGCTGATGTTCAAGGTGTCAGGCCGCGGCGGCCCCTCCGATCGCTATTACGTCTATTACTCGAACGTGACCGGCCTCAAGTTCGGGACCGGGGTGTTCTACGAGGGCTATCAGGTCGGACAGGTCGAGCGAATCAAGCCGGTGCAGATGGAGCGCGGCGTCCGCTACAAGCTCGCGTTGAGTGTCGAGGAAGGCTGGCGCATTCCGGCTGACAGCACGGCAGCCGTTGTCGCCTCGGGCCTCATATCGCAGGTCCAGATCCAGATCGAGCAGGGTCAGAGTGACGCGATCCTCGAGCCCGGATCAGAGATCCGGGGCGTCGAGCAGCAGGATCTGTTCTCCGCGCTGAGTGCCGCCGCGAGCGGCTTCAACGATCTCTCACAGACCGGTGTCGCCCCGGTGCTGCAGAACCTGAACCTGCGCATCAGCCAGGTGGCCGATGAAATCATCGACTTCAGGCGCACGGAGCTGGGGCCGCTGGTCAGGAACCTGGACCAGCGCGTGAACCAGGAACTCGCGCCGCAGGCTGCGAGCACCCTCGCCAGCCTCGACGCGAGCGCGCAACGCCTCGCGCGCATCCTCGGCCCGGAAAATGAACAGCGTATCGGCGGGTTGCTCGTTCATGTCGATACGGTGGCAGTCGAACTCACTGGCCTGATTGCGCGCATCGAACTGACGCGCCAGGAAATGAACGGCGTGCTACGCGGACTCGATGGGCTGGTGGCGAGCAACGACGAGGAAATCGGCGCGACGGTCGACAGCGCGCGCGATGCGCTGCAGCGGCTCGAGTCGTCGCTGACGACGATCGATCAGAATATCGAGACCGTGATGTACCACCTCGAAGGTAGCGCGCAGCAGACCCATGAACTGACGCGCGCGCTGCGACAGAACCCGTCGCGGCTGCTGCGCGGCAGCTCGAGCGCCGCGAGCAACCCGCCGCCATGAACAGGAGCCGCGCACTGTGCGCGCTGACCGTGCTGCTGGCGCTCGCCGGTTGCGCGGGCGTCGATCCACTGCCGGCGGAGATCCATGTGCCGCTGCCGGCCGTGGCCAGTGTCGCGACGCCGGCCACCCAGGCCACCGGGGCCCTCGGCGCCGGCGTTTGGCGCGTCGCGCCGTTCACGGCGGCCGGGCCCTATCTCGAACGCGCGATCGTCTATTCCGATGACGATGGCGTCACCCTCCAGCAGCACCCTCACCAGTTCTGGGTCGATGCGCCGGCCCGTCTGTGTCGCGACGGTTTGCTCGAATTTCTGCGGGGGGCCGGCGTCGGGCAGCGCGTGGTGGCAACGGCAGACGTCGCGACCAGCCTCGAAGTCCGCGGCCGGCTGCTCGCTTTCGATCGCCTGCTCACGGGCGAGGGGTCGACGGCGCGCCTCGCGCTCGAACTCGAACTGGTGGACACTGGCACGCGGGAGGTGCGGCTCAGCCGTCGTTACGAAGAACGGCAGCCGGCAGCCGATAATGATGCGGGTGGTGTCGCGAGCGCGGCCGCCACGGCGCTCGACCGCCTTTACCGTCGCTTCCTCGCGGATGCGGCGGTGGCCGTCGCGCGCTGACCCGGGGGCGGGTCCCAAAGAACACGCAGCGTTGTTTGCCGGGGAGTGGGCATGGGGAAGTTATTGGGGCGGATACGCGAGCACGGGGCCCGGATAGGCCTTTGCCTTGCGGTGCTGGTCGTCTACCTGATGCATGCGGCGAACTGGGTCCGCATCGGCTTCATCGACCAGATCGAAAACATTGCCTACGACCAGCGCCTGCTGCTGACGATGCCGAACACGCTCGAGAAGCGCATCGTCATCGTCGACATCGATGAGAAAAGCCTGACCGCCGAAGGCCGCTGGCCCTGGGGCCGCGACAAGCTCGCCGAACTCGTGCGTCGCTCGTTCGAAGACTACAAGGCTGGTCTGCTCGGCTTCGACATCGTGTTCGCCGAGCCGGACACGAGTTCCGGCCTGAATGTCCTCGACTCGCTCGCGACCTCTGCGTTTCAGGGCGACGCCAATTTTCGCGCGACCGTCGAACAGCTGCGACCGTCACTGAACTACGACGCGCGCTTCGCTGACATGCTGGGCCGCTTTCCGGTGGTGCTCGGCTACTACTTCAACTTCACGTCGGTCGACGGCGATGACATCGCCAGGATCGGCGAGCTGCCGCCCCCGACCTTCGTCAAAGGGACGTTCACCGGCAAGAACGTCCTGTTCCGCCGGGCCGACGGCTACGGCGCGAATCTCGCCGCGCTGCAGGCGAAAGCAGTCGCCGGCGGTCATTTCAATCCGCAACCCGACTCCGATGGCGTGGTGCGCCGCGTGCCGATGCTGATCGAGCATGACGGCGAGTTCTACGGTTCGCTGTCGCTCGAGATGGCGCGCCACGCGCTGGGTTCGGTCGACATCAAGCCGCGCTTCGAACGTCCGCTGTTCTCGGGTGGCGCCTACGCCGGGCTCGAATGGCTGGACGTCGGCCGCCACGCGGTTCCCGTCGATCGGCACGTTCAGACGCTCGTGCCCTATCGCGGCCGCAAGGGCAGCTTTCCGTACGTATCCGCCACGGACATTCTGCGCGGCACGGCTGACAAGACACTGCTTGAGGGCGCGGTCGTGCTCGTCGGCACCACTGCGCCGGGCCTGCTCGACCTGCGCGCGACGCCGGTCGGCGAGGCCTACCCCGGAGTCGAGGTCCACGCGAACCTGATCGCCGGCATACTCGGCGGCAATATCAAACAGCTGCCCGAATACACCCTGGGCGCCGAAGTGCTGTTGCTGATCGTCTTCGGCGTGGCGATGGCGGTGCTGGCGCCCCTGCTGAGCCCGCTCGCCGCGACGCTGATGGCCGGCGCGCTGCTGTCGGCCTACGTGCTGTTCAACCTTGCCGTGTGGACGGCCGGCGATCTCGTGCTGCCGGTGGCGTCCGGCGTGCTGATGCTGCTGACGATGTTCATGCTGAACATGTCCTATGGCTACTTCATCGAGACGCGCGGCAAACGCCAGCTCACAGGCCTCTTCGGCCACTATGTGCCGCCCGAACTCGTCGACGAGATGGCCAGGCGTCCCGAAGCCTATTCGCTCGACGCCGAGAGCCGCGAGATGAGCGTGCTGTTCTCCGATGTGCGCGGCTTCACCACGATATCCGAAGGACTCAACCCGAAAGAACTGTCGGCGCTGATGAACCAGTTCCTGACGCCGATGACGCAGGTCATCCATGAACATCGCGGCACCATCGACAAGTACATGGGCGATGCGGTGATGGCGTTCTGGGGTGCGCCACTCAGTGATGTCGAGCACGCGCGGCACGCGCTGCAGGCTGGGCTCGGCATGCTGGCGCGCGTGGATCAGATCAACCGGGAGTTCGCCGGTCGCGGCTGGCCGCCGCTGAAGATAGGCGTCGGCGTGAACACCGGCCCGATGAGCGTCGGCAACATGGGGTCCGAATTCCGCATGGCCTACACCGTGCTCGGCGACGCGGTGAACCTCGGCTCGCGCCTCGAAGGTCTGACCAAGGGCTATGGCGTGTCGCTGCTGGTCAGTGAAACCACGCGCGAGGCGGTTCCCGAGTACGCCTACCGCGAGGTCGACCGCGTGCGGGTGAAGGGCAAGGACAAACCGATCACGATCTATGAGCCGCTGTGCCTGCGCGCGGAGCTCGACACCAAGTGGAAGGATGAACTGAAGCTCTATCGTGAAGCGCTGCGCATGTACCGGGCGCGCGAGTGGGATACGGCCGAAATGAATTTCCTGAACCTGTCGCGCTCATCGCGCTCGCCCGAGCTGTACCGCGTCTATGTCGAGCGCATCGCCCAGTTCCGTCTGCAGCCGCCAAAATCGGACTGGGACGGCGTGTACACCCACGCCACGAAGTAGGGCGCCCAAGCCGCCCTGGCCCTGACAGCAAAAAGCGCCCCGAGGGGCGCTTTTCGTCGACAGAACGGCGGCTTCCCTCAGCGGGTCAGCGTGAACTCCATCTTGATGCCGGCCAGTTCGATGATGTCGCCACTCTTCATCGCATAGGCCTGCGGGCCGATCGGCGCGCCGTTGACGACCGGGAAATTGGCATTCTTGCCATCGCCCTCGATATGCGTGAGGAAGTAGCCGTGCGGCCGGCGCGAAATGACCGCGACCTGCACGCCGGGCTTGCCGAGCGTGATCAGGGCTTTCGTCAGTTCGAGTTCCTTGCCGGCGATCGGGCCGTTCAGCACGTGCAGTTTGCCGAGCGGCATACCGGACGAGGCAGCCGGTGCCGCGGCCGGGGCAGGGGCTGCGGCCGGCGCGGCGGCGGGCGGCGGCGGGGCGATCTCGGCGGCCTTCGCCGCGGCGACTGCCGCACTGGCCGAACCCGGCCGGATGATCATCGTCTTTTCGAATTCTTCGTCGTCGGCCGTGGCGTGCTCGTTGACGTACTTGAGCTCGTGCTTGCCGATGCCGATCACGTCGCCGTCGCGCAGCGCGTGCTTCTTGATCAGCTTGCCGTTGACGTAGGTGCCATTGGTGCTGCCGAGATCCTCGAGGAAGGAATCGTCGAGGATGGTGATGACGAGCGCATGCTTGCCGCTGACCGCCAGGTTGTCGATCTGGATGTCATTGTCGGGCTTCCGGCCAATGGTCATCCGCTCCCTGTTGAGCTGGAATTCGCCCTGGACCGCCCCATTCAAGCTGAGTACGAGTTTGCCCATTTGTTATGTCCTGTCAGCTGCCCTCGTAAAAAGCCCCATCACTTTCGCGAGTATCCCGGCTGACCCAGCCGTCGCCGTTCGTGGTCGGGCGAGGACGACAGAGATGTTGTCCTTGCCACCGCCTTCGTTGGCGAGACGCACCAGTTCATGGGCTGCTTGCGCAAGATTAGCACTATATTTACTTAGGGTTAAGCGAATTTCCTCATCATTTACCATATCATTGAGGCCGTCCGAGCAAAGCAGGTAGATGTCCCCGGGCTGGGTTTCCATCTCCTGAACATCGACCTCCACATGCTCGTCGATTCCCAAAGCCCGGGTCACGAGGTTCTTCGGCGTATTGGCCTGTGCCTCTTCCGGGGTGAAAAATCCGCGGTCTATCAGTTCCTGCACCAGCGAATGGTCATTGGTGACCTGCTTCAGTTCATCCTCCCTGAAGCGGTAGATGCGGGAATCCCCGACATGGGCGAGGGTGACTCGCCCGTCCGAGAAAATCGCCGCGACTATCGTCGTGCCCATGCCCTGGCACTGCGGGATCGCGTGTGCCGTGTCGAAGATGCACTTGTTGGCGGACTGGATCGATTCCCGGATGAGGGCCGCTTCGGCCGAGGCGCCCTGGCCGTCGGTGGTGGGTCGCCGCGCGCGATGCTTCTGGCCGCCGTCGCGCACCCCGTCGAGCACGGCCTTCGCGGCAATTGCACTCGCGACCTCGCCGGCCTTGTAACCGCCCATGCCGTCGGCGACGAGCGCCAGCGCGACACTGCGGTCGGTGACCGAACTGTCCTCGTTGTGCGGCCGTTTGCGCCCCGCGTCGGAGACGTTGGCGAACTCGATGTCGGGCGGCAGCATCGGTGGCGCTCGGCGCGGCTTAACCGCCGACCTGCTTGGCGCAGGCCTGGATGTCGCGTGCCATTTCGGCGCCGGTCTGGTAACGCTGGTTGACGTCTTTCTGCAGGGCCTTGTTGATGATCGCCGACAGGCACGGGCGCTGCTTGGCCAGTTCCGGCTTCAGCTCCGCGATGTCCTGGTGCGGCTCGTTCGCAATCTTGTACATCAGCGTCGCCATCGACTCGCCGGAGAACGGCAGCTTGCCGGTGACCATCTGGTACAGCATCACGCCCAGCGAGAAGAGGTCCGAACGGCCGTCGACCTTTTTGCCGGACAGCTGCTCCGGCGACATGTAGGACGGTGTGCCGAGCACCATGCCGGTCTTGGTCTTGCTCGAATCGGTGATGCGCGCGATGCCGAAGTCTGTGAGCTTGACCGTCTTCTTGTTCGGCTCGTACATCACGTTCGCGGGCTTGATGTCGCGATGGACGACGCTCTGCTTGTGCGCGTAGTCGAGCGCCAGCGCGGCCTTGAAGATGATGCCCATCACGACCTGCAGCGGGAGCAGGGTGTCCGGCTTCGTGTACCGCACGAGGTCGTGGCCTTCGAGGAACTCCATCGCGATGTACGCGAGGTCATGCTCTTCGCCGGCATCGTAAATCGTCACCACGTTCGGGTGCGTCAGCCGGCCCGCAGTCTCCGCTTCACGGAAGAAGCGCTGCTTGACCTCGTCGACCTCATCCGGCTCGAACTCCTGCGACAGCGCCATCGTCTTGATTGCCACCACGCGGTTGATCTTCGGATCCTTGCCGAGATACACCACGCCCATCGCACCCTTGCCGAGTTCGCGTTCGACCTCGTAGCGGCCCAGCATGGTTTTCGGCATCAGCGTCGTGGCGGACGCGCCGCCGGGCGCGCCGGACGGGAACATCATCTGCGTGTCCGACATGTGCCGCGCCTGCGCCATCTTGCTCGCAATGTCGCGGAACTTCGGATTCTTCGCGTGAATGTATTCGTAGACCAGCGAGGCCTTCTGCGGCTGCCGCTTGACGGCAAAATCGGTCGCCAGACCGTACAGCGCCTCGAGCAGCTCATCGTCGACCGGGCAGCGGCGGAAATACTCGAACGCATTGTCCAGTTCGCCCTTCTGCTGGAAGGTCAGCGCGAGCTGGCGGTTCGACATCGCAGCCTTGATGCTGCTGTCGATCGCGCCGCGCTCGGTGGCGAGGAAGCGCTTGGTCGTCAGCAGCGCGTGACCGACTAGCAGCATCGTCGCCGCCGTCACGAGCTTCAGCCAGCTCGCCTGCGTGACCATCAGGCCCAGTTCGATGGCGAGCAGCGCCACGAAGAGACCGGCCGTGGCCAGCGCTGCGGGCCCCGCATTGAGTTTCGGCAACAGCGCCGTGAGATAGGCGGCCACGAGCAGGATGGCCAGCAGTTCGACCCACACCGCCCAACCGGGCTGAATGAAGAAATGCTGGTTCAGGATGCTCGCGACGTTGTGCGCCAGGATCATCACCGGGCCGCGCGTCTCGCCTACCGGCGTGAACAGGTTGGTGCCGACGCCGAAGGCAGTTGCCCCGATCAGCACGATCTTGCCCTTGAAGTTCTCCAGCGGCGTTTCGCCCTGGATCACGTTGTAGAACGAGTAGGTCGGAAACGGCGGCAGGGGCTCGCCCTGCGTGTCCTTGCCCGGGCTCGGGTAGAAGAAGGTCAGCATCCGCGACGACAGATCGGTTTTGATCTCGAGGCCCCCGAGCGTGACGCTCTCACCGCGTGCGACCTTGATGTCCTTGACCGACAGGTTGAGGCTCCGGGCCGCCGTCATCAGCGCGAGCGACGGAAAATATTCGTCGTAATAGCGGATCACCAGCGGTTCGCCGCGCAGCGTGCCGTCGATGTCTGCCGGGTTGATCAGCGAACCGATGGCGGCGGCCTGCGAGCCGAGCGGCGCGACCGGCGGTGCGGCGTCGACCATCGGGCTCGGAAAGATTTCATTGGTCCCGCTTGGGTCGCTGATGTTGTCGGTGGGGATCGCGAAGCGGGTGACATAGTCGGGCAGTGGCGCGTCCGGATTGCCGATCGGCTCGCCCGGGGTGAACTGCATGCCGAGCACCGTGTTGGCCGCAGTGCCGAGCGAACTGCCGAGGATCGCGTCGGTGTCCAGCGCTTTCAGGGCGGCATCGAGCGTCGAGTTGATCTCGCTTGCCTTGTCCGGGCTGAGCGTGGCCCCGGCGAGTTGATCCCGCAGCCGGTTGATCCACATCAGGCCCGGATCGACCTGGGGTTCGGAGAAGAAAATCGTCGACGCTATCGCCTTCGCGCCGGCTTCGGTGAGCTTGTCGACCATGCTCGCATGCACGTCGCGCGGCCACGGCCAGCGGCCGATGTTCTGGATGCTCTGGTCGTCAATCGCAATGATTGCGATGTTGTCCTTGCGGCTCGAATCCTCACGCGAGGACAGCCGGACACCGAGGTCGTAGGCATCCCCTTCGAGGCCCTGCAGGATTTTGGCCCCGCCCAGCCAGCCGAAGATGAAAACCAGCGAAATGAGCAGACCGACGAAGCGGTCGGATTTCCAGAATGCTTCTTTCATGCCCGCCCGTTTGGTTCTAGTAAGTTCTAGGTTGTGGCAATAGTAACTTGAATAACTTCAGGAGAGTAGCCGAGACGCGGCGCCCCCCGGCGCCGTCCCGAGGCGTCAGTCACACCATTTATCGACGTCTGCGCTCGCTTCTGCACGTGCCTTGCGATGTTCGTTATCGCTCAGCACGCGCTTCTCTCCGTTGGCGTCCCAGACATAGAGATAGCCGGAATGCTGGTATTCGAAGTGCCGGTTGCGGGCTTCCGCGCAGGCGGCTTCGCGCTGGGCTTCGGCCCTGGCCAGTTCGGCTTCCGAAGCCTGGCGCTCAGCCCGTTCGGTTTCGAACTCCTGCAGCAGGCGTTGGGTGCGGGCCTGGCGCGCACTGTCGACGCTCGAGCCGCGGGCGCGCACGTTCAACTGCTCGGCGGCGCCCTCGGCTGGCGGCTTGTCGCCGAAATGGACCTTGCCACTGGCATCGGTCCAGCGGTAAATCTCGGCAGCCGGCAGGCCCGCCGGCACCTGGATGAGCAGCACGAGGGCGGCGACGCGTGCGGAGATGAATCGGCCGTGGGAGCTCATCGGCTTGCAGTGATTGGTTGTAGGACAAAGGCCCCGGATGCTGTCGGGAGTATAGAAGTGCGCCTGCGGGCCAACCAGTGTGTCGGCAGCATGCCCGACAATCTGTGACGCCTGCTTGCGCCCAACGCCGGGACTTTGGCGGGAAATTTTCCTGCGCAACGGGCCTGATGGCTGAACCGGCCCGCGGCGATGCGCCGGCATTGGCTTCAAATAGCGGATTTTACGGGTATTTCATCTGGCAGCGCGGCCGCCGGACCCGATTAGGGCAGGACGCGGGGTCCACCGTAAGCTCGGGACGCGCTCGACAGGGATGTCGGGCGGGGTGCGGCGATGGCCAGGACGGCAGTCGCCGGCATCCGGGGGTACTGCACCGCGGACAGGCCATGGACGGCCTCGGGTGGTACCGGCGCCGGCGGTCGCTGGAGTGCGGCCGCCGGCGCTGCTTTGTCGGGCCGCGCTCAGCGCTCGAGGTGCTTGAGCTTGTCCGCCACGCCTTTCCATTCTTCGGCGTCGGCGGGCGGTTCCTTCATCTCGTTGATGACAGGCCAGTCCTTTGCCAGCTCGGCGTTGAGCTGCAGGTAGATCTGTTCGTTGTCGGCGAGGTCGTCTTCCGATTTGATCGCTTCGGCGGGGCACTCCGGCTCGCAGAGCGTGCAGTCGATGCATTCATCGGGGTCGATCACCAGCATGTTCGGGCCTTCGTGGAAGCAATCCACCGGGCACACTTCGACACAGTCGGTGAATTTGCATTTGATGCAGTTTTCGGTCACTACGAAAGTCATGTTGGCTACGCGTCGTGGATTTCAGGAGGCCGCATTATAGCCATGCGGCGCGGCGAGTCCCAACATACTCCAGCGTATGGATATCCCTCCGGTTGAGGGAAGGGCGAGTCTGCGACGGCCGGCCCGCAGCCTCAATCCTCGAGCAGGCCCTTGAGTCGGTAGACGAGGTCCAGCGCCTCGCGCGGCGTCAGCCGATCGGGGTCTGTCGCGCGCAGGGCCTGCAGCGCCGGCGGCACGGGCGCCGCGAGCGGCAACGGCGCCTGTTCGCGCGGGCCGTGATCCGCGTGGCGCGCGGTCAGTTCGGCCAGCCGCCGGCGCGCGCGCTGCACCACCTCGCGCGGCACGCCGGCAAGCAGCGCGACGGCCAGCCCGAAACTCTGGTTCGCCGGCCCTTCGCGCACCGCGTGCAGGAACACCACCTGCTCTTCGTGCTCGACGGCGTCCATGCGCACATTGACCACCGTCGGCAGATCGTGGGCGAGCGCAGTCAGCTCGAAATAATGGGTCGCGAACAGCGTGAAGGCACGATTCGTGACCGCCAGGTGCTCGGCTGCCGCCCACGCCAGCGACATGCCGTCGAAAGTGCTCGTGCCGCGCCCGATTTCGTCGACCAGCACCAGGCTTTGCGCGGTCGCATTGCGCAGGATGTTGGCCGTCTCGGTCATTTCGACCATGAAGGTGCTCTGGCCGCGGCTGACCTGATCTGACGCGCCGATACGCGAGAAAATGACATCGATAGGGCCGAACCGCGCGCTCGCTGCCGGCACGAAACTCCCGATGTGGGCCAGGATCGCAATCAGCGCGGTCTGGCGCATGTACGTGGATTTGCCGCCCATGTTCGGGCCGGTGACGACCAGCATGCGCCGCTCGTCGGTGAACAGCAGGTCATTGGCGACGAACGGGGTCTCGCCGTGGCGCTCGACGACCGGATGACGGCCCTGCACGATGTCGATGCCGGGCTCGTCGCTGAACGCCGGCGCCCGGAACGACAGCGTTTCGGCGCGCTCCGCGAATGCCGCGAGCACATCGATTTCGGCGAGCGCGGCGGCCGTGTCCTGCAGCGCCCGCCGCTCTGCGCAGATCGACTGCAACAGCGCCTCGTAGAGCTGACGCTCGCGCAGGTTCGCCTGCTCGTGAGCGCGCAGAATGCGCGACTCGAAGGCCTTCAGCTCGGGCGTGACGTAACGTTCGGCGCTCTTGAGCGTCTGGCGACGAATGTAGTCGGCCGGCGCTGCCGCGCCCTTGCTGCGCCCGAGCTCGATGTAATAGCCATGGACCCGGTTGTAGCCGACCTTCAGGGTCGGGATGCCGACGCGCGCGCGCTCGCGCTGTTCGAGTTCGAGCAGGAAGGTGTCGGCATCGAAGGCCATGCGCCGCAGTTCATCGAGTTCGCCGTCATAGCCCGGCGCGATGGCTCCGCCGTCACGCAGCAGCGCCGGTGGCGACTCGGCCACCGCGCGGGTCAGCAGTTCGCCCAGTGCCAGGTGTTCGCCACAGCGTGCGCGCAGGTACGCCAGGCGGGGGCTGTCGAGCGCGGCGAGCCGGGCACCCAGCGCCGGCAGCAGGCGCAGGGTCTGGCGCAGCTGTGCGAGCTCGCGCGGACGCGCGCTGCCGAGGGTCACGCGCGTGACGATGCGCTCGAGATCGCACACCTGCCGCAGCTGCGCGCGCAGCGCGTCGAGGCCGGCATGCCCGACGAGCGTGTCGACCGCCTGGATGCGCAGGCCGAGCTCGTGGTGATCGCGCTGCGGCTGATTGAGCCAGCGTCGCAACAGGCGGCCACCCATCGCGCTGGACGTGCTGTCGAGCAGTTCGACTAGCGTATGCCGCTCGTCGCCGTCCGGCCCGATCGTGAGTTCGAGATGACGGCGCGTGGCGGGGTCGAGCGCGATGTGGTCGTCAGCGTGTTCGAGCTGGAAGGTCTGCAGATGCGGCGGGCGGCCACAGTGCGTCTCCTCGCAGTACAGCAGCAACGCGCCGAGCGCACCGGTCAACGGCCCGCCGGTGTCCAGGCCAAGCGCGCCGACACTCGTCACCCCGAAGTAGTCGCCGATGCGGCGCAGGGCCGCGCGCTGTTCGAAGTGCCACGGCGCGCGCCGCTGGCAGCGCGTGACGCCGAGCTCGGCGATGACCAGGTCGTCCGGCAGCAGCAGTTCGGCGGGGCGCAGGCGCGCGAGCTGCGCGGCCAGCGCGGCGTCACTGTCGAGCAGCATGCCGCGACTGCGACCACTCGCCGCGTCCAGCCAGGCCAGTCCGATGCGCGGGCCCCGCCCATCGCGCTCAATCTGGAGGGCCGCGAGCAGGGTGTCGTGGCGTTCGCTGAGCAATGCTTCGTCGGTGACGGTGCCCGGCGTCAGGATCCGGGTGACGCGCCGCTCGACCGGCCCGCGCGAGGTGGCCGGATCGCCGATCTGCTCGCAGATCACCACCGACTCGCCGAGTTTCAGCAGACGTGCGAGATACGGTTCGACGGCGTGATAGGGCACGCCCGCCATCGCAATGCGCTCGCCGCCGCTTTCGCCGCGGCTCGTCAGCGTGATGTCGAGCAGTTGCGCAGCGCGCTTCGCATCGTCGAAGAACAGTTCGTAGAAGTCGCCCATGCGGAAGAACAGCAGGCGATCGGGGTACTCGGCCTTGATGCCAAGATATTGCTGCATCGAGGGCGTATGCCGCGCCGCCGGTGCGGGAGTGACAGGGGCAGTCATCGTCGCGAACGCGGTCAGGGGGCCGAGCCGGGGCCGACCGCGGTCGGTTCGATCGCGTCGTCGAGGATGTCGCGCATCTGCTGCGCGCGCTCGTCGAGCGCGCCGTCGTGCGGCTCGGCGCCGGTCAGCACGCGTTCGAAGCTGTCATCGGCCTGGTGCAGACGCACGACCCCGAGGTTGTGCCAGGCCTTCGCGTGGCCCGGGGCGCGGCGCAGCGCCTGTTCATAGGCGCGCGCGGCGAAATCATGACGGCCGGTCTTGAAATAGACGTTGCCGAGCTTGAACCACGGTTCGGGATCGGCGGGCAGGCCGCGCGCGGCGGTCAGGTAGGCCGACTCGGCACGCGCCCAGTCTTCACCCGAGTAGGCCTTGTCGGCCAGCGCAAGCGTCGCGGCCGGATCGGGCGCAATGTCCGCCGACGTCGGCGTTGCCGGTGGGGCACCACCGCCCTGACTGGCACAGCCGCAGAGCAGGGCCAGCACGGCGAACAGACACATCCGTCGCGGCAGGGTGGAACGGGCAATCGGGTGATGGACGGGCGGCTGCATCGGGGCGATGGATGGTCATCCGGGACATGGACGGTCAATATACCAGCCGCCCGGCGCGCGGACGAAGCGCCCGCCCCGGTGCTGACCTCTTGAAACCAGGCGCCGCGATCCCCATTACGCTGACTTCCTCAGCAGCACAGAGCACAGAGCCCATGACCAGCCCGACCCAGCAGGAAACCCTAGGCTTCCAGTCCGAAGTCAACCAACTCCTCGACCTCGTCATCAATTCCCTCTACAGCAATCGCGAGATCTTTCTGCGCGAACTGGTGTCGAACGCGTCCGACGCGATCGAGAAGCTGCGCTTCGCCGCGCTGTCCGACGAAGCGCTGTACGACGGCGACGCCGAGATGGCGATCGACATCGATTTCGACCGCGAGGCGGGCACGCTGACGATTCGCGACAACGGCATCGGCATGACGCGCGAAGAAGCGGTCAACCACCTCGGCACGATCGCGAAGTCAGGCACCAAGGAGTTCTTCGGCGCGCTGAGCGGCGACGCCCGGCAGGACTCGCAACTGATTGGCCAGTTCGGCGTCGGCTTCTACGCGGCCTTCATCGTCGCCGACAAGGTCACCGTGTACTCCCGCAAGGCCGGCACGCCGGTCGAGAGCGGTGTGCGCTGGGAATCGGCGGGGCGCGGTGAATTCACCGTCGAGAACTGGCAGCGCCCGACGCGCGGCACCGAGATCGTGCTGCACCTGAAGGAAGACGCCCGCGATTTCGCCGACAGCTACCGCCTGCGCGGGCTCATCAAGAAGTATTCCGATCACATTTCGACGCCCATCCGCCTGCCGCAGGAAGGCGAGAACGCGGAGGGCCGCGAGACCGTCAACGCGGCCACCGCGCTGTGGTTGCGCAACAAGCAGGACATCAGCGACGACGACTACAAGTCCTTCTACAAGCACGTTGCCCACGATTTCGAAGATCCGCTCGCGTGGGTGCACACGAAGGCAGAAGGCAAGCTCGAGTACACGACGCTGCTGTTCATCCCGAGTCGCCCGCCGTTCGACCTGTTCGAGCGCGATTCCAAGCGCGGCGTTCAGCTCTACGTGCAGCGCGTGTTCATCATGGAGGACGCCGAGCAGCTGATGCCGCGTTACCTCAGATTCGTGCGCGGTATCGTCGACACGCGCGATCTGCCGCTGAACGTGTCGCGCGAACTGCTGCAGCGGAACAAGGCGATCGACACGATCCGCGGCGCGTCGGTGAAGAAGATCCTGGGCCTGATCGAAAGTCTCGCGGGCGGTGATGATTACGCGAAGTTCTGGGCGCCGTTCGGCCGCGTGCTGAAGGAAGGCGTGATCGAGGATCACGCGAACCGCGAGCGGATTGCGAAACTGCTGCGCTTTGCCAGCACGCACGACGACCGCGCCGAACCGGCCGTGTCGCTCGAAGCCTATGTCGGGCGCATGAAGGAAGGGCAGAAGGCCATCTATTACCTGACCGCCGACAGCCACGCGACGGCGAAGGCCAGCCCGCATCTGGAAGTGTTCCGCGCACGTGGCGTCGAAGTATTGCTGCTGAGCGACCCGGTCGACGAGTGGGTCGTGACCCATCTGACCGAGTTCGACGGCAAGCCTTTGAAGTCGGTGACGCTCGGCAAACTCGAACTGCCGGGTGACGAGCCGGACAAGGACGACGCAGATGAAGCCGCGACGCCGCTAGTCGAACGGCTGCGCAAGGCGCTCGACGGCAAGGCCTCGTCGGTGCGCAAATCGACGCGGCTCACCGATTCGCCTGCCTGCCTCGTCGGCGAGGACCACGGCATGAGCGCGAACCTGCAGCGGATCCTGCGCGCCGCCGGCCAGGAAGTGCCGCCCGATCAGCGTGTGCTCGAAGTCAATCTCGCGCATCCGCTGTTGCAGCGGCTCGACGTCGAGCCGGACGAGGATCGCTTCGCGCAACTCGCCCTCGTGCTGTTCGAACAGGCCGTGCTCGCCGAAGGCGGGCGGCTGGAGGATCCGGCCGGATTCGTGCAGCGCGTGAACCGCCTGCTCGTCGACGCGGCGGCCTGAGCGGGACGCCGGTATGCCGCCGCGTCAGTTGACGCCGCGCCGCCTCGTGCTGAACGCCGAGCGGCGCTTCCGGCGGGCGCGGCTCGTGTATGGGCACGGCACCGACAATGCGCGCGACGAGGCGGTGTTTCTCGTCTTTCACGCGCTGGACCTGCCGTTCAATGTCGACGACGCGACGCTCGACACCGCGGTCGACGCCGCGCGCGCGGCAGCGGTCGAGGCGCTGGTCCAGGCCCGCATCGACACCCGCCGGCCGGCGGCCTACCTGACTGGCCGCATGTGGTTCGTGGGGCACGAGTTTCTCGTCAACGAGCATGTGCTCGTGCCGCGGTCACCGATCGGCGAGCTGATCCGCGCGCGTTTCGAACCCTGGGTCGAGGCGACGCGCGTGCGTCGTGTGCTCGATGTCGGCACCGGCAGCGGCTGCATCGCGATTGCCGCGGCGCTGGCGCTGCCCGACTGCATCGTCGACGCCACCGATATTTCCGAAGAGGCGCTGGCCGTGGCGCGCGCGAACGCCGCGCGGCTGGGCGTTGCCGATCGCGTGCAGTTCCATCTGGCCGATATCTTTCCGCCGCCGGGCGATCCATACGATCTCATCCTCGCGAATCCGCCCTACGTCCCGCAGGCCGAATACGACGAACTGCCCGACGAGTACCTGCGCGAGCCGGCCGGAGCGCTGGTCGCCGGTGCAGACGGGCTCGACGTCGTGCGGCGCCTGCTCGCAGGTCTGCCGCCGCGACTGGGCGCGGACGGTGTACTGGTGATGGACACCGGCGCGACGTCAGATGCACTGGCGGCGGCCTTTCCCCGCCTGCCGTTCACGTGGGTCGAACTCGAGCACGGCGGTGACGGCATTTCCGTGCTGAAAAGAAGTGAATTGGTGTTCGACTGATTCGGCTCGCCTGCGGTCGCGGGCGTGAATCCGCGGCCGATGCGCACTACACTACGCGCGCCATGTCAGGTAACACTTTTGGAATTCTATTCACGGTCACGAGCGCGGGCGAAAGCCACGGGCCTGGCTACGTTGGTATCGTCGACGGCTGCCCGCCGGGACTCGCACTGTGCGAGGCCGATCTGCAGCACGATCTCGACCGCCGCAAACCCGGCCAGTCACGCCACACCACGCAGCGCCGAGAGCCGGACGAGGTGCGCATCCTGTCGGGGGTGTTCAACGGTGTGACGACGGGTACCCCGATCGGGCTGCTGATCGAGAACACCGATCAGAAATCGAAGGATTACTCGGCCATCCAGGATGCGTTCCGGCCGGGGCATGCCGATTACACGTACATGCACAAGTATGGCGTGCGCGATCATCGCGGCGGCGGCCGCGCGTCCGCGCGTGAAACCTGCGTGCGCGTCGCCGCGGCCGGCATCGCCAAGAAGTGGCTGCGTGAGCGCTACGGCGTGACGGTCCGCGGCTATCTCGCGCAACTCGGCCCGCTGCAACTCGGGTGCACAGATCTCGACGCGGTCGATTCGAACCCGTTCTTCTGCGCCGATCCGGCGCGCGTGCCTGAGCTCGAGGCCTACATGGATCGGCTGCGCAAGAGCGGCGATTCGGTCGGCGCGCGCGTCAACGTGATCGCGAGCGGCGCGCCGCCGGGCTGGGGCGAGCCGGTGTTCGATCGGCTCGACGCCGACATCGCGAAAGCGATGATGGGCCTCAACGCGGTGAAGGGCGTCGAAATCGGCGACGGCTTCCAGTCCGCCGCGCAGCTCGGCACCGAACATCGCGACGAGCTCACCCCCGATGGCTTCAAATCGAATCACGCCGGTGGCGTGCTCGGCGGTATTTCGACCGGTCAGGACATTCTCGTCAGCATCGCGTTGAAGCCGACGTCCAGCATTCGCCTGCCGGGCACGACGATTGACAGTCACGGCGCTGCCACCGACATCGCAACGCTGGGGCGGCACGACCCCTGCGTCGGCATTCGCGCGACGCCGATCGCCGAGGCGATGCTCGCGCTGGTGCTGATGGACCATGCCCTGCGTCATCGCGCACAGAATGCCGACGTCCGGCCGCCGACGCCGGACATCAGCCGGCTGCCGTAAGCCACCATGACCGGGCGCGCCGCTCCCGCCGGGCAGACGGATGACCCGGTCGCAGCCGCCGCGCTCGGCGCGCTCGCCGAGCAACTCCGGACCGCGGCCGCCGCGCGTCGGCCGCTGCAGATCGCCGGTGGCGGGTCGAAGGCCTTCCTCAATCCCGCGCGCGACGAGACGCGGCTGGCGATGGCAGCCTACGCCGGCATCCTTGCCTATGAGCCATCCGAACTCGTGATCGAAGCCCGTGCCGGCACCCGTCTCGACGTGGTCGAGCAGACACTGGCCGCACACGGGCAGATGCTCGCCTGCGAACCACCCCGTTTCGGCTTTGCGTCGACGCTCGGCGGTGTCGTCAGTGCCGGCCTGTCCGGGCCGGCGCGACCCTATACGGGCGCGTTGCGCGATCACGTGCTGGGCGTCAGCGTGCTCGACGCCGAGGGTCGTCTGCTGCACTTCGGTGGCCGCGTGATGAAGAATGTCGCGGGCTACGACGTGTCACGGCTCGTGACCGGCGCGTGGGGCGCACTGGGGCCCATTGCCGGGGTTGCGCTGCGTGTCGCGCCGCTGCCCGAGGCCGTGGTGTCCGTGGCCTGGTCGCTCGACGCCGCCGCCGCGGTGACGCGCATGACCGCGCTCGCGCGCACCGCCTGGCCCGTGAATGGCGCCTGTGTCGACGACGGCCTGTTGCGCGTGCGCCTCGCGGGCTCGCGGCCGGCGGTCGAGGAGGCCGTGCACGCGCTGCGGCCCGACGCAGTCGAGAACGAGCTGTCGTACTGGCAGGGCTT
>LNFM01007076.1_pt1 | contig 24998 bp, 25 predicted proteins | sample 596031 | NCBI WGS metagenome assembly LNFM01 (sample SAMN04254537, study PRJNA301005) | activated carbon metagenome | isolation source: dual media filters at the Ann Arbor, Michigan drinking water treatment plant | place: USA: Ann Arbor | reverse complement strand
GCCCTTCGCGAGGCCTATCCCGACCTGCCCGTGAGCTTTTCGACGGAGGGACTGGGCGGAGCGGAGCGGCGATTGCGCCAGGGCTCCGCGGCCCTCGCCATCTGCCTCCTGCTGCCTGCGCCGCCGGACGATATCGCCGCCCTGCCTCTGCTCAGCGTCAAGCTTGCGCCGGTGGTCGTGCCTGCCCATCCGCTTGCTCGCCTGGACCGGCCCGTCACCCGGGCGGATCTGGAGCCGCACGTACAACTGGTCCTGTCGGACCCGGTCGACACCACTGGACCGGCCTATGGTTTGGCCAGCGGGCGTCTATGGCGCTTTGTGGATCTCCAGCGTCGCCTGGACATGTTGCTGGCGGGGTTCGGCTGGTGCCGCATGCCCGAGCACCTGATCTCACAGCTATTGGCGGACGGCAGGCTGATCCGGCTTGAGATAGCCGATGACGGCGTCCGCGAAGACCTCACCATCTACGCCGCCCACATGCGGGACCGGCCCTTGGGGCCTGCGGGTCGCTGGCTCCTGAATGACCTGAAGCTGCGATTGACTGCATCGTGACTGATGGACGGTCAGCCATGGCGCGGCTTGTTATCCGCAACCGCCCGCCTGTCGGTTCGGCTCCCACCGTTCGAGAAACGGGGCCCAGGCGGGCATCATACCTGAAGTGACGGTCCCGGCGTGATGGCAGGCAGCCGGTCGAGGTGCTTGTCGAGCGTGATCGGATAGTCCCGGACCCTGACTCCCGTCGCATTGTAGACCGCGTTCGCAATGGCGGCGGCCACGCCGCATATGCCCAGCTCGCCGACGCCCTTGGCCTTCATCGGCGAGGATTTGTCGTCCACCTCGTCCAGGAAGATCACCTCCTGATGGGGGATGTCGGCATGGACCGGCACTTCGTAGCCCGCCAGGTCGTGGTTGACGAAGAAGCCCCGCCGCTTGTCGACAGCCAACTCCTCCATCAGGGCGGCCCCGACTCCCATCGTCATGGCGCCGATCACCTGACTGCGCGCGGTCTTGGGGTTGAGTATCCGGCCGGCGGCGCAGACAGCCAGCATGCGACGGATGCGGGTCTCGCCAGTAAAAACGTCGACGGCGACCTCAACGAAATGCCCGGCGAAGGTGGACTGCTGATACTGTTCGTCGAGGTCGCCGTATTCGATGAAGTCCTCGGCGACGATAGGTCTGTCCGCCGCCGCAGAGGCCAGGGCGGCGCTGCGCTTGCCCGAGCGGACACGGCCGTCGGAGAAGGTCGCGTCGGCCGGGTACTCCAGCCTTTCGATCACCTGCTCGCGCAGCTTCATGCAGGCGGCATATACGCCAGAAGTGGAGTTGTTCGCACCCCACTGGCCGCCAGATCCCGCCGAGGCCGGGAAGTCTGAATCGCCCAGACGGACGATGACCTTGTCGATCGAAATCCCCATCATCTCGGCCGCGGTCTGCGCCAGAATGGTGTATGTCCCCGTGCCGATGTCGGTCATGTCGGTCTCGACGATGATCACGCCGTCGGCGCCGAGGCGGACACGCGCCGCCGACTTCATCGAAATGTTGTTGCGGAAGCCGGCCGCCATGCCCACTCCGATCAAATGGTCGCCGTCCCGCATCGCGCCCGGGGTCGGGTGCCGCCGCGACCAGCCGAACCGGTCCGCGCCCGTACGCAGACACTCGACGAAGCGCCGGCTTGAGAAGGGCCGTTCCGGCTTTTCGGGATCGACCTGGGTGTCGTTCAGGATGCGGAACTCCACGGGATCCATGCCTAGCATCTCGGCCATCTCGTCAATGGCCATCTCGAGCGCCATGAGGCCGGGCGCCTCGCCGGGAGCGCGCATGGCGTTGCCCTCGGGAAGGTCCAGGGTCGCCAGACGCATGGCCGTCATGCGATTGGCGCCGGCGTAGAGCAGTTTGGTCTGGGCGGCGGCGGTCTCGAGCTGGCCGCCTTCCAGGTCGCCCGACCAGCTTTGGTGCCCGATGGCCGTAATGCGGCCGTCCCGTTCCGTTCCGATGCGGATCCGCTGGATCGTCGCCGGACGGTGGGTGGTATTGTTGATCACCAGAGGCCGCTGCAGGGCGATCTTGACCGGCCGCCCGTCGATCGCCCGCGACCCCAGGGCTGCCATCACGGCGTCGGCGCGCACGAACAGCTTCCCGCCGAACCCACCGCCGATATAGGGCGAATCCAGTCGCACGTTCTCCGGCTCGATGCCGAAGGTCTTGGCGATGTCGGCCTTCGACCAGGCGATCATCTGGTTGGAGGTCCACAGAGTCAGCTTGTCGCCCGCCCACGACGCGGTCGTCGCGTGGGGCTCCATCATCGCATGGCTGTGGTCCGGGGTCGTATAGGTCTGGTCCAGAGTGACCGGAGCCGCCGCGAAGGCCCCGTCGAAATCGCCGTGGGCCGAATCCGGCGCGCTGCCGGGATCGTCCGCCTCGGGCTTGATCGCGCTGTCCCTGGCGGTCTCCAGGTCGAAAGCGCCGGCGGTCGTGGCGTAATCGACCGCGACAAGCTGGGCGGCGGATCGGGCCTGCTCGAACGTCTCGGCGACCACGACGGCGATGGCTTGGTGATAGTGCTGGATGTCGGGTCCGCCCAGGAGTTTGGCGGTGTTCTTGTCACCCTTTCCAATCTCGCCCGCGTTCCCGGCGGTGACCACGGCGAGCACTCCGGGAGCGGAGCGGGCGCGGTCGGTGCGAAGGCTGCGGATGCGACCCTTGGCGATGGCGCTGCCGAGGATATAGCCATAGGCGGCGTTGGGGGCCGCCTCATGCCTCTCGTAGGCGTAGGGGGCGCCGCCGGTCGTCTTCAACGGACCGTCGATGCGGTCGAGCGGCCTGCCGACGACCTTCAGCTGATCGATAGGATTGGGTCCCGCGGGGGTGTCGAACTTCATCGGCTCATCGCCTTGCGTCGCTGAGGGCGGCGGCCAGGGTGCGTTCGGCCAGGGTCACCTTGAAACGGTTTTCTTCGGTGGCCTGCGCGCCGGACAGGGCCATGTCGGCGACCGCCTTCGCCCCACGCGGCAGGGCCGCCTCGGCCGTCTCGACGCGCCATGGCTTGTGCGCCAGACCGCCGAACGCCACTCGCCCCGTGCCGTCGGACTGGACCACGGCCGCCACCGAGACCAGGGCGAAGGCGTAGGAGGCGCGGTCTCGCACCTTGCGATAGACTTGCGTTCCACCCAGCGGCCTCGGCAGGGTGACCGCCGTGATCACGTCGCCGGGCGGCAGGGTGGTGTCGATGTGCGGCTGGTCGCCGGGCAGTCGGTGGAAGTCGGCGATCGGAATGACCCTGGTCTCGCCTGCCGCCGTGACCGTCTCGACCCGAGCGTCGAGCACCCGCATGGCCACCGCCATGTCGCTCGGGTGGGTCGCGATGCAGCTGTCGCTGACGCCGATGACCGCCAGCTGACGGCTCACGCCGCCGATGGCCGAACAACCTGAGCCGGGCTTGCGTTTGTTGCAGGCCTGATTGGTGTCGTAGAAATAAGGGCAGCGCGTGCGCTGCAGCAGGTTGCCGGCCGTCGTGGCCCTGTTTCGCAGTTGCCCTGACGCCCCGGCGAGGATGGCGCGGCTGAGGACGCCATAGTCGCGGCGGACGCGATCGTCCGACCCCAGGTCGGTGTTGGTGACCAGGGCGCCGATGCGCAGACCGCCCTCCTCCGTCGCCTCGATCGTATCGAGTCCGAGCGGCCCGACATCGATCAGATGCGGAGGGGTCTCGATCTCCAGTTTCATCAGGTCGAGCAGATTGGTGCCGCCGGCGATGAATTTGGCCCCGGGCCTGGCGAGGGCCGCCGCCGCCGCGGCGGCCGGGGTCGAGACGCGCTCGTAGGTGAAGGGCCTCATGCGCGACGTCCCGCGACTTCGGCCATAGCTTCGGCGATGTTGGAATAGGCGCCGCAGCGACAGATGTTGCCGCTCATCCGCTCGCGGATTTCCTCGTTTGTCACGCGCGGCCGATCCGTCAGACTGATCGAGACATGGCTTGGGACGCCGGCGCGGATCTCGTCCAGCACGGCGACCGCCGAACAGATCTGACCCGGCGTGCAATAGCCGCACTGATAGCCGTCATGTTTTATGAAGGCCGCCTGCATCGGGTGGAGGTCGTCCGGCTGGCCCAGACCCTCGATGGTCGTGACTTTCGCACCCTCATTCATCACCGCCAGGCTAAGGCAGGAGTTGATGCGCTGTCCGTCGACGATAACGGTGCAGGCGCCACACTGGCCGTGGTCGCAGCCCTTCTTGGTCCCTGTCAGATGCAGGTGCTCGCGCAGGAGATCCAGTAGCGTGGTGCGCGTATCGACCTCTAGGCTGCGGGGAGCGCCGTTGACCTCGAGGCTGACGCCCATCCACGTTGGAGCGGGCTCGAGCAGGGGAGCCTCGGCTTCCGCCGGGGAAATTGCGGTCAGGGCCGCGGTTGCCGAGCCGACCATGAGAACACCTCGACGGGATAATTCGACGTCGCCAGCCACAGCAGCCCTCCGTGATATTGGCCGAGAGCGCAGGCCGGAGTACGCCGGCCGTTCTCATGACTGCGAAATATCACAACACAGCAGAGCTGAGCCTGTTCCGACAGGCTGACCCTAGCCCCGGCGGATCTCCTTCATCAATGGTCCTGCGCTTTCTGCCGGGCCGGTCGGAAACGAAGCGGCGACTTGTGCGGGGTGACGAGGATCGGTCTTCCCTGGAGAGGCGGCGGTCAGGTTTCCCAGACCCTTGGAATGCTGTTTCCGTTCACGGCGCTTCGCTATCCAGCCGCAACGCATCGAGGCGCCGTATCGTCGGGCGAGGAGAGCCGTTATCGTTCCTGGATGAGCGACTGGTATCCGGCGGGCCTCGAAGACGACATGCGCCCGCGCCTGTTCGCGGCCGCCGATCGGGGGGAGCCGGTCGCCCTCGTCACCATCGTCGCGACCGAGGGCGGCGGTCCGCGCGGGATCGGCGCCCAGATGGCTGTCACCGCGACAGACGCGGGCGGCTTCCTGTCCGGCGGATGCATCGAGGCCGATGTCATCCTCCATGCCCGGGCCACGCTTGGAGACCGACAGCCGCGCAGGATCATCTATGGCCGTGGCAGCCCGTTCGTGGATACGCGCCTGCCCTGCGGGGGACGTCTGGACCTGCTGATCGAAAGGCTCGATCCCGACGATCCGGCCCTGGCGGAGCTGCGCCGCGCCGATGCGGAGCGACGCGCGGTCATCTATGCCAGCGATGGGCATGACCGGTCCGTCCGGACGGCAAGCGAGGGGCTCAAGGGTGGTCGCCTCTATCGCCCGGCCCAGAGACTGGTCGTCATCGGCTCCGATCCCTTCGCCCTGGCCATCGCCGGCCTGGGTCTGGCCGAAGGCTGGGCCGTGGACCTCATCCGGCCCAAGGGGCCGGAAGCCCCGCCTCCCCTCGCTGTCGGCTATCATCGGGGCGACACGGCCGAAGCGTTCGCCGCCGTCGAAGCGGACCCATGGACGGCCGTCGCCATCGCCACCCATGATGCGGACCTCGATCATGACGCCCTGGTCTGCGCACTCCGATCGCCGGCGAACTATGTCGGGGTCCTTGGCGCGCGGCGACGGTTGCCCGAGCGGCTCGAACGGCTTCGCGCGGCCGGCGTGACCACTTCGGAGCTGGAACGGCTGAGGGCGCCGATCGGCCTCGACATCGGCGCGCGATCGCCAAGGGAGGTCGCGATCTCCGTTATCGCCGAAATCATCCGGACCGGGTCATGACGGAAGCGACCGGGAGGCACGCGATCGTCTTGGCGGCCGGGGCCGGTCGCCGGTTCGGCGGCGGCAAACTCACCGCGGGCTGGCGCGGCGAGCCGCTCATCCTGTCGCCTGTGCGGACCGCGCTCACGGCGACGGTCGAGACCGTCACGGTGGTGACGGGCGCAGATGAGAAAGTCGTCAAGGCCCTGGCTGGCGTGGTCGACCAGAGGATGCGCCAGATTACAGCTGCGGACTGGGCGGAAGGCCTTGCGGCCTCGTTACGGGCCGGGATCGCGTCCCTCCCGCCCTCAGCCCGGGCCGTGGTTATCTTCCTCGGCGACATGCCGCGGGTTCCTTCATCGCTCGCTGACGCCCTGCTCGAGGCTGTCATCGATGGCGCCCCCGCAGCGGTGGTTCGCTCGCCAGACGGCCCAGCCCATCCGGTCGCCTTCGGCGCAGTCGTCTTTGCTCACCTTCTGCGGCTGAGCGGCGATCGCGGCGCGCGTTCGGTGCTGGAAGCCCTCGGCGACCGGGTCGTTGCGATCGACTGCGATGATCTCGGAGTCGTCTTCGACATCGACTATCCGGCGGATATGCAAGCGACGCCGGGGTTAGCGTCCTGAACCGTCAGTCGTCGCCAGGTAAGCGATGATGTCACGGCGCTGGTTCGCGTCTGGAACGGTCAGGTACATCCGCGTGCCCGGAGCCATGCGCTGCGGACCCTGGAGCCAGGCATCAAGCCTGTCAGGCGTCCAGACGCCACCGACCCGACGCAGCGCCGGCGAGTAGTCATAGTCGTTCGTCGACGCCACGCGTCGGCCCACGACACCCCGATGTCTGGGCCCGGTCCGGTTTGCGTCGAGCGAGTGGCAACCGCCACAGCGGCCCTCGTACAGGGCGTGTCCACGCGCTGAATCACCGCCGCTTTGCGCGAAGGCTGCCGGCGGGTGAACAATGCCGTTCGCCAAGGAGAGGGTGACGGCGAAGACGAGAACCAACCCCTCCCAAGCCAGGCGCTTCATGGTCAGACGAACAAGAAGGCCTGCGCCGGGATCGCTGTCCCGGCCGCATTGTTCAAAGTCGCCCAGTGAACGGCTTCATCGGCGGAGAGCTGCGTGAACAGGTGCACCAGGCCCTTGTCAGACAGGGCTGCGACCTGCCCGGTATAGGCGTTGGTCGCCCCCTGCTCGAGGCGCGTGGCGAGCGCCACGACCTCAGCTTCGGACGTCAGGGTTGCGAGAGCGAGCGCCTCGATGTAGTCCGCGTCCGATCTGGCCTCTACCGGCGTGCCGCCCGCCTCCCGGACCACTCGAGCGAGCGCGTCACGATGTTGCTGGTGATGTCCCATGAACACTGTGGCGACCTGCAATGTGCCGGCGGACAACAACCCGCTTGCAGCGGCTAGCGTGCTCGATGGCGAGGGCGCCGTTCAGAATGCCGACATCGCCGTCTCCGGGCTGCGCAAGGCCGGCGCCGGCGGATGCGAAGAGCCCCGCTCCAGCCAGGGACCCCGCGGCGATGAACAGATTTCTACGGCCCAGACGGGCTGGTTCTGTGGTCACTTAAAACCTCCTTTGGACGAGGACAGCGTCCTCGCCACTGCAGACGTCGACTTCTCGGGCCGGCATCCGCAGCGTATCAGTCGGGCGCCCGCGGCGGCAGGGCTTCGGCGGGCATTCGTTCAATGCCTGACGGCTATCGGTTTACGGGCCCAACCATTCCCAAAAGTCATTGTCGGCGGATCATGCACGGGTTCTCCGCAGAGGGTTCTTCGGTCTTCTGCGGGGATTTGCAGAAGAGGATCACCAGGTCTGATGGCATGGAGCAGACGCTTGAAGCGGTGATCCCATGCCGAAGCTTCGGGGCGCCGATGATCGATGGTCGCCTGGTGTAATCCAGCGAACTGGTGCGCGGCGCCCGCTGGTCATCAGCCTCTGTCGCGGCGCCTGGTGCACGTTCTGCGTCGGGGAGCTTCGCCCTCGACGCCGCCCTCCCTCAGTTCGCCGCATGGGCAGTCGGCGTGCCTGCGATCAACAGTGTGGTACGTGGTTGATCCGGGCAGCGCCCTTTATGTCTTCCAGTCATCTGGCTCTTTTAACGCGGACGCCGGAAACAGGACGCACGATATCTGGGCGATTGGCCCCATGGCGCGGGAATGACGATCATGGGAGGGTTGCACGCATTGCGCCGCGCCAACACCCGGTTCCAACCCGCAGCTCGATAGCCAACGCGCCTACCCTACGCGACGCGTTGGAAGCCTGATGTCTGTCTGCTTCCCAAGGCTCCACGCCGGGGAGCGTTCGGAAACATTTCAAAGGACTGTCTCGTGTCGATACCCACAGCAGACAGCGTCGCGCCGGAGCGGTTCGATGCCGTCATCATCGGCGCAGGGCAAGCGGGACCGTCGCTTGCCGGGCGTCTCAGCCTCGCTGGAATGACGGTCGCGATCATTGAGCGGCATCTGGTCGGTGGGACTTGCGTCAACACCGGGTGCAAGCCGACCAAGACGCTCGTGGCCAGCGCCCAGGCAGTCCGAACCGCGCAGCGCGGCGCAGATTATGGGTTCACCACAGGCGAGGTTAGGGTCGATATGGCGGCCGTTGCGGCTCGCGCGGGCAAGGTCATCCTCGACTCGCGAACGGGTAGCGAGGACTGGCTGACCGGCATGGCCAATGTCGAGCTGATCCGCGGCCACGCGCGGTTCGAAAGCGCCGACACGGTCGTCGTCGAGGATCGGCGGCTGACGGCTCCCCGGATCTTCATCAACGTCGGCGGCCGGGCCAACGTCCCCGACTTGCCCGGGCTGTACGAGGTACCCTGGATGACCAACACCGGGATCGTCGGACTGGATGTCCTGCCCCGGCATCTGATCGTGGTGGGCGGCAGCTACATCGGGCTTGAGTTCGCCCAGATGTATCGCCGCTTCGGCGCGGAGGTGACGATCGTCGAGCGGGGAGACCGATTGATCGGCCGCGAAGACCCGGATGTGTCCCAGGCCGTCCGCGAGATTCTCGAGGCCGAAGGCGTCACGGTGCGGACCGGCGCCGACTGCATCGGGTTTGCGCGGACGCAAGACGGGGTGTCCGTCTCGGTGGATTGCGCCGAAGGAGCGCCCACTTCGGTCGGCAGTCACGTCCTGCTGGCGATCGGTCGACGCCCCAACACGGACGATCTGGGTCTGGATGAGGCCGGCATCGCGACGGACGCCCGGGGCTATATCACGGTGGATGATCAGCTGGGGACATCTGTCGAAGGCGTGTGGGCGCTGGGCGACTGCAACGGTCGAGGAGCCTTCACGCACACCGCCTACAACGATTTCGAAATCGTGGCGGCCAACCTTCTTGATGGCGAGGATCGGCGCGTCAGTCAAAGACTGCCCGGCTACGCCCTTTATATCGATCCCCCGCTTGGCCGGGTCGGGATGACGGACGAGGAAGCGCTGAAGAGCGGACGTCGCCTGCTGTTTTCGAAACGACCGATGACCCGTGTCGGTCGGGCGGTCGAAAAGGGCGAGACGCAGGGCTTCATGAAGGTGGTGGCCGACGCCGACACGCGCCGGATCCTGGGGGCTGCCATTCTCGGCGTGGGCGGCGACGAGGCGATCCACGGAATCCTTGACATGATGGCGGCCGACCAGACGATCGAAGCGCTTCGCTGGGCCGTGCCGATCCATCCCACAGTCTCGGAACTCATCCCGACCCTGCTGGCGGAGCTGAGCTAGGACGCGCAGACTGGACGCACTGTTCAGCGTCTACTGCCTCTCCACGCTTCAACGCTGACGCCCCCGAAGGCAGAGCCTTCGATGCAGATTTCCGAGGAGAGATCATGACCGACGCTCGAATGAAGATCCCCGGTCCCGATCACCCGATCACGCTGGTGCGTGAGATGTCGCGTTTCGTCATCCGAGCGGCGGGTCGCCAGATTGGAGAGACGGGCGACGCGTTGACGCTGCACGAGTCTACCTACGCGCCAGTGCATTACGTTCCGCGCGGGGACCTGGACATGAACCTCATGACCCGAACCGCCACCAAAACGCTCTGCCCCTACAAGGGCGAGGCGAGCTACTTCACGCTGGCAGTGGGCGATGGAGTCCATCCAGACGCGGCCTGGTCATACGAGACGCCGTACCCCGCCGTTGCCCGTATTGCTGGATACATCGCCTTCTTCGCGGGCCCCGCCGAGGTCATTGTCCGGGTGCGCTGATCGCGCCGGCGTTCGAGGAAGGGCCAGGACCAGACCATGAGCGTGCGTGGCCCGGAAGCGTTCAGCAGGACCCGGACAATGACCAACCTGGCGCGACCCGGAAGCCGGGAGAGTCTGGTTGCGGGGGGGGGGGCAGCGCTGGCATTTGGTATTTTGCCCGACTTCTATCCCAAAGGTCGGCATTCCCTGTGACAGAGTGCAGATGTGAACGTTAGACCATTCCAAATCCAGATCCCGGAAGCCGAGGTCTCCGATCTTCGAGATCGGCTGATAGCCACCCGCTGGCCGGGGCCAGCCCTGTCGCCGGATTGGGGCGATGGTTCGGATCTGGGCTTCATGCAGCGTCTTGCGGCCCATTGGCGTGATCGGTTTGACTGGCGAGCACAGGAACGGCGCCTGAACAGCCTGCCGCAGTTCATGGCCACCGTGGGCGGACAGGACATCCACTTCGTACACGCGCGCGGTGAGGGGACCGCGCCCATGCCGCTCGTCCTGACCCACGGTTGGCCGGGATCCTTCCTGGAGTTCGAGCAGATCCTGCCCCTGTTGACCCACCCCAGTCTGTTCGGAGGCAATGCGGCGGATGCTTTTGACGTCGTGATTCCGTCGCTGCCCGGCTTCGGATTCTCGCCGACGCCATCGCGTCCCGGGACGTCGCCGCGCCACGTCGCGGGTCTGTGGGTCGAGCTGATGCGGGGGCTGGGATATGAGCGGTTCGCCGTCCAGGGCGGTGACATCGGCGCCGGGGTTTCGGTGTGGGCCGCCAGATTGTTTCCAGACGCCATCGCCGCGATCCACCTCAACTATATTCCCGGCAGCTACCAGCCGCCCCTCTCTCCCGACGAGGCGCCCATATCTCCGGAAGAAGAAGCTTTCCGGCGGGCGGCCGCCGACTGGTCAAAGGCCGAGGGAGCGTACGCCCATATCCATGCGACAAAGCCGCAGACCCTCGCCTACGGGCTGGCGGACTCCCCCGTTGCGCTCGCCGGCTGGCTGACCGAGAAGTACCAGGCTTGGAGCGATTGCGACGGCGATCTCGAGCAGGTCTTTGATCTGGACCATCTCATCACTACCCTGTCTGTGTACTGGTTCTCCGGCGCGGCGGGCGACGCCATCCGGATCTATAAGGAGGGCGGCCTCGATCCCCTCACTTTCGATCCCGGTGAACGAATTACGCCGCCGCTCAGTGTGGCGCTGTTCCCCCGCGAACTCCCGATGCCGCCCCGCTCCTGGGTCGAAAGGGTTTTCGATGTTCAGCGGTGGACGCCCATGCCGGCAGGAGGCCATTTCGCGGCAGCCGAACAACCCCGGAAGCTCGCGGAAGACATAAGGGCGGCTATGCGAACGGTCAGGTGAGGCATCTGCTCGATGCGCCGGACCATCGCAAGCGCGACATCGGGCACCTAGGGCCACCAGCGCCAAGAGCGAACTTGGCTTCCGTGCAAATCGCACGGGTTGAGCTTGCTCCCCGCCGCAAGGTCAGGCTCGGGAGTCGTAGGCGAGCTGAGCCGCTTCGATTTCATCCAGGTGTTTGATTGACCAATCGTAGACCGCACCAAATGGCGTCTGCAGAGTTCGACCCAGCGAGGTGATCGCGTATTCGACGCCGATCGGGGATGTGGTCAGCACCCTTCTCGTGATCAGGCCATTGCGCTCGAGCCGGCGGAGCGCCTGCGTCAGCGCCTTGTGCGTCACGCCCTCCAGACTGCGCATCAGCTCATTGAAGCGCAGCGGACCACTGGCAAGGAGGGTCAAAATCATCACCGACCATTTGTTGGCCACCTGGTCAAAGAAGGCGCGCGCCGCGCAGTCGGCGAAGAATACGGGATCAACCGGGTCGGGCATTGAGGGGCCTTCTGGATACCTACGCACCTCCAGGTGCCTAGTTGGGCATAACGATACAACGTATATCTGCAAGCTGCGGATTGGCCGCATGGGTCGTGACGGCCAAGGACCGCGATGTCCTGGATTCAGAGGGCGCAGATGAGAACCGGACCAGCAGACCCCGTCCGCCGCCGCCTCCTGGCCGGGGCGGGCCTCACCGCCGCCGTCATGACTCTGGGCGGAGCCAGCGCCGTGGCTGGATCCAGAGGCGCGGCGAGGCTGTTCTTCACCGACGCCGGCGAGGGCAGGAATGTCATGCTGCTGCACGGCTGGACGGCGGACTCGCACGACTGGCTTTGGCAAACTCCGGTTCTGGAGCGGGGGCATCGTGTCGTCGCCGTCGACCTGCGCGGTCATGGCAGGTCGGAAGTCATGCCTTCGGGAGCGTACACGCCGGACGACTATCTCGAGGATATCGAGTCCCTTATGTCGACCCGCTTTCCGGGCGAAAGTTTCGTCGTGATCGGCCACTCCATGGGCGCGCAGATCGCCGCCCGGCTGGCTGCGAAAAGACCTGATCTGGTCAGCGCCGTCGTATCCATTGACGGGTCCCTCGGATTCCCGGCCGAAATGGAGGCGCTCTTCGCCAGCACAACGGCTGACCTGCGCGGAGAAGATCCCCAAGGCGTGGCGGCGAGGTTGTTCGAGCTGGTCTATGATCCTGCGACGGATCCGGCCTATCGGCGTTGGCACGCAAGGCGCCTCGCGGGCATGCCGGCCCATGTTGTTCGCGAGTCTTTCGGCCCTCTGTTTCAGGGCGCGGAACAGGTTGGCGTCGGGGCGCAGAGCGAGGCGTTTTGCCGAGCCCTGGCGACGCCCGTCTATCACCTGTCCCGGGATCCGCTTCAGGCGGCTCGCATGTCCCGGTGGTTTTCGCATCCCCGGTCGAAGGCGGACTATTGGTGCGGGGCCGGCCATTGGATCATGCAGGATCGCAGCGCGCCCGTGAACGCTGCCGTGATCGAATGGATAGACGCTCTGACCTGATCCGGATCGTTTACACCCCGGGCTGAGGCCGTCCCCTGCCACGCTCAAGGCGTAACGCTCGAGCGCGATCCGAGAAGAAGGCGCGAGGCTTTGGGGGAGATATGCTTCACACTGAGCTGACCATTCAGTTCACCGCTTCCCCCCGCTGGCGTAGGTTGAGACGATAAGTATGCCCGTGTTTGTCCAGGCTGGCCTCTGGGGGCTGTTCGCAGCCAGCGGTTTGACGATCGGCGCCCTGTTCGCGGTGACGCTGCGCGACCGCCTGTCGCATCGCTTCATCGCCGGAGTGATGGGCTTCGGCGGCGGGGTGCTGATCGCCGTCGTCGCGGTCGAACTGATGACTCAAGCGTACACCCGGGGCGACCCGGTCGCCGCCGTCGCCGGGCTTCTGGCCGGGGGCGCGGTGTTTAGCTTCATCAACTGGCGTCTTGCCCAGGCTGGAGCCAAGAACCGCAACCGGTGCGGAGACTGCGTTGCCCAGCCGAGCGAAGCGGATCGCAAGGGGAGCGGCCTCGCCATCGCCGTCGGGGCGGTACTGGATGGCATTCCCGAGGCGTTGGTCATCGGCCTGTCGATGCTCGGCGGAGGCAAACTCGCCGTGGGCGTGGTCGCAGGCTTCTTTCTCGCCAACATCCCCCAAGGCCTGTCCAGCGCGTCCGGCATGCAGTTGGCGGGTCGCTCCAAACTCTACATCTTCACCATCTGGCTAGGGATCCCGATCATTACCGCGGCGGCGGCTGCCCTGGGCGCACTCGTCCTCGGCTCGGTATCGCCCCAGGTCCCGGCGGTGATCCTCGCCTTCGCGGCCGGCGCGGTTCTGGCCATGCTCGCCGAAGCGATGATCCCTGAGGCCTTTGAGAACGCCCAGCCCTTCATCGGCCTGATCACGGTGGTGGGGTTCCTCGCCGCGTTCCTGCTTTTGCAGCAGCACTGAAGCCCAGCGGAGCCGTTCGAACACCCATCGGTTCCCGCGGCCGAGGGACGGTCACCGGAATGACTTCGATGCCGAAGCCTCCCTTTTAAGACAGAGCGTTGGGCCCTTGACAGAATCGTCTCCACAGCCGGACCCGGCGTGACGCCTTGCCCATTGGAGCGATTTCTAGCGGAAGCGAGCGGCTTCCCGCGACGGCGATTGCCGTACCAGACCGCGTCGAAGCTGGCGCGAAGTGTTCGATCGGTTGGCCGAAGAGCATCCGGATCAGAGCCGATGGATTGATCGGCTTCGCAAGATATCCCTGCATCCCGAGACCGGTTGCGGTTCAGGGCCGGCGGGGAAGCGGCAAACTTCCTATCGGCCTGTTTCTGCGATACCACCTTTTCATGAGCGCGCCAGAAACTTTGCAACCACGGAAATGCGGGCCGAAGCCGACGGGCACGGGCGCACCGATTCAGGTTCGCCTCCAGCCTGACCGACTGGCCAAGGTCGACGATTGGCGGGAGGCCCAGCACGACAGCCCGACACGGCCCGAGACGATCCGCCGGCTGGTGGAGAGCGCGCTGTGACGGTCGCGCGCTTTGCGATCCGCCCTCCAAGGGACCGCGGCCGCTCCGCATTGTTCAACTACCTCAAAGGGGAGATGCGTGCAGGGACGATCAGTGGCTTCAGTCCACTGGGCTATGAAGGTGAGCACTGCATGATAGTTGCCGTGGACCTGTACTGCGCCACGGCGGTCGCCGACGACGTCGCGATGCGATGGGATTCCCGCGCGCTGTAGTCTCCGGCCAAGGCTCTGATCCGACCGAGCGCCTCGGCGTCGCGCCCTGTCCGCAGGGACATCCCCCGCAAACACCCCCATCCAGCGCTGACAAATAGGGACGTACCGTAGCCGGATTCCGGCTTGCTCGGATGGAAGGGCGACGAAGCTTGATCGTCCCCCCGGTGAATCCCTGGCGGCGCAGGGCGCCGTCAGCCTTGGCCATCAGGGCCGCGACCTCTTCGGAGGGCTTGGGGGCGCGGGGCTGGTCATCGGTGCTCCCAGCAGGCTTGGCCGGATGGCCTCGGCTTCGGCGTCCTTCGGGGCCGCGATGATGTCGGGAAAGCGGAAGCCCGGACGGTCCGCTATGAATCAGAAGCGGAAGTTCACGTCTCCGCGGGAACACGACATTCGATCCGAAGCGACATACCCACCAGCCGCCCCGCCAGCACGTCGCTGGAACAGGATACTTCGCCCGCTAGCCACATCTTCAGCATGGCGAGTTGGCCCGCGGCCGAACCCATAGCTAGCAATAGCGTCGGCAGCCCGTCGGAGGCGGGCGGCAGGCGCACTTCGGTCATGCCTGCGAGCTTTCGCTGCAGCTTGATCAGCAGGGGCGGTTCGAAAAGGACGCGGGCAAGGGCGCGTTGCTCCCAAACGTGGTCGAGCATGGTCTTGACCGCCGGGCGGCTGCCCCGCCCCGCGGCGGCGGCGGCGAGGGCGATGAAGATGGGGTCGATGACCGAGACTAGGACGTCGTCCTTGCTGCGGAAATGCTCATAGAAGGTGGACCGCCCGATCCCTGCCGCCTCGATCAGGTCGGCGGTGCGGATGGTGTCGTAGCGGCGCGTAAAGATCAGGCCGATCAGGGCGTTGAAGACGGCCATGCGGGTGCGCTGGGTCCGGCGGTCCAGATCGCGGCCTAGGTCCTCGGTCATGGTCGGACGATAGCGCATCGAAGCGCCGCTGTTCACCCGCCCCGCGCATGGCGTTGGCGGACAAAAGACAGGGTTCGTCCGGAAGCGGACTTTCTGGGGATTTGTCTCTCGTCGTGGTGACGCCCGCGCTCCAGCCTTTGCGAACACATCGAGGGGACGCCCACATGAACGACAATTCCGAAGGCCGCCTGTCGGGCGGGCTGATCATCGCGGCGGTGCTTGGCGCGCTTGTGCTGATGCTGCACCATCCGACTTCGTTCAAGGGGCCGGACGACGGTCTGCTGCTCAACGACTGGAGCAATACGGTCGTGCACGGGGCGATGATCGTCTGCCTGTTTCTGTTGCGCTTCGCCTTCGGGACTTGGGCGCGGCGGCTGGGGACGGAGCACGCCTCTGTCCGGGCCGGGACGGTGGCGTTCCACGCGGGGATGACCGCCTTCATCGGCGCCGCCCTGATCAGCGGCTTCGCAGCGAGCGGGCTGGCGGACCACGGGGATCCGGACGAGTTGCGGACGGCGTTGCACACCTTCGTCGCGTTGAACCGAGCGCTGGCCAATCTCGGCATGGTGCTGACCGCGGCGGCGATGGCGCTATGGTCCGTGCGAATGCTGCGACTGAAGGGGCTGACACGGGCCGCAGGCGGACTCGGCTTGGTCGTGGCGGTCGTGGCGGCGGGGTGGCTGGTCATGGGACAGGGGGCGTTCGGCCTCTATCCGGCGACGGTCGCGACCGTGCTGTTCGGGGCATGGTCATTGCTGGTCGCCTCGCGGATGATAGCCGGCGAGCAGGCGGGAGAAGCAGGATGACGGAGCATCGAACGACGGCCATCGTGGCGTGCCGCGACCTGAGGGTCAGCGAGGTCTTCTACGCCCGCCTCGGCTTCAAGGTGACGAGCGACCACGGGGACTATCTGATCTTGGCTGACGGCCGCGGCTGGCACCTGCATCTGACGGCGGGGTCGTGGCCGGGCGGGGTCGAGGACAACCCGTCCGGCCTCTACCTCTATGCCGAGGATGTCGATGCGGTCGCTGACCGGGTTCGCGAGTTGATCCTAGAACCCGGCGCCCCGCACCTGAAGCCGTGGGGCACCTATGAGTTCGCGGTCAGCGATCCGGACGGTACACTGGTAAGGGTCGGCCAAGTCCCCTCGTAGCCGATATGCGCCACGAGCGGCGGTCGAACCTCAAGGTCTCAGAAGCGCCAGGAGCGGTCATTGGCTTCTGGCCCGAAAGGCGACACTCGGCAGGGCAATCCAACCGCTGCCGCCGACCTGCAATTAGTCTGTCTCGACAGGGCCCGCCCCAGCTCGCCCACGCTCAAGGTGATCGAACGGTGTCGATACCGCTGTCTTGCGAGTCGCGGGCGTACGCGGGAGAAGGGGGACACCGAAAAAATCTTCGCCGAGGATTTCCGGTTGGGCGTCGTCTGGTCTTGAGCATCCAATGAACCAGCGCCCGACGGGTCAAAATCAGGATGAGGAACCGCTCGCAGCGGCGCCGCTGACCTGTTGCCGGAAGTCGGGGAAGCGCTACACCCGTCATGACGGGGTTGAGGTCGAGATCGCAGCCGCCTTGGCGCTGCAGCCCGCAGAATGGCCGGAGAGACGCTGGCGGCTTGAGACTTTGGCCCACCTGATCCGACTTCGGGCCCGTGACAACGATACGACCTTGCTCGGACGGCTGACGTTCGCCTTCCTGGAGCAGGCCAAACCCGTCGTTGACCGTTGGTCGCGCGGCTTCGGGACGGCCGACAGCGAGGAGATTTACATCGAGGTCGCCAATACGCTTGGCGACCTCCTGATGGCGACAGTCCCGAGCCGGGTCTCCGAGTACCTCGAGATCGACGGCGCAACGAGCATCAAGCAGATCACCCTGCGGGTGACAGGCAAGGACCGGCCCAAGGCGTCCCGTTTCCGATCGGCCGATCCGGACGACGATGCGGGTTACAGCCCCACGGTCGAGCGCCTGGCGTCGAACGACTTGGATCCCGCCGCCCATCTGCTGGCCAAGGCCGAGGGGTTGGCCGGCGGTCCGATGCGGCTTCTGAACGCCGTCACCGATCCCCGGCACCGGGAGGCCTTCGTCCTGAAAGAACTCAACGGCTGGCCTCTGAAAGACGGACCCCCGGGCGTGCCGACGCTTTGTCAGAGGTATGACAAAAGCGCCCGCCAGATCCGCAACTGGATAGAAAAGGCAAAAGAACAAATGCGCGCTGCGCACGGAGCAGAGACATGAGCCGTACGGACCTGACGGCGGACGACGTAATCCTCGACCTCCTCGTCGAGGGCGTGGAGCCGACCTATGAGAACCTGGCGGCGGCCGTCGCCGCCTATCCGCAACACCGCGACGCGCTGGCGGACTTCTTCGCCAGCCTCGCCGTTCAATCCGCGCTGGGCCCGGAGACCGGGTCGTCGGGGTGTGAAGTGGAACGTTTTGCCAACATCGGCGTGAGCCGGGTGCTGGCCCTGCGTCATCAACGCGCCCAGCTGGCGGCATCGTCTTCGGTGCCTGCGAGGCTGTGCGAACTGGTGAAGGCGCGGGGATTGACGTCCGCGAACTTGGGCGAGCGCGTTGGGCTGGACGCACCCCTGATCATGAAGCTGGATCGTCGCCGCATCCGGGGACCGCGTCCGATGGAGATGTTCGAGCGGTTGGGCCTGGAACTCGGCGTTCCGCCTGCGCATGTCATCGCGTCTTCGACAGGGCCTCCCCTCGCGTCATCACGCGGCAATCTGCGTAAGGCGCAGGGAACGATCCGGGTCGAGACGGAGACATTCGAGGAAGCGATTCGAAACTCGACGCTTACGTACGAGCTGCAGGCCTTTTGGCTGGGTCTGCTGGCGGACGAAGGCCAGCAAAAGGCATGAGCGCCTGGTCGGAGCTTCGCGCCCAGGCCCGAGCTTGGCATGACGTCCTCAATCCCGGGACGGGACTGGCTCCGGCCGCGGTTCTGCTTGAGGCCGCCAGTCTCGCGGCCGGCGTCGCAGTCGTCACCCTCCCGGCCGGCGACGTGCTCCTGGACAACACCGAAGCCTCCTACGACCCGGACGGTCCCCAGATCCTCGTCTCCGCGGCATTGAGCGCAGAAGCCAGGGCTTTCCATGTCGCCCACGAGTTCGGACACCACCGGCTGCATCACCCGAAAGCCGGCTGCTGCGATGAGGATTTCGATCACTTCGCGGCGGCCGAGCCCGAGACCACGGCGACCGGCGAGAACGACGGCTACAGTCCCAAGCAGCGACGCGAAGCCCAGGCCAATGTCTACGGTCGTGAGTTGCTGATCCCGCGCAACCGGCTCCGTACCGCCTGCCTGGCCGAGGCCCTGACGGCCGAGGACCTGGCCAGGCGCCTTGGTCTCGACGTCGCCGTCGTGCGGCAACAGATGGCTGATGCACTGCTGCTCCCGGAAGAACCGACGCCTCGGGCGAGCGGCACGTCGCCGGCTCTGGATCCCAGCCAACGGCGTGCGGCCGAAGCGGAGCCGGGCCCACTCCAGGTCCGCGCTGGCCCGGGGACGGGAAAAACCCGGACCCTGGTCGGCCGCGCCGACTGGCTGATCAACAGCCGAGGCGTGGACGCGGCCTCGATCGTCGCTCTCAGCTACTCCAACGGCTCCGCCGAAGACCTCGCGCGGCGCTTGCGTCAGGCGCTGGGCGCGGACGCGACGGCGATCTGGTGCAGCACCTTCCACGCCTTCGGCCAGGAACTGCTGCGGCGGTACGGGCCGCGCTTGGGGCTCACCTCCGCGCCCAAGCTGGTCGACCGCGCGGACGCGCTCTTCCTCCTGGAGTCGCAGCTGGATCACTTGCAGCTGGACCACTATTTCGACTTGGTCGAGCCGCTGCGAGGCTTGAAGGCGGTTCTGGACGCCATCTCGCGGGCCAAGGACGAACTGTGCGGGCCGGCGCGCTACCGAGAGCTCGCCGAGGCCATGCCGGTCGGAGAGGCGCGCGACAAGGCGCTTGAGGTGGCCCACGTCTACCAAGTCTATGACGCCGCCTTGCGCCGTGAGGAGCGCGTAGATTTCGGAGACCTGATCCTGCGCAGCGTCGAACTGCTGCGTGAGCACCCGGACGTCGCGGCGGAGTTGCGCGCGACCTACCGTCATGTGCTGGTCGACGAGTACCAGGACATGAACGCAGCCAGCGGGACCCTCCTTCGGTTGTTGGCCGACCCGTCCGCCGGTCCATGGGTGGTGGGCGACGTACGACAGTCGATCTACCGCTTCCGGGGGGCCTCGCCCCTCAACATGAGCCGTTTCGCAGACGCTTTCGAGAACGCTCGGACCGAAGACTTGGGGATCAACTACCGGTCCGGCGGCCGCATCGTCAGCCTCTTCGACGCCTTCGGACGCGCCATGACCGCGGCGCCGCATGCCTCGGCGGAAGCCCTCGACCCGCACCGCGGGGCCGACACGGGCGAGATCCAGTACCGCATCGCAGAAACACGGGAGGCGGAGGCGGAAGGCATCGCCCGGGACATCCTGGCGCACAGTTCAGCCCCGGGGGATTTCCGCCGCCACGCCGTCCTGGCCCGCAGCCACGGGGTCCTCTGCACGATCGCGGCCCATTTCGAACGCGCCGGCGTCCCGGCGCTCTATTTCGGCGACTTCTTTGAGCGGTCCGAGGTCCGCGACCTGCTCGCTTTGGTCTCCGTCGCCGGCGAACGGGACGGATTGGGGCTCCTGCGGGTGGCCCGGCTGCCGCGCTACGACGCCCCGATGCGGGACATCCTCGAGCTGTTTCGCTTCCGCCACGAGGCCGACATCACCCTGCTGGCCGCGCTCCGCCGGCGCGGCGAGGCGGAGCTTTCGTCAGAAGGGCGGGTCGCGCTGGATCGCCTGGCCGCCGACCTGGCGGGTGTCGACTTTATGACCACGCCGCACGACCTGCTAATGGGCTATCTCTTCGGTCCGGCCGGCGCGGTCTACCGCGCGCCTTTCGCCGGCGACGACGTGACGGCCCAGAAGCGGCGGCTGGCGGCCTATCAGCTGCTGTCCCTGGCCTTCCAGTTTCGTTCGCCGGGCGGCCGGGACGTAAAACGAGGCTTCCTGGCGCATATCCGACGCCTCGAGGTGCTGGATGAGGGGAAGGAGCTGCGCCGTCTGCCCGCCGGAGCGAGCGGGATCGACGCCGTCCAGCTGATCACCGTCCACGGCTCCAAGGGCCTCGAATTCCCGACGGTCTACATCCCCTCCGTCAGCCCCTCCTATTTCCCGGCGTCCGGGCGAGGCGAACCGTGCCCGCCCCCGCCCGGGCTGATCGAGCCCGATCCGCTGATGACCCCCGCGGCTGAGGAGGAAGGCCTGATGTTCGTCGGGCTCTCCCGGGCCGAGGACCGGCTGGTGATCTCTCGCGCCAACCGCTACGGCGGCTCGTCGCGCCCCAATCCGTCGAGCCTGTTGAAGCTCATCCTCCCGCGCCTTGTCCCGGGCGGAGAGCCGGCGCCGCACTGGACTGACCCCGGCGCCGCGGCGCCCGGACATGCGCCCCAGGCGGCGGCGCAGCCGCTCGGCGAGACCCTGAGCGTCACCGCCCTGGAGGACTATCTGACCTGCCCGCGCCGTTACTACTATGGCGAGGCGCTCGGCCTCTCCGGCCGGCTGTCGGACACCCCCTTCCTCCGCTTTCACGACATCATCCGCACCGGATTGAGCTGGCTGCGCGAGGCGGGCGCCGCCGGCCCCGCAGGCTTGACGGCGCACCTCGACGGCAGCTGGCCGACGCGCGGCCCGGCCGACCACCCGGCGGCGAAACACTATCGCAGCGCCGCCGAGCGCATGCTGGCTCGCGCCGGCACGACGATGACGGGACAGCCCCTCGCCACGGAGCGGAGCCTGACTCTCGCCGGCGTGACGGTCATCGCACGCGCCGACCATGTCCAGGTAGGCGCCGCGGGCGTGGTGATCCACCGTCTCAAGGCCGGCCGTCTCGCCCGGTCCGGAGAAACCGCCAAACCCCGCTACGCCCTCCTGCAGGCGGTCGTCGCGCGCGACGAGGGCGCTCCGGCGTCCTTCACCCACGTCTCCTTGGTCGACGGACTGGTGCGGGACACGACGCTGCCGGACGACAAGCTCCGCAAAGCGCTCGAGGACACGGCCGCGGGCGTCGACGGCATTCGGTCGGGCCGTTTCGATCCCAAGCCCAACGGACGGACCTGCCCGACCTGCCCGTTCTTCTTCATCTGCCCGACCGACGGCCTGCCGGCCTAGGAGAATTCGGCCTGCGATTTCCGGTCGGGCGGCGCACCGTCTTGAACCTCTTGCGGCGGTTGGTTCCGCGTATCGAGCAAGAGGTCACCTCCCCATGTCCCAGCTGAAACTGTTCCTCCAGTTCGAGGGTCACCGGCCCATCGAACTGATCCACGTCGAGGAGGGGGCGGCCCCCGACGCCGTCCTCAAGGCCGCGGCCGCTCTCGGCGCCGACATCGGCGAGGCTTTCGTCTTCGCGGGCCACGACGAAAACCCCCTCAACCCCAAAAAGCCGCTCCGGCAGCAGGGCGTCGAGGACAAGGCGCGGGTGCACGTGCACCGCTGCAAGAAGATCCGCGCCTTCCTGAACTATGCGGACGAACGCGAGCGGCACCACGACTTCGCGCCCTCCGCCACGGTCGACCAGGTCAAGCGCTGGTACGTCGACAAGCTCGACATGTCGGCGGTGGACGCGACCGAGCACGTTCTGCAGCTCACGGACACCACGGACCGCCCCGACCCGGACGTCCAGATCGGCGCCCTGGTTTCGGGCCTCTGCGAGGTCCGCTTCACCTTGGTCCCGGTCAAGCGGGTCGAGGGCTAGGATGAACGCGCCGCTTGGCTTCCGCCCGGACGAACAGGCCTTGCTCGACGATGTGGACGGCGGGGCCTTCCAGCTCGCCGTCCACCTCGGACGCTGGCGGATCGTTCGCCAGACCTGGCCCGTTGTGGAGATCGAGGTCAGCGCCGCCGCCCGTCCCGGCGGCCCCGCCTCTTTCGGGTTCCGCTTCGACTGTAGCGGCTATCCCCAGAGCCCGCCCACGGCGCGGCTCTGGGACATCGAGGGCGGCGCGCCCCCGCCGGTCGCCGCCTGGCCGTCCGGCCGCAGCCGCGTGCCGGCCGTGTTCCGGCCCGACTGGCGCGAGGGCCAGTGCCTCTACCTGCCCTGCGACCGCGAGAGCATCGCCGGTCACGACAACTGGCGCAGCGAGCACCCGGCCCACATCTGGCGGCCCGAGATCGGGCTCCAGCTCTACCTGGAGACGCTGCACGAACTGCTCAACGGCTCGGACTACACGGGGGTGCGCGGTGGCTGAGGAACTCATTATCGGCCGCTCCAACTGGCTGGGCCTGATGGCCGAACTCCGCCGCCGCGGCGGCGACCGGACCGAGAGCGGGGCCTTCCTGCTGGGCCAGCGTGACGGCGGGCGGCGCATCTTCCAGACCGCGGTCTTCTACGACGACCTCGATCCGGACGCTTACAGCACCGGTGTCTGCGTGCTCTACGCCGACGCCTTCGAACGCCTCTGGGGCCTCTGCCGGGCAGACGACCTGCGCGTCCTCGCCGACGTCCACACCCACCCGCACGACGCCCGCCAAAGCGAGGCGGATCGGCGCAACCCCATGGTCGCCCGTCCCGGCCACCTGGGCCTCATCGTCGAAAGCTTCGCCGGCGATCCCGTCTGGCGTCACCGGATGGGCGTCTACCGCTACGAGGGTTCGCACCGCTGGACTGACTTCAGCGGCTGGGGCGCCCGCGGCATTCTCAAGACAGGAACCTTCGCCTGATGACCCGCATCTTCACCGACATCCGCCCCGACACCCTGCATCGCGGGGTGAAGATGGCGCTCGACAACGGCGAGGCCGCGAGCGTCGAGGCGGCCTACGCCCTGTTCGAAGGTTACCGCATGACGATCGGCGTCGGCCCCGGCGCCGAAACCTCGCGCGCCGTCCAGTCGGCCCTGCTGACCATGGTCAACACCGGGCGGCGCGCTCTGCTCGGCGGGGTGGAGGTGACGGGCGATCTCGAGACGCCGCTTCTGACCGAGACCCCCGGCGTGGGCGCCACCCTGCGCGAGGCGGTGGCGGCCCTGGGCGGCCGACCCGCATCCACGCGTAACCCCGCCGCCCCGACCGTCTGGCTTGGGGACGGGGCGCCGGACGGGGCGCTGCAGGTGACGTTCGGCGACTGGCGCGGCGGCGTCTTCCCGGCCGGAGAGGGCGTCCGCCTGGCTGAAGGCCCCGACGACATCCCCGCGGCCGTCCTCGCCGGCGCCCTGGCGGTCGCCGAGATCTTCCAGCAGGTGCGGGGCAATCCGATGGCCGGCGAGCGGGAAGTGGGGCTGTCCCTCTGGGACCTGCGGTCGCCTTGGCGCCTGGCGCCGGGCCCCGCGGCCTGGGTCGCGCCCAACAAGCTGTGGATCCTCGGCCTCGGCCATCTCGGCCAGGCCTTCCTCTGGCTGCTCGGCCTGCTGCCCTTCGCCCATCCCGCCGAGGTGGCGCTCACCCTGCAGGACTTCGATCGGCTGGCGACGGCGAACGACAGCACCTCGGTCCTGACGCGCATCGATCAGGCAGGCCGGCTCAAGACCCGCGAGATGGCGGCCTGGACCGAGGCCCGCGGCTTCCAGACCCGGCTTGTGGAGCGGCGGTTCGCCGGCGACATCGTTCTGGGGGAGGATGACCCGCGCGTTCTGTTCTGCGGTGTCGACAACGCCGAGGCCCGCGCCGCCCTCGAGGATCCGTGCTTCGACCTGGTGGTGGACGCCGGCCTGGGCGCCGGGCCCCAGGAGTATCTCGCCATGCGGCTGCATACCTTCCCCGCCCGTGTCGCCGCGCGAGTTCGATGGAGCCCAGCGGTGGCGGCGCGGACCGAGGCCGGTCGTGAAGCGGCGACGCGGGAGGCCTACCAGGACCTGTCCGACCGGGGCGTCGATGCGTGCGGCCTCCTCGAGATCGCCTCGCGCACCGTCGGTGCCCCCTTCGTGGGCGTCGTCGCCGCGACGCTCGCCTATATGGAAATCGCCCGCCGTATGAACGGCGGCGTGGGCCTCGAGGTCATGGATCTCACCTTGCGCGACATCGCGGGTCGCCAGGGGGTGGAGGGGGCCGGCCTTCGACGCTTCAACCCCGGGTTCGGCGAACTTTCCACAATCACCTCGCCCGGCCACATATCGGCGGGCGAAATCACGGTTTAGGGTTGGTGCCCATGAGCGGACCTTTGGCAGGGCCGCTAAGAGTCACGAGCGGACGTCTCTCCTGCCCTCATCTCCGCGGTAGGCCTTGGCCCGAAAGCGGACTTCCTGAACGTCGGCTTTGAGTCAGTAGCGGTCATTACCGACTAGGCTGAAAGGCGACATTCCGCTCTTCACACACTTTCAGTCGAACACCGTAGGCCTTGTCGGCGTGATCGCGAATCGCTGCTGCCCGCTCGGCGATACCGACCGCGGCAGGCGCAGGCCGACATGAACGTGACGCCCGGCGCGGGCGAGAACGGCGAAGACCTCGTAGGCATAGGGCGGTGTGGGGCAGTGGCAGCCTGCCCTATCTCGGTGGGAGCGGTGTCGCCTTGGCAAGGTTCGCAATCAGCGCGGGACGCGTTTGATGGTCGTGCGCGTGCCATGCGGGCTGAC
>LNFM01004642.1_pt1 | contig 25004 bp, 27 predicted proteins | sample 596031 | NCBI WGS metagenome assembly LNFM01 (sample SAMN04254537, study PRJNA301005) | activated carbon metagenome | isolation source: dual media filters at the Ann Arbor, Michigan drinking water treatment plant | place: USA: Ann Arbor | reverse complement strand
GCTTGCTGTCTGACTTGGGCGGCGCCCGTGTCTACGTGTTCGGTGGTGGCCTGGCGCCCCCTGACGCGGGGTTTCGGGACCAGGCCGAGCTGGTGGCACTGGAATCCTTCTGGCGACGGTACGTGAAGGATTCCGGCGGTGAGCTGGTGGCCTTCGGGAAGCCCGTCCCCCTCGTTGACTTCCGCTGAGGAGCCCTGCCATGTCGATGACCGTTTCAACTCTCGCAGCCCTCGGGACCGTAGCCGCCTTGGTCTACGGCCTTGTCCACCTGGAAGAGACCTCGCCCTTCGCGCAAAAGCCGTCCATCGCCCTTCGGGTGTGGACCGGCGCCCTGCCTACCGCTGACTTGCCGCGTGTGCTCGAAGAGACCACGGCCCAGGTGGAGGCTGCAAAGGCCGCCAAGGCACAGGCAGCGGCAGTCCTTAAGGCGCATCAAGAAGCAGGGCAGGCCATGTCCCTTCACCTGCAGCAGCTTGAGGCCCGCATCGCCGAGAAGCAGGCGGGCCAGTGGTCCACCGTCCCCAAGTAACCCAACCCGAGGAGTTCATCATGTCTGTTCATCTTGACCCCGAGACCCTGGGTGCTGGTGTCCTGCAGCCCGTGCAGGCCTCATCCCCCCACCAGGTGGCACACCATCACTCTGGGGGCCGCCCTCCGGGTGCCCTCCGAAAGGTGGCCGGTGCCGCCGGCACCATCTTCAAGACATCCGCCGTGGTCGGTATCTTGCTGGTGGTCACCGTGCTCTGCCTGGAGCGCCTGGCGCCTGTCCCGTGGCGCCCTTCGACCTGGCTTGGTGCCTTTGCTGGTCGGCAGGATGCAGCGCAAATCCTGACCGCCATCGAGGCGAGGCGTGCCGAGTTCGCCATGCAGAAGGAGGAGGAGGCCAGGGCCCAGCAAGAAATCGCAGCCCTGCAGGCTGATAACCAGCGTGTGACCGACGCCTACAAGGCGCTCTTTGACCGGGGCACCGCACAGGCCCAGACCTGGGCTGCAGGCGCCAAGGAGGCCCTTGTCCTGGAGACACAGAGCCGCATCACGGCGCTCAAGGGTATGAGTGGGGTATCGAGCACCAAGGACAGTGTCGCCATGTGGTGCGACCTCGGAAAAATCTTCTCCCCCGACATCAACTGTGGCGACGACTTGAGGCGCAGCGCACGGGTGGACCGCGACGCCATGACCTCTGAAATCGTGGGCAACTTCAGGGCGCAGTCTCAGGTGATTGCCCAGAGCCTCAACGACTGGTCGCAGGGCCTGCCGGACCCGGCGCAGCTCGTGGCCCTCAAGAGCAAGGTTGACCGGCTGCACCCGCTGCCGAGGGCAGCGGTGCCACCGCCACCCATCCGCGACGCCCCCGCAGCTCTTCCCACCAACAGCGGCACCTGAAAGGGGGACACCCATGTTCACCCTTCCGCGTGGGGCCTTTGCCGGCCGGGAAAACGTCCGCCTCGCGTCCGCCGAATGGGGGCAACCAAACGAGGTCGCCCGTTTTCCCTACGTTGGGGGTGGCGCCCTCTTCGTGGGCGGACTTCCCTATGAAGACGCCTGGCCGAAGTTGCTCGACATCTGGAAGAAGGTGGGCGAGCTCAAGTCCGCCATCATGGCCAGAACCACAAGCCCCGTGGAGCGGGCCCAGGACCTACAGAGGCTTGAAGCTATCTGGCTGCAGGCGATGAAGGCCGACTGCATGCCCATCGGGTTTGACGATGACCGCCACGTCGTCACCATCGCGAACGCTCGTTCTGGCAAGGGCCTCAGCAGCATAGTGCCGAACCTTTGTCTCTACCCTGGGTCTGTGGTCTGCCTTGACCCCAAGGGCGAGAACGCCAGCATCACCGCAGAGCGGCGAGGGCCTGGCAATGAGTGGTGCGAAGGCATGGGCCAGGAGGTCTATGTTTTGGACCCCTTCGGCGTGGCCGAGGTGCCCGACGAGCTAAGAGCCAGCCTCAACCCGCTGGCCTTGCTCGATAAGAATTCATCCCTCATCGTGGACGATGCCGGCCTTCTGGCCGAGGGTCTTGTCGTGGCCGGTGACGGTGGCGGTGATGACCACTGGACAGAGACCGCCCGCAACCTGGTGCGCGGCATCATCTTGCACCTGGTCTCGACGTATGACGCGCCGACGCTTTTCGACCTTCGGCGCTTGCTGACCCAGGGCGAGAAGGTGGCCTTCGAGCTGGCCCGTGCGAAGCGCAGGCGGCACACGGCTTCGGTTGAAGCCGCGAAGGCTGCCCACGAGAAGCACCGCGCCGAGGTGGACCCCGACGCCGATTTTGAAGAGCCACCAGAGCCGCCGGGCCTCATGCCGGCCAGCATCCGAAACCCGTTCGCCTTCCTGCTATGGCAGATGGAGAACAACGACGCCTTCGAGGGCGTGGTCGCCGGGTCCGCTGAAAGCATCCTTGGCACGGGCGAGAACGAGCGCGGCGGCATCCTGTCCACCGCCAGGCGCAACACGTCGTTTCTCGACACCTTGGGCGACCGCTACAAGGACACCCTATCGGGGGCCTTCCGCCCCTTCGACCCTGACCGCCTGAAGGCTGCACCTGAAGGTGTGAGCGTCTATCTCTGCCTGCCGCCCGAGCGCATGGGCACACACGGCCGCTGGCTGCGCCTCATGATTGGCCTCTCCCTGGAGAGGATGCAACGGCAGTTGATAGCGCCGGCGTCTGGGGTGCCGGCGCTCTTCCTGCTCGAAGAGTTTTTCTCCCTCGGGACTATGCCCGCCATCGAGAAGGCTGCCGGCTACGCCGCAGGCTTCGGGGTGAAGCTGTGGGTCATCCTGCAGGACCTGCAGCAGCTCAAAAGCCTCTACCGCACGTCCTGGCAAACCTTCCTGGCAAATGCCGGCATGGTCCAGATATTCGGCGCATCCGACTACGAGACGCTCGACTACGCATCGAAGGCCATGGGGGAATATGAGGTCTCGCGTGTGACCACATCGGTGACCACCAACAGCAACCAAGGCGAGAGCTCAGGCTCAGAGCTTGACCGGGTGGGCCCGGCCTTCGGCCGCACCTTCCTACAAAGCACCGTCATGGCCGGTGTGCGCCTGGCGCTCGACGACACCAAGAGGTCAAGCAGCACGGCGACCAGCGAGAGTCAGTCCGTGGGGTTGCACGTCGTGCCGCTGCTTCGCCCCGATGAAATCGCGCTGCAGTTCGCCCGCGAGGCCGGCGCGTCGCTCCTTCTCATCAAGGGGCAGCGCCCTATGTGGGTCCTGCGTGTCAATTACAACGAAAGCCCGTGGTTTGCTGGCACCTTCACGCCGCTGGCCAAGTGGCGGGACCAGGCCCGAAGGGGTGCTAGACCCGCGCCGTTCTGGACCAGGTCGCCAGATGGATTCAGGGCGGTCGCAGCCGCCTTCAACGACCTGGCCGGCGGTAGCCCGGCAGCACCACCACGCAACACACGAGGGGCCCCGTGATGGATTCAGATTTTGATGACGTGCACGTCGTGGACGGCACCGACGACCACCAGGAGGGCGACGAGCTCGAAGGATGGACGGTCTACCGCATCTTCCACGCGATGGACCTCGGCGACTTCAGTGTCTTCGTGTCGCCCAAGGACGGCGCACCTGACACCCGCCGGGCGGCCCTCTACTGCCAGTTCAAGGCTGAAGCGTGGTTCGGTGACGAGGTCATGCTGTTAAACCTCGGTATCGCCTCACTACTGGTGCAGTTCTACGACCACCAACCGGCGCCCCGCGTGCAGGGCCTTCACCCTGAGTGGTTCATCGACCTCTACAGCGACCGTGAAGCCGCCTGCGGCGAAGAGTGGCACGAGCTGATGGCCGACCAAAGCCTTGTCCGGCCAGGTCTCAAGCGGGCCATGCATCCGTTCCTCATGGGGCGGGACTCGCCGGCGCCGCCACCCGAGCACGACGAGTGAGATGGACCGCCGGGGACTACTTCTCCGGCGACCAATCTCTGATGCGACTGAAGTCGTGGGCGATGAACTTTTCCCACTGCGGTTTGCAGTGCTCGACGAGCTTGCCAGTTTCCTTGTTTGTCTTCTTGCCGTTGAACCAAATCGACCGAAGGCCGATGTTCTTGCCCGTCTTGTTCTTGACTGCCAGTTGGTCAAACTCATCGGAGGTCATGAGCCAGGTCATGTCCATCCGTTCCGAGTAAAAAACAAACCAGTAGTCCCGCCGGATTGCCTCATGCGGGATTGCAGCGAAGAGCGCCGCGTCGCCAGGGACTACGTCCTTCGACCGAGCTTTGATTTGGATAAGGGCGGTTGACCCGTCGTGCCGTTTGACGATGGCATCGACGGCGTGGTCATCGACGAGGGGCACATACACATCGAGTCCCTCCTTCAGCATGCGCCCAATAATCCAGTATTCAATCCGCTTGCCAAAGCCTGCGCTGTGCCTGAACGTCTTGACTGGTTTGTCGGTCATGGGGTGGGATGAAGGTCCATGGATTCAAGCCGCCTGGCGACTGCCAATGCAGCGCGTGCACCAGCCATGAGGGCAGACCCACGGGGCTCGCCTGCCGACCGCGACAGGTAGGACGCGGTAGCGGCGGCCAGGAAGGCCGTCGTCGGTGACATGGTGCTTGAAGCGATGGTGTTCAGAACGACTTGCATCGCTCATTCATAGACAACCGACAGGCGCCTTGTCAATGGTGCCGTGCTGCATCCTTGCCCGCGCTCAGTGACGCCGGGCCCTTGCACGACCGACCATCGGCAGGCCTACAGTTGCCGCAAATTCTGCGTTTGGCATGTACCCGTACCTCTTGCCTTGATGACCGATCATGTGAACGGCCGTCGGCAACAGGGCCGCGTACTCTGCGGACCCTTGCCTGTAGAGGCGAAGCTCATAGCTGGTTTCTCCAACTCTGGAGACCGCCGCAAGGTCGCCGCCACCAGCCAGGCCGGAGTACCGAAGCGGCCCTGTCCCGAGCCTGAAATCAAGGTTGTTTTCGGCCTCGAAGGTGACGCGGCACTGGTCGTCAATTTGCCCGAGATCGACATAGTTCATGCTGACCAGGCAGGAATAGGTTGCCTTGTGGCCGCGTGCGTTGCGGATGGTCAGGGGCGGGAAGAAGTCGTAGCAGTCTTTGCTGAGCCAGAAATACTGCGTTCCCTTGCCGGCGACGGTGCCAGGTGCAGCTTGAATCCGCGCCGTGTCCGAGTGGCTCAAGCGCAGGATCATGGTGACTTCGTCGGTGTCGTCAAGGACGATGTTCGCGGCCTGCTCGTCATAGAGGAGCTGCCAGGCTGGTGCCGTCAAGTCTGCGAGGTCAGGTCGATAGAAGGCCCAGCTTTGGCCCAGCATGCTGTCCATCATCGCTCGCCATGAAAAGTTCATGGCGGCTGTGGACGCTGGCTCAAGCAGGACCGACATCTCGACGTTCTGCGACATGCCTGGCCCCGTGAAGTTTCCCGAGGTCACCACCAACGATTCGCCTCGGGCGGACCTGGTGCCGTAGCACTTGGCATGAAGCAGGCGCTTGCGGTTGATGATATGAACGTCGGCGCCGCATTCCAGCATCTCTCTGACCACCTGCTTGCTCGTCAACCTGGCGCTGGTACTGCCCGCAAACACGGCCACCACCTCACCGCCCTGCGCGCGGTGTTGCTTGAAGGTCTCGAAGAAGCGAACCCCTCCGTTGTAGTTGCCAAACCCCGAGACGACGAACATGGTTCCGTCCCCTGGTGTGTGCTCGCGGACCCATACCCGTTCCAGGATGTTGACCAGACCTTTACTGTGTCCGGTCGCGTATACGTTCGGATGCAGGGTCAGTTCATTCATGCAGCCCTCACTATCACCATCGCCTCGGCGGTCACGGCGTTGTCCATGTGGTAGCCATAGCGCTGGTATGTTTGCAGCGGCACGGTTTCAGCGTGGGTCCACCCGCACGAGCTGGCAATCTCGGCCAGGTGTTGGGGCGTGTCGATGTCGAATCGTTTGCCGCTCAAAACGGTGTGGTTGCCACCAACGATCAGGGCAAAGGGTGCGCCCTTTCGCATCAAGGGCCGCATCGCCGAAAATACCTTGGCCATGCCGTTGAAGTACCGGTAGAGCAGCAACGGGACCGCCTGACGCCGGAAGCCATCATCCTCGCCGAGCGAGGCCTGAAGCATCCGACAGTAGTTGGCCTGGCCCTCTGGAAGACCGGCAGTATTGCCTAGCAGTTGATCGCGAAGAACCCGCTTCGTTTGTTGCCCGCGAACCTCTCGGCTGCCGACAAGCCGGGCTTCTAGCGGAAGAATTTCTGATGGCGGGATGAGACCAAGCCAAACAAGGCTGAGCCGCTGCGTGTCGATGTAGGGCAATGCCGTTGCATAGGGTGGGCTCGTTAGTGCGCAGTCGAATTTTTCAGGGCTGCCCAGAGCTTTGGCTGTCGCTTCCCGGCTGTCGGTCAGGATTGCCCGGCTGGTTGGTTTGCCGCTGTTGACGACCTGCTGTGCGTCTTCGAGCTTGTCGATGAACTGAGCCGCAGCCCCTTCATAGGCAGCGATGAGAGGCGTGTCCGGGAGGGGGGACTTCCTCCGCCGGATGCGCAGATCGTTGGGGTCTTGTAGGGAGTAGTCACGCAGCAGATTGCTCGCGATGGCGAGCAGCGGCGCTGACATCGGCGGTCCGACCTCCTCGATGGCGAGCCTAAGCCGCTCGATGTCCTCGAAGACTTCTGGCGTGAACCAGGCCAGCAAGTATTCCTCGCGTGCCAGGTCGCGGCCCTTCTTGGGAATTTTGATGCTGCGCTCGCGCTTGATGACCTTGGCCAGGTCTGCGCGTAGCGCACCGGCCGGGACGCTGATCGCTGCTAGCTTTGCGTTTGCGATGAAGACGGCCAGCGGGTTGATGTCGGTGCCGACAGCGTTCATGCCCAGATGAACACATTCGAGCAGTGAGGTCCCCGAACCACAGAACGGGTCCAGAACCCTCGACCCCACGGGGATGTCCAGGATGTTCAAGAGCGCGCGGACGATTTGCGGGTTGAACTTCCCCTTGTATTCATGGAGCCCGTGCGCGGAATACCGTGTTGATTGGCGGTTAGGTCCGTTGCCGTTCACGCGCTCTAGCTGCGACTGCATGGTTGGCGCATAGCGCTCCCCGTCAGCGACACCTGCGAAGTAAACCAGCCTGCGAGCGGTCTCCGCGTCAAAGCCTCCGCGCAGTTGCAAGCCCTTGGAGGTTTCCGAGAGTGCGGCCTTTGGTAGGAGGGTCCTCACCTCGCGCTTCGCAAGCTCCAACTCGTAGGGGAAATATTTATATGGGTGTCGGATCAGTTCGACCATGTTTTAGTTTTTCTGCAGGACGAGGACTGTCTCTGTCTTGATGTTGGCGTGGGAAAGGTTGAAGGACTTGCGGGTTGACGAGATCGTCCGGTCGATGCGAGCGCTTGTGCTGAAGCCAATCTCAGCGGCGACGGCCTGGATGATGTCGGCGTTGTCGATGATCTTGCCGTGGATTTTTGAGCGTCCAATCACAAAGCAGGCGTAGCCTCGTTTCACCAGGACTTTGTTGATGAGCTTGAAGGTGTCCCGCATCTGGTCCCAGAAGTGCTCTTCGGTGTGGTGGTTGCGCTTGAAGAAGTGAGCCCGTGCGCCGATTTCCTGCTCTTTGACGGCCAGGGGGTCGAAGCCAAGCCACCACATCCGGTACTTGTGGTACAGCCAATATTCGTAGGCGTTGGGGTAAGGCGGAGACGTGATGACGAGCCCGACCCGACCGCACAGTTGTTCGGGGCTCACTGTCAAGGTGTTCGCCTCAATCACTTTGGCGGGGCCTATGTTCCAGTCTCTTGAGGCCAGGGCCTTGTCCAGCTTCTCGGCCGCGGCGACGAAACCGGTGAAGACATCCGCCCGCCCGATGTCTTTCTCTACCGCTGCATAGCGCGTGTCGCTGTCTTGGTTCGATACGCGAACCAGGATCGAGGACAGCGCTAGACGCAAGGCTGCGTGCGTCTCTTGGTCAGCGACGGCTCCAAGCTCGTTGAGCAGCGCAACGATGGCACTTTGGATGTCCGCCTTGAACCAATGATCGACATTCGGGATGTCCCATGTTCGCTTGGCACGGCTTCGGCTTGCACTGTCGCTGAGGGCGCGTGCCGTATCGGTGAGACCCTTCGGGCGTGCCCCTGTTTTTACGCGTGCAATGAGGCATGCGATGGGGTTCAGGTCAACGCCGACAGAAGGCAGGCCCAAACGCTGCGCTTCAAGAAGGGTTGTTCCGCTTCCGGCGAAGGGGTCGAAGACGAGCGTTCCCTTGGGACACGGTAGCGAGCGCATCAGTGCCCGCGGAATCTCACCGATGAACTTGGCGGGGTAAGGATGGATTGCTTCGATGGCATGAGCCCGCTCGCGCTTGGTGAAGCTCCAATCGACGGCCTCAAGCTGTGTGCGTGCGCTTGACTGAGGGAGGTCGGCCGTGGTGGCCGCTACGGCCTCGGCCGTGAGTTCGTTCAAGGTCACTTTGTGCCCCCTTGGTTTGCTGCGAAGAGGGGCCATTGCTCAGCGATGTATCGCTCTGCGGCGTCCCGGATGACCCAGGCGACGGAGACCTTTTTCTCTTTGGCGATGTCTTGGAGGGTTTGATAGATGTCGGGCGGGAGGCTCGCCGACGCACGGGCCGACCGAGGCTTGCCTGTTGGCTTACGTCCTCGCGTGTTCATCGTCGTCCCCGTTGATTTAGTTGCAGCACTTTAATGCAGATCGCCGCAGATTCTTGGAGGCTTGGGGCGAGTCCCTAGGTGCTGCGCACCAAGGGTCGGGCTATAGGCCCGGGTACGGCCCCCGAGCCCCGGGACGGGTCTCGGCCCTGCGGGTAACTATCCCTCTCGCAAGCAGCCGTAGAGCAGAGGGGAAGGCTTGCGCCCTCCCCTGGTGATCGGTTCCGGCTGAAGCCCGAACCGCTTTCACCAAGGCCAGGACCTCACGGCACCCCCGCCTGCGGCGGTGGCCGCTGCGCTGCCGTCAGCTCCCGGCCAGAACAGCCCTAAGGGGTCCCCCCTCGCGCCGGGCAAGGGTGCGCGCCTGCGGCGCCAGTTCGGCCGGCATCCCCAACCTTCCTCCGCTTCGCTCCGTGCAGGCCGGGTGATACCCCTCCGGCCGCCCTGCCCTTGCCCTTTGCTACCCCCGCTCTCGCCGAGGGGCACGGGGTGCATCCGCACCCCCAGCCCTAAAGGAGCAAAGACCATGGCAAAGGCAGCAACCAAGACCCAGACCACCAAGACCGCCGGCACCGCCGGCCAGCCTGTGAAGGCCGATGTTTACGCACGAGTGACCGACCGCATCATCGAGGCCATCGAGCAAGGCACCCGCCCATGGCTGAAGCCGTGGAGCACCGGCAACACCGCCGGCCGCATCGAGCGCCCCGTCCGCCACAACGGCACGCCCTACCGTGGGATGAACGTCCTTCTTCTGTGGGGTGACGCCATGGACAAGGGTTTCCAGTCGCCGCAGTGGATGACCTACAAGCAGGCCCAAGAGCTGGGCGGCCAGGTTAGGAAAGGCGAGACCGGCTCGCTTGTCGTCTACGCCGACCGCTACACCAAGACCGAGACCGACGACAAAGGCCAAGAGGCCGAGCGCGAAATCGCCTTCATGAAGGGCTACACGGTTTTTAACACCGAGCAAATCGACGGGCTGCCGGCGCAGTACCAGCACACGCCCCGCCCTGCCCTGCCGAAGATGGAGCTTCACGAGGCCGCCGAAGCCTTCTTCGCCGGCACCGGTGCCACCGTCCGCCACGGCGGAAGCCGCGCCTTCTACGTGCCTTCTCAAGACTTCGTGCAGCTCCCCGCACCGGAGGCCTTCAAGGATGTGGAGAGCTACGAGGCCACCAAGGCCCATGAGTTCATCCACTGGACCGGCCACCCCTCCCGCAATGCCCGCGAGTTTGGGAAGCGGTTCGGAGATAGCGCCTATGCCTTCGAGGAGCTGGTCGCCGAGCTGGGCGCCGCCTTCCTCTGTGCCGACCTTGGAATCACCCCCGAGGTCCGCGAGGACCACGCCTCATATCTGGCCCACTGGCTGCAGGTCCTGAAGCAGGACAAGCGCGCCATCTTCACCGCTGCCGCTGCAGCCCAGAGGGCCGCCGACACGCTGCACGCCCTGCAGGTGGCCGAGCCTGGCCAGCTTGCCGCCTGACAGGAAGCAGCAGCACCGCCCCAGGCCAGGAGGCCCGGGGCGGCCTATTCTTGAAAGTTGCTGCGCCCCTGCCCTTCGGGCACCCGCGCCCCCCACCCGCCGGCCTCCCATTTTCTGGCTTGACTATCGGGGTGGTTGTGGCATGCTTGCATGCAAACATGAAAGCATTAAAGCGTAGGAACATGAAAGCATGAAAACAATAGTCATCAACTCACAGAAGGGCGGGAGCGGGAAGACCACCATTTGCGCCCACCTGGCGGTGGAGGCCGAAAGGGCCGGCGACGGCCCGGTCTTTCTGATTGATACCGACCCACAAGGCACCCTCAGCACCTGGCATGAGCACCGGGAAGCCGAGGTCCCGCAGCGTGTCGAAGTGCCCTTAGAGAACTTAGCCCAGGGCCTGGCGGTCCTCAAGGACCGTAAGGCGTCCTATTGCTTCATCGACACCGCGCCTACCCGTACCGACGAAAACGCGGCCCTCTTCCGCCTGGCTGACCTGGTGCTCGTGCCCATTCGCCCGAGTCCGTCGGACCTCTGGGCCGCAGCGGCCACCGTGGCTCTTCTCAAAGAGGCGGACATCCCCTTTCTCTTCATCCTGACCCAGGCGAAGGCGAACGCGAGCATCACAGCTCAAGCGGCAGCCGCGCTGTCCCATCACGGCCCCGTCGCCGAGACCTTCATCGCCGATCGCGTGCCCTATGCGGCCGCCATGACGGACGGCCGCACCGCCCTGGAGCTGTCGGCTAAAGGCCCCGCAGCCGTGGAGACCACGGCCCTATGGAAGAACATCAAAGCATGTTTGCATGCAAACATGAAAAGAACAGAGAAGGTGAAACGTCATGGCTAAAGCTGTCCCCCTGACCCTCAACACACTGACCACCCCTCAAATCACCCCGAAGGCCGCCACGCCAGCCCGAAGCCCTGCTGTCAAGGCAGTGGCGCCCCCTGTGCCGGAGGTCGAGAAGGTGCCGCTGCAAGTGCGGATTCCCAGAGAGGATGCACGCGCTATCAAGGTCGCCGCTGCCGAGCGAGACCTCAGCATCAGTGACTTCATGCTTGCATGCTTTCATGCAAACATGAAAGAGGTCAAGAAGGCGCCCTAAGCGTTCAGGTGGCCAGCGCGTCGAACCAAGCCGAGAAGCTGGCCACGTCATCGAAAGTCTTGACCGACCCATCGGGGAGGGTGATTGCTAGCGTTTCCCCGCCCGCGAGTAGCGCCTTCATCTGGTCTTTGAACCCTGCACCTTGTTTCGTTCTGCCGTCGGAGACGGTTTCCCAAGAGACATCAACTGTCATCGTATTTCCTTTGATTTTTTGCATGCAAACATGCTTGCATGCGACTTCTTAGCGGAAGCCCGGGTATTTACCCCGGCGCTTGCAGAAAGCCAGGAAATGCGAGTCGGCTCGGTGTGGCGTGATGCTCTTCTTTTCAATCCAAGCCCGCCATTCACCTTCGAGGCCGTGCACGTCCCAGCCTGGCGCGTGTGTACGCGCCAGGTCGTATGTCTCGGCCTTCAGATGGATGAACAAGCCGGGTAGGGGAGGGGTGACGTTTGCGGTGGTCTTCGTCCGCATCTCGACCATGTCACCGTCGAGCGCGATGCTGTAGCCCGGCATGTGGTTGTGTGTCTGGTCGTCGTCGACGATGGACTGCAGCAGGCGCCGGAACTCTTTCAAGGTCGACTGAGCCCCGCACTTGATGCGGAGCTTCTCTAAGCCGATCTTGAAGGACACCTGCATCCCAACATGCTTCCTGGCCAGCTCATACAAGCGCCTTTCAAGAGGCTTGGCCAGCTGGAAATATCGACGGTCCAGGGTCAGCACCTCCTGGGCTTCCACTGCTTGGAACACCCACTCTGAGAGGTCGATTTCGACCTCTTGCATGCGCCCCTCGCGTGTCTCGCGGACGATGCGTGCACGGTTGATGAGCCCGAACACGTCGAAGGTCTCCTTGCCACCCGTCACGATGTTGGTCGCAATCTGGGTGCCCTGCAGCCGCTCTAAGGCTTCTCGGAGCTGCAGGTAGCCCCGGCCGCTGGTGTCGCGGTTCGTGGCGACCAAAAGGTCATGGGCACGAAGGCGCAGCTTGCTGGAGATAGGGCGGCCATCGTTCATGGCCGCCATGAGCTGGCTGATGCAGTAGATGAGGATGTCCCGGTCAAAGACTGTGGCCAGGCCCTTCACGCCTGGTCGGACCTCTGCCCAACTATTCCCGTTGTCGTAGCGCCGCGTCTTCATGTCGGGCTTCTTCGACAGGGAAAAGATGGGGTGCTCCATCGAGGCGCTGTCGCCCTTCAAGGCCGCATCGAACACGTCACACACGAAGAAGTCCCGTTGATGCCGGACGGGAAGGAGAGGGGACCTCTCCTTCGTGTTATCACCCACTGTCAGGGAATCTTTCGTGTTATCACCCACCATCGGTGAAGTCTTCGTGTTTTCACCCACCGTGTCAATAGTCTTCGTGTTTTCACCCACCGTCTAGCCTGTGGATAACTTCGCCCTGTCGGGGTGTTCTGGATTCGTGTTTTTACCCACCGGGATTCGTGTTTTTACACACCGCTCTTCGTGTTTTTACACACCAGAACGACACGAAGAGCCCCGTTTTTCTCTTGTAAATCAATAAGTTACGATTTTCCGGAATTCGCGTAACTCTATCTCTAACTTATTTAACAAACTCCAGAGCTGTGGAAGACCGCCAGCAAGGTGGCGAACATCACCGCCGCCTCTTGGGGGCTACGCCCCCGCCGGCTCGACCGCTTCGCGGTCCCCCGGGCCTTCGGCCCTCCCGCCCGGCATCCCCCAGGGCTTCGCCCTCGGCCTACGGCCTAACCCTTTAATGGGCCCCCAGAGGGGGCAATAAACGACCCCCAACAGGGCAGGGGGCTACCGCCCCCTCTGTCCGGCGCTTCGCGCCTCCCTGTTCGACTCCCCCGGAAGGGGCTTCGCCCCTCCCCACCGCTTCGCGGCGGTTCCCCTCCCCAACAGCCGGCTATCAAGAAAAAATGCAATTTCCGAGCCTGCGGAAGCATCGCTTTGCTCTCCAGGGGCGTGCATGTGTCGCGCCTCGGGCGTTATGGCAAGCATCGAGAGGGGGGAGAGAAGGGCGGGGTTTGAGCTTCAGGTCGTGGGTGCTGCACCGTGTTCTGTGCCCTGCATAAATTCATGTTTGCATGCAAGCATGCAAACATGATGCCTTCTGACTCTTCGTTTTGCGCTCACACACGGCGCTGCCGCTTCGCGGCGTGCCGTCCCGGCACTTGCGCTGAACGCAGGCGCTCGATGAACCACCGGGCGCCGGTCTTCATCCCGTCCCAGAACTCGACCAGGACGAACGTCACACCAAAAATCAGCCCGAGCTGGGCCAGCGGGTTGTCCACCGCCGGCAGCAGTGACAGGTGATGCCCCAGGCTGTTCTGGGCAATCTCCAACGAGAGGCCCAGGGCTGCAGCGGTCCGGAAAATCATCGACATGGTGGGTGTCCTTTCACAGACAATGTGTTGGTGAAGTCATACGCGCCTGAGCCGCCTGAACACCTCTCAAAATCTTGTGCTCGCCGCTCTTGTTGTTCTTCAATGTGTCATGACATGTGTCATGACACATTGCGGTGCAGTATAGGACCACAACCCGTCTTTGTGCAGGGGATTCATGCCTCATGAGTGAAAACGACAGCACCCCACCCGAGACGCCGGCCGGCGGGTCTTTGCCCAATGCCGTCTACAGCAAGCGCACCAGGGCGCGCCGCATCGCCGAGGGTGGTGAGACAGTCGGGGGCACGCTCAGGCCCGAGGCAGGCAGGGCGCTTCGCGACATCATGGAAACGGGGGCCTACCCCTCAAAGATTGCCGCCATCGAGGGCGCACTCATTCGTGAGAACGACCGCCTTCGGCGCAGGCTGGCCAAGACCGCCGCAGGCGGTCAGGTCACATCGAGCAAGTCAGAGGGAGACCCCGAGGCTTCTTGAAGTCGAGGGCTCTTTGCCGGTGTGCCGCCGGCTGTCCTTCACCGTGCGTACCGTGTTTGCATCCTTCCCGGTCTAGGCCGAGGCGGAGCTCTTCCGGTCAACAGGCTGCCCGCTCCATTCGCTGCGCTCCCGTGTTGCCGGTTCCCCCTGCCGGGTGACCGTCGCTGCCGCTCGTCCTTCTTCGCCCGTGTCGCAAACACGAACCCACGGAGGACACCATGACGACAGAACTACAAAACCAACTGCTCCAAGTCGCTACCGATGCCAGCAAGGCCATGGACGAGGCTACAGACATCCTTCAGCACGGAGAGCACGAAGGCGAGCCCGTCACCAGGCTATCGGAAACGGAAATCGAGGAGGTTTTCAACCTGCTTCGCGGCGTCATGGCGCCGCTCGAAGAGGCCATCCGAGCTTCCACGCCGCGCCAAAAAGTGTCCCTTGTGCTCGGGCAAGTCGTGATGACACCGGGTGCCCAGGAGGCCCTGTCCCCCTGGCAGCTTCGCCGCTACCTGGACCGCCACCAGTCCGGCGACTGGGGCTGTGTCTGCCCCGACGATGCCGAGGTCAACTTCGAGGCTGTCCGCGAGGGAAACCGCGTCCTTTCGGCCTACCCCATCAATCCAGACCTGCCCTGCAAGGGCTACGGTGAGAACTGCGTTTGGATAATCACCGAAGCCGACCGCAGCGTGACCACCTTCCTACTGCCCGACGAATACTGAGCGTCACGCCCCCGCGAAGAGCGGGGGCCATGCTCGCATGCAAGCATGCTTGCATGAACTCTTGCAGACATGCGACCGCCAGGTCAGACCTCGCGCAACAGCGATTTGCACCAGGTGGCCGCCTGGACCTTGTCTCTCACCAGTCGGTGCCAGATGGTCGAGCCCAGCAGGGCGACCAGGCCGGCCGCAAGGCTGGCCACCACGACCGGTGTCGCCACCGCTGCGAACGTGCCCGACACGAACGGCGGTTCACCCATGGCAGCAAGCAACAGGTTTCGCAGGGCAACACCCACCAAGACCGCGTCCGCCACCAGCAGGCAGCCGAGGGCCAGCCGGTTCGGTGCCAGCCACGCGCCGAGGCGCGTCGTCTTCAGCACCAAGAACACCAGCAGGGCCGGCACCACCAGGTGCGACACCATCCTCGCCGTGTGCCGCTGGAGCAGCGTCGGGCTGTCCAGCCATCCCATCAAGATGAGGATGGAGCCCGAGAGGTTCTCCCATCCACCCGTCAGGCGGTCGAGCAGCATGCCGACCGGCAACGCCATCGCCAGCAGCATCCAGTTTGGCCGCGAGGTGCTGGCCGCCGAGGGCAGGTGAGGGCGCATGGAGGGTCTCCGGTAGTGGGGGGAATTCAGTAGGCCGGGCCGAGGGCCCGGTAGAGCGTCGCACGCGACACCCCGAGGGACTGGGCAACAGCATGACCGGTCTCGCCGCTGGTGAGCAGCGCTCGCCCATGCTCGATTTGTCTCGGGGTGAGCTTCCGCTTTGGGCCCAGCTTCACGCCGCGTGACTTGGCCGCCGTGAGGCCGGCCTGTGTCCGCTCGACGATGAGCGTCCGCTCGAACTCAGCTAGGGCCGCCATCATGTGGAAGACCAGGCGCCCGCCGGCACTCGTCGTGTCGATGGACTCGCTGAGGGACACGAAGCCGGCGCCCTTCGCTTCGATGAGCTTCAAGACTTCGACCAGGTGCGACAGTGATCGGCCGAGCCGGTCCAGTCGCCACACCACCAGGACGACACCGGGGCCCAGCTTGGCCAAGACCTTGTCTAGGCCTGGCCGCTTTGCCCGCGTGCCGCTGGTCTGGTCTTCAAAGATGGTCAAGCAGCCCGCCGCCTTCAAGGCGTCGTGCTGCAGGTGGAGCTTCTGGTCCTGGGTCGAGACCCGTGCATAGCCGATGCGCTCCATAGGTCAGGGCGTCCCTTCCGGTGGAAGGTCCAGCCGAGGCATGGGTCGGAAGTCGGCTTCTCTGTATGGAATCTTGTACTTGGCCAGGACCTCGTCCACCGAGCGCCCTTGCTCCCGCGCCGCTTCGCCTTCGACCCGTCCGCTGAAGTAGCTGAACTGGTCGGACACGCCACCTTGCGGCGGTCGCGCATTGAACCCGTCCACCACGCCGAGGGACCACCAACGGGGGTCTATCTGCACGAAGGGCTTGGTCGGCTTGTAGGGCTGTGGAGGGTCCTCTGACATGCCTTCAATATGAGACAAATTTATGAGACACGCAAGTCCTTGATTTCATTGACCTGGCCGAACTGTCTCATAAACGTTCGTTTATGAGATCGCCGCTCATGCATAAAGTAGATCAGCTTGTCAACGCATAAGAGTGGGATACGGCCCCATTGATATCCGAAGGAAAGTGAGATATTTTGGTTGCGGTCGCTGGGAAGGGCATGAGTCAATTATCAATTCAGTTTCTTCGATGCTGCATCGTTGGCCTATTTGTTATTGGCTGGTCTGTAGGTGTAGCCGACACCGCCAAGCATAGAGACTATAGGATATTCTTTGCAAACGATAGCGCATCGATTACAGAAGAAGCTTCCGCACATCTAAAGGTAATAGCCGAAATTATTCCAAATAAGTATTCTAAAATAATAATTGTTGGCCACACCGATACAACTGGTGCTAAAAGCTACAACCGAAGACTATCGATGCGTCGAGCAATATCTGTTGCCAAAGAACTAAGAGTTCTTGGGGTAGACCCCAAAGCGATTCAAGCCACGGGAAAAGGAGAGGATGATCTGCTTTACTTGACTCCGGACGCCACGCCCGAACCTCTAAATAGGTGTGTTGTCATTACCATCATTCTTTAATATATTATTGGAGCCGATATGCCGGTTACTGAAGTTGACGCCCTCAAAGATTTCGGGCTCACGCTAGATCATTTTTATGGGTTGGTGAAATCTCAAGTTAGTAACTTGCAGGTAAACCAATTCATTCAACTGCAGGCAACAGCGATACCGTTGGATATAAGTGAAGAATATCCGTGGTTCTCGTACGGCAATATAAATCGTGTTTTTGACTGTCGCCTAGACCCTACGCCGGTTGCTGACAATATCGCTCTTTTGGCGAATACGAAACTCTCAACTGAGTATATCGTAATGTTGTCTGATATGTTGTCTCTGGTTGAATTTAAGGAATTGGATAGCGACACCCTTCTGAAGATCGAAAAGCTGCAAACAAAGATTCTGAATAACGATTCTAGAGTCAATACTCTTCTTCAAAAGAGGCTGGAAGATTGGGTTATTTACGCCGAAGCTTCCATGCTTGATAAGGGAAATCTAACAATATTTAGCCACTGGTCACAAGGTCACTTCACCACAAGAGATATAACTGATCTTCAGCGAGAGCAGGCCACTGATCAAGCGCTAATATCAGCACTTCGTCTTAGGCGATACAAAGATGCTTCAGACCAAGCGGTAGTAGATGCATATGCTGCAGCTACAGGCCCCGCCGCGCGGATGCGGTACCCGAGGTTTCGCGATAAAGACTACCTGGAAGAGGCGAAGAAGTTCAGTCCAGTATATTTCGCGATGCTTCCTGATAATGAGTCGAATTTATTCGCAAATCGACAAATGATGACTTCCGGGACGACGCTTGGAACTTTGATATCAGGCACGTTGGGGAGTGTTTCTAATACTATAACCAAAGGTAGCACTTCGTCGTCGTCAATTACGACTGACTGGTCGGCAAGCGGCAGCGGTGGCTGGGGCCCATTTTCTTTTAGTGCAAATGTGAGTAGCCATCAAGCGATCAAGGAGGACTTTTCTCATACTCAAAGCATTACTGTAGGTGCCAAGTCTCTTCAAGCGGTGCCAATTGATGCGTCTTCCTGGTTTTCTCCGGATATCTTCAATAATAGGTTGGTTATGGCCAACCGGCGGCTCTTTGAAAGATATTTCGGCAGTAAGGGCTCATTGCTGTATCATCCAACCCATCTAATCGTGGCCCGTGGATTGAATATAAAGTTTAGCTCCGCGCAGGCTTGGAATTATAACTACGAGTCAGCGTTTTCAACGAGTGGCGGCGCGTCTGCGAAAATATTTGGCATTGGTTGGGGAGCAAATGCAAAGTATTCAAAAGACGTCAAGGAGCAAAAGACCGAACGTCGAGGAAATGATCTTGTGCTAGATGATGGTGAGAATATCCGGATACTCGGCTATGTTGCCACCAAGCACAACGGCTTTAATTCTGCGTTACTGGAGAAGCTTTTGATCGAAGCGCCCGAACAGTTCTTTGGCGTTGACTTCAAAGGTGGAATAAGTGGTGGCGGAGGCTGAGTCTTTGCTCCGAATTGGTGGGTGATATTTGAAGACTTGACCAAAACAAAGGCCAGCTTCTGCTGGCCTTTGGGGTAAAAATTATCACCGGGCACGGTCATCGGCGTCCTCGCCTGTACCGTGCCTTCGCAGAAGCACCGTCGCGCAGGCGGAGGCAGATTTGCTGGCCATTCGCTGCCCCGGCCGTTGCGCATCATCGGGGTTCAAATATCCCGGATGGTCTGGGGGCAGAGCCCCCAGGCTCGACATGCACAACCGCCGGTAGGCGGTCCGTTTACCGCTTCTTAACTCTTCTGTGTCCATGATGGTGAAGTACCCCACCGGAGGGGGTGACCATGGACCACCAGGAGAACATACAGCCGCCCGCAGCGGGCGAGCTGGCCAGAGCAGCGGGGAAGGTCTTCCCGCTTCAAATCTGCAATAGCCACGCGGGCTTCTTCATCGGCACGCACGACGAAGATGGCCTGCCGTACTCACGCGAAAGTGCCGAGTATTGGCCAAAGGCAGACCAGGCCGAAACAGCCTTGGTTCATGGTCGCTGGACTCAACGGCGGGAGCCATAACAACAACCAAGGAGATTACTCATGACCGAGACCAAACGCCCAGACTTCGCCGCTTACGTGGTACGTGACCGCGACGGGGACAAGAAAGCCAACTGGCGAGAAATCGGCGTCGCTTTCGCCCATAAAGACGGGAAGGGTTTCGACCTCCTCCTAGACGCGGTGCCGGTATCTGGCCGGGTGGTTTTGAGGACCATCGAGGATAAAGCCGAGTGAGCGACTAGACGTGCTGCCCGTGACCTTCTGGCGCAATTTGGTGGACAACACTGGCCAGCTATTGCCCGTGCACACGAATATGAAATGATGAAACGCGACGGCGATCCGACAGATTGGCGCGCCGTTTCAAGCTGGATAGTCGCGAAGCATCTTCCGATGCTCAGTTAGTTGGCGCAAATGAAGGGTCATAATTTGCCTCATATGCTAGACCGAACGCCGCCAGGTACTGACCCGAGCCCGTTTGAATTTGTCGCTTATAGAAACGGCTCAGAGAATTATCTCTGAGCCGTTCGCCTAACGAAGCAGAGTTCATTCATAGCATGCCGTGCCCCCACCCCGCAAGGAAAAGCGAACCTTGACCGCGCGGTCCCCTGTGGCCTTCGGCCTCGGCGTGCTGGTAGCTCAACCGGATAGAGCACTGTCCTAACGAAGCAGCGGCTGCGGGTTCGATTCCCGTCCGGCACGCCAGGAGGTGCGGTTGCGCTACCAGCCCCCCGAGCTTCGCACAGGGTCCCTTGTGCGCCGTCAAGGTGTCGCTTTGCTTATTTGTCCCGGGTGTACCCACCCCCGCCCGGCGCGGCATGCAAGAAGCCAGACCGTCAGCTTCTGGTTCTCGGGGGCCTCGGGTGAAGCTTTCGGGTGTCTTTGATGGTGAGCGGCGAAGAAGTGGGCAAAGGTGCGGATTTGTCGGAGTTGGTGTGAGCTCGTGCTGCTGTAGGCCCCCTTTGGGGTCCAGCCTTCGGGGCGGTGCATCGGATGCCGTGCGCTTTCGTGAGTCCCCGAAGGCGTTTGGTGGCGTCCCGACGATGGCGCGTTATGGAAAGATTAACGGTTGTCGTGTAGGATGGTGTGCAGGATAGCAAGCTAATGTTTTGGTGCCCCAAAACAGCTTGCAAGGGGGGCTCGCCTCACGGCTTCACAACCCCCCTTGACCCCCGGGAACCGCGGCCCCGCAGGTCCGCGTGATGCGAGGCACTCGCCCAGGTCTGATGACCTGACCGTGCCCCGCTTCAAGCCCCCGCCACAAGTGGCGAGGGCCCAAGAGCAGGAGGCCGCGCCGATGGCACGACCCAAGAAGCAGCAGCAAGAGGCGCGCACCGTGCGCTTCAACCTTCGCTTCTCGCCTGGCGAGTGGAGCGAGGTCGAACCGAAGGCGGCGACCGCCGGGCTGATGCCGGCTGAGTTCTGCCGCCTGGCAGTGCTTGGCCAGCCCACGCCTGCCGCTGCTTCTCCCGCCCTCTCGCCAGAAGTGGCCTCCACTTCGTCGGCACCCGCCGGGGTGGCCCATATCGTCGCCCTCAACCGGGTGGGCGTGAACCTCAACCAGATTGCCCGGGCGTTGAACACCGGCATGGGTGTGGTTCCCGCTGAGCTGGAAGACACCCTCGCCCGCGTCAATCAGCTACTCGACCAATGGCAGGGGGTCTCCGCATGAACCCCGCAGCCGCTACCAAGGGACAGAGCTTTGCAGGTGTGGTGGCCTATATCACTCACGACATCGGGAAGTCGTCAGATGACCGGGTCGAATACACCCACACCCTCAATATGCGGACCGATGACCCGGAGAAGGCTGCAAAGGTCATGGCGTGGACCGCCATCAATGCAGCTCAACTCAAAGAGGCCGCCGGCATCAAGGCCACCGGGCGGAAAACCAAGGACCCTGTTTATCACTTTTCGCTGAACTGGGAGCCTGGACAAAAACCGTCACATGACCACATGGTTGAGACCGCAAAATCGGCGCTTGCCGTTCTGGGTTTTGAGGGCCATGAGGCTGTTTTCGCAGTTCATACGGATAAGGCCCACAAGCACATGCATATTGTGGTGAACCGCGTCAACCCAGAAACCGGAAGGACGCATGGCAAGCAGTTTGAGTTCAACCTCCTGCAAGCGTGGGCGTATCAGTACGAGAGGGCTCAAGGGCGCGTGGTTTGTCTTGAGCGAGCCATCAAGTACGAGAAGGACGAATCCCTCAAAGCCGAGTACATGAAGCGCCTGACCGCCGAGATTGAATCCGGCAAGGTGCGAGACAGTAAGCCGCGTCCGCAGTGGGAGGCAGAGAAAGAAGCCCCTTTCCCGAAGAGCAAGACAGCCCTTGAAATCAAGGCCGACATCAGGGCCCGTGTCAAAGCACTGGCCAAGGCCGGTCGGGATATTGCCGCCCGTCACTCCAAGGATTGGGACGAGCTCAAGATCCGCCACAAGGCCGAAAAGCTCGCCCTTGACGCCAAGCAGCGGGAAGCTTTCAAGAACCGCAGACGCTTCAACCAGGCGAGCGGGGTCGAGCCCTATTCTTGGAAGTCCTACCAGGCCGACCGTGCCGTCCTCAAAAAGCAGCACCTGGCCGCCACGCAGAAACTACGCGCAGAGTTGAAGGACAAGGACGCGCCCGAGGTCGATAGATTTAAGGCCGGCCAGAAAGCCGCCTGGCGCGAGTTCTTCCGGCTCGAGAAGGCGGCGGACCGTGGCCAGCTCGACAGGGTTTTGAAGGTTGTGGCTTCGACCTCTGTCGGGGTTCAAGGTCCCGAGTACCGCGACCACTTGGCCAGGCTCTTCAATGCCACCGTTGATGCCGGCACCCGGAAGGTGGAGTTTGGAAAACTCCTGGACACCCAGAAGCGGGAATTCTTTAAGGGTCTCACCCTGAAGAATGCCCCCGTTCTTGCGGCCCACAAAGGGGGCCAAGACGCCCAGCTCGTGGGGCTAAGGCAGCGCTTCGACCAGGCGCGAGAGGCTCAGAAATTCCGGTCGGCCAGCATCACTACCAGCCGCGAGGCCACGGCCGAGGAGCGAAGGCAGCTTCATTCTCGCCAGCAGTCCGAGCGTGCGGCCACAAAAGCCAGGCACGCGACGGACACTGAAGGCCAGCAGCAGGCATGGGCCGAGCTCAACAAAACGCGCTCTGCGGTCTGGGATAACTACAAGGCCATGCGGGCCCGCCAGGCGGGCAGCGTCAAGCGTGGAAAGGACGCCGGTCTCTCACCCGCCAGTGACCTTGACCGGGGCACCCTCACCGACTACGCCAACAGCCGCAGCGTCCAGGGCCGGGACTACGGCCGCGAGGGTGAAGCGGGTCCCACCCCCGGCGACACCGGGCGAGGCATCACCCGCAAGGGGCCATCAGGAACTTAGGTTCCGGGTGCCGTCACTCGCCGTCGTCGCGGTACTGAGCAATAGGGATGGGCTTTTTCTTCGTCGGCCGGTTGGCCATGATGCCGCGTGTGCGCTTTACGTTGGCCAGGCGCTGCAGCTTGCGGCGCTCGATGTCGTAGTGCTGCCCGTCGCGCACCAAAAACTTCAGGAGGTAGTCCCAAGGTCCGGTGATGCTCGTCCACTCGACCACATGCGGAGCCAGGTCGAGGGCGGCCTCAAACTCTTGAAACGTCTTCTCGGTGTGGTCCTCAAGCAGGACCAGGAGGAACATCGTCGTCTTCAGGCCGAGCTTGGACGGGTTGATGCTGGCGTGATAGCCGGTAATCACGCCGGCCTTCGTCATCGCAGTGAGGGACCGAGAGACGGACGCCTTCGACTTCTCGTTGTCCCCTGCAATCTTCTCGTTGGACCGCCAGCAGTCAGCTTGTACGGCCGTCAAAACCTTCAAATCGAAGTCGCTCAGAGGCATGTTGTGCTCGCGTGAACCAATGGTTCAAGCATATTTCAAGCCGCCGGGGGGGATGCTTAGGGTCTGAACCAGTGGTTCAGCTTTTGCCCGATTGCCCGTCTTCTTCGTCCAGTCAATCCCACACAAGATTCGCGGCAGAGCATGGGGCAAGCGCACCACCTGCCAACAACAACAAGCCGGGTGTCGTAGGCGCTCCACGAGGGCCCCGATTGCCCCTTGCTCTTGGTTCACCAACCTTGAGCGAGGAGCTGTCATGTCTACAGAGCAAACGTCCTACCTGTCCTTGAACATCATCGCGGCAAGCGTGGTGCTCTTGGCCATCTTGGCTTGCTGGGTCCGTGTCTACCGCGACGACCTGGCCGCGACCCTCGGGCTCTTCTGGGCCCGGCTGCCCTTCCTTGGCACCGTGTGGCGCTTGCAGTCTCAGGCTGCGATGCGAACCCCACTCAATGGGGCGGCGCACATCACCAAAGCAGAGGCCGCCATCGCGGCGCCCTTCCTGCCGCAACTGGTGAAGCTCCCCCGGCCAGTCTTCGAGAACCTGGCCATCTACATCAAGAAGGCGGAGGACGCGTCCATCCACCCCAAGGCCCCGCCGGTTCTTCTCACGCTGGCCCTGGTGCTGGCCTTGCCTGAAGGCTGGAGTGCGGGCTATGTGCTTCTGCCGTGGATCTCGTCCGAGATTTCAACGGCAGCGCGGGACATGTGGGCGGGCATCGTCGGCTATGGCCTGGCGGTGGTCTTCTACATCCTTGCCCACTGGGCGGGGTCGCTTTCGCGACGGGCCCACTATGCCCGCCGCTACCGCGAGGAGTGGCAGGAAGACGGCCAGGTCGGCAACTGCAACCCGCCAGAAATCACCCCCGGCGACAACCAAAGGGCAGACGACAACTGCCCAACCTACCAGCAGTTTTTTGCACGGTGCCAGACCCGCGCCTGGTGGGCGCGTGCATCGACTGGTGTCCTGGGTCTCCTGCTTCTGTTTGGTGTCTTGGTCACCGCGCTTCGCTATGTCGGGCTGGAGCACGACGCAGCCAGGGAGGCCGCGTTTCAGGCGCAGATGGCCGCTCAGGCTGAAGTCCAGGCAGAGGGCGAGCAAGCCCCGCCGAAGGTGGTCCAGGTGGTGGGAAGCTCAGTCGGCGCCGTGGTGGGCACGGTGGTGGCGCTCAGTGTTTTTCTGCTGACCTTCATCGCGGTTCAGGTCATCGGCTTTCTTGCGGGGACCAAGCACTCCTTCAACGGGAGCCGGTCCGAAGAAGCCTTCGAGGTTCTTCGTGGGTGCATGACCTATGAAGCCTATGAGGCACAGCGCGAGCGCCTGGTCGCACGGCTTGAACCAGTCTTCTCGAAGCTGCAAGCGGGGCTGTCTGTCCGTGGCCGCCAAGGGGCACCCACCTTGCGCCAGGTCATCGCCTGGCTTGAACAAGAACGGGCGGGGCATGAACCACCGGCCGCCCCATCGCCAGCACCGGCACCGGCGGTGTCGCCCATCGACCTCATGGGCCGTGTTCGCCGCGTAGAGCCGGGGGGTCTGTGATGCGTGCCTTCATCCTCCCCATCCTGGCCGCCATCGTCACTCTGTCGGCCCAGGCGGCCCAGGCAGCACAGCCGGCTGCGGTTGATTGCTACGCGCTTCTCTCGCTCGAAAAGTTCAAGCCGGCGCCCTCCCGCGAGCTGGTCATCCTCATCGACGAGACGACGGTTTTCACCCCCGACCTCATCAACACCTTCACGGCCAAGGTCGGAAAGACCGTCCAGCCAGGCGACCGCGTGTCGTTGATTGGCTTCTCGGCCGTGTCCAACAAGCACCATGTGAAAGAGCTGGCCAGCGTCGATATTGACCGCATGCCAGAGCCCGCCGCAGAGCGGGACTTGCCGGTCAGGCGTGCCGGCGATTTGAACCAGTGCGTGACCTTGCAGAAGGTCACCAAGGGCCGGGCCATCGAGACCGTCCTCAGGGCCGCGCTGAAGCGGGCTTCACACACCATCCCCTTCAGCGAAATCGTCGGGGCCTTCCGTGACATCGGCGGGCGCCTCAAGGCCAGTGAAGCCAAGACCCGTGTCGTCATCGTGGCCACCGACGGGCTGCAGCACTCGGCGACGCTCACCTTCTACGACCACAAGGCCATCCGGCTTCTCGACGCCGAGAAGGAGGCCACCAGCCTTCGTGCGAGGGGCTTGCTGTCTGACTTGGGCGGCGCCCGTGTCTACGTGTTCGGTGGTGGCCTGGCGCCCCCTGACGCGGGGTTTCGGGACCAGGCCGAGCTGGT
>LNFM01009920.1_pt1 | contig 25006 bp, 25 predicted proteins | sample 596031 | NCBI WGS metagenome assembly LNFM01 (sample SAMN04254537, study PRJNA301005) | activated carbon metagenome | isolation source: dual media filters at the Ann Arbor, Michigan drinking water treatment plant | place: USA: Ann Arbor | reverse complement strand
CTGGAGAGCCGCAAGGACGAGATCGGCGATCTGGCGCGGTCGCTGGAGACGATGACCGAGACCCTGTCGGACCGGATGGACGCCATCGAGGCCTTCGCCGCCGACGTGTCGCACGAGATCAAGAACCCGCTGACCTCGATCCGCTCGGCGCTGGAGACCCTGCCGCTGGTCAAGACCGCGGCGCAGCGCGAGAAGCTGACCAGCCTGCTGCAGCAGGACGTGCGGAGGCTGGACCGGCTGATCACCGACATCTCCAACGCCTCGCGGCTGGACGCCGAGCTGAACCGCGACCGGCCCCGCGCCATCGACCTGACCCAGCTGCTGACCGAGATCGTCGGCATCTATGAGGCCGGGCTGAAGCCGGGCGAGGCGCATGTCGTCTTCGAGGCCCCGGCCGGGGACCATGTCCGGATCATCGGCCGCGACGGGCCGCTGGGGCAGGTGTTCCGCAACCTGATCGACAATGCCCGCTCGTTCAGCCCGCCCGGCGGTGCCGTGCGGCTGTCGCTGGGCCGGGACGATATCGACCCCGACCGGCCGGTTCGCGTGCGAATCGACGACGACGGACCGGGCATTCCGCCCGAGAACCTCGAGACGGTGTTCGAACGGTTCTACACCGCCCGCCCGCGGGGCACGGCGTTCGGGGCCAACTCGGGTCTGGGCCTTTCGATCGTGCGTCAGATCGTCGAGGCGCACGGGGGCCGTGTCCGCGCCGCCAATCGCCCGGACGCGGACGGCGGCGTCGCCGGAGCCCGGTTCGAGGTCGCCCTGCCCGCTGCGCCGGGTGCGGGCCGCCGGACGTGAGCATCGCCCGGCCGCTGCACGCCACCGCGATGGCCCAGTGGAAGCCGGGGTGCGGCTGGCGCGCCATCCTGATCAGCGGGCCATCGGGCGCCGGCAAGAGCGATCTGGCCCTGCGGCTGATCGGGCGGGGCTGGCGGCTGGTGGCGGACGACTATGTCCATGTCTTCGCCTCGGGCGAGGGGCTGTACGTCACCGCGCCGGATACGATCCGGGGACGGATCGAGGCGCGCGGCCTCGGCATCATCGACGCCTGTGTACAGGGCGTCGTGCGACTGGTGCTGGCCGTGGATCTGGTCGAAACGGCCCCGGAGCGGCTGCCGGACCCGGAAACCCTGGGCCTTGCGGGCCGCTCCGTGCCCCTGCTCCGGCTGACCGGATTCGAGGCCTCGGCGGTCGAAAAGGTCGCGGCGGCCATCGCCCCGCTTTAACCCGGCGCGGACTTGGGCTATTCCGCCCGGCTTGCGGTGCGCTGAAGGGCGGCCGGACGCGGGGGCGAAAGTCTTGGTGAAGCCTTCATGATCGGGCTGGTGATTGTCACCCACGGGGGTCTGGCCTCGGAATTCCTTGCGGCCATGGAGCATGTGGTGGGGCCCCAGCGCGGGGTCGCCGCCATCTGCATCGGGCCCGAGGACGACATGGAGCGGCGCCGCCGCGACATCGTCGACGCCGCCTCGGCCGTCAACGACGGCGACGGCGTGATCCTGCTGACCGACATGTTCGGCGGCACGCCCTCCAACCTGGCCATCTCGGTGATGGAAGAGACCCGCGCCGAGGTGATCGCCGGGCTGAACCTGCCCATGCTGATCAAACTGGCCAGCGTGCGAGGCCGCGAGCCGCTGGAAGCCTGCGTCGCCCATGCCCAGGACGCGGGGCGCAAATATATCTCCGTCGCCAGCTGGGTGCTTCAGGGCGAGAAATGACGGGGTCAGCCACATCCGCGAGGGCGACCGCCAACATCTGCAACACCCGCGGTCTCCACGCCCGCGCCTCGGCCAAATTCGTCAAACTGGCCTCGACCTTCGACGCCGAGGTCCATGTCACCCGTGACGGCGTGACCGTGAACGCCCTCTCGATCATGGGCCTGCTGATGCTGGGCGCCGGCAACGGCTGCACCATCGACATCTCCGCCGAGGGCGCGGAGGCCGAGGCCGCCGTGGCGGGCCTGGCCGAGCTGGTGGCGCGGAAGTTCGACGAGGACCAGTAGCGGCGGTTCGAGAAGAGGCGCTGACCGCTCCCTTGCTCCCGAAAAAGCTGGTTCATCACAACGAGCACAACGGGGTCACAACGGACACGACGGGACCGAGAACATGTCCTCGTCGGTGTCTCTTCCTCGCGTCTTGAGGTCGCGGCGTTCGCCGCATTCCTTCGATCAAGGCCCTGGCACGGCTCCGTCGTTCTCCCGGAATCCGTGGTGTTCGTTGTGACCCCGTTGTGCTCGTTGTGATGAACCTTTCGACCACCGGCTTCGCCCGGAGCGTGGCCCCGTAAGCCTGATTCAGCTCCGCGGCCGAACAGCCCTAGCCCTTCAATCGATCAGGCAAGACCGCGCCCACATGATCCACGCCGCGCCGGGCGGCGATCTCCACCTGTTTCGCCCGCTCCAGATAACGGGCGCGGTCGGCCTCGGTCCGCTCGTCGGCGCAGCGGTCGCAGCAGACGCCCTCGATGTAGCGGGGCGAGGTCCGCCCTTCCGGGCTGACCGGCATGCGGCAACCCCGGCAGAGGCTGTGGCGGCCCGGCGTCAGGCCGTGGCCCACGGCGACGCGCTCGTCGAAGACGAAACACTCGCCGCGCCACAGGCTGTCGGCCTCCGGCGTCGTCTCGAGATAGCGCAGGATGCCGCCTTCCAGATGGAAGACGTCCTGGACGCCCTCGGCCTTGAGGAAGGCGGTGGCCTTTTCGCAGCGGATGCCGCCGGTGCAGTACATGGCCACCCTGGGCGGGGTCGGCCCGTCCAGCAGGGCCCGGCCCTCGGTCCGGAACCAGTCGGGGAAGTCGCGAAAGCCGCGCGTATTGGGCTGGATGGCCCCCTCGAAGGCACCGACGGCGGCCTCATAGTCGTTGCGGGTGTCGATCACGACCACATCGGGCTGCCGGCGTTGACGGCCGGATCGAGGTCCGGCTGGCCCATGGTCACGATCTCGGGCTTGATCCGGACCTTCAGCCGGTGGAACGGCATGGCGTCGGCTTCGGCGAATTTGACGTCTTGGTCAGCGAAACCGGGCAGGGCGCGGATGCCCGCCAGTACGCGGTCGATGGAGGCCTCAGGACCCGCGATCGTGCCGTTCAGCCCCTCATGGGCGACCAGCAGGGTGCCGCGCACGTCAGGCCGGCACAGGGCCTCGAGCCGATCGCGCACGGCGGCGCAGTCGGCGATGGTCGCGAACCGGTAGAGGGCGGCGACGCGGACGGGGGCGGATGGGGGAGGAGTCACAGCAGCATCCTGCGTCGCCAACATCAGTCTGCCAAGAAAGGGCATGGGCAGAAGCCGCAAGCAGCCCTTCTTCGCCAAGGCTTCGAAGGGCATCCTGCTTCGCGCTATCCGGGCCTGTCCTGCGAAGCGCGCCAGCGCGAAGCAGGATGGTGGAGCCGAGGGGAGTCGAACCCCTGACCTCGTCATTGCGAACGACGCGCTCTACCAACTGAGCTACGGCCCCCCTTACCCCGTTGGACAATGGGGCGCAGGCGAGGGCGCGACATACGAGGGGCGGGGCGGGGGTGTCAACGCCCCCGGTGTCCGCCCGCCCTGCGACGCCGGAATCGTTGGACGCGGGACGCGGTCACGGTAGAAGCGGGACAGATTCTGCTTCTGGAGCCCCTACATGGGTTACGCCATCGTCTGGCTGGTCAATACGATCCTGTCGATCATGACCTGGTCGATCATCCTGTCGGCCATCATCAGCTGGCTGTTCGCCTTCGACGTCATCAACCGCCGCAACCGGTTCGTGAACCAGATCGCCGATTTTCTGGACCGGCTCACGGCACCCCTGCTGGAGCCGTTCCGTCGGATCATTCCGCCGCTGGGCGGCATGGACATCTCGCCGATCGTGGTCCTGCTGCTGATCAATTTCGCGCGCATTCTCTTCAACCGGATGAGCGCGCCCTATCTGATCTCGATCCTGGGCTGATGTTCATGCGCGACCGCGGCGCCACGGCGGGCCGGCTTCGGGACGCAGGTCGCGTTCCGGCCTTGCACCGCCCGGCAAGGGTCCTAAGGTGCCGTTCCGACCGGGCTTTCCGCCCGCCAGCTATCCGGACTCCATGACCACGATCCGATCCGTCGCCATCGTCGGCGCAGGCCAGATGGGCGCAGGCATCGCCCAGGCCGTGGCCGCGGGCGGCTATCAGGTGCTGCTTTACGACGCCGCCGCCGACCGCGTGCCCCAGGCCCAGGCCGCGATCGCGGCCAGCCTGGCCCGGCAGGTCGGTCGCGGCCTGACCGACCAGGTCGCGGCCGACGCCGCCCTGTCGCGTATCACGGCCACGACCTCACTGGCCGCGGCCGCCAAGGCGGATCTGGTGATCGAGGCCGCGGTCGAGGATGAGGCCGTCAAGAAGGCGATCCTGACCGACCTCGTCCCGCATCTGGGTCCGGACACCCTGCTGGCGTCCAACACGTCGTCGATCTCGATCACCCGGCTGGCCTCGGTCACCGACCGGCCCGACCGGTTCATCGGCCTGCATTTCATGAAGCCGGCGCCGGTGATGAAGCTGGTCGAGATCGTGCGCGGCATCGCCACCTCGGCCGACACCTATGAGACGGCGGTGGCCTTCGCCGAGTCGCTGGGCAAGACCACGACCAACGCCGAGGACTTCCCCGCCTTCATCGTCAACCGCATCCTGGTGCCGATGATCAATGAGGCGATCTACACCCTGTACGAAGGCGTCGGGAACGTCGCCTCGATCGACAAGGCGCTGAAGCTGGGCGCCAACCATCCGATGGGGCCGCTGGAACTGGCGGACTTCATGGGGCTGGATGTCGTTCTGGCGATCATGAACGTGCTGCACGAAGGCCTCGCCGACACCAAATACCGGCCCTGTCCGCTGCTGGTGAAATATGTCGAGGCCGGCTGGCTGGGTCGCAAGTCCGGGCGCGGCTTCTATGACTATTCCGGCGACACGCCGGCGCCGACGCGGTGAGTCCGGCGCGATGATCCCGATCCCTGAAAGGCCCGAGGATTTTCCCGGTCAGGAGCGGGTGACCTGGCGGCGTGAGCCGCACCGCATCGTGCTGGCCGCGCTTCTCGGCGCGATGTGGCCGCCGTTGATCCTGACCCTGCCGATCTGGCCGCCCGCCAGCTGGTTCGGCCTCGAGATGGACTGGCGACTCAAGGTGCTGGCGCTCGGGCTGCTGGCCGTGCCCGGCGGACTGTGGCTGCTGGACAGGGAGCGGACGCAGAACGGGCGGCCCGTGTCCCGGCTGGGGGTGATCTGGCGCTTCATGTTCTACGGCGGCCTGCTGTCGGCGGCCCTGGGCGCCCTGTTCGCCGTGTTCCAGGCCGTGCTGCAGTGGTTCAACGCCGCCAATGTCGGCGAGGCGGTGGGGGGCAGCGAGACCTCGCTGCTGATCTACGGCGTCGGCGGCCTGTCGGTGGCGATACTGGTCGGCGTCAGCTACGCCCTGTGGGCCGGCCTGTGCGCCGCCTTCATCGCTTTCCGGCCGCAGCCGGAGGTTCGCGACCGGCTCGGCCTGATGGGCGACCGCGATCAGGCCTGACCGCCGCGGGTCCCGCCCGTTACGCAGAATTCAGTTTCGGAACGGCATCCCTTCCGCCAAGCTGGCGCTCGCCAGATGGGGGGACATGTCATGGCCGCTGCCGAAACCAACGATGCGGGTGCGCCCGCGCCGCTTACCAGGCTGGGACCGGTCGCCAGCGGGGAGCGGTTGTTCAGTCTGGACATGGTCCGCGGGCTGGCCGTGCTGGGGATCCTGGCCGTCAACGCCATGACCTTCGCCTGGCCCTGGGCGGTGGTGTCCAACCCGCCCCTGCAGACCGGCTTCGACGCCGAGGCCGCGCAGGCCTGGCAGATCATGCACGTCTTCTTCCAGGACAAGATGCGCACCCTGTTCTCGATGCTGTTCGGGGCCTCGATCTTCCTGATCGGCGGCGAACGATCGGACCAGGCGCGGGGCAAGCTGTTGCGCGGCCGCCTGTTCTGGCTGGCCGTTTTCGGTCTGATCCATGGACTGGCCTTCTGGTTCGGCGACATCCTGCTGCTCTACGCCTGGACCGGCCTGTTCGTGATGCTGGTGCGGTCGTGGAGCGCGCGCAGCCTGCTGATCGCGGGTGTCAGCCTGAACGTGATCTGCACCGGCCTCTATGTGGGCATGATGTCGTTGATGGCGCTGGTGCCGCCAGAGGCCCTGACCAGCGCCATGGAAGGCATGGGCTGGGGCGGTGATCCGGCCAAGCTGGCGCGGTCGATCGCGGCCTTCCAGGGCGACGCCCTGTCGGTCAGCCTGGCCCAGCTGAACAACTGGCTTCAGTCCGCCCCCGCCATGTTGATCTTCTTCCTGCCGGCGACCTCGGCCCTGATGATGATCGGCATGGGTCTGTTCAAGGCGGGCTTCCTGGCCGGCCGCTCGCCGGTCTGGGTCTATGGCCTGTTCATCGCCGCCGGGGCCGGATCGCTGTGGCTGGTCTGGCAGGAGACCTCGGCCTTCGTGGGCGCGGGCTTCCCCTTCCTCGCGACCATGACAAAGCCGTACAACAGCTTCCTCGCGCCGTTCATTTCGCTGGGCTACGCCAGCCTGCTGATCCTGCTGGCGCGGTTCGGGCTGAAGCTGCTCCTGACGCCGCTGGCCTGCGCCGGACGGATGGCCTTCACCAACTACCTCAGCCAGACGCTGATCATGACGACCATCTTCTACGGCGGGCGGGGACTGGGCTGGTACGGCCAGATCGGCTGGCCCGAGATGTGGATGATCATCGGCGGCATCTGGGCGGCGCAGCTGATCTGGTCGCCGCTGTGGCTGTCGGTGTTCCAGATGGGTCCGCTGGAGTGGGGCTGGCGCTGCCTGACGTACAAGCGGATGGTGCCGCTTCGGAAGGGTTAGGGACTAGGGATTAGGTTCTAGGGACGAGGTTCTGGGGTCGGTTACCGACGTGCGCGTCCTAACACCTAGAACCTAGAACCTAGTCCCTCTACAGAGCAGGCATGACCACCGACGCCGCCGCTCCCGCCCGCCCCGAAGCCCGTAATCCGCGGGGGTTCGCCGATCGTCGTGGCCGCGACCTGATCGCCGAGCGCCGGCTCGTCCAGCGTGTGTCCGAGGTCTATGAGCGCTGGGGCTTCGAGCCGCTGGAGACCGGCGCGTTCGAATACGCCGACGCCCTGGGCAAATTCCTGCCGGACGCCGACCGTCCGAACGAGGGCGTCTTCGCCCTGCAGGACGATGACGACCAGTGGATGGCGCTGCGATACGACCTGACCGCGCCGCTGGCCCGGTTCGCGGCACAGGGGTGGGAGACCCTGCCCAAGCCGTTCCGCCGCTACGCCTTCGGCCCGGTGTGGCGCAACGAGAAGCCCGGCCCCGGCCGGTTCCGGGAGTTCGTCCAGTGCGATGCCGACACCGTCGGCTCGGACCGGCCCGAGGCGGACGCCGAGATCATCGCCATGGCCTGCGAGGGCCTGCGCGCCGCCGGGCTGGACACCGGTCAGGCCGTGGTGCGCGTTTCGAATCGAAAGTTGTTCGACGGCCTGTTCCAGGCGGGCGGGATCGAGGATGCGGGCCAGAAGCTGACGGCCCTGCGGGCCATCGACAAATTCGACCGGCTGGGCTGGGAGGGCGTCGCCGCCCTGCTGGGCGAGGGCCGGCTGGATGACTCGGGTGATTACACCAAGGGCGCGCGCCTGCCGTCGGGCGTCATCGCCACCATCGAAGGCTTCCTGTCCTCCGTGGCGGACGAGGGGCTGACGCGGGCCGGGACGCTGGACGCCGTCGCGCGGGTCGGCGGTCTGGGCGAGATCGGTGACGCCGCCCTGGCCGAACTGGCGGCCATCGACGCGGCCCTGAACGCCATGAAGGTCGGGCAGGACGCGGTGCGTTTCGATCCGACCATCGTGCGCGGGCTGGAATATTACACCGGGGCCGTCTTCGAGGCGGAGCTGCTGCTGGACACGGTGGACGACAAGGGCCGGGCCGTCCGGTTCGGCTCGATCGGGGGCGGCGGACGCTATGACGACCTGGTGGCGCGGTTCACCGGCGAGCGGCTGCCGGCGACGGGCTTCTCGTTCGGGGTGTCGCGTCTGGCCTCGGCCCTGCGCGCCGCCGGGCGGAGCGATGAGGACGCCGTGCGCGGACCGGTCGTGGTCATCGTCTTCTCGGACGCCGACATGCAGCACTATCTCGACGCCGTGTCCGAGCTGCGCAACGCCGGGATCGCCGCCGAGCTCTATCTGGGACGCGCGGGCATGAAGGCGCAGATGAAATACGCCGACCGCCGCGGTGCGCCCGCCGCCGTCATCCTGGGCGGGGACGAGATCGCGGCCGGGCAGGTCACGGTCAAGGATCTGGACGCGGGCCGGGCCCTGGCCGCCGGCGTGACCGACAATGAGGCGTGGAAGTCCGAGCGGCCGGGCCAGCAGATCGTGCCGCGATCCGAGCTGGTGGCCACCGTCGCGCGCATCGTCGCGCAGGCGCTGACAGCTGCGTGACTTATCATTGATAACTATGGAAAAACCCGGGTTTTGCCCGCGTCTTCATTGACTTGAGACGGTAAATGTCGTCTTTCTGACGCACTCGGGAAGCGCAGCGTTTCGGCGCAGCAGCGGCCCGGAGGCGTTTCGGGGAGGAAACGTCCGCTCGTTAAAGAGCGAAAGAAAGCCCGCCGCGAATGTATCCCCCGCGGCGGGCTTTTTTGCGCCTGGAGTTTGGGCGCTGCGCGCCGGTGGTTGGTGATTGGTGGCGGATCGCCGCGGCCCGCGCCTGTCCGATCCACAAAGCCCACCAACCACCAATCACCAACCACCTCTTTGCCACCCAAACACAAAGGGGCCGGAGCGCTGGCTCCGACCCCTTCATGGTTCAGCGTTTCGGACGCCCTACCAGATGCGAACCCGGTCGGCCGGCGCGAGGTAATAGCGATCGCCCGGCTGGACGTCGAAGGCGTCGTACCAGGCGTCCACGTTTCTCAGGGGCCCGATGACCCGGAACTCGGCGGGCGAGTGGGGGCCGACGGTGACCTGCTGGCGCAGGGCGTCGTCGCGGTAGCGCGTCTGCCAGACCTGGGCCCAGCCGTAGAAGAAACGCTGGTCGCCGGTGACGCCATCCAGAACCGGCGAGGGCTGGCCGTTCAGCGACAGGTGATAGGCTTCCAGGCCCACAGCCACGCCGGCGGCGTCGCCGATGTTCTCGCCCATGGTCAGCCCGCCCTGGAGGAAGAAGCCGGGCAGGGGTTCATAGGTGTCGTACTGGGCGCCCAGACGGGCGGTCAGGGCTTCGAAATTGGCCTTGTCCTCGGGCGTCCACCAGTTGCGCAGCACGCCGTCGCCGTCGGACTTTGAGCCCTGGTCGTCGAAGCCGTGACCGATCTCGTGACCGATGACCCCGCCGATGGCGCCGTAGTTGACCGCCGGATCGCCGTTCGGATCGAAGAAGGGCGGCTGCAGGATCGCCGCCGGGAAGACGATCTCGTTGTTCGCCGAGTTGTAATAGGCGTTCACGGTCTGGGGCGTCATGCCCCACTCGTCCTTGTCGACCGGGTCGTTCAGCCGGTTCAGCTGATACTGCCACTGGAAGACGCCGGCGCGCTCGGTGTTGCCGAACAGGTCTTCCGGCCGGACCTCGAGGGCGGAGTAGTCGCGCCATTTGTCCGGATAGCCGATCTTGACGGTGAATTTGGCCAGTTTCTCAAGGGCCGCCGCCTGGGTCTCGGCGCTCATCCAGTCGTAGTTCGGGATGCGATTGCCGAGAGCCGTGCGGAGGTTGGCGACCAGTTCCTCCATCTGCGCCCGGTAGGCGGGCGGGAAATATTCGGCGACATATTGCCGACCGACCGCCTCGCCCAGCATGCCCTCGGCGAAGCTGATGCCGCGCTTGTCGCGGCTGCGCTGCATGGGCTGACCCTGCAGGTCGCGCGAGCGGAACTCCCACTGGGCGTCGGCGAAGCGGCGCGACAGGCGCGGCGCGGCGTCATCGACCGAGTGGAAGGCCTGCCACGCCTGGATCACATCGATCGGGGTCCCGGCGTAGATGGCGGCGATCGGGGCCATGGCCGTGTCCTGGCGGACGATCAGCCGGGGCACTTCGCCCACGCCGACGGCGGTGTAATAGTCCTGCCAGGCGAAGCCGGGTGCCTCCTCCGCCAGCCGGGCGATGGTGTACTCGTTGTAGGTCTCGTCGCGGTTGCGGTTCTGGATCGGGGTCCAGTGCGCCTCGGCGATACGGGTCTCGAAGGCGACGATGGCCTCGGCGGCCGCGGCCGGATTCTCCCAGCCGATCATCTCCAGCATACGGGCCACATAGGCCTGGTACAGGACCTTCTTCTCGGCCCAGCGGGCGTCCAGATAGTAGTCGCGGTTGGGCAGGCCGATGCCCGACTGGCCTGTCGAGACGACGTAGCGGTTCGGGGCCTTCTGATCGATCGAAATGCCCGTGCCGAAGATGGAGGAGCCGACCCGACCCTGGGTCTGGCCCATATAGACGGCCATGGCGTCATGGGTGTTGGCGGCGCGGATGGCGGCCAGGTAGGGCCGCAGCGGCTGGTCGTCCAGCGCCTCGATCCGGGCCTCGTCCATGTAGGAGCGGTAGGCGTCGGCGATCTTCTGTTCGTCCGAGCCGGGGACCAGGTCGGTGCGGGCCACGAGCGCCTCGATCATCGCCTTGACCCGGTTGTCGGACAGTTCGCGCAGCAGGGCGAAGGAGCCGTAGGAGGTGCGGTCCGACGGGATCTCCAGCCGGTCGAGCGCCGCGCCGTTGGCGTAGCGCATGAAGCTGTCGCCCGGGCGCACCGCGGTGTCCCGGCCGGCGAGGTCGAAGCCCCAGGTCCCGTAGCGCGGCGTTTCCGTGCCCTGGTAACCCAACACCGTGGCGCCGTCGGCCGGGGCCTGGAAAAGTTCGAAGACGGTGCAGGACTCGTCGATGCAGCCGTGGTCATGTCCGTCGCCGGTGACCTGGGCCGAGGCCATGGACGCGGGCAGCAGCAGCGCGCCGAGCGCTGCACCGATAAGCAGTTTCTTCATGGGGATTTCCTCGACTTCGCTTCTCTGTGGACAGCGTCGGCGGCGACCCTACGCCCCGGTTCTGCCCTGTCGCCTGAATTTTTTGTCATGAACGACGGAAAGCCAGACAGGGCGGCGTTTCAGCCTGTAGGCTGACCCCCGACGGAGGACGAATGGCGACTCACGGCGGCGGCGGCGAATACAAGGATCTGGTGGTCTTTCTGGCGGCGGCGGGCGTGGTCGTGCCGCTGTTCAACCGCCTGAAGATCAGCCCGGTGCTGGGCTTCCTCGCCGCGGGCGTGCTGCTGGGCCCCGATGGACTGGCGCGGTTCGCGGATTCGGCCCCCTGGCTGTCGTGGCTGACCATTTCGGATGCGACGCAGATCCGCGCCCTGTCCGAGCTGGGCGTCGCCTTTCTGCTGTTCATGATCGGGCTGGAGCTGTCGTGGGAGCGGCTGCGGGCCATGCGCAAGCTGGTGTTCGGCCTTGGCCTGACCCAGGTGGCGGTCTGTACGGTCGCGCTGGCGTCGGTGTTTGTCCTCATGGGCCAGCCGCTGGTCTCGGCCGCCGTGCTGGGCATGGGTCTGGCCCTGTCGTCGACCGCCGTGGTGATGCCGGTGATGGCCGAGCGCGGCCGGATCAAGACGACGGCCGGACGCGCCACCTTCTCCATCCTGCTGGCCCAGGATCTGGTCGTGGCGCCGATCCTGATCACGGTGACCGTCCTTGCGGCGCTGGCTGAAGGCGGCGTCGGGAGCGGCGATTTCGACCCGGCCGTGCTGCGGCCGGCACTGTTCACCCTGATCCCGGCGGCGATCGGTCTGGCGCTGCTGGTCGTGCTGGGCCGGCTGGTGCTGCGGCCGATGTTCCGCTCGGTCGCCCGCGCCAAGGCCAAGGGCCAGGGGCAGGAGATGTTCATCGCCGCCAGCCTGCTGGTGGTGGTCGGCGCCGGACTGGCGGCCCAGGTGGCCGGACTGTCGATGAGTCTCGGCGCCCTGATCGCCGGCCTGCTGCTGGCCGAGACCGAGTTCCGCCGCGAGGTCGAGATATCGATCGAACCCTTCAAGGGTCTGCTGCTCGGCGTCTTCTTCGTGGGCGTCGGGATCGGTCTCGACCTCGACGCCGTGGCCGCCGATCCCGTGGCCGTGTTCGGCCTGGCCGCCATGCTGACCCTGCTCAAGGCCGGGCTGATCTACGGCGCGGCCCGACTGTGGGGCCTGAACAATCGCACGGCCATCGAGACGGCACTGGTGCTGGGGCCCGCCGGGGAATTCGCCTTCGTCATCCTGGGCGCCGGGCTGGTCGAGGGGATTGCGTCGCCGGCCTTCACCCAGACGGTGCTCATGGCCGCGACGATCAGCATCTTCACGGTCCCCCTGATGGCTCTTGCCGCAGACCGGTTGCTGAAGCGCGCTGCGCCGGCCGTTCCCGACCTGCCGCCCGAGGCGCTGGAACGGCCGTCGGCGACGTCGGGGCAGGTGCTGATCGTCGGCTTCGGCCGGGTTGGACGGCTGGTCGGCGAGATGCTGACCGAGCATGGGCAGGACTTTCTGGCCATCGACGCCAATCCCTCGACCGTGGCCAAGGGCCGCGCGGAGGGCGCCAATGTCGTTTATGGCGACGCCGGACGGACCGAGATGCTGGAGCGTTGCGGCATCGACACCGCGCGGGCGGTGGTGGTGACCATGGATGCGCCGCTGAAGGTCGATGAAGTGGTGGTCGCGACCCGCTCGCTGCGGCCCGACCTGATCCTGATCGCCCGCGCCCGGGACCACAAACACGCCGCGCGTCTCTATACCCTGGGCGTCACCGACGCCGTGCCCGAGACCACCGAGGCCAGCCTGCAACTGGCGGAAAACACCTTGGTCGATCTGGGGGTGCCCATGGGTCTGGTGCTGGCCTCCATCCATGAACGGCGGGACGCCTTCCGGCGGATATTCCAGGAAGCCATGCCCGACGGCGACGCGGTCCGCAGTCCGCGGGCCCTGCGCTCCACGCTGCGGCGCTGAGCCGCAGCGACGGAGAACGGGCGGCGGGGCGTTAACTGCATGCGTATCCCCACTGTTAAGGGCGCTACCCCATTTTGGTCATCGTTACGTGATGATTGCCCCGTTCTCGCCTGACAGGCGATGTGCCGCAGGCCTTCGCGCCCGCCCAGGATTTCCCGTCGCTTCGGCGTCCAGTTCCAACGACGGCCCCCCCCCGAGCCGCCGCCCAGTGAGTACCCGTTACATGCGAGATATCGCCTTGACCCCCTCGAAGACCATCGACGCCGAGACCGAGACCCCCCGGCTGAACCGCCGTCAGGCCGCCAAGGTGCGCACGCGCCAGAAGGTGCTGGACGCCGCGCGCGCCCTGTTCGCCGAGCGGGGCTACGAGCCCGCCACCATCCGCGACATCGCCAAGGGCGCGGGCATGTCGACCGGCGCCGTCTTCGCCAATTTCCAGGACAAGGCCGAACTGTTCGAGGCTGTCCTGTCCGAGGATCTGGCCAAACTGGCCGAGACCCTGCGGACCGCCGCCGCCGCCGAGACCTCGCTGCGCGCGCGCCTGCTGGCTGCGCTGACGGCCGGCTATCACGGCTCGCTGGAGCAGCTGCCGCTGGTCCAGGCCGTCGTCGCGCGTTCGTGGTTCCAGCCGGTCGCCTCCGAGATGCGCACCCGCACCGCCATCAAGCCGCTGGTCATGGTCGTCTCGGACGCCCTGCAGACCGGCGTGCGCGAGGGCGAACTGCGTCAGGACGCCGATGTGCGCCTGCTCAGCGAGCTGATCTACGACGCCTGGCTGTCGAACTACCGCGGCGCGGCCTACGACGGCTGGACCATGCAGCAGATGACGACCCGGATCGGCAAGCAGATCGATGTGATCCTGGCGGGTCAGATCTCGCGGCAGTAACGTGGGGCCGCGGTCAGAAGGCTCCGCCTTCTCGACCCGACGCGGCCTGGACATCTTGCGTTAGAACCGAAGGCCGCGACCCCCGTCGCGGCCTTCAGCTTTTCCACCTCAGTACAGCCGGCTTGACCGGATTGGCGAACGGCCGGCCCTCGGCGCGGCTCTTGATCCACTCGCGCTTCAGCTGCTGGTACCATTTCGCCTGTTTGTCGGCGTCGTCGATCCAGATCAGGGCCGGGTCGTAGCGCAGGCCCTCGTTCTGCAGGTTCACCATGCCGCCGTCCTGCTTGAGGAAGGCGATGACGCCCATGCGCAGGAATGGTTTGGCGATGGAGAAGACCCAGTGGTCGGACCAGAAGATCTGGGTGATCCGGGTCTTCGTCTCACTGATGGGGGTCAGGCAGGTCAGGGCCAGCACCTGCTTCTCGCCGACCTGGATATGCTCCCAGCGATAGCCCGGCAGGCGGAAGGTGATCTCGGTCGCCGGCGCGCCGCCGAGGATTTTATAGGCCCGGCTGTTTGACGAGGGCGCGTGGCGGACCATGGCGAAGCCGTGCTCGCGCGGCTCGAAGGCCTTGGCCTTTTCATGCATCGACTTCGCCGACCGCCACCACCACTGCTGATGCACATAGGGGCCGTGGGCGGGGTCCATCAGGCCGACGACGGCGTGGTCGACATGGGCGTCGAAATCCATCCATTCGACCATCTTCGCCCCGCCACCCACGACGCCCGGGAACAGGGGCGGCTCGTGGTCGGGTTCGGGCGCCGTGCGCGGGTCGGAGGCCATCCAGACGAAGACCAACCCCTGGCTCTCGCGCACCGGATACGACCGCACGCGGATGCGGTCGGCCTCATAGGGCTGGTGCTCGACCAGCGACGGAATGGCGGCGCAGACGCCGTCGGGCCGGAAGCGCCAGCCATGGTAGCAGCATTCGATGGTCTCGCCCTCGCCGGGCTTCTCGACCAGCCGCCCGGCCGAGAGGGGCGCCGCGCGGTGGGGGCAGATATCGCGCATGGCATAGACCTGGCCGGCCCGGGTCCGGCCGATCAGCACGGGCTCGCCGAGCAGTTCGTACCGCTTCAGTGAGGCCGGCGCGACGTCGCGCGACAGGGCCACGAAATACCAGGCGTCGAGCACAAAGCCCGTGCCGAAGGGGGTGGGCGGGGCCTTGGCCCCGGGCGATTTTGAAGAGACGGGGGCGCTGTCTGCGGGTGTCATGCGCGACAGTTTAGCGGGCTGTGGCGTTGAAGTCTTGACCGGCTGCATCCGATCGCGCCCTCTGTGGCGACTAGGGGACAGACGCGGGCGTATCGCCCGTCCAACGGGGATTCCAGACCATGAAGACCATGACCGCTCTCGCCGCCCTCGCCGGGGCCCTCTCGTTCGCCGCCGCGGCACCCGCCTTCGCCCAGGCGCATGGCGACCATGGCCAGGCCCCCGCGGCCGAGGCGGGTCACGGCCACGCCCATGCCGACTTCGAGTCGGGCCGGTTCCACGTCCGCGTCGATGGACCCGAGCATCCGGTCGGCGACGTCATCCTGATCCCCGGCCTGTCCTCCTCGCCCCACGCCTTCGACCTGCTGACCGAAGAGCTGAAGGGCCGCTACCGCGTCCATCGCCTCCATGTGCAGGGCTTCGCCGGCGCGGCGGCCGAGGACAACGCCACGGGCCCCGTCGCCGCTCCGGTGGCCGAGGACCTGGCGCGCTATATCGCCGAACAGGGCCTCAGCAAGCCCGCCGTCATCGGCCACTCCATGGGCGGGACGATCGGCATGATGCTGGCGGCGCGCCATCCGGACAGCGTCGGCAAGCTGATGGTCGTCGACATGATCCCGTTCATGGGCTCCATGTTCGGCGCGCCCGGCGCCACGGCCGAAAGCGTCGTGCCGATGGCCGACCAGATCCATACGGCCATGTCGACCTCGCCGCGCGAGATGTACCAGCAACAGGCCGACGCCCAGATCGTCGCCATGATCAACACCGAATCCCTGCGCGCCGGCCCGCTGGAGGACAGCCGCAAGAGCGACCAGCAGGTGTCGTCCTCGGCCTACCGCGAACTGATCGTCACCGACCTGCGCCCCGAGCTGGGCCGGATCACCGCGCCGACGACGGTGCTCTATGTGCGGTTCAATGATCCGCGGATGACCAATGACATGGTCGACGGCATCTACCGCGCCTCCTACGCCACCCTGCCCGGCGCGACCCTGACCCGGATCGACGACAGCGCCCACTTCATCATGCTGGACCAGCCCGCCCGGTTCGCCGCCGAGGTGAACGCGTTTTTAGAATAGGCGTGCGTAGCGTCATGGTTTCGGCGGAAACGTCCCTCACAGTCGCGTGAACTGTGCAGGGGCGTTCCCGTGTGCGCTGCGACCGGCTAAGACCGGGCACGGCTAGATGAGGGTTTGATGGCGGGTCCCGGCTTCAACTTCGGACGTGGCGGCGGCGCAGGCTCGGGCGCGGCACGCACGCCGTTGCAACGCGTCATGTACTGGAGCGCGGTGCTGGCCGTCTGGGGGCTGATCTTCCTGGTCGTCTTCTTCGCCGTCTTCGCGCGCGACCTGCCCGACACCTCGACCCTTCACCTATCTGGACCGCAACGGCGCCCTGATCGCGGTGCGCGGCACCCAGCAGGCCCCGCCGGCCGATCTGGACTCCCTGCCCGACTATGTGCCCGCGGCCTTCATCGCCATCGAGGACCGACGCTTCTATCACCACCCCGGCTTTGACCCGATCGGCATGAGCCGGGCCATGGCCGCCAACATGCGCGCCGGCCGGGTGGTGCAGGGCGGTTCGACCCTGACCCAGCAGCTGGCCAAGAACCTGTTCCTGTCTCCGGACCAGAACATGAAGCGCAAGGTCCAGGAGCTGATGCTGGCGGTCTGGCTGGAGTTGAAATTCTCCAAGAAGGAAATCCTCGCCCTCTATCTGAACCGCGTCTATTTCGGCGCCGGCGCATACGGGATCGAGGCGGCCTCGCAACGCTATTTCGACAAGAGCGCGCGCCAGCTGACCGTGGGCGAGGCGGCCCTGCTGGCCGGACTGCTGAAGGCGCCGTCGCGCTATTCGCCGGTGTCCGAGCACGAACGGGCGGGCACGCGCGCCACCGTGGTGCTGAACGAGATGGTCGATGCGGGGGTCATCACCGAGGCCCAGCGCGCCCAGGCCGTGGCCGATCCCGTCCGCGTCTCGCGCACCCTGGCCACCCAGCACGCCCAGTATTTCATCGACTGGCTGGACAAGCAGATCCGCGAACTGGTCGGCGAGCCGACCGAGGACATGATCGTCGAGACCACGCTGGACCTGACGCTCCAGACCCAGGCCGAGCGGTCGGTGCGCCGCATTCTCGACCGCGACCGGTCCAAGGGCGTGCAGCAGGCCGCGCTGGTGGCGCTGGACGGCGAGGGCCGGGTGCGCGCCATGATCGGCGGGGCCTCCTATGCCGACAGCCAGTTCAACCGCGCCACGGACGCGCGGCGGCAGGCGGGCTCGGCCTTCAAGCCGTTCGTCTATCTGGCGGCCCTTGAGAGCGGCTACACGCCCGAGACCCTGGTCAATGACGCGCCGATCCGCATCGGAAACTGGTCGCCGCGCAACTACTCCGGCAATTTCGCGGGCGAGATGACCCTGGCCCAGGCCGTGGCCCAGTCGACCAACACCATCGCCGCGGGCATGGCCGACCAGATCGGCCGCGACAACGTCGCCCGCACCGCCCGCCGCCTCGGCATCACCAGCCGGATCGGGCTGGAACCGGCCATGGCGCTGGGGGCCGTCGAGGTCTCGCCGCTGGAAATGGCCCAGGCCTATGACGCCTTCGCCAACGGTGGAAAGCGGGTCACGGCCTATGGCATCAGCCGCATCCGCACGCCGCAGGGCCGGGTGATCTATCAGCGCGCCTCCCGCGCCGCCGGGCCGGTCCAGGCCATTTCGAACCCGTTCCTCTACTACCAGAACCAGATGCTGCGCGGGGTCATGACCTCGGGCACGGGCCGTTCGGCGGCCATCGCCGGGCGCGACATCGCGGGCAAGACCGGCACGACCTCGGACTACAAGGACGCCTGGTTCGTCGGCTACACCGGCGGCTTCGTCACCGCCGTCTGGGTCGGCAAGGACGACAATACGGCCATGCGCGGCGTCACCGGCGGCTCGTCGCCGGCCGCCATCTGGCGCGGCTTCATGGAGGCGGCCCTGCCGCGCCTGAACGCCCCGGCCATCCCCAACGGCCCGGCCATGCCGGAGGGCTGGCAGCCGCCGAGCCCGGTGGAGAGCCTGATCGGGCGGATCGGCGACATCTTCGGCGACAGCCCGGCGGCCGAGCCGGATCCGCTGGACCCGTCCCTCACCGAGCCGGCCCCGCGTGAGCCCGCGCCGCCGCGCCGCAATGAGCCCGGTTCGGCCATCGTACGCCCGACCGCGCCCCAGCCGCAGCGCGACACGCCGGACCAGCGTCCCGAGCCGACGCCCCCGCCTGAGAAGAAGGCCGAGCCGCTGTTCTTCTAGCGGCCGACGGCGTGCAGGGCGGGGCCGTTTTCGCGCAACCATTTGCGGTGCGGGCGGTGGTCGCCGATCAGACGCTGGACGACGGACCAGTAGGCCGGGCTGTGGTCGGCGTGGACCAGATGGGCCACCTCATGGGCGGCCAGATAATCGATCACTGCGGGCGGGGCCATGACCACGCGCCAGCTGTAGCGGATCGAGCGATTGTGCAGGCTGCAGGAGCCCCAGCGGGATTTCGGATCGGCGATCGACATCTTCACCGGGCGTTGGCCCAGGGTGCGGAGATGGACATCGGTTCGGGTCTGGAGCGTTTCTCTCGCCACCCTCTTGAACAGATTTTCGACCCGTCTGGCATAGGCCTCGCCCTCGCCGCCCGAGGCGATGACGGGGCCGTCGACGTCTTCGGTCAGGCGGGCCGCGCCGGCGCCGCCGACGGCGACCAGCCGGGTCGGCTGGCCGAACAGGTCGATGACCGCGCCGGGCGCGATCGGTGTGCCCTGCGGCCGCTCGGCCAGCCGTTCGCGCATCCAGGACGTCTTCGTGCGGGCGAAGGCGACGACGTCGGCCAGCTTGCGTTCGGACGGGGCGATCAGCACGGCCTCACCGGCGCGGGCGTCAATGCGGATCGACAGCCGCCGCGCGCGAGGATTGACCGACAGCCGCGCCGTCAGGTCCTCAAGCGGCAGCCGCTGCCCGTTCCGGTACTGCAACTATGGCCTCGTTCTTCGCGATGAAGTCGCGCACCCGCGGATAGATGTCATCGCGGAAGCGGCGTCCGTTGAAGACGCCATAGTGGCCGACGTCGGGGTGAACATACAGCACCCTGCGGTCATCAGGCAGGCCTGTGCACAGGGTATGGGCGGCCTGGGTCTGGCCGACGCCCGAGATGTCGTCCTGTCCGCCCTCGACGGTCATCAGGCCGATGTCGGTGATGCCGGCCAGATCGACCTTGCGGCCGCGATGCTCGAGCAGGCCGCGCGCCAGCAGGTGCTGCTGGAAGACGATGTCGATGGTCTGGAGGTAGAACTCCTCGCTCAGGTCCAGCACCGACAGATATTCGTCGTAGAAGGCCTCGTGCTTCTCGGCGGCGTCGCCGTCGCCCGAGACCAGGTGGCCGAAATAGTCGCGGTGGGCGTCGACGTGCTTGTCCTCGTTCATGGACATGAAGCTGTAGAGCTGGACGAAGCCCGGATAGACCCGCCGCCCGAAGCCCGGATAAGGCCAGGGCACGGTGTGGATCATGTTCGATTTGAACCAGGTGAAGGGCTTGGCCTCCGCCAGCTGGTTGGTGACGGTCGGCGACAGGCGGGCGTCGATCGGCGAGCCCATGAAGGTCATGGAGGCGGGCCGGTTCGGGTCCTTGTCCTCGGCCATCAGGGCGCAGGCGGCCAGCACCGGCGGTCCCGGCTGGCAGACGCCGACGACGTGGGCGCGCGGGCCGATCTGACCCAGCATGGTCCGCACGTGGTCGATATAGTCGAAGAAGTCGAACCGGCCTTCGAGCATCGGCACCTGACGGGCGTTGACCCAGTCGGTGACATAGACGTCGTGGTCCTGCAGGAAGCCCTCGACCGTGCCGCGCAGCAGGGTGGCGTAGTGGCCGGACAGGGGGGCGACGATCAGCACCGCCGGGGCCGCCGTCGGCTTGCCCGCCCGCTTCAGGTCGCCGAGGTGGCGGGCGAACCGCACCAGCCGGCACCAGGGCGAGGACCAGATGACCTGTTCGGTCGTGCGGACGGTCTTGCCGCCGATCTCGAGGGTCTCGAGACCCCAGGCGGGCTTGCCGTAGCGGCGCGTCACGCTCTCGAACAGCCCGGCCGAGGCGAAGGCCGTGCGGCCGATCGCGGTGTCCGAGGCCGGATTGAAGGGAGAGGTCCAGAACTGCCGGGCCATCTGGGCCCCGAACCGGAACGGCGTCGCCGAGTGATAGGCGAGCTCGTGAAGCGAATAGAGCATGGAATCCTTGAAGCGGCCCCCGCCGTTACGCGGCAGAGCACCATAGAACGCACCGCACTGCAAAAAGATTATTGAGCACCGAAATTCGACCGTGTCGGACGGGCCTGCACGATTTCCTTGAACCGCCCCGCGACTTGTCCGCACCTCTCACATGAAACGGGGCGAACGGACGATGGACCGGACGAAGGAGCAGCTTCTTGACGAGTATCTGGTCGCGTCCGCGCGCACCGGGGATCGCAAGGCGTTCGACCTGCTGGCCCGACGCTGGGGCCGCAAGCTGGTGGCCCATGCGTGGCGTCTGACCGGTGACGTCGATCTGGCCCGCGAGGCCGCGCAGGACGGCTGGATCGAGATCGTGCGCGGTCTGGGCCGGCTGCGGGACGAGCGCGCCTTTCCGGCCTGGGCCTATCAGATCGTGTCGCGGCGCTGCGCCCGGCAGATCGGGCGGGTGCGCCGCGACCGGACGCTGGCCGCCGCGGCGGCGGCGGAACCCGTGCTCGATACCGTGTCGCCCGAAGCCGCCGACCCCGGCGGCGAAGCGCGGCTGAAGGCGGCGCTGGCTGCCCTGCCGAAGGCGCAACGGGCGGCGGTCGGCCTGTTCTATCTCGAGGAATTGAGCGTCGACGAGGTGGCGATCGCCCTGAACGTGCCGGCGGGCACGGTAAAGACCCGCCTGATGCATGCCCGCCGCGCCTTGCGTGCGGTTCTGGAAGGAGACGTGTGATGCAGGATATCGACCGGATGATCGAGGAGGCCCTCGACGGCGAGGAACAGGCCCTGTTCCGCGAGACGTCGCGTGAGCCCGGCTTCTTCGAACAGGCCTTTGGCCTGCTCGGAGGCCCGAACGGCTGGGTGAATGTCATCATGATGGTTGTGCAGGCGGCGCTGTTCGTCGCCGGTCTTTGGGCGGGATGGCGGTTCTTCGAGGCCGACAACGCCCTTTCGGCCCTGCACTGGGGCCTTCCCGCGGCGGTGCTGGTGCTGGCGTCGTTGATCGTCAAGACGGCGATGATGCCCGAGATGCAGACCAACCGGCTGATGCGCGAGCTGAAACGGCTCCAGCTTCAGACGGCAGTGGGCCGCAAGGGGTAGGGGTCTTGCCTGGGGGTTCCCGGAAGCCGCGTAGCGGTTATCCGGGAGACAGGAGGGCGCTGCGCCGGGTCCTGACCTGTCTCCCGGCTCGCTGCTGACGCAGCGTCCGGGAGGGGAACAGTGGTGGGACCGAGCGTCCCGGCTCTCCGCTTCTCTTCGGCCGGGATGACAAGGCTCCGTGGCGCGATCAGCCCCGCGCCATGGCCTGTTCGATGATCCGGGCCGCGTTCGCCGGTCCCAGGTCATGGCCCAGCGCGCTGCGCATCCGGCCGTCGGGGCCCATCAGATAGATCGTCAGCGAGTGGTTCATCGTATAGGCCTCGCCCTCGCCGACCTTCTGGTAGACGGCGCGCCAGGCGTCGGCGGCGGCCTTGACCTGGGCCGGCGTGCCGGTCAGGCCGATGACGCCTTCAGGGAAGCCGTCCGAGGACAGATAGTCCTTCAGCGCCTGCGGCGTGTCGCGCTCAGGGTCGATCGAGATGAAGATGATCTGGACGTCGTCGGCCTTGTCGCCCAGCGCCGTCTTCGTCGCCTCGAGCATGCCGAGGGTCGTCGGGCAGTAGTCGGGGCAATAGGTGAAGCCGAAGAAGACCAGCGACCATTTGCCGTCCAGCAGGGTCTGGTCGACGGCCTGACCGTCCTGATTGACCAGCTGGAAGGGGCCGCCGACGTCAGGCTGGCCGGTCGAGCCGATCTGGCGCGAGGCCGAACCGGGGTCCCCGCGGCCGTTGACCACCATGATGGTTCCGACGGCCAGAACGGCGGCCAGAATGATACAGGCCCCGGCCAACAGCAGGATGGATCGACGCGGCATCATGGCTCCCCTCGAAAACGCGCACGCCCGCGCGTGACCGGTCTATAGAAGAGACGTGAGCCTGTCCCAAGAGCCCCAGAAGCCGCAGCCCGCGCCGTCGTTCGCGCCGGACGATGCGGGCCGTTTCCCGGCCTGGCGCAACCTGCCGCGCCGTAGCCGGGGCCTGTCCCTGCGTACCCTCGTCATCCTGCGCTGGATGGCCATCGTCGGGCAGAGCGCGACCATCGGGGTTGCGACCCTCTATTTCCATTTCGACCTGCCGCTGTGGGGCTGTATGGCCGCCATCGCCGCCAGCGTGGCGATGAACCTGAACGCCACGGCGCGGCTCAGGCGCAGCGATGGCTCCCTGCCCGACGGCGGGCTGACGGCGGCGCATCTCGGCTTCGACATTCTGCAGCTGTCGGTCCTGCTGGGGCTGACGGGCGGGCTGCAGAACCCCTTCTGCCTGCTGCTGGTCGCGCCGGTGACGGTGGCGGCGGCCTCGCTGCCGGGACGGCAGGCGGCGCTGATGGGGCTGCTGGTGCTGGCGGCGACGGTCAGTCTGTTCTTCGTCTCCCTGCCGCTTCCGTGGCAGGCGGGGACCGAGCTGAACCTGCCGCCGCTCTACAAATTCGGCATCGGACTGGCGCTGGTCACGGGGGTGATCTTCACCGCGGCCTATGCCTGGCGGGTGGCCGCGGACGCCGAGAAGCTGGAACTGGCGCTGGCCACGACGCAGGACGTGCTGCAGCGCGAGCAGCGGCTGGCGGCGCTGGGCGGGCTGGCGGCGGCGGCGGCGCATGAACTGGGCACGCCGCTGGCGACGATTCAGGTCGTGGCCAAGGAACTGTTGCGCGCCTCCGCCAAGGACGGCGCGGCCGCCGAGGACGCGGCCCTGATCCTGCAACAGGCCGAGCGCTGCCGCGAGATCCTCAAACGCCTGTCGCAGCAGCCGGAGGAGGGCGAGGCCGCCTTCGCCGAGGTCGGGCTGAAGGCCCTGCTGGAAGAGGTGGTCGAGCCGCACCGCGGCTTTGATCTGGAGTTCGACGTCTCGGTGCGCACGGCCTCGGGTGAAAAGGCCCCGCGCGTGCGCCGCCTGCCCGAGGTGGTGCACGGCCTGTCGACGCTGGTTGAGAACGCCGCAGACTTCGCCGGATCGAAGGTGCGGGTGCGGGCCATCGTCGACGCCGGCTTCATCGAGATCGAGGTCGTGGACGACGGCCCCGGTTTCCCGGCCGACATCCTGCCGCGACTGGGCGAGCCCTATGTGACCAGCCGACCCCAGGGCAAGGCGCGCCGGGCCCTGTCGGCCCAGATCGCCGCCTCGGTCGCCGCCGCCACCCCGGGCCGCAAGGGGAAGAAGGCGACGAAGGCGGAGCCGGCACTCGAAACCATCGCCCCCAGCCAGGGCGGCATGGGTCTGGGCTTCTTCATCGCCCGCACCCTGCTGGAGCGGACCGGCGGCAAGGTCTTCGTCGGCCCGGGCGACGGCGGCGCGACGCCGGCCAAGGGCCAGGCCCCGGTGAAGGGCTCCCCCAAGGGCGCGCGGGTCGCCGTGCGCTGGTCCCGGTCGGCGCTTGAGGTTTCGTCGTGATTGTCGCACCCCCCGTCCGAACCTTGACCGCACCCGTACTGTTACCGACTTGACCCCGCAGGAGAACGCCGATGCCCGACGCTGAAGACCGGATCGCCGCCCTGGCGGACAAGACCCTGCTGGTGCTCGACGACGACAACGCCCTGCGCACCCGGCTGGGCCGCGCGCTGGAGAGCCGCGGGTTCGAGGTCACCCTCGCCGCCTCGCTGGCCGAGGCGTTCGAGGCGCTGAAGACCTCCATCCCCGCCTTCGCCGTGCTGGACATGCGGCTGGAGGACGGCAACGGGCTGAAGGTGGTCGAGGCCATCCGCGACCGGCGCGAGGACGCCCGCATCATCATGCTGACCGGCTACGGCGCCATCGCCACGGCGGTCGCGGCGGTCAAGGCCGGCGCCGTGGACTACCTCCAGAAGCCCGCCGACGCCGACGACGTGGTCAAGGCCCTGCTGGCCACCGGCGAGGCCCCCGAGCCGCCCGACAATCCGATGAGCGCCGACCGGGTCCGCTGGGAGCATATCCAGCGGGTCTATGAACTGTGCGACCACAATGTCTCGGAAACGGCGCGGCGGCTGGGCATGCACCGGCGGACGCTGCAGCGGATCCTGGCGAAGCGGGCGCCAAGGTAGGGGGCAGGCAGCAGGCAGCAGGCAGCAAAAGAGTGCCAGCGCCAGCCTAGCGGGTACAAGCTTGTCGATCGTTCCCACAGACGGAGGACGTCATGGCTGAGGTGCGGAGCTACCGAGATTTGCTGGTCTGGCAACGGGCGATGGATGTAGCTGTCGCGGTCTATGACTTGACCCGCAGCTATCCGCAGGACGAGCTCTTCGGCCTGACTTCCCAAAGTTTCGCAGGACTGCGTCCTCAATCGCGGCCAACATAGCTGAAGGCTACGGACGGGCCAGCAAACTCAGTTATCTCCATTTTCTGAAAATCGCCCGGGGCTCCCTCAAGGAGCTGGAGACCCACCTGATACTTGCCGAGCGCGTCGCGGTGGCAGCCCCGGGGGCAACGGATCCCCTCCTCTTGCAGACGGACGAGCTCGGCCGGATGCTTCATGGCCTGATCACTCGCGTGGACGCCAAACCGACCGATTGACTACTGCCTGCTGCCTGCTGCCTCGAAAAAGGCCCCGGTGTTTCCACCGGGGCCTTCTGCTTTTCAGACGTGACGCCGCGTCTTAACGACGGCTGCGACCACGGTCGCGGTCACCGCC
>LNFM01004640.1_pt1 | contig 25013 bp, 20 predicted proteins | sample 596031 | NCBI WGS metagenome assembly LNFM01 (sample SAMN04254537, study PRJNA301005) | activated carbon metagenome | isolation source: dual media filters at the Ann Arbor, Michigan drinking water treatment plant | place: USA: Ann Arbor | reverse complement strand
GGCGGTGGACGCGGGCGCGGCAGCCTCGGTCAGCTTGCCGCCGCCCCAGATGAAGGAGAAGCCGAGGAACCGGCCGGCGACGGCGACCACCGCGAGGGTGATGACGAGGAGCACCACCGCGAGCGCCTGGAGGAAACCCTCCGAGGTGGCGAAATCCGCCTGCTGGGTGATGTGCATGGCGAACATCTGGTCGCCCGGTCCGCCGAGCAGGGTCGGCGTGATGAAGAAGCCCAGCGCGCTGACGAAGACCAGCAGGAACCCTGCGCCGATGCCCGGGAAGGTCAGCGGCAGCAGCACGCGCCAGAACACCGCCACCGGCCCCGCGCCGCAGGCCCTGCCTGCACGGACCAGGCCCGGATCGAGGCGCGAAATGCTGGAATAGAGCGTCAGCACCATGAGCGGCAGCAGCACGGCCGTCATGGCGACGAGGACGCTGCCGCGGTTGAACAGGAGCTGGGCCGGCTCGCTGACGATGCCGAGGGCGACCAGCATCTTGTTGATCGGGCCGTTGCGGCCGAGCAGCACCATCCAGGCATAGGTGCGGATGAGGATGGCGATAAAGTAGGGCAGCACGATCGCCGCCGAGATCAGCACCTTGACGATGCCGGTGCTGCGATGGATCAGCAGCGCCGTGGGATAGCCGAGCACGAGGCAGAGGCAGCTCACCGTCAGCGAGATCTGCATCGTGCGGACGAGCGAGTCCCAGTAGAGGGGCACCGAGAAGACCCGCTCGAAATAGCCGAGGAGCGTCGGGCCGCTGAGGCTGATGTGGACGAGATCGATGACCGGCAGCAGGTAGACGACCGCGAGGAAGGCGAGCGCCGGCACGAGCAGCATGGCCGGGCTCTTCAGCGCCTCGCCGAGGCGGCTGCCGCCCGCAGGCGCGTGGAGCGTCGCCGCCGTCACGACAGCACCCAGCAGTCTTCCGCGTCCCACCGCGCATGCAGCCGGTCGCCGACCGCCGGCAGGGCGAGGCCCGCCCTGTCGGTGCAGCGCACGAGGATGGTCTCGCCGCTGTCCGTCGTCGCCTCGATGCGCAGGAGTTCGCCGAGGAACAGCGCCGAGACGACCGTCACCGGCAGGCTTCCCGGCGCGGGATCGCGGCTCAGGGCAATGCGCTCGGGACGGATCAGCACGCTCGCCCGGCCGACGTCGATGGCGTTGCGGCTCTCGGCGGTGAAGACGTGGCCGGACCGGCTCTTCAGCGTCATGGTCGAGCCGCGCTTCTGGACGATCTCGGCGTCGACGATGTTGCTCTCGCCGACGAAGGACGCGACGAAACGGTTCTGCGGGTGACGGTAGATCTCGCTGGGCGTGCCGATCTGGATGATCTGCCCCGCATCCATCACGGCGATCCGGTCGCTCATGGTCAGCGCCTCGCCCTGGTCGTGGGTGACGAACAGGATGGTGCTGCCGATGGTCCGGTGCAGGTCGCGGATCTCGATCTGGATCGATTCCCTCAGGCGCCGGTCGAGGGCGCTCAGCGGCTCGTCCATCAGCACCACGCGCGGGCGCATGACGATGGCGCGGGCGATGGCGACGCGCTGCTGCTGGCCGCCCGACATCTGCGAGGGCGTCTTCTCGGCATGATCGGAGAGCCGCATGATCTCCAGCGTCTCGGCCACGCGCCGCGCGGCGGTGGCGCGGTCCACTCCCGCCATGCGCAGCGGAAAGCCGACGTTCTGGCTCACCGTCATGTTGGGGAACAGGGCATAGCTCTGGAAAACCATGCCGAAGCCGCGCCGGTGGGTCGGAACGTGCTGGATCGGCCGGCCGTCCACCTCGATCGAGCCGCTGTCCAGGGTCTGGAACCCGGCGATCAGGTTGAGGAGCGTTGTCTTGCCGCTGCCCGAGGGGCCGAGAAGCGTGATGAACTCGCCGGGCTCGATGTCGAGGGAGATCCGGTTGGCCGCGAGGAACGGTCCATAGGCCTTGACGACCTCCCTGACGGAAATCCGAGAGCCGATCGTGGCGGGTACGGGCGCCGCGGCGCCGCGCGTCTCCGTCGGGGCGGGGTGGCCTTCACGTGCAAGGACCCGAGCCGGGCTGTCGGCCATCAGATCATCCTCCCATGCGTTCTATATTATAGAACCTTATTCTGTAATCCATAATTCGACCTCCGGCCGCCGCTTGTCAAGACGCCGGATGGCAGGTGTCCGCGGCCGCCGGGACCGGTCTTTCGACGGGGGCGGCGAACGAGGGAGGCAGAACGGGGGAGGCGGGTTCCGGACGCGGCCCGGTCAGGGCCGCGGCGCCGGCCAGGTCGCGCGGCTCGCCTGCAGATGGTCGACGAGCGCGCGCAGCTTCGGCGCGAGGTTCCGGCGGCTCGGATAGAAGAGATAGAAGCCGGCGAAATAGGGCGAATAGGCCTCGAGGACCGGCACGAGCTCGCCGCGGACGAGATGGGGCCGGAAGCTCTCCTCCATGCCGAAGGTGATGCCCGCGCCCGCCACCGCCAGCTTGATCATCAGCGCCATGTCGTTGGTGGTGACGGTCGTCGGCACGGTGACACGGAAGTCCTTTCCCTGCTCGCTGAACTCCCACCGGTAGGGGGCGCTGCCGGGCGCGGGGCGCCAGCCGATGCAGCGGTGGGCGGCGAGATCGGCCGGATGGGACGGCGCGCCGTGACGCGCGAGATAGGAGGGCGCGCAGACCGCGATCTGCCGCTCGTCGCCCGCGACCGGCACGGCGATCATGTCCTGCTCGATCACCTCGCCCAGCCTGACACCGGCGTCATAGCCGTCGGCCACGATGTCGATGTCGTCGTCGGTGACGGTGACGTCGAGTTCGACGTCGGGATGGGCCGCTGAGAAGGCGGCGAGGAAGGGTCCCGCCAGGAACCGCTCGGCGATGGATGAAACGGCGAGCCTGAGGCGCCCCCGCGGCCGGCCCGTCAGTTGCGCCGCGCGGGCGAGCGCCGCGTTCATCTCGGCGAGACCGGGAGCGATCTCCGCCCGCAGCGCCTCGCCCGCCTCGGTCAGGCCGACACTGCGGGTGGTGCGCAGCACGAGGGCGATGCCGAGCCCCTCCTCCAGCCGCCGGATCGTCTGGCTGACGGCCGACCGCGTCACCCCCAGCCGGTCCGCGGCAGCGCGGAAGCTCCGCTCCTCGGCGACCAGCGCGAAGACGGCGAGGGCGTTGAGATCCGGAACCATTGGTTAGTTTTACTTTCCAGCGTGGGCGATTTTGGGAGGCTTCTGGAGACAATGCCCGGCGGATAGCGTCCTGCCAACCCCGGCGAGCGACCGGGCTCACAGCGAAAGGACCACCCATGGCTCTCGACAAGGTCATCCTCATCACCGGTGCCTCCAGCGGGATCGGCGCCGGCATCGCCCGCGAACTGGGGCGCGCAGGCGCGGACCTCGTGCTCGGCGCCCGACGCACCGACCGGCTGGAACGGCTCGCCGCGGAGATCGGCGGCCGGACGCTCGTCCGTCGCCTCGACGTCACCGACCGGGCGGACGTCGCCGCCTTCGCCCACGCCGCCCGCGAGCGCTTCGGCCGCGTCGACGTCATCGTCAACAATGCCGGGGTGATGCCGCTCTCCCCCTTCGCCGCCCTGAAGGTGGAGGAGTGGGACCGCATGATCGACGTCAACATCCGGGGCGTGCTCAACGGCATTGCCGCCGTGCTGCCGGAGATGACGGAGCGCGGCTCCGGGCACGTCGTCAACGTCGCCTCCATCGGGGCCCTGCAGGTCTTTCCGCTGGCCGGCGTCTACTGCGCGACGAAATATGCGGTGCGGGCCATCTCCGAGGGTCTTCGCCAGGAGCACGACCGCATCCGCGTCACCTGCATCCATCCCGGCGTCGTCGAGAGCGAACTCGCCGACACCATCACCGATCCCGAGGCCGCCGCCGCGATGAAGGCCTTCCGCGCCGTCGCCCTGACGCCCGACGCCATCGGGCGGGCGGTGCGCTACGCCATCGAGCAGCCCGCCGACGTCGACGTCGGCGAGATCGTGGTGCGCCCCACCGCGAGCCGGTGAGGAGGCGCCCATGACCCGCCACGTCGAAGGCGCAGTCCTTCTCGCCGCCGCTCTCATCCTCGCTCCGGCCCCGGAAACCGCAGCGCAGGCGACGACCAGCCCGGCGCGCGACGCCACCCCGGCGCCCGCCCACCCCTATGTCGGCATGTGGGTGACGCCCGATGGCCACATCCGCCAGGAACTCCTGCCGAACGGCCGTTACGACGAGGCGAGAGGCGCGCGCCGCAGCGCCTATCGCGGCCGCTACGTCGTGAGCGGCAACCGGATCGACTATTGGGACGATACGGGCTTCACCGCCGACGGAACCTTCGTCGACGCGGACACGCTGCATCACGGCGGCATGGTCTTCCGGCGGCAGCGCTGAGCGGGACGCCGCGGACACGGGCGGCGGGACGACCAGACAAATGCCGGTACGCCCCCTCTCGCAGTCCGCGGCGGCTTCCGTTATGGTTCGCCCGCCCGTTCGCCGAGGACTTTTCACTTGAGCCCATCCATGTCCCGCCGCTCTGCCCTTCTTGCTGTCCTCGCGGGCGCGGTGGCGCTCGGCGGCTGCGGCCGCAGGGGTGGCCTCGAACTTCCCGGCGAGACGCCCTCGCCCATCGGCGGCCCGACGCCGCCGAACCTGCCGCCCCGCGCCGAGGTGCCGGCCGATCCCGCCAGCCCTGCCCAACGCCAGGCCCAGCCGGCGCGCCGCGACTACGACCGCAACCGGCCCGCCGGTGGCGGCCAGCTGCTGCCGTCCGGCCAGTTCGTCCTCGATCCGCTTCTCTAGTCCTGCCGGCCGCAGGGCCTCAGGCATCCCAGCGAACACCCGCCCCATGCACCATTTCGCCTATCGCGACGGCCACCTCCACGCCGAGGACGTGCCACTGGAGACCATCGCCGCCGCGGTGGGCACGCCGTTCTACTGCTATTCCACCGCCACGCTGGAGCGGCACTACCGCGTCTTCTCCGAAGCCTTCGCCGGCCTCGACTTCCTCGTCTGCTACGCCATGAAGGCCAATTCCAACCAGGCGGTCATCTCGACGCTCGCCCGCCTCGGCGCCGGCATGGACGTGGTCTCCGGCGGCGAGCTGAAGCGCGCCATCGCCGCCGGCGTCCCCGGCGAGCGGATCATGTTCTCCGGCGTCGGCAAGACAGAGGCCGAGCACGCCGCCGCCCTTGAGGCCGGCGTCTTCTGCATCAACGTCGAGAGCGAGCCGGAGGTGGCGCAGCTCTCGCGCGTCGCCACGTCGCTCGGGCGCACGGCCCACGTCTCCTTCCGCGTCAACCCGGACGTCGACGCCCGCACCCATGCCAAGATCTCGACGGGCAAGAAGGGCGACAAGTTCGGCATCCCCATCTCCACCGCGCGCGAGGCCTATGCCCGGGCCGCGAAGCTGCCGGGCATCCACATCGCCGGCGTCGACATGCATATCGGCTCGCAGATCACCGACCTTCAGCCCTACGACGACGCCTACGCCCTGCTCGCCGAATTCGTCGGCACGCTCCGGGCCGACGGCCACGCCATCGAGCACGTCGACGTCGGCGGCGGCCTCGGCATCCCCTACCGCGACGACAACGAGCCTCCGCCCGAGCCCATGCGCTATGCCGAGGTGGTGAAGCGCCACACGGCGGGTCTCGGCGCCCGGGTGATCATGGAGCCCGGTCGCATGATGGTCGGCAATGCCGGCATCCTCGTCACCCGCGTCATCTACGTGAAGGAGACGGAGGGCCACACCTTCGTCATCGTCGACGGGGCTATGAATGACCTGATCCGCCCGACCCTCTACGACGCCCACCACGAGATCCGCCCGGTGAAGCAGCCCGTTCCCGGCGCGCCGAAGCCGAAGGTCGACGTCGTCGGACCCATCTGCGAGAGCGGCGACTATCTCGCCCTCGGCCGCAAGCTGCCCGAGGTCGGCCCCGGCGATCTCCTGGCGGTGATGACCGCCGGCGCCTATGGCGCGGTCCAGGCCGGCACCTACAACACCCGGCCGCTGTCGCCGGAGGTGCTGGTGAAGGGCGCCGATTTTGCCGTCGTGCGCCCGCGTCTCGAGGTCGAGGCCATCATCGCCATGGACCGCCTGCCGGCCTGGCTGTAGTTGCTGCACTGCCGAAAGCGGGATTGACCTCAGCGCCGGGAGGGTCTTCATGCGCGGGCTCCACCCCCGTGCAGGAGCCCCACCATGCTGCCGCAACGTCTGGTCGACGGCTACGCGTCCTTCCTCGAGGCCCGCTTTCCCGACGAATCCGAGCGCTATCGCCGGCTCGCCCAGTCCGGTCAGAGCCCGAAGACCATGGTCGTCTCCTGCTGCGACAGCCGCGTCTCGCCCGAGGTGATCTTCGACGTCGGCCCGGGTGAGCTCTTCATCGTCCGCAACGTCGCCAATCTGGTGCCGCCCTATGCGCCGGACGAGAACTATCACGGCACCTCCGCCGCCCTCGAATTCGCCGTCCAGGCCCTGCGCGTCACCGACATCGTCGTGCTCGGCCACGCCCAGTGCGGCGGCATCCGCGCCTCCGTTGCCGAGGACGCCGAACCGCTCTCGCCGGGCGACTTCATCGGCCGCTGGATGGGCCTCGTCGCCCCGGCCATCGAGAAGCTCGGCCCCCGCGGCGACAGGACGATGGCCGATTACCTGCGCCAGCTCGAATTCGCCTCCGTCGCCACCACCCTGAACAACCTGCGCACCTTCCCCTGCGTGCGCATTCTCGAGGAGCGCGGCAAGCTGAAGCTGCACGGCGCCTTCTTCGGTGTCGCCACCGGCGTGCTGAGCTGGCTCGACGAGGCGACGGGGGAGTTCCACCCGGTGCTCGACAAGCCGGGCCGGGTGTTCTCCTGCAGCGCGGTGGGGTGAGGCGCGCGCTCCCTCAGCGCAGCAGGGGCAAGACCACCATGGTCACCGCGAAGGTGCCGATCCCTGCGGCACCGACCCGCGGGATCAGGCGGGCATGGCCGGTGCGGCCGGCAACGGCCCCCAGCGTCCGCCCGATGCCGATCCAGGCGAGGGCGACCAGCGCGCAGAGGCCCGAGAACGCGGCGAGATAGGCGAGCAGGTCCGGCCTGTCGAACGGCACCACCGCCACGGCGAAGACGATGGCCTTCGGGTTCGCCATGGTCGTCAGGAAGACCTGGCGCGGCGTCACCAGACGCGCCGTGCGCGCCACCCCGGCTGCCCCTGCCCGCCAGAGCCGCCAGGCGACGGAGCCGAGATAGACGGCGACCGCCGCCCTGAGGACGAGATCGAGCGCCGGAACGGCGGCGAGGACCGGGCTCAGCAGCCAGCCGATGGACGTGATCGACAGGAGATAGGCCAGGTTCTCCGCCAGGATCAGACGGAAGGCCATGCGCCATCCCGAGGCCGCACCGGCCGTCGCCAGCAGCGTGTTGGTCGGTCCCGGCGTTGCGAGCAGGGTCACTACCGTCAGGACGAAGATCAGCGGGTCATGCATGGACGGCCGGCTTCCGTGTCGAACGGAGGCCGATCGACGATCACCCCCTCGCGACGACACCAGACGGCATGACCCGCGATCCGTCCTTGCCCTCGATCAAAGCCTCACCTCGCCATAGCAGGGCGCCTTGCCCCAGACCGCGAGCCGGTAGCCTTTGCGCAGGCCGAGGGTGAAATAGGGATCAGCCTCGACGAGGCCCACGGCCTCCTCGCGGCTGTCCACCTCCAGGACCCAGAGCCCGCCCTCCCACCAGGCGTCCGGCGCGGACCGCAGGCCGCCGCCGATCAGGATGCGGTCGGCATGGGCCGCAAGATAGTCGAAATGCGCCTGGGCGTGATTCTGCCTCACCCAGGCGGCATCGGGATTGTCGTCGAAGAGAACGATCCAGCGGGCCATGACGGCGCTCCAAACAGAAACGGCGGGCCCGGGGGCCCACCGTCGCTTGAGATGGAAAGGGTGCGAAGGAAAGGGCGGCGATCAGGCCGCCGCCTTCGCCCGCGGCTGGATCAGCTTGCGGTTGATCAGCACCTCGGCGATCTGCACTGCGTTCAGCGCCGCACCCTTGCGCAGGTTGTCCGAGACGCACCAGAAGGCGAGGCCGTTCTCGACCGTCGCGTCCTCGCGGATGCGCGAGACGTAGGTCGCGTCCTCGCCGGCGGCGTCGAGCGGGGTGGCGTAGCCGCCGTTCTCGTGCTTGTCGATGACGAGCACGCCCGGTGCCTGGCGCAGCACCTCGCGCGCCTCGTCGGCGGTGATCGGCTGCTCGCACTCGATGTTGACGGCCTCGGAATGGGCGATGAAGACCGGCACGCGCACGCAGGTCGCCGTCAGCTTGATCTTCGGGTCGAGGATCTTCTTGGTCTCGACCGTCATCTTCCATTCCTCCTTCGTGTAGCCGTCCTCCATGAAGACATCGATGTGGGGAATGAGGTTGAAGGCGATGCGGGCCGGGAACTTCTTCGTCTCCGGGTCCTTCATCGAGTAGAGCGCCTTGGTCTGGCGGTCGAGCTCGTCCATGCCCTCCTTGCCGGCCCCGGAGACCGACTGGTAGGTCGAGACGACGACGCGCTTGATGCCGAAGCGGTCGTGCAGCGGCTTCAGCGCCACCACGAGCTGGGCGGTCGAGCAGTTCGGATTGGCGATGATGTTGCGCTTGGTGAAGCCCGCGACGGCGTCGGCGTTCACCTCCGGCACGATCAGCGGCACGTCGGAATCGTAGCGGAAGGCGGAGGAGTTATCGATGACGACGCAGCCGGCCGCGCCGATCTTCGGCGACCATTCCTTCGACACCGTGCCGCCCGCCGACATCAGGCAGATGTCGGTGTCGGAGAAGTCGAAGTGCTCGAGGGCCTTCACCTTCAGCACCTTGTCGCCGAAGGAGACCTCCTGGCCGACCGAGCGGCGCGAGGCCAGCGGGATCACCTCGGAGACGGGAAAACCCCGCTCGGCGAGGATGGCGAGCATCTCGCGGCCCACATTGCCCGTGGCACCGACGACGGCGACCTTGTAACCCATGATTCCAGCCTCTTTGGCTTGCAACTCTCCCCCGGGATCGGGCCCGTCACCGGGTCCCGTGGCGCCCATCTCCCCGTCGGGGGAGCACCCGGTTGCGAGGACGAAGCGTCAGCCTGCCGTGCCGCCTTTGGCGGCCGGCGTGGTTTTCGTCGTCGTTTTGAACCGAGCGAAAGCCATGGCGCGGAGAGGTGTCCTCGGCGAAAGTGCCGTGAGGGCAGCGAAAAACACCAGGTGCGGCGAAATGTCAATCGCGCTAAGGCGCTGTGGCTGGCTATGGCGGGACCCCGCCCAACATTCGCCGGGAATGCCATGGCATCAGGGATGCCCCACCGCCTGCCCGAGAGCCCGATGATCCATACCCTTTCCCGTCGCAATCTCCTGACCATCGCTGCGGCGGCGGGCCTCGCACCGGCCCTCACCGGCGGCGCGAAGGCCGCGACCGCGCTGCGCTACGGGCCGCCCGCGCCCTTTTCCTACAACGTGCTGAAGCGGATGGCCGCCGAGCGGGCGGGCAAGCCCTATGTGCCGCCGGAGCGGCCGAAGCCCGAGATCGTCAGCCGCATCGACTACGACAACCACGGCAAGCTGCGCTTCGACAAGGACGTGGCGCTCTTCGCCGAGGGTCCCGGCGCCTATCCCGTCACCTTCCAGCACGTCGGCCAGTACTTCCCCAAGACCGTCCACATGCACGTGGTCGAGGGCGAGACGGCGCGCGAGATCGTCTACGACCCCCGCTATTTCACGATTTCCTCCGACCATCCCGCCGCGGCCCTGCCCCCCGAGCCCTCGGCCTTCGCCGGCCTCTGGCTGCAGGAGGCGAAGTCCGGCCCCTGGAAGACGCAGGAGCCCTGGGCGACCTGGCTCGGCGCCTCCTATTTCCGCGGCGTCGGCGAGCTCGGCCAGGTCGGCCTGTCGGCCCGCGGCCTCGCCCTCTCGCCCGGCCAGGGTCCGGGCCCCGAGGAGTTCCCGGATTTCGTCGGCTTCTGGATCGCCCCGGCGGCGAGCGAGGCCGATCCCGTCACGCTCTATGCACTGATGGATTCGCCCTCCCTGTCGGGCGCCTACCGCTTCCTGTGCCGGCGCACCTCCGGCGTCGTCATGGACATCGAGGCGACGCTGCACTTCCGCCGCCGCGTCACCCATGTCGGCATCGCCCCGCTGACCTCCATGTACTGGTATTCCGAGACGGCCTCGTCCCGCACCATCGACTGGCGGCCCGAGGTGCACGATTCCGACGGCCTCGCCATCTGGACCGGCGGCGGCGAGCGCATCTGGCGCCCGCTCAACAATCCGCCGCGCACCATGACCTCGAGCTTCGTCGACCAGACGCCGCGCGGCTTCGGCCTGCTGCAGCGCGACCGCGAGTTCCTGCACTACCTCGACGGCGTCAAATACGAGAAGCGCCCGTCGGCCTGGGTCGAGCCGCAGGGCGACTGGGGCCGCGGCGCGGTGCAGCTCGTCGAGCTCAACACTGACGACGAGATCCACGACAACATTGTCGCCATGTGGGTGCCGGAGACGCCGGCCGAGCCCGGCCAGCCCCGCGAATACCGCTACCGGCTGCACTGGCTCGCCGACGAGCCCTATCCGACCCCGCTCGCCCGCGTCGTCGCCACCCGGCTCGGCCGCGGCGGCCAGCCGGGCCAGCCGCGCCCGCAGGGCGTGCGCAAGTTCCTGGTCGAGTTCAAGGGCGGGCCGCTGGTGAACCTGCCGAAGGGCACGATCCCCAAGCCGGTGCTCTGGGCCTCGCGCGGCACCTTCGGCGAGTACCAGTACACCGAGGCGGTCCCGAACGACGTTCCGGGCCACTGGCGCACCCAGTTCGACCTCAAGGTCGAAGGCAACGATCCCGTGGAGATGCGCTGCTATCTCCGGGTCGGCGACCAGGTGGCGTCGGAGAGCTGGCTCTACCAGTACCACCCGGGCGCCTGACCCGCTCAGGCCACCCGGCTCGCCATCATCGCGCGGTTGCGGATGCCGACGAGCACCTCGGCGGCGCTCGGACTGCGCCGCTGGTTCGGCGGACCGGTGAAGACGCCCGCCAGCACGGCCGGCTGCCGCGGCGCGGGAGAGCGCGCCTGGAGCCCCTGCATCTGGCTGCGCCTGAGGCAGGCGAGCGTCGCCTCCGCCTCCGCCAGCAACTGGCCGTCAGCCTCGGCGCGACCGGTCGTCCGCTCGCGGAGCGCCCGCACCGCCTTCTCGGCCAGGACGATGCGCCGGCCGCGGTCGCAGCGCGCCAGGCGCGCCTCGGCGTCGGCGATGCGCTGCTTCTGCCGCTCGATCTCCGCCGCCAGCACCTTGAGGCACTGGTTGCCCACGAGGACGTCGGTGGCGATCGCCGCGATGTCGCCGGCAGCCTCTTCCGCCATCTCGGCGAAGCCCGCCCTCAGCGCCGCGACGGCGCGGCCGTCGATCGTCGCCATCCGGCTCCTGAGGTTGCGGAGCCGGTGCGCCTCCGACCGTTCCGAGGCGACGGCTGCCGCCAGTTCGCGACGCGCCAGGGCGAGATCGCGCGTGGCGACCCGCGCCTGATGGTCGATCAGCGCCAGTGCGTTGCGGTCGTCGACACATCCGGTGCCGACGGGAAGCTGGCCGTGCATGAGCCTGAACATCGACTTGAACATCGGCGACCCCTTCGCTATGAACGTTGTTCACGGGTCCTGTGTAGCGATCTCGTGAACGATGTTCAAGCGCTTTTTGAACGCCGTTCAAATTTTTTCGCGAGGGCGGTATCTCCATGACGACGGACCTGCCGGCACGGCGCGCGAAGCTCCGGGACGACCTGATCGCCGCCGCCGAGGCCGCCATCGCCACGGGCGGTCTCTCCGCTCTCAAGGCCCGCGCCCTGGCGGAGGCCGCAGGCTGTGCCGTCGGCGCGATCTACAACGTCTTCCCCGACCTCGACGCGCTGATCTTCACGGTCAACGCCCGCACCCTGGAGCGTCTGGACGAGGTGCTGGCCTCGACCGTCAGGCCGGGCACCGATCCGGAAACCGCCATGCGCCGCCTCGCGCTCGCCTATCACGGCTTCTCGCGGTCCGAGCGGCGGCGCTGGACGGCGGTCTTCGCCCACCAGATTCCGGACGGCTCCACCCCGCCGGACTGGTATCTCGGCGTCGTCGGACGGCTCTTCCGGCACATCGAGGCGCCTCTCGCCGAACTGCTGCCGGGCTCGACGCCGGAAACGCGCGCCGGCCTCGCCCGCACGCTCTTCTCGGCCACCCACGGCATCGTCTCGCTGGGACTGGAGGAAAAGCTCGGCCCCGCCCCCGACGAGGTCATCGCCGGCGCGCTGGTGGTGATGACGCGCAGCTGGGTCCTCGGCCTGCCGGGCGCCGTCGGCGTCGCTACTCGACCCTGACGGTCACCGAGGCGCTGCGCCCCTCGCCGTCCACCACCGACAAGGTGGTGAAGCCGGGCCCGTCGGGCAGCACGTTGGCCTGTCTCTGGGCGCCGAAGCGTGCCGCCGGTCGGCCGTCCACGAGAACGGTGAAGGGCGGCCGCCCGCCGGTGGTGCGCACCACCAGTTGCTCCATCTCACCCCGCGCCGCGCCGAGATCGACGCGAACGCCATCCGGCGGGAAGGCGATCTTGAGGTCGCGGGTGTCGCCCGCCTCCTCGCGCGCCGGCCCGAAGCGGCGCAGCGGCGCGGGGAGCTGGACATGGGTCATCGGCGTGGCGGCGGCGGGCCGCGGCGGCATGGCGGCGGGCGGGCCCAGACGCGCGAAGGCGTCGAACAGGATGGGGGCCGCCGCCGTGCGGCCGGTGATGCCCGGCACGGAGGATCCGTCCGGCCGCCCGACCCACACCGCCACCGTGCGCCGGCCGTCGAAGCCGACCGCCCAGGCGTCGCGGAAGCCGTAGGACGTGCCGGTCTTGTAGGCGAGGCGCCCGGTCAGCGCCGCGTCGGGGGCCGGCGCCTCGGTGAGGATGTCGCCGACGTGCCAGGCCGCGGCCTCGTCGGTCACCGGCCGACCCGCCGGCTGGGGCTGGCCCTGCCGCTCGACCAGTTCGGGCATCTCGCCGCCACGCGCCAGGCCCGCATAGAGGGCCGCGAGATCGGCGAGCCTGAGGCCGACGCCGCCGAGGCCGACGGCGAGGCCCGGCACCTCGCCGCGCGGCAGGACCGGGCGGATGCCCGCCTGTTCGAGGCGCGCGTAGAAGCGCTGCGGCCCCACCGCATCGAGCAGGGCGACGGCCGGCACGTTCAGGGACATCTGCAGCGCTACCCGGGTCGGCACCGTGCCCTGGTAGCCGCGGTCGAAATTGGCCGGCGCATAGGTGCCGAAGCGCGAGGGGCGGTCCTCGATCAGCGTTTCGGGATGGGCGAGGCCGGCCTCGTAGGCCATGGCGTAGATGAAGGGCTTCAGCGTCGAGCCCGGCGAGCGCACGGCGCGCGTCATGTCGACCGCGCCCTGCCGCTCCCCGTCCAGCGGGTCGGCCGCGCCGATGCGGGCGATGACCTGCCCGCTGCGGTGATCGATGGCGATGAGCGCGCCGGAGAGCCGCGTGCCGAGCGCCCGCACCCGATCGCGCAGGAGCGCCTCCAGCGATTCCTGCAGCGTGCGGTCATAGGTCATGCGGTGCACGCGTTCGGCGGGCCTCGCCGCTACCGCATCGCCGCTCACATGCCAGGCGAAGGTCGGCATCTGCCGGCGGGCGACGGGCACGCGCTCCGCCTTGCCGGAGGCGACCTGCTCGGGCTTCAGCACCCCGGCGAGCAGCATGCGGTCGAGCACGCGGTCACGCGCCCGGCGCGCCGCCTCGGGATGGCGGTCCGGCCGCCGCGCTTCCGGGGACTGCGGGATCGCCACCAGCAAGGCCGCCTCGCCCGGCGACAGCCGGCGCGGCTCCTTGCCGAAATAGGCGAGTGAGGCCGCCCGGATGCCCTCGACATTGCCACCATAGGGCGCGAGCGACAGGTAGAGGTCGAGCACCCGCTGCTTGCCGAGCTCGCGCTCCAGCCGCACGGCGCGCGCCATCTCCCGCAGCTTGACCGCCATGGTGCGGCCGTCCTCGCGCTTGTCGATGAGGCGGGCGACCTGCATGGAGAGGGTCGAGCCGCCGGAGACGATGCGCCCGTTCCGCAGCCACTGGCCGCCGGCGCGCATGAGCGCCAGCGGATCGACGCCCGGGTGGGACGCGAAGCGGCGGTCCTCGAAGGCGGTCAGCATGCGCAGGAACAGCGGGTCCACCTCGGCGACCGACCCGGGGAAGCGCCACATGTCGTCGTCGGTCTGGAACGGCCTGAGGAGACGTCCCTGCCGGTCCACCACCTCGCGCGAATAGGGCGTCGCCGCCCCGTCCGGGCCCTCGCCGGCCCGGTGGAAGGCCACGGCCCCGCCGAGGCCGGCGAGCGCGAGCCCCCCGGCGGTGACGGCCGCGATCCTCAGCCGGGTCGCCATCGGACTAGCGGGCTCCCGCCGTCACCTCGGTCTGGCCGACCGCGGTGCGCGCCGCCCGCTCGGGCCGGTACATGTCCTCGATGGTGGCGGGGGGCACGAGATAGCGCCCCGGCGTCACCGCGCGGATCATGTAGGCCGCCTGCCAGGTGCCGTTCGCCCCGCTCGTGCGGCTGTAGGCGGCCATGAAGCGGTCGTCACGGAAGGCCTTGTAGTCGGGCTGCACGGCCTCCGCCGGCAGCCATTTCAGCGCCGAGGTCTCAGCCGAGGCGATGAGGCTCGGATTGTCGATCTCGAAGCCGGCCGGCAGGCGGTCGACCAGCATGATCTGGCCGAGCTGCGGGGCCGCCTCCGTCACCTGCAGCACGACGACGAGCCGGGTGCCCTGGGCGACGCGGCTGATGTCGGCCGGCTGCCCGGCCAGCGTCATGTAGCGGCGCTGCAGGGTGAAGCCGTTGGCCGCCGCCGGCTCCGGCGTCGCCGGCGTGCCGGTGACCGAGACGACGGCGCGCACGGCCTCAGGCCCGGTGTTGCGCAGGTCGAGCCCGCGGCCGAGCTCGTCGGAGCGGATCGTCCGCGCCAGCGCGCCCTCGTGGGGGCTGCCGCCGACGTCGAGGCGGATGCGCTTGGCGTCCTCGATCAGCGCTTGGGCCGCCAGCACCAGCCAGACCTTCTCCTGGGTGGAGAGGTAGCGGGTGCGGGCGCGCAGGTCCTCCACCACGCGCTGGGCGTCGGCGACGATGCGGCGGGTGACGCGCGCCTCGACGCCGAGCGCCATCAGCGCGGCGGCGTCACGCAGCCGCGACCCGTAGTCGAATCGGCCCATGTCGGTCTGGCCGCGGGCGGTGAGCATGGTCACCGCCGAGGCCATGACACGCTCGGCCCGGCCCATGTCGCCCATCAGGGCGAGGGCCGCACCGAGCTGGCCGCGCGCCACCGGGGTGGCGATCTCGTTCAGCTGGGTGTCGGCGAGCCAGCGCAGCTCGGAGAGCGATCCGCGGCCGTTCCGCGCCAGCACGTAATGGGCATAGGCGAGGTCCATGCCCTTGTTGTCGCCGACGCCGTTGGTCGAGACGACCAGGGTGCGCAGCCGCTCGATGGCCAGGTTGAAGGCGGTGGTCGGGATGCCGTAGCCCTTCTCCTTCGCCCGCGACAGGAAGTCCGTCACATAGGCGTCGAGCCAGGCGTCCTCGTTCGACCCCGCGCTCCACAGGCCGAAGGAGCCTGAGCCGGAGGCGCGCGACAGGATGCGCTCGATGGAATCGGTGATGCGCTCGCGCACCGGCGTCTCCAGACCGAGGCCACCTTCCGCCGCCGCCAGCACGTCGAGATAGAGCAGCGGCAGCGCCCGCGACGTGATCTGTTCGGTGCAGCCGAAGGGATAACGGTCGAGGGCGAGGATCAGGCCCGGCACGTCGATGGCCGTGGAGGGGCTGACCGAGACCGCGACGCGCGCCGACCCCGCGAGGAAGTCACCGAGCAGGTCGCTCGACACCGAGACGGACTGGCCGGGCTCCATGGTCATCACCGTGCGGCGGGTGATGTCCGGCAGGGCCGGGCGCACGCCCAGTGCATAGCGAGACGTCACGTCGAGGCCGTTGGGACCGGTGAGCTGGACGTTGAGGTGACCCACCCCGAGCCCGGAGGCCGACAGCGGCAGCGACACCGCGCCCCGGCCGCCATTGGCGCCGAGCTGCACCGTCGCCTGGCTCTGGCCGAGCCGCAGCGGGCCTTCCGGGCGGACGGTGACGCGGTAGGCGCCCGCCGGTCCCTCCGCATTGACGAAGTCGAGCCGGGCGGTGGCGCTGTCGGCATGGCCGAGCACCCGCGGCAGGGTCGCGGTCACCACCACGGGATCGCGGGCGATGACGTCGCGCGAGGCCGAGCCGTGCTTCTTCGCCGTCCAGGCCATGGCCATCAGGCGCACGGTGCCGTTGAAGTCGGGGATGTCGAACACGGCCTCCGCCGTGCCGTCGGGACCGACGGTGAGGATGCCGGAGAACAGCGACAGCGGCTGCTGCGCCGGCGGCGCGCCGGAGAAGCGGTTCGACGGCCCGTCGCCGCCGGAGCGGATGGAGCCGCGCACCGCCGACATGCCGTCGATCAGCAGGCCGTAGAGGTCGCGCACCTCGGCCGAGAGCCGGCGCTGGCCGAGATAATGCTCATCGGGCTTCGGCGGCTGGTAGTTGGTGATGGTGAGGATGCCGAGGTCGACGGCGGCCACCGTCACGAAGGCCTGGTCGCCGGGGGCGAGCCCTTCGACCTTCACCGGCACCCGCAGCGCCGTGCGCGGCGCCATCTTCTCGGGCGCATCGAGCGTCACCTTCAGGCGGCGCTCCGCCGTGTCGATGCCGAACCAGGCGAGGCCGATGGCCCGTCCCGGCATGCGCGAGGCGGCGGCGTCCAGCGGCCGGCGCATGAACACCGTCGCATAGGCGCCCGAGCCCCAGTCGCTGCCGACGGGAACCTGGATGGTGGACCGGCCCTGCGGCACGTCCACCGTGCGCTCGGCGAGCAGCCGGTCGCCCATCACCGCCACCGTGGCTGAGCCGGCAAAGCGCGCATTGACCGACACGGTCATGGTCTCGCCGGAGACATAGGAGGGCTTGTCGAGGCTCATCTCCAGCACGTCGGGCGTATCGGCCGTGCCGCCGGCGCCGTAGCCGGCGTCGAAGAGCACCGTCGTGGTGGGGCCGGCGACGTCGCCGCCCGCCGTCACCTCGAGGCGGTAGCGGCCCCAGGGCACGGGCGCGCCGATGCGTGCAGCGGCGCCGGAGGCTGTGGCCTGCACCTCGCCGTCGGCGACGCGGCGCGTCGAGACGACGGCCTGGCTCGCCCAGCCCGATGTGCCGCGCGTCCAGATCCAGCGCGTCTCCAGGCGCAGCAACTGCCAGCTGAGCTGGGCGGAGCGCCGGGTGCGGCCGTCGGGGGCGACCGCGATGAGCTCGAACGAGGCGGTGTCGTTCTCCGAGACTCGCTCGCCGTCGAACAGCGGCTTGACGCCGATCAGCGGCGTCCCCGGCAGAACGGGCACGGTGGCGGTGCGCTCGACGGCACGGCCGCCGGGCTCGGCGACGCGCACCTGCAGGCGCGCCGAGAGCGGCCGGGTCGTGTCCTCCATGCGCGGCAGGCGCGCCGCGATCGAGGCCTTGCCGGCATCGTCTGTGGTCAGCCCGTCGGGAAGCGGCTCGCGGTCGCGCTTGGGCTCCTCGTCGCCGAGGCCGAAGCGGAAGCCGGGGAAGTCCGGCAGGCTCGGCGTGGTCTCCATCACCACCTCGCCCTCGATGGCGAGGCCGGCGCCGGGCATGCCGAAGAGATAGCGGGCATCGACCGTGGCGCCGAAGGGCGCGTCGCGGGTCAGCCGCTGCTCCGTCGGCGCGAGCTCGAAGGCGATGCGGTCGGGCACGAAGTCCTCGACCATGAAGCGCACCTCGCCCGCCGTCGGGCTGCGCGAGTCGGTGATGGCGCGCACGCGCCAGGTGCCGGTCGGGGCCGAGGAGACGATCGGGATCGGCACGGCACGGGCACCGGCGCCCTGGTCCTGCGTCACGATCCGGCGATATTCGACGCCGTCGGGCCGCTCGACGATCAGGGTCAGCGGCAGGTTCGGCACCGCGTCGCCCTTGGCGTCACGCAGCAGCGTCGTCAGGTACACCGTCTCGCCGGGCCGGTAGATGCCACGCTCGGGAACGAGGAAGGCGTCGAGCGGGCCGGTGACTTCGCGGCCGGCGACGCCGCGGTCGGAGAGGTCGAAGGCCGGCTGGCGCAGGTTGAGGAAGGAATAGTCGCCCTGCGCCGTGGCGGCGACGAGGAGCGAGGGCGCCTGCGAGCCCTCGCCGCGGGTCAGGCCGGGTGCGAAGCGCACATGGCCAGACGCGTCCGTCCGCGACGTGCCCAGCACCTCGTTGTTGCGGGCGATGAGGCGCACCTCGACGTCGGCCAGCGGCTTTGCCGAGTTCAGCGAATGGACGTAGCCGTGCACGCCGTCGACGCCGGAGAGGGCGGTAAGGCCGAGGTCGGAGACGATGAACCACTGTGCGACGCGGCCGTTGCTGCCGTCGTCGTCATCCGTACGGCGCTGGGCGTTGGTGGGCTTGGCCGTCACCACATAGACGCCGGGCTCGAGCGTGCGGACTGCCTCGTCCACCGGCAGGGCGGTGGTGACGTCGGCGTTGAGCCGGTTCTCGGTCTCGAGCTGCCCCTTCCAGACGGAGATGCCGCGCTCGGAGATGAGCTGCTGCATCTCGTAGCTCTCCAGGGGCTTGGGGAACTCCTCCTGGATGGTCTGGGCGATGGAGCGGTCGCCCATGCGGATGATCTCGACGTCCACCGACTGGAGATTGACGGTGATGACCGGCAGGCCCCGCTGGCCGGTACGCGGCAGCACGTAGGACCGGCCGGAGAAGCGCACGGAAGGCGTGCGGTCGCGCACATAGACGGTGACGTCCACGTTGCGGGTCAGCGTCTCGCCGGGAATGGACGAGGGCAGGCCCTCGCGCAGCTGGAAGGCGTAGCGCTCGCCGTGTCGCAGACCGTCGACGCAGATCTGCCGGTCCTCGACGGTGATCGGCGGGGCGTTGACCCCGGTCTGGCGGATGTAGGGCGCGAAATCGGTGCGGCCGGCACGCAGACCCTCCGTGAAGACGAAGCAGGCACGCGGTCGCGTCGCGTCGGAATCCACCTTCGTCTCGCGGAAGCGGAAGCCGTGCTGGTCGCGCAGCCGGTTGTAGGCCTCCCGCGCCTCCGGCGTGTCGCGCGTCTCGACCACGGCGCGAGCGATGTCGATGGCCGGGCGCCACTGCTGCCGCGCCACCATGATCTGGCGGATATGGGCGAGCGCGAAGGCCTCCTCGTTGCGGTTGGCGGCGCGGCGATAGGCCATGTAGGCGGAGGCGGTGATGTCCGTCTGCAACTGCTCGCGCTCGCGCCACTCGTTGGTGCGGATGCCGCCGAGCGCCTGCGAATAGCGCACCCACGGGGCCGAATCCGTGCCCGAGCGAAGGGCGATCTGCTCCCAGGCGCGCGCCGCGGCGCGGAAGTCGCCGCGGGTCGCTGCGGCATCGGCGTCTCGGCGGATGTCGGCGATGGGGCGGGTGTCGCTCGCCTGCTTGGTGGCGATGGAGGCCTCGAAGCGGCGCGCCTGTTCGGCGAGGTCGTCGCGCTGGAAGGCGCGCAGCGGCGGCAGGACCTGCGCCGGCGCCCGTTGCGGCTGCGGCTGGGCGGTGTCGGGGCGCGGCTGCGGACGCGGCGCGGCCTGCGCGAGATCGATGACCTCCGGCTCTAGGGTCTGCGCGCCGACCGGGCCGAGAGGCGCGAGCCCCAGGATGGCAGCGACCACAAACGGCCCCGCGGCCGCGACAAGACCCCGGATGCGCATGGCGTAAGTCCTCGTTGCGGCCCGACGCCCCATCGTCCGCGGAGGCGGACTGTCCCACCCGCCTGCGACGGGAACAATAAGGGCTGATACGTAATTCCCCTAAGCGGAAGGCGTCGGGGCTGGGGATTCGGCGAGCCTGAAGGCCCCACCCGCACCCTCCCCGCGCTCCGCGCGGAGAGGGGGACTTCGACATTGCACCCGCCGGCTACCGCAGTGCCTGGCGCGACTGTTCCGGCGTCGCGCGACGTGGAAGTCCCCCTCCCCTTGGAGCGAAGCGAAAAAGGGGAGGGTGCGGGTGGGGCACTCCTGAATTGGAGCCGCGCCCTACCCCATCGCCGCCTTGGCTGCCGCGACGATCTTCGCCGGCGTCACCTTCACCGCGTCCTCGAGCGGCGGCGAGAACGGGATCGGGATGCGCGGCGCGCCGAGCCGTCGGGCGGCCTTCACCCGTGCCGGCCCCAGCCTTTCAACGACCGTCGAGAGGACCTCGGCGCCGAAGCCGGCCACCGAGACCGCCTCCTGCACCACGAGGAGCCGCCCGGTCTTGGCGACCGAGGCGCAGACGGCCTCCTGGTCCCAGGGCCAGAGCGTCCTGAGGTCGATGACGTCGGCGGAGATGCCCTCGCCGGCCAGCGTCGCCGCCGCCTGTTCCACCGCCGGCATGATCGCCGACCAGGAGACGATGGTGAGGTCGCCGCCCTCGCGGGCCCTGCGCGCCTTGCCGAAGGGGATCGGCTCGATGACGGAGGCGACCTCCCCCGTCACGGGAAAGAGGTTCTTCGGGTCGAAGAACAGCACGGGATCGTCCGAGCGGATGGCACTGACGAGAAGCCCCGCCGCATCCGCCGGCGTCGACGGCGTCACCACGATGACGCCCGGCAGGTGGACGAACCATGATTCCAGCATCTGCGAATGCTGGGCGGCCGAATTGCGCCAGATGCCGTGCGGCATGCGCACCACGACCGAGGGCTTGGCCTGGCCGCCGAACATGTAGCGGATCTTGGCGATCTGGTTCACCAGCTCGTCCATGGCGCACATGACGAAGTCGAAGATGCGCATCTCGATGATCGGCCGCGTGCCGACCAGCGCGGCGCCGAGCCCCGCGCCCATGATCACCGATTCCGAGATCGGCGTGGAGACGACGCGCTCCGCCCCGAACTCGGGCAGGAAGTCCTTGTACTGGCCGTAGAGGCCGCCGCGCGCGACGTCCTCGCCCATCACCCAGACGGTGGGGTCGCGGCGCATTTCCTGGAGGGCGGCGAGGCGCACGGCCTCGACGAGGGTGACGCTCTGCCCGCTCATGCCGAAACTCCCGCATAGGCGACCGCGCCGACGTCCTGCACGTCCTCGTAGGCGATGGCCTCGTCCGGCCAGGGCGCCGCGTTCGCGTCCACGACGGCCGCCGCCATCTCCGCCTCGGCTGCGCTGCGCACGGCGGCGAGATCGGCCGCAGACACGCCGCGTTCGCCGAGCAGCGCGGCCAGACGGTCGATGGGGCAGCGTCTCTTCGCCTCCTCGACGCTGGCCGGGTCGCGCCATGCGGCGGCATCGGTCGAGGTGTGGCCGGTGATGCGGAAGGTCTTGGCGTGCAGGAGCCGCGGGCCCTTGCCCGCACGCACCTCCGCCGCGAGGCGCGCCGCCGCCTCGTCCACCGCCATCACGTCGTTGCCGTCCACGGTGACGCCCGGCACGCCGAGCGATTCGGCGCGGGCGATGACGCCCGGCCCCGCCGTCACCGTGTCCGTGGCGGTGAAGGCGGAGACGCCGTTGTCCTCGCAAATGAAGAGGACGGGGAGCGTGTAGAGCGCCGCCCAGTTGAGCCCCTCGAGGAAGGGCCCCCGGTTGATGGCGCCGTCGCCGAAGAAGCAGACCGCGATGGCGCTGGAGCGCTTCATCTTCAGCCCCTGGGCCGCGCCGACCGCAATGGGAATGCCGCCGGAGACGACGCCGTTCGCCCCGAGCATGCCGACCGAGAAATCGGCGATGTGCATGGAGCCGCCCTTGCCGCGGCAATGGCCACCCTCGCGCCCGAAGAGTTCGCGCATCATGCCCTGGACCCCCGCGCCCTTGGCGATGGCATGGCCGTGGCCGCGGTGGTTGGAGGTGATGCGGTCCTCGGTGGTGAGGTTGAGGCAGACGCCCGCCGCCACGCCCTCCTGGCCGATGGAGACGTGCAGCGGCCCCGGCACCACGCCCTCCTTGTGGGCGGTGAGCGCCGCTGTCTCGAAGGCGCGGATGCGGCTCATGGTCCGGTAGAGATCCAGCAGGCGCTGGACGTTGTGGGTCGGTTGCATCGGCGTTTCCCGGAAGAGGTCTTGTTCTGGTTCAGTAGGATTTCGGCAGGCCGAGCACCTTCTCGGCGATGTAGGAGAGGATGAGCTGCGCGGAGACGGGGGCAAGGCGCGGAATCCAGGCCTCGCGCAGGTAGCGCTCGACGTGGAACTCGCGGGCATAGCCCATGCCGCCCAAGGTCATGACCGCGGTCTCGCAGGCCCGGTAGCCGGCCTCCGCCGCGAGATATTTGGCGGCGTTGGCATGAGGACCGCAGGGCTCGTCGCGGTCATAGAGGGTCGCGGCCTTCAGCATCATCAGCTCGGCGGCCTCGAGTTCGGCCCAGGCGGCCGCGAGCGGATGCTGGATCCCCTGGTTCTGACCGATGGCCCGGTCGAAGACGCGGCGCTCCTTCGCATAGGTGGTCGCCCGCTTCAGCGCCGCGCGGCCGAGACCGATGGCCTCCGCAGCGATAAGGATGCGCTCCGGGTTCAGCCCGTGCAGGATGATGTCGAAGCCGCGGCCCTCCTCGCCGATCAGGTCGGCGGCCGGCACAGGAAGGCGGTCGAAGAAGACCTGGTTCGAATCCACCGCCTTGCGGCCCATCTTGGCGATCTCGCGCACCTCCACATGGGCGCGGTCGAGGGTGGTGTAGAACAGCGAGAGCCCGTCGGTGCGGCGCTTCACCTCTGACAGCGGCGTGGTGCGGGCGAGCAGCAGGATCTTGTCGGCGACCTGCGCCGTCGAGGTCCAGATCTTCTGCCCGGTGACGACATAGACGTCGCCCTGGCGCTCGGCGCGGGTCTTGATCTTCAGCGTGTCGAGGCCGGCATCGGGCTCGGTGACGCCGAAACAGGCCTTCTCGCGGCCCTGGATGAGGGGCGGCAACATGCGCGCTTTCTGCTCCTCGCTCCCCTTCACCACCACGGGGTTGAGCCCGAAGATGTTGAGGTGGATGGCGGAGGCCCCGGACATGCCGGCCCCCGAAGCCGCGATCGCCTCCATCATGATCGCCGCTTCCGTGATGCCGAGGCCGGAGCCGCCATAGGCCTCGGGCATGGCGACGCCGAGGAAGCCGGCCTCCGCGAAGGCCGCGTGGAAGTCGTCGGGAAAGCCGCCCTTCGTGTCACGATCCAGCCAGTAGGCGTCGGGAAAACGCGCGCAGATGCGCTCCACCGCCGCGCGCAGGGACTGCTGGTCCTCGGTGAGCGAGAAATCCATCGACGTCACTGCGGCTCGATGCCGGCGTCCCTGATCATCCGCGCCCAGTTGGCGAGCTGCGCCTGGACGAAGGCGCCGAGTTGCTCGGGCGTCTGGGTGAAGGCGTCGAAGCCGATCTCGGCGAGCTTCTTCGAGATCTCCGGATCGGTGGCGATGGCCGCCAGCTCCCTGTTGAGGCGCTGGACGACCTCCGGCGGCATGCCGGCCGGCCCGAACACGCCGTTCCACGAGGTGATGTCGAACTCCGGCACCCCCGCCTCCTGCATCGAGGGCAGGTTCGGCAGCAGCTTGGAGCGCTCCGCCGTCGTGACGGCGAGGGCCCTCAGCGACCCCGCATTGATCTGGCTGAGCGAGGCCGTGATGTCGACGAACATCATGGAGATGCGGCCGCCGATGATGTCGGTGATGGCCGGAGGCGTCGAGCGATAGGGCACGTGCAGGATGTCGATGCCGGCGCGCCGCGCGAAGGTGGCCCCGGCGACGATGCCGGTGGAATTGCCGCTGGCATAGGTCAGCTTGCCCGGATTGGCCTTGGCATGGGCGACGAGCTCTTGGACCGAGGTCACCGGCAGCTTCGGGTCGACCACCAGCAGGAAGGGCAGGTTCCCCATCCGCGCTACGGGAGAGAAGTCCTTCACCGGATCGTAGGTGAGGGACTTCATCAGGCTCGGATTGGCCGAATGCGAGGTGTTGGTGGTCATGAACAGCGTGTAGCCGTCGGCCGGCGCGCGGGCGACGAAGGTCGCCGCCACCGATCCGTTGGCGCCCGCCCGGTTCTCCACCACGACGCCCTGGCCGAGGCGGGAGGCAAGCTGCTGGGCGACGATGCGCGCCACCGTGTCGGTGCCGCTGCCGGCGGCGAAGGGCACCAGCAGCGTGATGGGCCGCTCCGGCCAGGCGGCGCGGGCGGGTGCTGCGACCGCCATGGCGGCGGCGCTGGCGATGAGCGTTCTGCGATCGATCATGCGTGTCCTCCCCGGGACCTGCGTGTGCGCCGCCGTCAGCGGCGGCGGATGACCCTGTCCGGGTTCTCTTCGTAGGGCGGCGTGTAGATGACGAGGACGCGCACCGGCGTCTCGCTCGTCACCGTGAAGACGTGCTCCATGCCGGCCGGAAAGAAGCAGGAATCGCCGGGTTTCATGGCGAAGCGCTGGCCGTCGACCTCCGCCTCGGCCGCGCCCTCCAGCAGGTAGCAGATCTGGTCGATGCCGGGATGGGCGTGGGGGAGAGCGCCGTTTCCCTTCTCGATGGTGCCGACCAGCATCTCCACCGATTCAGCGCCCACGGTCTCGCGGCTGATCAGCCGGCGGTTCAGCGTGCCGGTGTGGTTGGCGGGGTGATAGCCTTGGACGTCCTCCTCGCGGACGTGGTAGCGGCGCTCCGGGCGCCCGGCCGAAGCCGTCATGTCATGTCCTCCCGGTCGCCGGTCTGTCGCCGGCCGATCGTCCCTTGGCGGGTCGTTGCCGCGAGTGTGGGGACGGTGCGGGAGGTGTCAAGGCGAAGGGGGGCATGACTGGCCTCCGCCGAACGGCTTGGCTCCGCCGATTGCCGGCAGGGGCCGGGGCTGGAACAGTCGGCGGCCCTGCGCCAGCCGAACGGGTCCTCTGATGTCGCCGCCCATCGTCCTCGACAGCGTCACCCACCTCACCGCCGAGGCGCGCGGCCGCATCGCCGTCTGCGCCTCCCACGGCGCCGTCTATGCCGCCTGGTACGGCGCGACCAAGGGCGTCTCGGCGATGATCCTCAACGATGCCGGCATCGGCCGGGAGCAGGCGGGCATTTCCGGCCTCGGCTGGCTGGACGA
>LNFM01006578.1_pt1 | contig 25014 bp, 31 predicted proteins | sample 596031 | NCBI WGS metagenome assembly LNFM01 (sample SAMN04254537, study PRJNA301005) | activated carbon metagenome | isolation source: dual media filters at the Ann Arbor, Michigan drinking water treatment plant | place: USA: Ann Arbor | reverse complement strand
CTGCCGTGATCGCCCATGTATACGTCACGCCATCCGGGGCATTGGCGACTGAGGCCGTCCCTATCTCGGTATCGCCTGCCGCATCCTCAGCTATAGTGAGGCCGGAGAGCGTGATCCGTGGGACAGATGAGCCGTCCGTCCGCCGCCTATAGAGCAGCAGAAACTGATCGTTACGCATCGACCGCCACCGCAACAGCGGCCTCGGCGCCGTGATCGTCCACGATCCTCACATAGAGGTCTTCCCCAGTCGCAACGGCAACAGGATGCGTGTAGTGCCCGGGCAGCCGAACGCCGACTAAAGATGCAGCCGGCAAGCTCGTCTCGACGCAGTACTCCATCATCCACGGCGAGGGATTGCAGAGATTGACGCTTGCCTCGTCCGCGATCATCGCAGTCCATGCCCGCGTTACTGCTTGTCGTGTCGTCGCCATAGCTCCGTTCTCCTCTAAGCCGCCCACGGGTCAGCGCGTTGGCTGCTACTGCCGGGTCGGCGATGACGCTCAGGCTCACGCGGATACACGCTTGCATTCATCGTCAGCAGGAACGCGTCGGCGATGTCCGGCGAATAGCCGAGATCCTTCTTCATGTCGTCCTTGCTCATGACAATGTTCTTGCCCGAACCTGTGAAGTCATAGGTGGGCGTGGCGAGCTCGCCGATCAGCTCCTCGCAGCCAGCAGGCAGCGAACAGTCGAGTTTCTCGAACCACTTGCGGCCAAGGAACCACAGCTCATCTCGGAGCCTGAAATACTCGTCGGCAATCGCAGCGCTTTCCGCGACGTTCACCGCGTTGATGATCGATTTGACCGGAGAGCCCGCTTCCTCCAGCGTGTCGACCACGCCAGCACCCCAGCCGATGACATCGATGCAGATCTCGCGCGGCTTCTTGTCGTTCGTGGTCTCGCGCCATTCCTTGATCACACGGCCCGCGATCTGTGTCGTCGACAGGTTGCGCCAGATGATCGGCGCCTCGAGCACCACGTTGCCTTGACGCTTGATCAGCACCGTCCGGTCATCACCGAACCGGGAGACGTCCAGGCCCCACACCGGCCAAACGTCGGCCATCTTGACGTTGCGGCCCTTGGCAGACTCCAGCAGCTCGAGCGGAATGACCGTGTCGTCGTCTTTGGTCGGGAACTCGCCGAGCACGCGGACCCGGTACTTGTTCGAGTCCTTGCCGTAGGTTTTGATCACATCGTTGATGTGGCCGCGGGCGCGGGGCACGTCCTCGCAGTTCACCCGCAGCGTCCGCCAGCTATCCCGCAGCTTGCTGGAATGCGTCGTGTGGAAGAAGCCGGAGGTCCGAGTCGGGTTCGAGAACATCGCCGTCATGGCGCCCTCGGTCGACATCGAGCCTTGCGCGATCTCGAAGACGATCTCGGCAATACCGCTGGCCTCGTCGATCAGAAATAGCACGTGCTTGGCGTGCACACCCTGTAGGGCTTCCGGGTTCGTCCGTGAGGCCGTCCGGCGCACCACGAACGCCATCTCCGGCGCCGCCTTGATGTAGAGCTTTTCCTCTTCGATCTCGATCTGATCGCGCAGCGCCTGTGGAAGGCGAGCCGCCCACTTCCGGATCTCCGGCCAGTTGTTGACCTTGAGCTGATCCTGAGTATTTGCCGTGAGGACGGCCTTCGCGTCGTAATGGGAGAGCGGAAACCACAAGGCGAGGATGGCAATCACGACGCCCTTGCCGACACCATGGCCGGCCCGCACCGAATGCCGCGGGCTGTCTGTCGGCTTGTCATCAGGACCGAGGAAGAAGTTGCGCAGGAACTTGTCCTGCCACTCCTCGAGCATCACCGCGTCAGGGCCGTGCTTCGCCCGGAACTCTGCGCTCGATAGCTTCGCGTCTACTGGATCGTACGGCAGAAAGCCCAAGACGCCCACGGCGAAGAGCCACGGGTCGCGATGACAGTTGAGCCAGGCAACCTGCCATGGCTCCAAGTCATCAGAGGGCCTTGCCTGCGCTGCCATCAGAACTCCCGATACTTCCCGGTAAAGTCCGGATGCGTGTTCATGAAATGCGTATGCTGGCCTGCTATGGCATCGAGGCCGGACGTCATTACGAGAGGCTTGCTCGGGAACGAGCCATGAGGCAGCACCGCGAAGAACGGCCCGCGACCATCGGGCAAGAACCATTTCACCGAGAACCCGCCATCGCCAACGTCAGTCACCTCGACCATGCGTTGACCGATCACCTTCTCGCCCTTGTCGTCGTACATCGGGAGATAGACCCGATCGCCCGGCAGCAGGATCATTGCGCTATCGGTGGACACGACGATCTCTCCTCCTGTCTATGTGCCTGCCCGGCATCCAACCAGGCGGCAAGCCGCAGTAGTGGACATATGTCGCGTTAAGCAGGAACTCGCGCGATAGTCCATTGAAGTGCCCCGCGTCCCGCATACGCTGAATCTTCTGCCAGAGAGGAGTCTTCTCAAGCCAATCAGGATCTTTGGCTCCGCTCGTAACACCCATGACCTTCTCCGCGTGCTTACGCCAGCGCTCACGGCCTTCAGGCGTGCTGTTCCACCCGTATTCTTCGATAGGCTCAGCTCGCCTCACTTTGCTCGCCTCACTTTGTGTTGGAGATCGCCGGGAAGCGTCGCGTGCATATCCCAGAGTTCAGAGGCCGCAGCCGCGAACTCGCGCCCCGTGCTCTCCGGATCGTCGTAGAACTCGACCTTCATGCAGACGACGTGATCTCTACCGTCCGGCCTGCGCCACATGAGCTCGATGCGCTTGCCCTCGTCGACGACGAGGCAATGCCGCACCGGCATCTCGTAACGCCGATGCTTCATGAACGAGAGAACGATGGCCGTGGTGTCGACCTTAGCCGCCATGCGAGCCCCCGCCGTTCAGGCTGTGCGAGACAGGAGCAACGGCCGGCGTCTCCAAATCCTTGCGCAGCGCTTCGCGCTCCCACATCCGCGTGTTGGGCCGAACCAGTCGTTCCATAAGATCGGCCGCGAGCGTGTTGTCTTGGGAGACAGCCACCGTGTTTACGTTGGTCATCTCGGCAATTGCCTCGACGCGCCCCGTAAGTTTGCCGAGGAGGAAAGCAACCTCGCGGCCCGACATGCCGGCCGGAAAGCGCAGGCGCTCAAAGCCGTCGTTCATCACGAACAGCACCTCGCAGCCCTGCCAGGTGTACTGGCGATCCGTAAAGCCGAGCGCCGCAAGCGTCTCGTTCACCTCTCTGCGGATGTCATCAGCGCGCATCGCCGGCCCCCACGTGCTTCCATAGCTTCAGGAAGGCGTCCGTGCCGTCGTGCTTCACCTCCGCCTTCTCGCCGTACTTCTTCGGGTCCAGCTTGGTCAGGCGCCATTGCCGGGTGGCCACGCGCAGTTTCGAGCGCTCGATGTGGTCTTTATCGAAGAAGTACCCCGGTTCTCCGTTGCGCTTCTTGCGTTCCTGGTAGTCGTTCTTGCCATCGTCGGCGATCTCGACAATCTCGTCGGCCTCCGATTCGAGCTGCAGTGAGCGCGCGCGCATGTAGATGGTACGGAAACCTTCGCGGTCATCCAGCGCCCATTCGAGCACCGTGGTCTTCGCAGGCATTCCCGGAAGCTCGCCGATCGCACGAAGACTGAGGCCGTTTGCGATGTGCGTACACACAGCGAGGCCGAGCGCCTTCGTGTATCTGGTCGGCCTTCCCCCGAGGTTCACTGCCTCCTCAGGCTCTAGTGCAGCCTCTACGGGCTTCGCTGCCTTCCGCGGGGTCGGCTTCTTGCCCTTGGGCTTTACCTTGCCGCTCGGCTTGCGTGCCATGGGCTTAGGCCGGCTTGGTTTGTGGCTTCACGCGCTCGAGCGCAGCGAGATCGGCGACGAGGCCTGCAAGGGTGCCGCCCGTGTGCTGGCTCCACTGCATTTCCTCGATCATGCGCTTGAGCTTGCCGCGAAGATGAAAGTCAGCCTCGGCTATGGCTTTCTCCGTGGTCGGGCATTCAACGGGCGTCTTGTCGGCTTTCAGCTCCTCGCGGATCACCTCCGTGATCTCGTCGAGAAGCGGCTTGATCGGCATCGGCTTAGTGACGGTCTCTTTGTGCTGAGTGCGTGCCATTTGGCCCCCTTGGGTTGCTTGGCAGAGGCCGCACGCCCCCTTCCCGGAAAGCGTGCGGCCTTTGCCATGACTACAGCGCCGGACCTGCCAGGGCCTCGACGCCGATACGCTCACTAATCAGGTTGGAAACGGCGCCACCCCATTGGGCAGATGCCGATTCACGTTCGCGTAAAACTTTTCGAGCAAGCCATCGCCGAACGAGTGATCGCCGATATGCTGCGGGTCCTCGCCAGGCTTGCGATCGAGCCGAAAGCGCCCAGCCATCCACAGGGCGAACATCGCAGCGAGCGAGAAGCCCACGGACTGCAGGACGGTCCAGACGAGCTCTGCGCGCTCCTGCACGATCGGCGAGACTTTCTCGGCGCCGCTGAAGACGCGCACGATGTTGCCGACGAAGGCCGTGGAGTTGGCGACCGCGCTGTGCTTGAACTCGGTGCCAGCCGCTTCGTTCTTCGCTTGGGCAAGAGCGCCGAGCGTGCGCTCGTGATCAGCGTGGTTCTGCTCGATGGCTAGGGCAGCGGCGCGCAGCTTCTCGAGGTGCGCAAGCTCGTTGGTACGAGCCTCGCATTTCGACTTGCAGCCCCCGCGCTTGGACTCGTTATCGACCTCGAGCTTCTTCGCCCGGATCGCGCCATCCAACTCAGCCGAAGACGACGGCTTGGTCGTAACGCCCCACTCACCGACCTTGATCTTGGTCAGCTTGCCGAGCGTTTCGTCCAGTTCCTTACGCCGCGCCTCGAACCCATCCACGCGCTGCTGCAGCGTATCGACGGACGCGCGAGCATCGCCATAGGTGGCGTTCTGCACCTTGGCTTCGCCCGTGTTCATGGCACGAGACGAGCTCGTGTAACCGAGGTGCGTGGTCAGCTCGATGGCGCCAAAGAGCAACGTGCCGACGACTGCTGCCACCGCAGCGCCCTTCTCACCCTTCACGCTCCAGAGGTAGTGCGCAGCGTGCGGAGCGAAGGCGACCATGAGAGCGACGGCAGCGAGGCCAATGGCGTGCTGCACCGACACCTGCAAGCCGAACTGCCAGGCCATCCAAGCCGAGAGGACGGCAAAGACGATGCCGAAACGGAAGAAGAGCCGGCCCATAGGAGCCAGCTCGCCAACCATTTCATGAAGAATGTCGGCGATGTCGCCGAACAGGAGATTGTAAAGGCGCCTGATAGCGCCGGGCTTGGTTTGCATGGAGGTTCCTCCGGGGGGTTCGGGGAACGCAAAACAGAATGGGGTGCCGGCCAGCGCCTTTCAGAGAGCCGATGAAAGCCCCCGCATGTCAGACCACTAACTGAGGCGCGTTGGTTTGCTCGGTGTTGCCGGCGTTACCGCTAGACCGTGGTCACGGTGGCTAACTGCGGACGCATTTCGGGAGTGGGGGCGCTCGCTCTACGACACCGCGAGGCCTAGGTCCGCGGGGCCAATGGCTCCAAAGCTGCAAGCGCAGCGCGCGGTCATCTGTAGATTTTTGGTAAAGTGATTTGGAATTACGGGCAATGGCCTATGGCAATTTGCATTTCGGCGTTGCGAATCAGCCACTATGAACTGAATGTCTCGCGTCCCCAGCGCGCTATCCGCCACGACGCGTGCTGAAGCAGCACCCCCGGCAATCGCACGGCTGCTTCGATCCGGGAGGGCAGAGGCCATTCCGCCGTCTTTTCAACGATGACCTGATATCGACGATGCCGCACGCGCAGGCAGCGCCCAAATAACTCGCAGAACTTGTCGATCGCCTGCAGCGCCTGCTCCGGCTCGTCCTTCGCATAGTTGAGCCGACGGTTACCGCCCCAGTCGTCCCAAATGAGCACCCCGCCGACATTCAGCAGCGGCCAGGCCATGACCGTGTCGCAGAGGACGTCATAGCGCCGATGGCTGCCGTCTATGTAAATGGCATCGAACCGCCGCCCGGCCTGTCTCAGGCCCTCCAGCGCCGGCACCGAATGGCCCTTGAGCTTCTCCAGTCGGGCTCCGTAGCCGCTCAGATTGCGGTCGAAGCGCTGCTCATATGACCCAGAGAAGATATCAATGCACACCACGCTGCTGCGCGGCATGTACTCCAGCCAGAAGACCGCCGAACGGCCCTCATAACTGCCGATTTCCAGAATTTTGAGCGGATCCTGCCGGCGCGGCGCCAGCACCGGCACCCACTCCCGCACGTGCCGAGTAAACCAGTCGGCCGTGAATTCCTTGCCCGCGTACCAGACCGCAGCCTCTTCCGCGATCGATGCCGGAAATACGTTCCCACTACCCATGACACCCCCCCCCTAACGCCAGCGCTCCGGCCAATCCTGCGGCGGAGTCTTTTCGAGGAACTCCGCCAGCGCCTCCATGTAGGTCGGCGATTTGGCCTTCTTATTCGCTATCCGCGAAATCTGATGTTCCGTCATCCCCAGCGCTTCCGCGATGCGCTTTTGGGGGCGGACGAGGGCGTGCAATCGCTCGAATCCGGAGGGTTTCATGGGCGCTTTGTAGCGTGGCGGCAACGAAAGCGCAATATCTCTGTGGAAAAGTGGCTAAAGAATGGACTTAAGCGCAAGTTCTCTGTATATTTGATTATGGGACGAGCGGTTGCACCCGCCCGCCCCGGATCACCCTCCAGGCTTCTACCCCACGGAGAATGACCATGAACGAAGCATACCACGGAATGAGCGCCGACGACTATATGCGCCGCATCGACCGCATGATTTTAGCGGTCGGATCAATCGTCGTGGCGATCGTCGTCGCCCTCATCTTCCAAATCTCCTGACGCAGCGGTGCGGGCATCCATCGAGGTGCCCAATCCCCTGCACCAGCAGGCGGCCCGGACGAGCATCGGAAGTGCCCGCCCGAGCCTGATCAACCTCCACCAGCTTGAGACCTATGGAGATCGACAATGTCACCTAGCATTCCCGGGCGCGGCCTCGCAATCCTCGCGGGCATCGCCCTCTACATCGGCAGCCTCTCCGCACTCTTCGGCGAGGATCTGCTCAATTGGTCCAACTGGACCATGAAGCACTACGAGGTCATGGTTGCCTCGCTCGGCACCATGGCCTTCGGGTTGCTGTTCAAGTACGCCAAGCGCGCCCGCATGTGGTGGGCCGCCGCCGGCTTCGCTCTTCTCTTCGTCGCCGGCACCTGCTTCGTGGTCTACAAGTCCATTGGCCGTCAGGCCGTCGCGATCACGACGCAGTCAATGACGGCCGAGGACACGAACGCCCTGATCGCGGCCAAGGTCGACGACCTCAAGCACTCGCGCCAGCGCTTGCTGGATGCCGAGAAGGAAGTCGACTACGAACAGAAGGGACGCCCCGACAAGAAGGGCAACCCGACCGTGAAGCCCGGATGCGGCGACAAGTGCAAGAACTGGAAGCAGCGCGCCGCCGAGGTCCGCTCGCACATCCAGCTTCTCGAGCAGGAGCTCCGCTCTATCGGTCCCCGGCAGGTTGCCGCGCCGGAGGCCGAAACCTTCGCCCAGATCATGGCCCTCATCTTCGGATGGCAGGCCGCCGCGGTGAAGCTGCTCGCCGTCCTGCTCTTCCCGATCTGCTGGACGCTGTTCCTCGAGTTCGGGTCGATCTGGTCCCTGGAATACGGCTTCGGCTTCAGCAAGTATCCGCCGGCGGCAAACTCCGACGTTGCCGGCAACCTTGCCGAGGCAGCAAGTTTGCCACCGAGCGATCCGCCAAAAGGTGGCCGGCAAACTTCGACCTTGCCGGCAAACTCGAAGCCCAGAGCCGCGGCCGGCAATGTTGTGTACCTGCCCGGCAAACACCCGGTTATTTCCGCACTGGAGGTTGCCGGCAAACATCTGAGCAACGAAGAGCTTGCCAAGGCCATGGGCTGCTGCGGCGGCGAGGCAAGCAAACGTCGCCGGGAGGTTGCCGAGCAGCTCGATCAGTACCGCCAGGGTCACTGCATCATGGTCGGCTTGAAGAGCTGGCAGCGCGCGACGGCCTGAATGTAATGCACACCACAAATGAGCCCTCGGTCACTCGATCGGGGGCTTCTCTTTTGGCGTGCGACGCTCGCGCAACCAGTCGGCGTTCTCTTTGCCGACCAGATACACGACGCCGACGACGGCTAGCGCCAGCAAGATCCACACGTCAGGCCCCCAATCACTCATGTCATGCCCTACGCTGCGGTCCTAACGTCCTCGTTCTCGAGCACTTCGAGAAAGGCCTTCACGCCGCCCAGGCTAGTCCCTCCGTCGAGACTCTGCAATCCGCGCCCCTGCAGCGCCTTAAGCGCCTCGACATGCGCCAGAGGCAGCGGCGCAGGCTCTTTGCCGTCCACACCGTTCCTCGACACGAAGCCGATGATGTCATCGATGAGCGTCAGCTTGAACCATGGGACCTGATCGAAGGCGACGAACACATAGCCAGGGATCACAGGCACCGTGACTTCCACAGGACCGCGCGGACCATGACGGCGTCTGCCACGGCGTTTCGTCCGTGTCTCTGAGGGAACGAAGGAATCGTGCCCCAATTCTATCAGGCGATCACGGACAACGAACTCGCGGCGGGCCATTGTACGTAGGGCATACCACGGCATCAGGCGTTCCCCGTGAGGCTCTTCGTGGTCGATACGATCAGCGCGTCGACGTCTAAATCGACGCTCGCCCTTTTGCGCCGATTGCCACCGTCGAGTTCGGCCCACGGGATGCACCGCAAATTGTGCTCGTGCAGAAGATCGGACGCGAAGGTGCTGCGATCAGGAAAGAACATCTTCTTGGCGCGCAAGAACTCGTTAATTCCCAGCCATTCAGACGATAGGCTGATCTCCGGATCATCTTTCTTGAAACCCGGCAGCGTGATTTCATTCCGCGAGTTCTGGAACTCATCGACCAGGGCGCGCGCCTTTTTCATCAACTCGCTTTCCGTGAGATCCGGCCCCACGTCTTCGTCGTTGCTCCGACGCAGCCGATCATCAAGGAGGATTGCGCGGCGCACCTGCCATTCGACGTCGCTAAGGGATCTCAGATAAGCCTTCCACTCGCGCTCATCTTCGATTTCAGACCGCGTATATTCTGGCGCCCCTGGAAACAACTCGTCGGGCAATTCGTCGAGCGCGTCCTTCGGCATGAACATGAGTTCATCCCATGCTTTCTTCCGGTCGAACTTCTCAATCAACAGCTTCAGCCCCAGCTCATGCGAGCACGGCAGTTCCTCGACAGAACGCCTCCATCGTCTTTGATGAGATCGAGGGTCCGATGAGGGGCCAATGTGAACGTAATTCGTCGTGCCGATGAAATAGCCCAGCGCCAACGTCGCCCACTCTTCGCGCTTACGCCGGCAGGCGACAAACACGTCCTGCGCCGTCGGAGGCTGCGTGTAAGTCGGCGTGTTGCGCGGGTTGTGAAAGCGCAGATGCTTCAGCACGTGCACGGCGACCTCTGGCTCGAACTCGAGCAACGCATCGCGGTAGATTCCGAGCTGCATCGTACGCTCTTCGGAAGTCACGTTTGGCGAAGGGAAGGCCACCAGCAGCTCGCGCGTGGCGTTCGCCACATCGAGCGGTAGGCCTCCGGAGCGGATCGTGGCGACGCCGACAGATTTCGATGGCATGACGGTCAGGTTGCTCATGGGGGAAACCCCGCGGTTGCGAAGCTAGAGCGCCCCGGGCGCGCCGCTCCGAAGTTAGGATGGATGATGCCCTGCTCAAGTCGCTCTTCGCGCTTGGCGAGGCTGGCCTTCTGCATGTGATGATCGGCCTGCGCCTGCGCCTGCAGGTTTCTATCGGCGAGGATCCTGTCCTTGAGCGTCGAGTCGAGCACCTCGCGGAAGTAACTCACCGCTGACTTCGGCCCGACGGCTCGCCGCTCGCCCGAGTCTTGCTCGCTCTTCTGTTTCAGTGAGATCGTGCTGATCGCCGCGAGCACAGACCCGTGTACCTGATACGGCTCGGCAACGGGGTTGTTCACAATGGCGATGCGAATTTCGCTGATGAGCGTACGCTCGGCCTCATCCCTATTGATCGACGCCAACTGCATGGCAAGCTGGTTGCGCTTCAGGCCCCAGTAGACGAGCGTTGCATGGAACTCGTCGAGATCCGCATCAGTGATATCGAAACCGATATCGACCCCGACTCGCGGGCGCGCGCTCTCCTCACTACGAGAATCCTTGTTAAGTGTACTAGTGTAAGAGTCTGGTTGGGCACTGGTTGAGCACTGGTTAGGCACTGGTTGATCGACTGGTTGCTGCACTGGTTTGCGTTCGCCCGGCAACGCTTGATAAGCGTCGTATTTTGTTAGCGAAATCACATTTGCCGAATGGCCACGGCTCTGGTTGACGACTGAAATCATCCCGTGACTGAGCAGTTTTTTGCTGAAAGTGCGCAGCGACTGCTGGCTCCAGTTCCAACGAGCGGCCCAGAACGCGCGCCCGAAGATTAGCTCGCCACGCCGCAGCGCGACCGTGCCCCCCTTGTGCGGGGCAATGCGATCGAATGGCGTGGCCCAGCCCATGAGGTCGAGCCACGCGACGAGCGGCGGCTGAGCATGACGCTCAGGATCCGCAGGTGGAGGCGGAGGCACGTCCTTCCCGACGACGGGATGCTCGAATATCTCGCGGCTCACCGCGAACCAATTAGGCTGCATGGCGGGCCCCTGTCGTAAACAGGTTTTGCACGCGCCATGTCTTGCGAAAAACACAGTTGGAGTTTATTTCCATTTCGTATCGGTCCACTGATTTGCAAGGTTGGTGGGATCGTCAGTCACAGCGTCACGTACATACTTCACGGCCTCTCGGACTTGCCCCCCGAGAGGCCGTCGTGATTCACGACGGCGCCCGTCGGGCCCGAGGGCACGCACGCAACACAGCTACGCAAATGGGAACGCTACGCGCACACACGCGCCGGCAGGAGCCGGTCCGATCAGGCGACTTTTTGCTGATCGCTCGCGCGCGGAATTGATCGGCCAGCCAGAGCCGATTCAGTCGGCCGGCTGTCGAGCCAACGCTTCAGGTCGGATTGCCAGGTGAAGCCACGCTGGCCGATGTAGAAGGAGGGCTCAGGGAGCCCGTACTTCTCTTCCCAGCGGCGGCGGGTCGTCTTCGAGATGTTTAGGACGCGACAGACTTCCTTGTCGTCGAGTGCGACGTCGTCCTTGATCGGGGGCCTGTTGTCCATCGTCTCGCATCGCTGTCCATGCTTCGATGCAGAGGAAGATGGCAGCGATTTCTAGCGCGCGCGAATATATGGTGGCGCTAATCTACAGAACGAATCCTCCTCTTTTTGGGAGGATTTTTCTCGCTCTTCTTGTCGAAAATATTCAGGGCGTACTTCACGTCGGCGTGGCTGACGCTATCATTCGGGTCATTGAGGATAACGTCGCAGACTTGGGCCACGGCCTTCATCATCTTGGCCGTTTTAGTCCACTTGACGCCGTAAGAGTAACGCCACCACGTCAAGCAATACCAGAATGTCCGGATCGTCCTCGTTTTCCGCGTGCGCTTCTGGCTCGCCAAAACTACTTCGGCGGGACCACTGTTCGCGCCGATCCATGGTCCCCAATCGGACGCTTCTTTTCTAATTTCGCGCACAATGTCTGCCGGGCGGATGTACACCTGTCGCCTCCGTCGCGTCGTGTAAATGCTGTCGAGCCCCTCCTCCAAAGTTCGCGCATCATCCGATAGTGATTCACGTTCCTTAGACAGTGGAACGGCGAGCTTACGCCTCTGCCAGTTCTCGAATCTGCCTTTTCGGTCTTTCCCCACAATGAATTTGGTTTTAGCTGTAGTAATGAATAACTGCAAAGGCCAATTCAGATCTTCGTGGCGACTCTCGTCAAAGTGGTTATCGTAGCCAAAGCCTGATAATTCCTCTAATTTCATAAGTAACTCATACAGCTTATCGGAAGCATCCAGTATCTCCTTTTTCAAGAACTGGCCTTCATCCAAGAGCCACCGCTCGTATGAGAAGTCATCCAGCGCTTCCTGACAGGCAACCACGAAACGAATCCAGCGGATCCGTTCCTTGTCGTCAGCAAACATGGACGTCAGCTCCGCGTATGGCTTCCTCATGCGGTCATCGGAGCCGATCCGTTCAAGCAGCGCGATCTCGTCGGCAATCAGATTTAAGCGTTCTTGCCCATCTTCTCCGAGGCTCCGGTAATAATCGCCCTTTTCGGCTAGATCGCTCTCCCAATCGCTAAAGCTTTCCAAAATCATTTCTCGTGCATCGGGCGGAACAAATGGTGCTATTCGATCATTTGATTGAATCGCCGCGGCCTTTGCAGAATTGCCATTGGTCGTTATCACTCGACGCTCCCCAAAACAGCCCGCGACAAAGATGCGACATGCTTCGCCCACAGCTCGAGCGCTGCCCGCTTCTCGGGCTCGTAAAGGCTGCGGTTGTAGACTCCAGCGACGTTGGCCTTGGCTCCGCTGATGTGGTTCAGAAGCGCTTCGACGACGTGCGGCAGCACCCCGAGATCGCCCATGCGCGTCGCGGCAGTGCGCCGCAGATCGTGAAGCGTCCATGGCGAGACCTTCACCTTTTCCTTGGCCGCCAGCTTGTGGATGCGATGATCGAGCCGATCCTTCGCATGGCTGTAGCCGGAGAAAGCCGAGCGCCCGCCCATGCCGAACAGGAATTCGCCGGCTGCGAACTTCGGCACCGTCTCGAGGAGATCCACGGCCTCTCCACTCAGACGCACGATGTGCGGCCGCTTGTTCTTGGTCCGCGAGCCGGGGATGCTCCATTGGCACGCGACGAGATCGAGCTCGGGCCAGCTCAGGCCCGCGACCTCGTCACGACGCTGCGCGGTCAAGATCAGCAACTGCGTGAGCGTGCCAAAGGGATAGCCCTCCGCTTCCGCGGCCCGCCACACGATGGCGAGTTCCTTGTCGCTCAGCACCCGCTCGCGCTTCTTTTCCGGGGTGGGTTTGCGAATGCGCGCCGCCGGCGACACGTCGATGATCTCGCGGTCGACACACCATGCGAAGAAACGGCTCAGCGCCGACAGCACGCGATTGGCGGTGACCGCTCTATCAGCCGCCCGATACTCATCCAGCAGGCCTATGATCTCGCGGCGGGTGATGCTGCTCGCCTGCCGGTCCGCCCAGCGCAATGCGAGCCCGTCCGGGGTTGCCTTGAAGACCGGAGGCGCATTCGGCTTGCTGGCCTCGGCATCGACGAGCAGGCCGAACAGCCCCGCCGTCGGGCGCCATCGCCGCGTGTTGGGAATGGCGTGCAGGTAGATGAACTGCCGGACGAGTTCGCCAAAGCTGTCCTTGTCGGCCTTGGGCCGGTGCTGCAGGCCCTTCGTGGCCTTTTTCTCGGCCGCCGGATCTTCGCCGCGCTCGACAGCCTCCAGGGCATCCTTGGCCCGTTCCCGCGCCTTCACGAGGTCGATAAGTGGATAGCCGCCGATCGTCAGCTTGCGAGGCCTGCCACCATAGCGGTAGCGTAGGCACCACGATTTGCTGGACGAGGGCTTGGGCTGGATGACGAGGCGCAGACCCGGCATCCCGGCATCGGCAATCTCCCGTCGGGCGGCGCCGCCTTCGAGCTTCTCGATCGCCAATGGCGTAAGCAACTTGCGCATGTGCGGGTAACCAGGGGTAACTGGCGGGTATCGAACGAGCGTGTTTTGCGTTGTTAGACTATGTTCGACGTTGGCGCCAGAGACTTGCACGAAACCCCTGTGAATAGAGGCTTAATCGCCAATTAGGCGTTCGGAGTTGGTAGACGATGAAACCGCCCGGCAGACTCCTTTTAATCAAATGGTCGTGGGTTCGATCCCCACCCCGCTCACCAGCGGAATCAACCACTTATGAGCAATGTAAGCACCCGGCGTCAGGCGACGGGGTAACGCTGCGGGTAACAGACCTATTTGCCCTTCGGCTTCGACCGCTCGCGCAGGCGAACGCCAGGTCCGGCGCCATTCTCATCGACGAACAGCACACCGCCACCCTCCAGCGCCTGCTTGATCGCCTTCAGCGTCAAGGTTCGCGGGTTCGTCTGGCCGCGCTCGAATTCCTGGACGGTCACGTAGCCGACCTCGGCAGCGGTCGCGAGCTGACGCTGAGACCAACCGATCAAACCGCGAGCGGCACGACATTGGGCGGGAGTGATCATGTTGTAACGCCTACCACGAAGCTGTGGGGAAAGACCAGAAGCAATTTAAATTACTGTCCCCGTCTTGCAATCTCGTTAACATGCTTTTATAACGCAAGCGTGTATTTTACATGGTTGCGTAGATAGGAGCGTGTCAATGTATCCAGCATCTTTCCCCGACCCCCTACCGGCCCCTCCCCGTCGTGCTTTCAATGTGACCGCGGCCGATCTGGCCCTTCTCAGCGTCGAGCAGCACCTGGATGCCCTGCAGATCATCCACGGCAGCTTTCATCAGGCCGATACGCTCGAAGAGACCCGCAAGTGCCTCAGCGCGATGGAACCGGTCCTCGATAGGACGATCGCCGATACGGCGAAGCTCAGAACCACGCTGTTCGATGACGACGGGAAGGCCAAACCCGAACCGTCTGCCCCCGAGCCCGATGAGAGCATCGATAGCTTCGCGGCCCGGGCTTGGGCCGATAGCTCACCCCCTCCGCCGTCTGCACGAGCAGAACAACTGGAGCGCTATCTCGCGGACGTTGATCGGCTTCAAAAATGCGCCGCCTCAGCGACCCTGTTGCTCAAACAACAGGCGACGCAGGCCACGACCGTCGCGCTCGGCACCGTCGTGGCCGAGATCAAAGATGGCCTCGATGATTTACAGCGCCGACGCAAGGTGGTCGTGCCGAATGTCCGGCACACGGACGACAAACTCGACGCGGTGAACGCTCTCGGGTTCGACGCTCACGAACCCATCCTCAATATCGAAGCCCTTCTCGACGTCATTATCAAGCGCATCGACCATGGCCGCGACGGTCATCTAATCGCGCTCTGCGATCTTTGCATCGCCGAGATGACGAAGCTCCGTTTCGCTCTCTACGGGGAGGAAATGGGGCCATGAGCACGCGCAAGAGGCAGAAACTGAAACTGGCAGTCCTGCAGCCGAAACAGCGGCGAGTGCTCGTCCACGAAGACGGCCGCTGCCGAATAATCTCGCGCGCAGAGTGGGCCCGCGGCGGGCCGAAGGTCGCGGCTATCCAGTGGGTTGAGCAACATGCCGACGGCTTCAATCGGCTCGCCCTTCTCATCGACGCAGCCGACTACATGAACGAACGACGCAACGTTGACCCTGAAGCGGCCAACCACGTGGCCGTCAGCTTCTCGATGCTGCGGGAAGAACTCCGCGGGCTACGCAAGCGCCTGCGGGCTTAGTCTGGCAAGGCAACGGCGCCACCCGGTCGCGTCATCGAGGGCGAAAGCGACGACTTCAAAGAATCCTCATGATGCATTCGGCTCAAGCGGGCACCTTAGATCATCCGGCCGATGCCGGCGAACGCGATCAGCACCAGGCAGAAGAGCAGAGACCGACGAAGCGCGCGGTCCTGCTTCGTCGCTCCATCGAGCAGCCGATCGATTGCCGCGCTCAGCGTCCAGCGACGATCGCCAGCACCTCGATTGCCTTGGTGAACGACCCCGTCGCCCACAGCGTTGCCAGCGGGGCCGCGATACTGAGGAAGCCCTTCAACCAAGTTTCCGCTCTGGGAATATCCTCCTTTCGCTTCATAGCCCGCCTGAGTCCTTTGAGCTCGCGCAGCGTCTGGAGCTGCAGGAAACGGATCTCCGTAAGAAGTGCGCCTTGCTGAAAATCCCCCGATGACATCGGTCATAGCCCTCACCCCTTTGCCCTATTCTCCCCATACTCACACTGCCATTCCACGCGGGCTTTATTGTCGCCCTCGATCATCGCCGCAGACTCCTCGGTGAGCTTGTCGGCCTTCTTGATCGTCTTGTGCCGCCATGACTCGCACAGCTTACCGATCGCAATCGGGGCAGGTTCTGGGGTCTTTGCGCAGCCGCTCAAAAGAGCCAGGAGCGTGAGCGTCACGAATGACTTTGGCAGCGCGTTTCGCTCTCTTGTCGCCTTGTTCATTGGATTGCCTCGTGATCTCGGCGGCCTTGGTCTGCGCGCCTTCGTTTCGGAGTCCCTGATCACGCATTGCGCAACTACCAACGATTACACCGATGCCAACGAGGCTCGAGATGATCTGCCACGGGGCAACGGAAAATCCCAGAATGCCCATGTCATGCCCCCCTGAGCTTAGGAATGACGAAGATGGCGCCAAAGAAGAGCACCGCAGCCACGCCGATCATCACGGGATTGTTCCACGCCGTCGTGGAAAGAGAGACGACGGAGGAGCCGATCGCCTGCCACGCGCTCACGTTGCTGACCGCCCCGCTCACCTCTGCCGGCGGCGCCGAAAGCAGCGCTCGGCCAGCCTGGATGGTGCCGGTCCCCGCAAGCGTGCCAAGGATGCCCTTCTTCGTATTCGACATCGGCGGCTTCTCCTCTGCCTTTGCGTAGGCAGCCGGCGCGATATCGTTGTCCACAGCGGTGTTGAGTTCAGGCTCGACGACTGGCGATAGGTCGATCGTATTGTCCAGCTCGTCGATGCGCTTGATGAGCGCGATGGCGCCCGTCTGGCCTGAAACGTGCGAGCCGTCCCAGGTGCCATCATCGACATACTTGCCACGCACGTAGTGCTGCGTTCCCGACCACAGGTAGGCGCTCAGCACTTCCGGATGATACTGCCGATAACCAAAGCCGTTGTAGCGCTCGAGTTCGTAACAAATGCGCTCGACGGACCAATCCATGATGTGCTGCATGCCCTTCATCAGCAGGGCATCGCAGGCACTCTCCTCCCAGGTGAAGGGCGCCTTGCCCTTGAGCGGCCGTGCCTTCGGCACCTTGCGCGTCTTGGCCGTGAGCGGATCGCCGTTGTGCAAATGCGTCGAGAACCGGCAGCCCGATTCCATCGCGTGGATGACGCCGACGACGTACCAGGGCACGCCGGTTTGCAGCTCGATCGCCTGATATCTCGGCTTGCTGGCCAGGATCTTCTTGGCCGTTGCCGTCGCGGCCGCGTCGAACCTCGCCGATACCCTAGCCTCGAGCCACAGCCGCGAGTATTCGTCTCTCAAATCCTCGAAGTTCATGCCCCGCCCCTCAGAAATGCTTCGACGGACTGAAACGCGGCCTTCACGCCCGCCAGCGTCGTGGCTACCCAGATCGGCGCCGTCCGCTTGGCGAGTTCGTCCTGCCATTCCGCCGTGCGGCCCTTGAAGCCGTCATTCGTTGCGGCGAGCGCCTCGACAAGGGCGCGCTTCAGCACATCGAGCGACGCATCAGCGCCCACGCGAGCAGCGACGCCGTCGTAAAGGGAATCGGTCGGCGCCGGCTTGATATCGCTGGCCGAATTGGCCGCCGCAGGCACTCCGGAGGCCGTTTGCGAATCGGCCATCCGCTCGGTGATGACGGGCACGATCTCCTGCCCAACCTGCCCAGGCTTCTCAACTGTTACCGGCAGCACGAATGGCCCCGCAACACCGCTCAGCGTCGCCGCGAAGTATTCCGCCATGGCGCGCGAGGCCTTCGTCGGATCGACCGATGCCGGGATCGTCGCACCGACCTCAACGATCGCCCCGTTCGGCTTGGCCACCGAGAACGTCAAGCGCTGGCGCTTTCCGCCATCGACATAGCCGAGCTGCGGATTGCCGACGCACGAAGCGCGGCCCTCGAGGCCTTCATGAAATGCGCGGCGGCAATCGGCGATGCTCATGAGAACACTCCCGTGAAGATCATCTTGTTGAGGATGATGGTCGGCTGGACGTTGTTGTGCGCGGTGCCGGAACCCGACGTCGACGATACGCCCTCATTGGGGGTGACCGACGTATAGGCCAGATTGTACCGCTCGTTGCTGGAGCCGCTGCGGCCAATGCGAGCCACATGGATCTCCCCTCCGCCATACTCGTTGCTGGTTTCGGCGCCAGCGACCCCGAAGTGCGCGTGCGCGCCGTTCTCACCACTTGAGAGAGCGTGCGACTGCGCACCGCCGGCCGCTCCGAGCGTGTCGCCATTCAGAGATGCGCTGCCGGTCTGGCTTGTGAGCCGATCCGCCGACACGCCGCCCATATCATCTTGACCGGCCACGACGCGGCCGCGGAGATCAGGTAGGCGCAAATGCGTTGTGCCGACGCCCCCGGAGCCGTCCGTATAAGCGCCGAAAGTCGTGCCAAGGACAGCATCGAGCGCTGTGTACGTCGACCGTGAAACTTCCTGCCCATAGCAGAGCAGCCAGCCATTCGGGGCCGTCGTGCCTGCGTAGTCCATGGTCACGCCGATCATGGAGGCCATGAAAGTCGTGTTCAGGCCCAAGAGCGCGGCCTGAGCGGCGGCATCTGCAGCCTCCAGCATCGCGACGCCGGCCGTGGTGACGCCGTCCAGGGCGCCATCTGCACCATCAATCAGCCACTCGTCCGAACTCGAGCGGTACGTCGCAGTGTACTTCGACCCGATGAGAAGACGTCCCGCTGCGAGAGAGGCGCCGGTATAGAACCGCAGCGGCTTCGCACCTTGACCGTCCACGTTAAATGTAGGCCCCGCGCTGTTCGTGGCATGGGCCCGGAACGCTACCTTCATGCCGTCGATGAGGCTGCTGTACACCGAGGCCGTCGTAAGCGTGTAGGCGCTCGCCGAGCCAGTTGTCTCGAGCAGGCCCGAGGTATCATCGCGCCACTTGGCGATCGCCGCCATCATGGCGCGCATCGAGTTATTGACCAGGCGCGGCGCCCAGTTCTCTCGTGCGTTGATCGTCGGATCCGCGTCGTCGTTATCGTTGGCCGTCGTCGACCAGTGGAAAAGTGCCATCTCAGACCCCCAGCCGCGGACGCTTGTTGATCGCCGCAAGCAGACCGTCGAGGCTCACCTGCCGGCGTGGATCAGGAGCAGCGGGCATGGCCGGCGCCGCAGGAATACCCGCGCCACCGCCCTGTTTCTGCCCACCACCGAACGAGAATTGCGCCGCACTGCCAGGCGCGTCCGCTGTCCCTTGCGCTGGCACGCTCGAGGCCGCCGTGGCGTCCCCAGGGCCACCGAGGCTGAAAGGCATGGATCCACCGGCCATTTTGCCGATCGCCGCAAGAAGCATGTCGAGCATTTAGACCCCCAATCTCTGGCGGTTGCTGATGACTGAGAGCAGACGCGACATGTCGACTGGACGCCGAGCTTCCGGCGCCGACGCGATCTGTGGTGCTTGCGGCAGTTCTGCCGGCGCCTTGGCTTCACCGTTCTGACTACGGCCGAACACGGCCCCCGCAATGCTGTCCATGAGTGTCGGCGACTGCGGCGTGCCCGGATTTGCCTGGGCGACCAAGGCCGAGGCTGAGGGCGGCGTCAGGGTTGGCGCCCGCGTGACCGTGCCGGCTGGATCGCCTGGGGATTCGTCGATCGGCTTTGCGCCCGGCGCCTTCATGATGCTGTCAGCGAGCGCCATGCGGTTCGAGAAGCCATGGCCCGCTTCCGGATTGCCCCACGTCCAGCCAGCCGGCCTGTGGTAGCTGATCGCGCCCGCCGTCGCCGTTCGCAGATCGCCACCTTGGCTGATGCGGTCATAGGCGCGGCGCTCCGGGCCCTGCATTTCGTTCCAGGCGAAGTCGAGTTGCGTCGCGAGCGGGATGCGCTTGATGGCTTCCCCGACATAGCGGGGATCGGTCATGTCGCCGGCTGGAATATCGATGCCGCTACGGCGCGCATGATCGAACAGGGCCTGCGAGCGGTCATTCCACTGCCCGATGCCGACCGAGTGCGGCGCGCGCGGCGAGTTCTTCCAGTTGTCGCCTGGGTTGACGAGATCCGTGCGGCCGCCGCCTTCCCAGGCCATATTGCCGGCGATGGCCGCCGCCTGGTGCGGCTGCAGACCGCGGGAGACGAAATAGTCATAGATCTGGCGCCCGATGGCGATGCGATCGGTCATTGCAGCACCCTTTCGATACCGGAACCGACCAGACCCAATGCATCCTTCAGCGCGCCGTCGATCTCGCGCTCGTCGGCATCAAATTCACGGGCTATTTCATGAGCGAGGTTGCGCACGGCTACGGCCATTGCAGCCGCGCGACCCGGAGACATGAGGCTAGGGCTCTGGTAGCCCTCGCCGGCCATCTTCAACAGGCGCGCCGTCGCCTTCGCGGTTGCCGGACGCGCGAGAACTTGCGCAATCACGTGCGACCCGAGCGCACCAGTGATCGCCGGCCAAAACATCGTGTAGAGGCCGCCGCCGGCAGCCAGATAGGATGCGACACGACCCGTGCCGCTCGGATTGGCGAACTGCTCGACGCTCTTGATCTTCGCCGACACGGTCGCAATGTCGTCCAGCGCTTGGCGAAGCTCCGATTTGCCCGTCGAGCCGAAGAGCACGTTCTTGCCGGCGTTCGACATCTTCTCGTAACCGCCGAGGAAGATCGCAGGCGAGAACACGCCATCGCGATTCTGTCCCAGCTCGCGCACGACAGAGGCCGGAATGCCGTCCCATACCTCCGGGCCGACTGCCTTGCGGATCTGCAGCAGGCGCACGACGTCGCCGCCGCCGCCTTCCTGAGCCATCTTGACGATGCGATCGACAATGCGCTCAGGCGCCACGCCAGCCTTCTCGCCGACGACCTTCGCCAGCGCCTCGCGGCGATCGTGCACCGTCTGCGCAACCCGCTCAGCCTTGCGCCAGGCCTCGAACACACCGCGATTGCCGTTCTGATAGACGAACGTCTGCAAGTCCTGATTGAGCGCTCCATAAATGCGCTTCAGCGCCGGCATCGGCGTGCCCGGTTCCGGGATGATACTGCCGGAAAGCCGCGCACCGATATCCGAGCGCAGCTTGATCATGCCGTCATAAGTGAGGCCCTGTGGCCGCTTGAGCGCCTCGGAAACGAGATCGATCGCCTTTTTATTGACCTCGCTCGTGCTCTCCTGGATTTCCTTCTCGAGGGCCTGCACCGCCTTCCGCGTCGCTGGCATCGCCGACGGCTTCGATTTATCGAGCTGCTTGCCCACGTTCGTGTAAAGGCGCTTCAGCACCTCGTCGGAGCCGTTGTCTATCCATTCCTTGACCGAGGCGCCGATCGCATCACCGACGCTGTATGTCGCCGATGGCCCGTACTTCTGCGCGATCTCGGCAGTCTTATCCTCGAGGCCATGGATCGATGTGCGGATGGACTGCACGATCGGCTTGCCGACACCCGGCATTTCCTTGATGACGCCGCCGAGCTGCTTCGTCAGGAGGCTGTCCGACGCAGCCACCTTCGGAATGGACACGCCCAAGCGCTCGGCCGCGTCGATCGCCTCGTCGCGCGTCGCGCGTACGGCCGGCCCCGGACCGTCGAGGATGCCTGCCGGCAACTTTCCAGGAATTGGCGTGTTGCGCGCCATCTCAGGCGGCAAGCCGATATCACCCCCACCCCCGCCACCACTGCGGCCAGCGCCGCCGGCAGCGGCCGCAGGAGGCGGCGCAGCAGGAGGAGGCGCCCCAGCCGCCGCGGCAGCCCCTGGAGCGGCCGCAGGGGCCACAGCGTTATCCGTGGCCCCGATCGCGCGGCGCGCCACCTCGAGCACGTCCATATTCGTCGTGTGGTCGGGAAAGAGCCCGCCCGGAGCGTGCTTGCCGGCTTCATCAGTATAGGCGCGCATCAGGGCCGCCATCTGCGGCCGCGAGAGCTGATTGCCGAGGTCCGGGGAATAGAGCGCGCGCACCCAGGCCTCGACGTCCTTCGGCACCGCGTTGAAAGCGTCCTGCTGCGCGAAATGCGTCCCCAGCGGCACGCCACGGCTGCGCAGGTCCGCAATGAGCCGCGCCGCCTGCTGAATGGACTTCGCCGGGTCCAGATGGGGCATCACCTGTCCGGAGCCGATATCCGCCCGCAACCGTGCGATGGCCGGCGCTACGTCCGCCATGGCGCCTGAAATGCCGCGCACATTATCGTCGGCGCTTTCCAAGAGCCGCGACAAGGTGGGCGCATCGTCGAAGGCCGAGGCCAGCACCGCCGAGCGCATCCGCTGGATGCCCTCTTGCGTCAGAGCACCATCGCGCGAGAAGGCCGGCAGCTCGTTGGCCGGCACCGCCTTGCGCTGGAAGGCCTGCATGAAGCCGACGTTCTGCGGCGCGTCGAAATCCCCGCCCTGATAGAGCGCCAGATCCTCCGGCCCAACTGCCTTCGCATCGCGCGCCGCCCGTTCCGTCGCCGACATGGACGCGACTCGGCCGCGGTTCGACAGATCGCCGAAGCGTTGCAGATCCTCTGGCGGCAACTTCTCCGCGCGCATCACCAGGACCGGCCGCTTCATCTTGGCCGCTTCCGGCCCCAGCGCCTTCCGATAGGCCTCTGCCTGCGGCGCCAGCGCCGGATTGTTGTAGACCTCGCTGATCGACAGCACGCGGCCGTTGCCGGAAATGATTGTGCCGTCCTCGAGCACGATCGGCGAGCCCGTATCGGACACCCGGTTCGGCATGAGCTGCTGCGGATCCAAACGGGAAGCCCGCTCGCGCGCGCCCTGGATGTATTCCGCCCGGGACCGATCGCGCGGCTGCAGAGCGCCACCGGCAAGCTTCAGCTTGTCGAGCTCGACGAGCTCCGGCTTGGCCGCAACTTCCATCGAGCCATCAGGCGTGACGATACGATCGGGAATGCCGGCACTGACTTGCGGCGCGCGGGCAGATGGCGGCGCCACTCCGGAAGCCGGCGGAGTTGAAGGCGCCGCTGGAGGAGCAGCCCTTTCCAAGCTCTCCAGCTCTCGCCGCAGTATTTCGGCACGGTATTGTGCCGCCCCGCCCTGCTCGCGACGCATAGCATCTTCAATTGCTAGCCGCTCGGGCATCGCGTGTTCGCGGCCGTGCCACTCCTGACTCAACCGAAGCCCGTCGATGCGAGCCTTGTCGGCTTTCTCACGCGCCTCTGCGTACTCCGCTCGGACCGTAGCGATATCTCGCGCCGGAGCGGCCGCCGCACTAGGCGCGCCTTGAGGAGGAGCCGCGGCAGCCGCTTGAGCAGGAGGCGTAACGGCTGCTGGCGCCGCGCGCGCCGCGTCGTCGACGGCCTGCGACGCCTCTGCAGCAATGCCGGGGGCTGCTTTCTGAGCGACCTTCGCCGCAGGGCCCACACCAGGCGCCGGAATGGCCGCCAACGAATGCAGGGCCGCCTGGCCCCAATTGCCTTTTTCGGCCGCACGCTGTGCTTCATCGGCGGCCAACGGAATGCCGATCGGCGGCACGAAGTCGGCCGCGTTGATGCCCGTCGGGCCAAGACCACGCGAGCCTACAAGGCCCTCGACAACCTTCTCGCGCATCGGCGATGCCCGCTCGTCGGGCATGAGCATTTGGCCGAGCCGATCGCGCCAGGTCGGTTCGTGCGCGCGCATCTCCGGCACCCGTTGCCCGGGAGCAGGTTTCGGTGCACCTGCCGGCCAGTTTTCCATCGCCGGATCTGGCGGGAAATTCTCGCGCATCACCTTCACGATAACGTCGTCGGACGTCCCGTCGGGAAAGTTGACGATACTGCCGTCCGGAGCCCGGATCTCGACCGTCATTCGAGCTTACCCGTGTTCGGATTGTACGTGCGCACGCGCGGCGGTCCGGCCGTGCCCTTCGCGACGGGATCGGGCCGCTTGAGGTCGGAGAACATCGGGTTGCCTTCGGTGTACTGCTGCAGCACCTCCTCGAAGCCATCGAGCGTCTTGTGCTGGCGAACGTGAGCGTTGGCCAGCTCGTTGACCTCGATCTTCCGCTTCTCCATGCGCCGCATGATCTCGATCATGAGCTTGTTGGCGGCCGGCGACTTGTCGAGACCAGGCTGTGCAGAGCGCAAGAACTCACGATCAGCATCCGACAAGGCGCCCGGCATACCCATGCCGCCGTCGGGATTGCGCATAAGGAGCGCCATGCGGTTCTGAATCGCCGCGGCGAGCTCGCCGCCGGCAATCGTCGCCGCATTGCCAATGCCGAGGTTCTGCCCGAAAGCGCGCATACTCGCTTCGTAAGGCGCCAGCTTGCCAGTGCCGAAGAACGAGCCCTGGTTGTAGGCGTCGAGGCCGGCTTCGACCGCATCCAGGTTCGCGATCTGACTGCGCGCGAGGTCCGCGCCCTTGCCGATGCTGTCAAGGCGCTGAGCACGAAGCTTGCCGGTTTCCCTGGCGAAGGAGTTTTCTTCGCCCTGGCGCACGTCGACCTTCGTCGCGCCGGCTTTCTTCAGATCGGTTTTCCATTGGCCAAACGTCGGTATGTCGCGCTCACCGCGCGCCTGCCTCTGGCGGACGTCGAATTGGTACTCTTTGAGCTCGTCCGTGGTGCCGCCCGATCCGATGCGCGCCTCTATCGTCGCCTTGAGCGCCATCGGGTTGCGGATCAGAAACTTAGCATCCTCCGGAGGCGTGCCCTGCCGGATCAGCCAATCGTAAGTTTCGTTCTTGGCCTCGGCCTCGCGCCGACGCTCGCCTGAGCCCGCCATCATCTTGCCGAGCGGCGCGACAATGCCGCCAGCGCCCTGCAGCAGAGACCCGACGATCTCCATGCCGCCGGGCTCATTGTTGAAATCAGGCCGCGTGCTCGCGCGAAGCTTGGCAGGCGCCGTCGGCTCCATGGCCGGCGCAGGAAGCCGCCCGCGTTCGACCGAACCCGTCGACATCGGTGCAGCGGGAGCTTGGCCGGGAGACTGCGGCTCGCCCTCGAAGGTGACCGGAGGCGTGTTCAAACGAGCGGCACCGCCCATTGGCATCGGCGCGGCCTGGACAGGCGTCGGCGCGCGACCGCCGGGTGGCGTAAGGCCGAGGAGCTTCGCGATCTCATCCTCTGGCAGCATGGCCATGTTGGAGCCGGGATTGCTCCAGTCGTGCTGTTGAGCCAGCGCCCAAGGCGTTTGGCCAGCTTTTAGGAAGCTGTCGAGAAGCGCCATGTCACTGTCCCATCCCGTATTGCCGGAGAAGTTCCATCAACATCGGCTCGTTGAGCTCATCCTGCTGTGAAGCGCTGGCGGCTAGGCCGGGAGCGGAGGAGGATGGTGCTCGCTTGTCGGGAGCGGGGCGCGGAATGTCTTCAATAGGGC
>LNFM01010643.1_pt1 | contig 25018 bp, 18 predicted proteins | sample 596031 | NCBI WGS metagenome assembly LNFM01 (sample SAMN04254537, study PRJNA301005) | activated carbon metagenome | isolation source: dual media filters at the Ann Arbor, Michigan drinking water treatment plant | place: USA: Ann Arbor | reverse complement strand
CAGAAAACCTGGAAACCGCTTTTTGGCTGGAGAGTGACCGCATGTTATCATTAGCTTTTGAAGAAAAAAGTTTAGAAACACAACGTAAAGTGGTGTGTGAAGAGTTTAAAGAGCATTATCTGACCAAGCCATATGGTGATGTGCAACATAAACTAAGAGAGCTGGCGTATAAAAAACACCCGTACCGTTGGATGACAATTGGGAAAGAACTATCTCATATAGAAAATGCACAATTGAACGACGTTAAGAATTTCTTCTTTAAACATTATCGTCCGGTAAATGCAGTACTTGTAGTTGCAGGCAATGTTACAACAGAAAAAGTAAAAGCCTTAGCCGAAAAATGGTTTGGCGATATTCCTGCCGGAGAAAAATATATACGAAACTTGCCACAAGAACCTGTGCAGACAGAAGAGAGAAGGCAGGTGATAAAAGCCAATGTTCCATTAGATGCGTTGTATAAATGCTGGCATATGGCGGGACGATTGGATAAAGAATATCACACTATTGATTTATTAACTGATGTTCTTAGTGGAGGTGGTTCCTCCAGGTTGTACCAGGCATTGGTAAAAGAAAAACAACTATTCAGCAATATAGAATGCCATCATTTTGGCAGCACCGATAATGGGCTGGTATTATTGGAAGGGAAATTAGTGAAGGGGGTTGCGATGGAAGAAGCAGAAAAAGCAGTTGAGATAGAATTGGGAAAAATGAAAAATGAATTAGTAAGTGTAGAAGAATTACAAAAAGTAAAAAATAAAACAGAAAGCATGATCGCTTTTGAAGATATGAGTGTAATGAGCCGGGCAACCAGCCTGGCTTATTATGAAATTTTAGGTGATGCAGCCTGGATGAATACAGAGCTGGATAAATATGCCGCGGTAACAGCAGCAGATATTTTGCAGGAAAGTAAGAATATTTTCCGCAGTAGTAATTGCAGCACTATTCATTATCTATCTAACAATTAAGAAGAAAGAAAAGATCATTATGCCAGACAGGAAACAATCACCCACGATAGTAGATGCGGTTAATTTTAATCTTCAGTTAAAGCCTGCCGACAAGTTTACATTGCGCAATGGCGTAGAAGTGTACGCAGTAAATGCAGGGGCTGAAGATGTACTATCACTGGAATGGGTCTTCTTTGCCGGCAACTGGCAGGAAGAAAAAAACCTGGTGGCAGCTACTACTAATTTTTTGTTGAGAAATGGAACATCCAAAAAATCAGCTTTTCAAATTAATGAACATTTTGAGTATTATGGCTCGTACCTCAACAGGGCCTGTTACAATGAAACATCTACCATTACGCTGCATTGTCTTACAAAACACATAAAGGAATTACTACCTGCTGTAAAGGAATTGATCACCGATTCAACTATGCCGCAAAGGGAATTAGATGTTTATAAGCAGAACATGAAACAACGGCTGAAAGTGAATTTGAAAAAAAGTGATTTTGTAGCCAGCCGCTTAATTGATGTTTATCTGTATGGAGAAAATCATCCGTATGGCAAGTACAGCAAAGAAGAAGATTTTGGGGCACTCAACAGGGAAGAATTGGTACAGCATTATAAAAAATATTATCAGGAAGGAAAATTGATCTTGTTTGTTGCAGGTAAACTCCCAGCGAATCTTGATGCATTATTGGACGAACATTTTGGAGATCTGCCTAACAAAACAAATGGCTCTTCTTCTATCATTTCAACACCGTCAACAGAGAGAAAATTCAGGGTAACGAATGATGCCAATGGTGTACAAGGCTCTATTCGTATCGCAAGACCATTTCCTAATCGCCATCACCCGGACTTTTTAAAAGTACAGGTACTCAATTCATTGTTTGGCGGATTTTTTGGATCGAGGCTGATGAGTAATATCCGGGAAGACAAAGGGTATACATATGGTATTCATAGCTATTTGCTCAACCATATTCATGAATCGGGTTGGATGATAAGTACAGAAGCTGGTAAAGATGTAAGTGAAGCTACCATTACTGAAGTGTACAAGGAAATGAAAGACCTGCGGGAAGAGTTAGTGGATGAAGAAGAATTGCTATTGGTAAGAAATTATATGATGGGTAGCTTGTTGGGTGATCTGGATGGTCCTTTCCAAATAATTGCCCGTTGGAAAAACATTGTATTAAATAACCTGACCGAACAATATTTTTACGATTCTATCAATACTATTAAAAACATTTCAGCAGAAGAGCTCCAAGCTCTTGCACAAAAGTATTTGCAGCCGGAAGATTTTTATGAGTTGGTGGTGGTTTAGTACTTGAAAAAATACTTTTAACCGGTTTCGTCCAGCAAATAGCCGGTTTCGCATATAATTCGTACAAAGTGTTAAAAAAATATTGACCTTCGTGACATGACTTTCGACCGTAAAGAATTATCCAACGAACAACTTGTACATTTTTACAGAAGCCTGCTTTGGCCCCGCATGATTGAAGAAAAAATGCTGGTGCTGCTGCGGCAGGGAAAAATCTCCAAATGGTTTAGCGGTATCGGACAAGAAGCAATATCTGTAGGCGCCACTTTAGCATTGCAACCCGATGAATGGATAATGCCCTTACACAGAAACCTGGGAGTTTTCACTACCCGAAATATGCCGTTGAATAAATTATTTATGCAATGGCAAGGTGCACAGGAAGGATATAGCAAGGGAAGAGAAAGAAGTTTTCACTTTGGAAACAGAGAGCATCATATCTGCGGAATGATATCACATCTGGGGCCGCAATTGGCCATTGCCGATGGTGTAGCATTAGCACATAAATTAAGAAAAGAAAAGAAAGTATCACTGGCCTTTACCGGCGATGGTGGAACCAGCGAAGGCGATTTTCATGAAGCATTAAATACAGCAGCCGTTTGGGACTTACCGGTCATATTTATTATTGAGAACAATGGCTATGGATTAAGTACCCCGGTAAATGAACAATACCGTTGTATCAGTTTAATTGATAAAGCCAAAGGCTATGGAATGGAAGGAGTGCAGATCGACGGTAATAACTTATTACAGGTATATGATACAATAAAAGGTGTAAGAGACTATTGCATCAACAATCAAAAACCGTATTTGATTGAGTGCCTCACTTTTAGAATGAGAGGACATGAAGAAGCCAGTGGAACAAAATATGTACCGCAGGATCTATTCAAACTCTGGGAAATGAAAGACCCTATTAAAAACTACGAACAGTTTTTAATAGGAGAAGCTGTGCTGGATGAAACAAAAGTTGCAGCTATAAGAAATGAATTCAAGGAAAGAATAGAAAGCGAACTAGCTATTGGTTTTGCTGCAAAACCGATAGTAGTAGATACAGAAGAAGAGCTGGAAGATGTTTACTCAAAATCAGGTGTGAGTGATCGGGTGTCGGGTGTCGGGGTCATTGATAACGCACGACTGACAACCTACAACCCACAACCCTCCACTGAAAAGCGGCTAATAGACGCAATTAAAGAAGGTCTTTATCAATCCATGCAACAACATCCCAATCTTATTCTCATGGGTCAGGATATTGCAGAATATGGCGGTGCATTTAAAATCACTGAAGGTTTTGTAAATGAATTTGGAAAAGAAAGAGTACGCAATACTCCATTGTGTGAAAGTGCAATTGTTGGTGCAGCATTGGGTTTATCATTAGAAGGATACAAGAGTATGATGGAAATGCAGTTTGCGGATTTTGTAACAGTAGGCTTTAACCAGATCATCAATAACCTTGCAAAAATTCATTACCGCTGGGGACAAAATGCAGATGTGGTAATACGAATGCCAACAGGTGGTGGCGTTGGGGCTGGTCCTTTTCATAGCCAGAGTAATGAAGCATGGTTTATAAAAACACCAGGATTGAAAGTGGTGTATCCATCATCACCTATTGATGCAAAAGGGCTTTTGATAGCTGCCATTAATGATCCGAATCCTGTTTTGTTTTTTGAACATAAAGCGTTGTATCGTTCAGTAAGTGGAGAAGTGCCAACGGGCTATTATGAAATAGAAATTGGTAAAGCAAGACATATAAGAGAGGGCGATGAAATTTCCATCATTACTTATGGTGCTGGTGTACTTTGGGCAGACGATTATGCAGCGGAGCATCCGGAAATTTCTATTGATATACTTGACCTGCGTACTTTATTACCTCTTGATTATTTAGCTATTCGTGAAGCAGTGCAAAGAACCGGCAGAGTTTTGTTATTACATGAAGACACATTGATTGGGGGCATTGGTGGAGAAATAGCCGCCTGGATTGCAGAAAATTGTTTTGGTTTATTAGATGCGCCGGTAATGCGTTGTGCTTCGCTGGATACACCCATTCCATTTAATATAGAGTTAGAAAACAATTTTATGGCGAAGGCAAGGTTGGATGAGAGTATTCAGAAGCTGTTGAACTATTAGTATGGCAAAGAGGACAGCAGCAAACCTTCAAAAAGAATTAAAGCGACGTTATGGAAAGCTAGTCGAAAGCATTTCCGACTATTATCATCATCTTGACCTGCGACCATTTGATGATCTTGATGATGATGCCTTTGCTTATATCATGGCGAAAGTGAAAGGTGTAAATATGCTGGATCTCAATGAAACTGAAATAACCAATGAAAGTATCAAACTGCTTACAAAGCTTGAGTATGTAAATGAATTAAGAGCAAAACAATGCCGAAACCTTGATAATGGTTGTATAGATGATCTGAATAAATTATCCAGCCTTGTTTTCCTGCATGTAAAATCTACAGCTATCACTATTGATGGATTTTTGCAATTAAACAATCTCCCCAACTTAAAAGAGCTTATGTTTTCTGCCGATGATGTGGAAAGCATAGCCGATAAGATGCACTTATTAAAAGAGCAATTACCTAATTGTAGCTTTATAGTTAATTCAATACCGTATTCTTTTAACCAAGAATGAAGCGGTGAAATAATTTTTACGAGATGAACTTAAGTTTTCTTTAGTTACTTCATCAGCCTTTCCCTCACCGCCCAGGCTACTAACTGCTGAGTATTAGTAAATTTTGTTTTGCGTAACATATTGCGCCGGTGTGTTTGTACAGTTGTTTTTGCTATACCCAGTGCGCCGCTTATTTTTTCACTGGTATATCCATTCGCAACTAATTCAAGCACTTTTAATTCAGCTTTACTAAGCAATATTTTACGAATGGGCATGTTTAAATAATAATTTTTTTCTTTTTATAGATATATCAAAGATTCATACTTATGCAAGAGTATGAAATACCTACTTCTAGGTAATTTTTTATCACAACCTGTTTAATTAAAAGCTTTTCTGTCTAACTTGAGGTCGTATGGCCGGATATAGGTTTCTGTGTACTATTGTAATTTCTTTTTTTGGGTGTATACAATTATCATATGCTCAACCATCTCCACCCACCGAATTTTATTTATATGAGGACAGTAGTAAGTCATTAACTCCTGATGATGCAATAGCATTATTTCAACAAGGAAATTTTAGCAAAACAAACGACAAATCTTACAATGCTGGTTTTACAAAATCAATTTTTTGGCTGGCCTATACCAATGAGAAAGACCGGCCAGCAGACTCATTAGTGCTTGCTATTGGCCATCATCATATCAACCGTATTGTGTTTTTTTATGGAAACGATAGTTTGGTAACTCAACAATGGGTAACGGGTGATTATTTTCCCTTTTCTCAACGACCTGTACCTGCTACAGGCTTTTATTTTCCAGTAACTAAGAAAGGATTGTACCTGGCGCAGATTGATAAATCAAACGAATCGCTTCAACTGGCCTTTTACCTGGTTTCAAAAAACGAAGCCCTGGTTATAGAAGCAAAACAGAAAACCAGTATGGCCATATTTACCGGCATGATATTGCTGCTGGTAATTTTTGGTATTTATCTGCTCGTTATTACAAAATCCAGAATTTATCTCTGGTATATTTTATACATCAGTACGGGATGGCTTTGGGTGTTGGCGAATGCAGGTTTTGGGTTTGAGTATCTATGGCCCAATCAAGCCTGGTTTGCCAGTAAGGCAAGGCCCGTTTTTGCCATAGCACCACTAGTTTTTGCTGTATTATTTCTTGGAAAGTATATCGGGGGAATTAAAAATAGAAAAGTACTATGGCTGTTAAGAACCATGAATATCCTTTTGCTAGCTTGTATTGTAACTATCCTTTTATTTAATGAAAAGGGATACCAAAATTCATGGTGGTTGTATATACAATATTTCATTCCACTTATTTCACTGTTGTATGTGATTGTAATATTGGGTATTCTTATCATTACTTCCGTACGTGGAAATAAGCTGGCGATGTTTTATCTGGCAGCTGTACTTGTTTTATTGATAACAGCCATTCTACAAATTTCTTTTTCATTAGGAAGTCTCAATAAGTTTAGTAACTTTTTTAGTCATTATGGAGTGGCGGTGGGGTATGTAATGGAAGCTATTATTTTAACGGCAGGTCTTGTCTATCGATTTAATCAATATAGACTGGAGAAAGAAAAATTATTGCTGGAAATGAATAAACGCCAGGAAGAAAATACACAAATACTTATAGAGGTGCAGCAAGCAGAACGCAGTCAGGTGGCCAATCAGTTGCATGATGTAGCGGGGTCCTTACTATCTGCCGCAAAACTTAACCTTTCCTCCCTGCTGGAAAAGGGAATAATCAACGAAACAGCCAGTAGAAGTGTTGCTAAGGCAGAAGAAGCCATTAGCCTCGTGTCTGATATGGTGAGAAATTTAAGCCACGCCTTGAGTCCCGTTATGCTCGAAAAAGTAGGGTTTAATACATCGCTTGAAAAGGTAGTGGCCATCGTAAATGCATCTGGCATAATTAATATTCAATTGCAGACAATAGGATTCGAAAAATATGAAACAGGTCGTAGTAAATATTATACAGCACTATACGGCATAGTATATGAATTACTAAATAATATTGTAAAACATTCCGGCGCCAGAAATGTGCTGATACAGGTAACGGAGCATCCCGACTGTTTTACTTTGATAGTGGAGGATGACGGCAGGGGACTTACAGCAGGAAAAGGAGAGAAAAAGAAAACACTGGGTATTTCCGGAATTCGTTCTAAAGTAGATTCGCTGAAAGGAGTGATAGCATTTGATACGAACAAACCACAGGGGCTGATTGTAACTATAGAAATTCCTATTACCAACCATGAAAACTAAAATAGTACTCGCAGATGATCACCAGTTTTTGCTGGAAGGAATCACCGTTATTTTAAAAGAAATGCCATCGATTGAAATTGTGGCAACAGCACAAAACGGATTTGAGCTGATGGATGCTGTTGCCCAACAACAACCTTCCCTGGTGGTTTTAGACTTAAATATGCCCGGCTATGATGGATTGCAATGCCTGCAAAAAATTAAAAAGCACTATCCCGGCGTGAAAGTATTGGTGTTAACCAATTATAACCAGCCAGAACTGGTGGAAGAAGTAAAAAAAATGCAGGCCGATGGATACCTGGTAAAGAACTCATCAGCTATTGAATTAAAAGATGCTATCTCAACAATTATAACTGGTAAAAAACATTTTCCTGCAGCTGTTGAACTTAGCACTATTGCGGAGGACTCTTTTTTCTTTGATGACTTTTTAAAAAAATACCAACTTACTAAACGGGAAGTAGAAATTATAAGGATGATTTGCAAAGAAATGAGCACCAAAGAAATTGCTGCCCGCCTTTTCTTAAGCGAACTAACGATTAACACTCACCGAAGAAATATTCTACGCAAACTGGAAGTAAAAAGTGTAGCCGGGCTGATGAATTTTGCCCGGCAGAATCAGTTGCTGTAAGTAAATACCTATTAGTAGGTATTGTTTACCCAAATTAAGCCATGTAGCTTAGTATCACTTTCTTGTTATTCTTTGATAAAAGAATAAAACTTTTAATCATGAAGAAAATAACTTTTGCATTGCTGTTTATTGGTATCAGCTTTTGGGCACAGGCTCAACCAGTGGTTGAAAAAATTAACCTGAAAGGCACTGATTATACTGTAACAAAGCAAATACCAGACGACCAAAAGGTGATTCTTGGGCGATATATTTATGAGTGGGGCAAGCAAAAAGAAGAACCGATTGTTCAGCTTAATCCAGACGGTACTGGTTTATTTCAACCACATGATGTACCTGCTATACCAATAGAATTTTGGCTCGATTGTGATGAGGCAGGAAAAGTTCGTAAGCAGGACGGCGTTAATGGACGATACCAGGTTACTTTATTAATTAAATATGGCCCCGGTTCCCGCATTTATGCAGCAGGTACTTACGATTTGATGGGTGTAATTGTTGTGCCCGACGAAAACTATGCTGTTATTTATGGAGAGAGATTTAAGAAACTAAAATAAAAAAGTTATTTCTTATTGTAAAGCAGGCTTTCGCCTGCTTTTTTTATGTAATTAAATGAATATCTTGTAGCAGCTCCTCCCTGCGAAAGCATTTTATTTCTGCCCTTCTACCACTACCAAAACCAACCAACATGACAACCACACTGGCAGCACCTGTAACCCAATCTGAAAGAATTGTTATTCTCGACTCCTTAAGGGGAATTGCTATCCTGGGAATTTTATTAATGAATATTCCAGGATTTGCTTTACCGGAAGCGGTATATAATGACCCTTCAGTGCTCAACGAATGGGGAACTATCAATTTCAAGACCTGGTATTTTATTGATTGGTTTATGGAGGGAAGTCAACGGGCTTTATTTTCCATGTTATTTGGTGCCGGTATTATTTTATTTATCAGCGGCAAAGAAAAAAAGACAGATGGTTTGTGGCCAGCGGATTATTTTTTTCGCCGACAATTATGGTTATTGGTCTTTGGATTGTTTAACGCTTTTATTCTTTTATGGTTTTGGGATATTTTATTTCATTATGCCTGTATCGGTATGATTGCTTTTGCTTTTCGCCGGTTATCTCCTAAAGCTTTAATCATTGGTGCAGTAATTTGTTTGCTATTACAAACCGCAAGAGAGAATGTGGATGCTTACAGAGATCGGAAAATGATTTACAAAGGTGAGATGATAGCAAAGATGGATACTACGGTAACTAAACTAACTGATGACCAAAAAGCAGACCTCGGTTCTATGATGGAGTTTAAAGAAAAAGCAAGCCAGGAAGGAAAACTCAAAAAAATGAATAAGAGTTTGAAAAGTGTGCAAGGAAACTATGGCGGCTTTTATGAGTACCAAAGTGAAAGAAGCCTGCGAGGTGAATTTTATTATACTTATTTCGGCATCTGGGATATTCTATTATTTATGTTTTTAGGAATGGCTTTTTTTAAATCCGGTATTTTAATAGGACAAGCTTCTTCTAAAGTGTATTGGGGTTTATTTATCGCCGGACTTGGACTGGGATTAGTGCTTTCTTATTTCCGCCTGCAGCCTTTGATTGATTATAAATTCAATTTTTATGAGTACACAAAAAATGTATCCTTTGAGTTTTATGAAATATCCCGCACTTTTAGAGCAGTTGGTATTTTTGGGTTGATCATGCTGTTGTATAAATCAGGTTGGTTCAAGTGGTTCTTTGCACTAATGCGTCCCGTAGGTCAAATGGCATTTACCAATTACCTCATGCAATCATTTTTAGTAGGATTATTTTTTTATGGAATTGGATTCGGTTATTTTGGAAAACTACAACGCCATGAAATATACTATGTAGTAGCTGCTACATGGACGTTGCAAATTATCTGGAGCCATATCTGGTTGCGCTATTTTCGTTTCGGTCCGTTGGAATGGGCCTGGCGTAGTTTGACCTATTGGAAGAAACAACCTTTTAGAAAAGAGAAACAAAATCTAAATACAGAAACAATAGGCTAAATTAGTTGACCCATTGTTTTCAGGCAATCAATTCCTCACTTTAAAACAGGTCAAATGAAAAAGTTCTTGATCATTATTGTTAGTGTGCTATTTGCAATTAACATAACAGCACAAAAAAACTGGAGCCCGGAACAGTCGCTTAAAATAAAAAATATTACAGCGGTGGTTCCATCGCCTGATGCTAGTAAAGTACTTTATACCGTTCGGGAAGCGGTTATGACAGACGATCGAAGTGAATATATCAACCAGATTTGGTTATGTAATAGCGACGGTAGCAACTCCATTCAGCTAACAAAAGGCGACAAAAATTCTTCTAACCCAAAATGGAGCCCTGATGGTAAGTGGATCGCTTTTACCTCTTCCCGTGATACCAAAACAAATTTATACATATTGCCTGTTGGGGGGGGCGAAGCAGAAAAGATAACCGATGTAAAATCTGCAGTGGGTAATTATGATTGGAGTGCTGATGGAACAATGATCGCTTTTACTATGCTTGATGCAGCAGATAGCAAAGAAGAGAAAAATAAAAAAGCCAAAGACGATGCTTATTTTATGGATGAGGAAGTAAAACAGAATCGGCTTTTTGTACTATGGCTGCATCAAAAAGATACGGCGGGTAAGTATGTTCAGAAAAAGATCACCAAAGAAAATTATAATGTAAATGCATTTGACTGGAGTCCTGATGGAAAAGCAATTGTTTATAGTCATTCAAAATCACCCGAAGCAAATGATAATGTCTACAGCGATATTTCTTTGGTGAACATAGAAAACGGCACCATCAAATCGATTGCAAATACGGGTGCGGGAGAAAGTAATCCCATTTTTAGTCCCGATGGAAAACATATCGCCTACTTCTGTACTACAGATCCTGTTGATTGGTCTGGCCCACGGCATGCTAAAATATACACTTTGTCGGATGGTAAAAGCTGGCGCCTAAAAGCCACACCGGATGAAAGCGGAGGCTTGCTTGGCTGGACACCCGATGGGAAAAATATTTTATGGACAGAAGCCAACAGAACATTGAGCAGTGTATACCAACTAAGCATAGATGGAAAAATGATCAGTGAGTGGAATAAGGGATCAAAAGATTTTTTAGCATCCTTTACATTAAATACTACAGGAACTCATATTGCATTTACTTTGCAAAATCCATCACAACTACCCGAAGCATATATCAGCACACTTACTAATTTTTCCCCGGTAAAAATTACCAGCCTTAATGCTGCACATCTTGGAAAAGCATTACCAAAAACAGAAGTAATAAAATGGAAAGGAGCGGATGGAAAGGAAATCGAAGGACTACTTACTTATCCAATCAATTATAAAGCTGGTGATAAAGTGCCGTTTATTTTAAATGTACATGGAGGCCCTGCTGGCGTTTTTACACAAGCATGTGTGGCTTCCAACCAGGGAGTCTATCCTATCGCTGCATTTGCAGAAGCTGGTTATGCCGTGTTGCGACCCAATCCAAGAGGTTCTACTGGCTATGGTGCAGAATTTAGAATGGCTAACCGGGAAGATTGGGGCGGAAAAGATTTTCAAGACCTGATGGCCGGAGTGGATCATGTTATAAAAATGGGAGTGGCGGATGAAAATAAAATGGGTGTAATGGGATGGAGCTATGGCGGATTTATGAGTAGCTGGATCGTTGGTCATACCAATCGTTTTAAAGTAGCTTCCATCGGCGCTCCGGTAGTGGATCTGTCACATCAAAATTTGACAGATGATATTGAAGGATTTTTACCATCGTATTTTAAATCAAATCCGTGGGACGATTGGAGTAAGTATGATGCTCATTCGCCACTACGCTTTGTACAAAATGTAAAAACACCGGTAATGCTGCAACACGGCGAAGCAGATCTTCGGGTTCCGTTCAGCAATTCCGTAATGTTTTATAATGCATTGCGCAGAAGAGACGTGCCGGTACGATTATTAGCATTACCAAGACAACCACACGGCCCAACAGAACCAAGAATGGTAATAAAAACAATGCAAACCAATTTAGAATGGTTTGATAAATATATTGGAGAGAAGAAAGGGTTTTAATTTTAAACGGAAAAATTTAATTCACTCATATGAAACAGGTTTTCTTTTTTATTTGTGTTACCGGGTTTCTTTTTTCCTGTAAGGAAAATAAACAAACTGAAACGCCTGCTGCCATTCACTACGACTCTTCCTATCAACCTGCCGTATTTACAAATGCAGCAAGAGAAGAAAAAATAAAAAATACGTTTGAAGTAGTTGATAAAATATTCAGCGACTATGCCGATTCCAATCATTTACCCGGCGTAGCGTATGGCTTGGTGGTAGATGGCAAATTGATTTACAAAGGAAATATTGGTTATACAGATATTGATAAAAAAATTCCTGTTACATGTAAGAGTTTTGCAACCATGGCCATTTTAAAATTGCGGGATGATGGTAAACTTGATCTTGATGACCCGGCCTATTTATATATTCCTGAATTAAAGGATCTGAAATACCCCACTGTTGATGCACCGCATATTACCATCCGGCATTTAATGACACATGGTGCAGGGTTTCCGGAAGATAATCCGTGGGGCGATAGACAACTGGCTGATACCGATAAGGATTTACTTGAATTAATTGCCAGACAATTATCCTTTTCAAATACTCCCGGTATTGCATTTGAGTATAGCAATTTGGGATTTGCCTTACAAGGAATGATCATCACAAAGATTACTGCCATGCCCTATCAGGATTATATCAGGAAAAATATTTTTGAACCCTTAGGAATGAAAACAACAACTTACGAGTATGGTGAAGTTGCTCCTGAAAAATTAGCACATGGTTATCGCTGGTTAAATAATAAATGGAACGAAGAAGAATTGTTGCATGATACCAAAGAAGGAAGCTGGGGAGCTATGGGAGCCATGATCTCTTCTATTGATGAATTTGCAAATTATATGGCACTGCATTTATCGGCATGGCCTGCCAATAATGCTGCCGATAATGGTCCGATCAAAAGAAGTTCGGTGAGAGAAATGCATCACCCATGGAGATGGAATGGATTTAATCCGAATTATAAATTTCCTGATGGAAGAACTTGTGCAGTAACATCTGCCTATTGTTACGGTTTAGGCTGGCTAAAGGATTGCGAAGGCAAAACTTATATTGCGCACAGCGGCGGCTTGCCAGGCTTTGGCAGCCAGTGGCGCATTATGCCCGATTATGGAGTCGGTATTGTTTCATTTGCGAACCGCACCTACTCTCCTATGGGCTATGTAAATTTAAAGGTGCTGGATACCATTATTAAATTGGCCGGATTAAAACCGATGGAATTACCCCCAACAAAAATTTTAGAGCAACGAAAAAATGATTTGGTAAAAATTTTACCCGATTGGAACAATGCAGAACAGTCAGGAGTATTTGCTGAGAATTTCTTTCCCGATAATCCCATTGATACATTGAAGAAATATGCAATTGAATTGTATGGCAAAGCCGGAAAGATAATTTCTGTTAGCTCTGTAAAACCAGAGAACCAACTACGGGGTTCATTTATGCTCACCGGAGAGAAAACAGATATAGAAATATATTTCACCCTTTCGCCGGAGAATCCGCCATTGATCCAGGAATATCATATTCGGGAAATACCAAAGAAAAAATCATTGTAGAAATTATTCATCTACTTCCTCCTCCTCTTCCACAACTATTTTTTGTGAAGGAACTCTTTCTCCGATCTGCTGCCGCCACATGGCGTAGTACAATCCTTTTTTGCTTACCAATTCATCATGACTGCCCTGTTCAGTTATTTTTCCTTTTTCCAAAACATAAATTGTATCTGCATGCATGATGGTAGAGAGACGATGCGCAATAAGAATGGTTATCTGCTGCTTTAATGCAGAAATTTCTTTTACAGTAGCTGTTATTTGTTCTTCAGTTAACGAATCAAGTGCAGAAGTAGCTTCATCAAAAATTAATAAGCGGGGTTTACGCAATAAAGCCCTTGCTATGGAAAGACGTTGTTTTTCTCCACCGGAAACTTTTCTACCCCCTTCGCCCAATACAGTATCTAATCCTCTGCCATTGCTATATACAATTGTAGTAGCGGATGCTTGTGCTAAGGCAGCATTAATTTCATCATCGGTGGCATCAGGCTTTACAAATTTCATATTATCCCGGATGGTGCCGGAGAATAACTGGGTGTCCTGTGTTACAAAACCCAATTGTCTTCTCATTCTGTTGTAACGAATATCTTTCGATGAAATGTTGTCATACAAAATTTCTCCGCTAACAGGAGTGTAAAGACCCACTAACAATTTTACCAATGTTGATTTACCAGAACCAGATGGCCCTACAAATGCAATGGTATCGCCAATACCAGCTTCAAAAGAAATACTTTCTATCGCATTTACCGTTGCATTGCGATGCCGGAATACAACATTATTAAATTCCAGATGTTCTATTTCTCCTACATCAATTGGTTCTTCGGGACGATACTCCGGTTCTTTCTTCATCAACTCATTGAATAATTGCAGCGATGCTTCTGCTTCCCGGTAAGAAAGTATAATGCCACCCAAATCTTGCAGGGGCCCGATGATGGACGTAGAAATAAATTGCATGGCGATCAATTCTCCCGGTGATAATACTTTACGGAAAATGAGCCAGAGTAAAATGAATAGAATAGATTGTTTTAATACGGTAAGAATAGCCCCCTGGAAAAAAGTAAGTGTCCGCACTTTTTTTACTTTCTTCATTTCAAGATCATAAATATCCTGTGTATGCTGACGCAATCGTCTTATTTCAGGATAGGTAAGACCTAAGCTTTTTACCAACTCTATATTTCGTAGTGATTCAGTAATAGTACCACTCATTTGCCGGTTTTGGCGAATGAGGGAACGTTGCAAAGTTTTGATAGAACGACTAAGAATGCTTGTCAATCCTCCCAGCAGTACAACTCCAATTAAGAACACTGGTATCAATGCCCAGTGTTTGGTGATAGCATACCAAACTAAAAACCCAATACCGACTAGTGAAGAAAAAAGAATATTAATGAAACTGGTTATAAAACGTTCAGTATCGTTTCTTACTTTTTGTAAAATGGATAATATCTCTCCGCTGCTCTGGTCTTCAAAATCCTGGTAAGGCAGGCGAAGTGTTTGCCGCAAACCATCATTAAAAATTTGCATGCCGAATTTTTGAACTACCATCCGCATCACATAATCTTTGAATGCCATTACCAATCTTGCGGCCAGTGCGATGGCCACCGCTATTCCCATCCAGAAGGAAACACCTCTTATCAATTCGGCTTCTGTTTTATTGCCGGGTTTTAAAGCATAGTCATCAATTATTCTTCCGAAAATTATGGGATCGTATAAGGCAAGTATTTGTGCTATGCCGGCAAGAACTAACGCTAGGAAGATCCACCAGCGATAGGGTTGAAGGTATGTCCAAAGAATTTTCATGTATTTGGGAATTCAGATGAAAAGTTACATCATTCGGTGGTAAGCAATAAAAAAGCATCCCACAACAGGCGGGATGCTTTTAGTACAATTTTTTGCTGCTTAGTTTCTTTTACAACTAAACTTTACCCATAATTTATGGGTATCATCTGCATGAGCAAAATTGCTGAATGGAATTATCAGGTTAATAAGATTCATGCTTTTATTAGTACTCGCAAGATCGGTAATGGCTTCAATAGTTTCAGTGCGGGTAGCACGGTAGTCAAGAATATACGTATCTGTTTTTTCTTCGCCCATCTTTAAGGCATCGAAAGAAGCAAAGTCATTGTCTTTGTGACGGGTTCCCAGAAAAGTTTTTACAACCAGCATCAGTTTTTTTTCTTTCAAGAGGATTTCTGGAATATTATAAGTTACTTTTCCCATCTGGCTGTTGTTGGATGCAGTGTGGTTATCCTGGTGATAACTCAACCCTGCTGTAGGGGGACCTTGGTAATTAGTTTGATTGTAAACCAGCTCCGACATATTATTATAGGAACGAAGTCTTGTTTTCATTTCGTTGTTTTCATCCAACTCCCATAGTTCGGTGCTTACCTGTCCGAAAACTCTTCTGCAATCACCATTGTCAACCTGGTTGCGGGTAGCTTCCGACACAGCGATATAGTTCAGCACTACATCAAACAATACTTTTTTACCTGTTGCGGTGGAGTTGCTTGTGCCAACCGTTTCAAATTGCCATTCTATATCGGATTGTCCCTGGTCGCCCCATTGAATTAGTTTTGCATTATTATTTACTCCGCCACCTTCTACTGCAGCCAGAAGCCCTGAGTTTTTATTTTTTAATTTATAACCCGTAGCCGTTTTTTCAAGTTGCCAATACAAGTCCTCATTATTTATAGGGGTTACATTTAAAGGTCTTGGTATCATTTCATTTTTTAAACAAATAAAACCGTATTGCTCTTTACTGCGGTTGAGAACACCGAGAAATTTATTGGTTTCCAAATTTTGAAATTTAAAATAGCCTCCGGTAACGGCAATAGCTTTCCATTTCATACCGGCTTCTTCGTTACGGGTAAACAAAATAATCTGCCTGTTTACATCTGGCCCGCCAACTGTTGGACTCGTTGGTTTGGCATATTTCCCACTCTTTATATTTTTTATGCGTACAATTTCGCCATCTTTAAGTTGAGCCTGTGTAGTAAAGGCCAACAAGATGAAGAGTGTTGGCAGAACTGAAAATTTAATTGGGTTCATAGTTGATAAGTTTTAAATCTTATAATACGACATAAAAGTAGATATTGCTGAAAGCTCAAACAATTACACATTCGGGTAATGAGCTTTTACTGGTAGTATTACGCAGCCAGCAATGAGAAGACTAGAAGCGGATTACAGACTTTTACGATAAATAGCCTGGCCACCCCTTGCTTTGGTGTGAATACCATTGTCAACTGTTAACACACCATTCACCAGTACAAAATGAAAACCGGTGGAATAAGCATGTGGTTTTTCAAAAGTAGAAAGATCTTTAACGGTGCTCTCATCAAAAATTACAATGTCGGCAGCGTAGCCTTCTCTTACTAATCCACGATTTGTTAATTGAAATTTTTGTGCTGGCAGAGAAGTCATTCTGCGAATGGCTTCTTCCAAAGAAATAACTTTTTCTTCCCGTACATATTTACCCAAAACTCTTGCATTAGTACCATATCCTCTCGGGTGTGGCACACCGGCACCAAATATCCTTATCGTAGCATCACTGGCAAACATATTGAAGGGATATTGCATGATGCGTTTTACATCATCTTCACCCATTCCATGAAATACGGCACTGGCTCCTCCATTCATCATGATATCAATTACTGTTAGTGCTTCTTCTTTTGCTTTATGTTTCCGGCCTTTCATCAGGTTGATCTGCTCAATACTTTTTCCGTTGTACGTTGTATCCGGAGCATAATAGGCAACCACCGCATAGCTGAAATGTTTCAGTTTTCTTTTCTTCAATCTTTCCAGCATGGAGTTGATCACATATTTTCTAACATCAGGCCTTTGTAGCCTTGCTTTAATAGAATCTTGCCCATCTGCCAAAACATTATCTGGTATTAATGTACTAATGGAAGTGCTGCTGGCCGTGTAAGGATATTGATCAATGGTAACATCAATGCCTTCTCTTCTGGCGGCTTCTATCATCGGCACCGTTACTTTACTTCTCCCCCAATTATGTTGACCGCTTAATTTAAAGTGAGAAATTTGTACTGGTAGTTTTGCTTCTCTGCCGATTGTTAGTGCTTCTTCAATAGCCTGGGTTACACTATCGCCTTCATCCCGCATATGGCTGGCATAAACACCATTGTATTTTGCTGTTACTTTCGCTAATGAAACAATCTCTGGAGTTTTTGTATAAGTACCGGGTATATAAATAAGACCTGTTGACATCCCAACAGCTCCATCCGCCATGGCTTTGTCTACAATATTTTCCATTCGCTTCATTTCATCTGCTGTTGCATCACGGTTTGCTCTTCCCATTACTGCTTTTCTTACATCATTATGTCCGATCAAAGAAGCTACATTAATAGAGAGTTTCAACGAGTCAACCCAACGCAGGTATTTTCCAACATCGGTATTAGAAGAACCACAGTTGCCCGTCACACAAGTGGTAACACCATCATAAATAAAACTTTTTGCTTCGGGGTCTCTTATTTCATCACCTTCCAAATGGGTATGCACATCAATAAAACCCGGCGCAACAATCAATCCTTTTGCATCAATCGCTTTTTTAGCCGATAATTTTATATCTCTTCCGGTCTTGATGATCTTCCCATCTTTTATAGCCACACTACCATAATACCAGCTGTTACCGGTGCCATCAATAATTTTTCCGTTGGTGATTAGAATGTCGCAATCCTGGCTTTGCGCAGCAAAACCAATGGCGAGGAAGAGAACAAATAATTTCAATTTCATAAACGAAAGTTACAAAATAATAGAGAAGCCTTTTTACAGAATCTTACATAGAAAGAAATTTACATTTCACTCCTTCAGGTGAATCGGAAAATATTTATTTTAAGACTTCTGCCGGGGGTCTTTTTATCATCGGTTGCCATTTTTTATAGGTAGCACTTCGCCATAGCCATTCTATCGGTCCATAATTAAAAAATTTCAACCAGATTGTGCTTAGTATTATTTGACAAATAAAAACAAGTAAGCCAAATATGGTATAATAAACCGGACCTACTTCCCCAAAATAACCCAGCCCCGGCCCAAGAAAAACATAGCTGCCGATCAATGATTGAAGAATATAATTACTAAAAGCCATTTTACCAACGGGTGCAAATACAGATAGAATTTTTTTACCGGTGATTGATTGAAAAGCCAGCATAAACAATCCTACATAGGCCATGGCTAATGGTGCTACACCCAAGGCATAAAAAATGGTTTGGTACCAACCTTTTGTTTTTAACTGCCAGTAGTCTCCCATATGATTGCTCATATAATAAGCTAAAAAATAATTAGCCGTTAAACCAATTGTTAATCCAACACCAATAATCCAGTATAGTAATGTTTTATACTGCAGGATATTTTTATAGAAATCAGAACGGCCTACTACATAACCGATCAAGAAAATACCCAGCACTTTTGGAATACGGCTTACAAAAAACAAATATTGATAGCGATAAAAGAAACCAACGATATTCATTTGTACCTGCTCAAACCAGCTGTCGCCGTGCTTCATAATGCTTAGAAAATCCTGTTCACTTTTGATCGTAAACATGGTGCTTTCAACCCTTGTTGCTGTTTTAATGGTTATATCAGCAGGGTAATTCAATACCGGGAAAGTCATTTTTAGCCAGTACAATAGTATGGGAGAAAGAACAAGCAGGCAGCCTGTTATTAATAAAGTCTTATTAGAAAGTTTGCGAAGTGGCAGCAAAATAAAACCAAGCATGGCATAAAAGAAAACAATGTCGCCCGGCCATATTAGCAAATGAATAGCACCCAGCAACAGCATGAAAAATAATCTTCGTCTTACTGTAGGCAAGGCATTGATCCCTTTTTCATCGGCTCTTTTAAATTGCAGTGCAATACCCCAGCCAAACAATAAGCTGAAGATGGAATAAAACTTTCCTTCAATCAGCATGTGATGAAGAAATTCCATTGTGTCGTCTGCCTTGGGAAGCAAATAAGGGCTTGTAATTTTAGCATCACCATTATACCAGCTAAATCCATTCAAATTGGCTATAAAAATTCCGAGGATGGCAAAACCACGAAGAACATCCATGAAGATCTCTCGTTGGTTCGTTTGTACAGGAGCTAAGGTTTGCATTGGCAGAATGGTTAAGGTTTGGTGGTAGATCTGATCGCACAATGCTGATTACACTACTCAGGCAATCAAGATACAAATATTTAAATATTCTCAGGTGTATGAAAGCTAAAATGAGGAAAATAATCCACGAACTATTAATAATAAGACCAAAATGAGCTTTGTTATTGTGATGGCATGGTTTTTTGAATGTAGCAGATGAAATCAAATTTATTAATCAATAAAACAAAAAACGATGGGAAAAAATAAAATAGGATTGTTACTGGCTGCAGCCGCAGCTTACGGAATTTACAGATATTCTAAATTAACGCCTGAGCAAAAAAATGGTCTTATGACGAAAGGGAAAGATTTTCTGAATAAGAATCTGGGCGATCTAAAAAATACAATGAATAAAGCAAGTACAAAAGCCACTGAAAACGGGTTTTAATTAACCATTTTCAGCATGCAAAAAAAGAGTTACCTAGTAACTCTTTTTTATTTCGTTTATACCGAAGTACTTCATTCATCTTTTGAACTCTTTTCTCCCACAAACCACTGCTCTTTGTTTTTAAAGAGTACATTAAAAGTGGTAAGCGATCCATAACAGCGGGTAATATATTGCTGGATATTTACTTTTTCTTCATCACTCAAGGTTTTGCTGCTGTTGATATTTTGTTCCAATACCCGCAGCCTGTCCCGCAACATAACTATTTTATGAAAGAAATCTTCCACCGGAATTTCTTTCGGCTTTAAACTTTTATCAGCCGGTTGTAACAGTAGCATTCCTTTTATCCACTTATCACCCAGTGGTACGTTTTCGGTGATACCTCCCCAGAGGCGTAATATTTTAAGTAACGATTTTTCTACTTCTGAATGGGTTTCAATTTCAACCGGTACATTCTCAGGTATTATTTCATCCAGCTTATCATCTGTTTTATCTATTTCCTTAATACCGGCATTGATAAAAGAAATAATATACGTAGCGTATTTAATGCCCACAATAACACCGGGACCGTGTTGAGTATGTTGTAATCTTGTGCCAATGCCGAGTGTTGTTTGGTCCATAAAAAATATTTCAGTTTGTGATGAATAGTTTATTCTCCGGGATGATAGGTTCGCTCAGCATTTTTCAACACATCTTCTTTATAAAAAAGTACTTCTTTAAATTTTCCTTTAGTGTACATTTCTAATTGGTCAGTAAAATGTTTGGACTTTGGATCACCACTGTTACCACCAGCTAATAATGATTTTGCTTTTATTTTTTCACCAAACTCTACAGCACATATAAAACTATTGCCACTTACACCATATCTTTTATTGGTACCTGGATAATAGCGACTATTATAAGAAGGTAACTGCCCCCAGGATGCAGAAGCAAAACCAACTGGAAAACTCGGCTGGTCATCTTTATATTTCTGTACAATATCGCTGGAGATGCGTTGGTAGCGATTGATCTCTCCCCAGGGCATTTGCCATGTACCAAATTTAGTAGTCAACTCTTTTATAACAGTTGCTAATGGCGGAAGTAATTCTTGAGCAGATGCTGTAGCAGCAAACTTTTTTACCAATGTTACCTGGTCATCCCAACCTTCATCAATATATACCCGTTGAATAGAAGCGGTTAGTTTTTGGGCCCACTCTATAGCCAATGTAGTAACTACAGAACTTTCCGATGAATTGTAATCCCAATTTTTTAATAGTTGAATGGGCTCGGCTAAAACTGTAAATAAAGAATCAGTGGAAGAAATATTTTTTTCAAAGGAACTCACCAACGCCGGAACCAGTATTTCAAAAGCAGTTAATTTTCTGTCGTATCCCGCCGCAATTGTTTTTTCTATAGTGAATTTGTTTTCATTGGCTAACACTCTTGCTGCATTAACACCCCGAAAATTTTCACCGTCCGGTGCCATATAGGCTGGGTAGTTTTCTTTTTTCGGACTGCTTGTACCTGAAACAGTAAAAGGAGTGGAATTGCAATTTTGTATCCAGCCGGTTGCGGGATTATAAACATGTACTGTTTCGTTTAATGGATGCAAACCTTTCCACTCAGTAGCCGAAGTGGTACCATCAACAGGCAAACTCCAGTTTAATTTTTTATCTCTGCGGGGCATATAGTTCCCATGCCAGTAAGCAATATTTCCTTTGTTGTCTGCAAATACAGTGTTGTTAGATGTATTGGCAAGCATGGCCATATTCTTTTTGTAATCTTCTAAGCCCTTTGTTTTGGTTCTCAGAAAACTTTGCATCAAACTTTGCAGTGAACGGTTATAACCTCGTACACTTATCCATTGCCCGTTGCGATTGGCCATGATAGGGCCATGATGTGTATAATAGGTAGTGATGGCTTTTGTATGAATCACATCATCTTTCTTATAACGAAGTGTAATTAATTTTTGAGTAACAGGTTTTAATGTGTTGTTGTACTCATAAAAAAGCTTGTCGTTCTTTTTTACAATTTTCTCCTTGTACATATCTGCTACATCCATATTACCCGAGGTGTGCATCCAACCACAATATTGATTAAAGCCCTGGTAAACGAAAAACTGGCCCCAGGTAACGGCACCATACACATTCAATCCTTCCTCACTTACTACCTGTACTTCCGGACGGAAATAAAAAGTAACATGCGGGTTGATATACAAAATGGCATTACCTGACGCAGTTTTGGATGGAGCAATAGCAAATCCATTAGAGCCAATGGTTTGTTCTTCAAAAAAATCTTTTGTTTTAGCAATGGCCGGAGCAGTATCACCTAAGTAAAATTTCTTTACATCATTCTCCGTGATATCACCGGTACTAATAGCACCGATGCTACCATCGGTCCAAAGTAATTGATACCAGGGTTTAAAACGGGTAAGTAAAGCTGGTTTTACTTCCGGATGTTTATAGAGATAGTAATTAATTCCATCTGCATACGCATTCAATAATTTTTGCAACCACAGCGGACTTTTTTTATAATCAGCTACTGCTTCGGCAGAATCAATAATTAATTTAATATATAGATCATCCTGCATTGAACTCTCCCCTTTTACTTCACTCATTCTGCCCAACTTTTCAATGTAGTTCATTTCTACTCTTTTGAAATCGTCTTCGCATTGTGCATACAATAAACCAAACACAGCATCGGCATCGGATTTACCATAAATGTGGGGAATGCCCCAATTGTCCCGGATAATGGTTACTTGTTTGGATTGTTTTTCCCAACGGGCAATTTCCTGGTTGGTAAAAGATTGACCAAATAATTGAATGGGCAGAAGAACAAAAAGCATGATTTTTTTCATGCGGAAAAGTTAAGAATTATTTCTTTCTTTCTCGCAGCGAACACAGCGAATACTGTGGACGCAGCAGTTGCCGCACCTTTGCGTTCGCTGCGTGAAACGGCTGTTATCAAAACAAAATTAAAACCCCTTCTTCTCTCCCGCAGGTTTTAATACCACTATTTTTTGCGAATGATCTTGCAGAATGTCACCAAAAAATTTTTTTACAGATGCATAATCAGTAGCAGGGATTTTGTGTTGTTTAAGGATTAAAGAGGTGACAGCGTAAACAGAGTTTTCTGATTCATTGAACCAAAACGTTGAATGGTAAGTAGCATAGCCGCAACTAAACTTATTTTCTTTTGGAAGGGCATCAATCTTTGTTCCCGCAGGAAGTTTTAAAATAGTCGTATCGTTTTTTTCAAAAGGGTAACGAAAATAATAATCTAATTTCCTGCTATCAGCTTTTGGAAGCGTTGAGGACCATAATTTATATGTTCTGGGATTGATAAATAATTTTTCGCCTGCAGTAAACTCCGGCACTTTAGATAAGGCCATTTTTAGTTTTGTTTTATGAATATCTGCAGCATCTTCTTTGCTTAAAATAAATCCATCAGGTTGTTTGAAACCAAAATAAAAGACCAGTGCCTGTTTTTGATTGTCTTTAGTGTCTTTTAAAATATCATTCATAAGATCTTTAAATGAACCTTTGGCGCTAAATACAGTTTCTGTTAATCCAGATAGATCATTGTCCATTGTAACCATAGTGTGACTGGAGAGTGTATTGGCAAAAGAATTACTTTTTGGTGTAGCCACTAACACCCCCCCTTCGTCGGTAATTAATAAGGCGTTTCTATTTTCGGTAAATGTTCCCAGTTCGTTAAACCCGGCAGTTGAGCTGGTGCACTCCAGCCAGATTGAGTCATTTGGTGCGGGTACACAAAGTATTACATGGTTGAAGTTATTAGCAGGAAAATCAGCGTCAACCGGTTCTTCATTATACGCTGCATTAATAATTGCAACGTGGCTATTGATGCCTATTGTTTTTAAAGCAGCTTTCATGTAATTGCTAAGGGCTTTACAATCACCATACTTTTTCTTATCGGTAAAATCTGCTGAAAAAGGTCTTAGTCCACCAATGCCCAACTGTATACTTACATACCTGAAATTTTGCTGCATATAATTATATATGCGTTTAATTTTTTCCTTATCGTTAGGGGCATCTTTTGTTAAGGCGGTAAAAAACTGCTGCCGCTCTGCCGGTAACACATCCAACCCTTCGTACAAATTTTTAATCCAGCCGCCAAAGCTTTTCCAGGAAGAAAGGTTGCCTTCAAAGCCATAGTGTGAAAATTTATCTGATACTATCATTACATGCGGATAACGGTCCCTGCTTGAAACAGCACCTTCTTCATACTCGATCGGCGATAAATTTTTTACTGACCATTTATAAATTTTATATTTTCCATGCTCCGTTATTACTGGTTGAATAGAGGTGTTTTTGGCTTTATACCTTATACCCAGTTCTACAGGAGCTTTAATAGTGTAATTGGATTCAACAATCCCTTCTTTAGGTTTAATAAATCTAAAGTCAGGAAAACTAAGTGTGCTTTTTATTTTCAGTTGATATTTTACTTCAACAGTAATCGGATAAGCCGCAGTTGAGATACGGGCATAGGTTACGTAGCCGTCTTCTATTAATCCTTCGCCGATAGCCACAGTAGACATTTCTTTTTGTTTGTACTTCCCGGTTTGCTTACCCATGGCATCGTACACTTTAATTTCCGCATCTTCTAATGAAACATATTTTGAGGAGTATTCATTAAACAGCAGGGCATCTTTTCCATCTTCATTAACAACCGTAAAAATTTTATGAACATTCACAGTAATTCTTTCGCTATTTTCCGCTTCTACCGTAATGTTTTCCAAATGAGTTATTACTGCCGCCTTATTTTTTAGGGCATCTGCAACGTTTGCAAGACTGTAGGGGCCAGGCTGTGCCGAAACAGTTAGCTGAGACAATATCAAAAAAAATACTGCGCCAAATAAGATCGTTTTCATCATTCTGCTTTAGCCAAAAAATTTATTTCTTTTTCCTGATTACAAACTGTTCATTCAGCAATTCAAAAAGTACTTTATAAAACTCATTTAGTTCGGCATATTGACTAACCGGGTAAATAGGTTTTTTGAATTCAATCAGTACTTTGGTCATTAACTGCTCGCCTGCTACCTGTGCTATTCTTGATATAGTAATACTGGTGTCTGC
>LNFM01000473.1_pt1 | contig 25021 bp, 32 predicted proteins | sample 596031 | NCBI WGS metagenome assembly LNFM01 (sample SAMN04254537, study PRJNA301005) | activated carbon metagenome | isolation source: dual media filters at the Ann Arbor, Michigan drinking water treatment plant | place: USA: Ann Arbor | reverse complement strand
CTGGCCGGCACATCGGACATTAAAGTCGATGTCCAGAGCCAGACGATGACTGTGCGCCTCGAACCGGGCGTCGTGAGCTCTGATTCAGTCGCGCAGGCGGTGGAGAGCATCGGCTATGCCGTCGAGCGAGGATGACGCGTCGACGATGTACAGCGGTTGGGTGTGGCGGAGGGCACGGATTGCCCTTCTTTGCCGTCAAGGCTGATGCCTGGTGGCCCGCTTGCGTGTTGATCCGACATCCCGGTCAACTTCGGAGTGCGGGTGGCATTCCGTAAGGTCGGGAAATTAGGCCGGTTTGGCCGCAACCGTGGCTGATCTTCACTACGCCGTCGAGGGTCTTGCCCGGGGAGCTGATGCACGGGCGGAGGGGCCGTTGCTGCTTGGCTCGACTCTGGCCCCCCGGCACCAGCCACACTCGCTTTGTCAGGAAGACCCCGCTGCGGCATGACACACACCAGCTCACCTTGTCGCCCAAGCGGGCTGCGCGGCGCATTAATCATGGCCGCCGCTGCCGTGCTCGCTGGATGTTCGTCGCAGCTCTCGCTTCCTGCACACCTCCTTCAGCTACCTAAGGATGCTCTCGATGATCTTGCCAGCCGTCGCTTGCGGCTGGACCAGCCAATCTTCATCCGCATCTTCAAGGAGGACTCCGAGCTCGAGGTCTGGAAGCGGCACGACGACGGCCGCTACCAGCATTTTCGGACCTATCCGATCTGCACCTGGTCTGGAGATCTCGGCCCCAAGACCGTCGAAGGCGACAAGCAGTCGCCCGAGGGGTTCTACGTCGTCACGCCGCAGCAGATGAATCCGCACTCGAATTTCCACCTGTCCTTCAATCTCGGTTTCCCCAACGAGTTCGATCGCAGCCATGGCCGAACCGGCACCGCGCTGATGGTTCATGGCAAGTGCTCGTCGGCCGGATGCTATGCGATCACCGACCCCTATGTGGAGGAGGTGTATGCCCTGGCGCGCGAGGCCTTCATTGGCGGCCAGGACAGCATTCCCGTGCACATCTTTCCGTTCCGCATGACGCCATACAATCTCGCGCGCAATGCATCGTCCGAGCACCAACCCTTCTGGCGTATGCTCAAAGATGGCTACGACGCGTTCGAGAGTACGCGGCAAGTCCCCACTGTAGTGGTGTGCGGCCGACGGTACGTCACCAACCCCGTTTGGCGCAGCCCGCTCACCGGGCGACTGGATGCCAACCGAGCGTGCCCACACTATGAGCGTGATCAAGTCGTTCTGGTTGCCGGCAACGCCGTGACGCAACCATCGCCACCGGGCCGCGTCTTGCCGGGCCGAAGACTGCGGGCGCCACATCTAACTTCGCCTTGAGTTGCCAAAACAGACGCGCCGAGGACTGTGATGGAAGTCTCACTGTTTGGCCTTGCCACTGCGACAGCAGCCGGCGCGATCTCGTTTCTGTCGCCGTGTGTCCTGCCTCTCGTGCCGGGGTATCTCTCGTTCGTCTCCGGCGACGCCGGTTGTTCGCCCCGCGCTAGCAACCGATGGCGGGTGCTCACGCTTGCCGCGAGCTTCGTGACAGGTTTCACAACTGTGTTCGTGCTCCTGGGATTGGGCTCCCAGGCCCTGGGCGGCTGGCTGCAGCACTATCGCGAGGAAGCAAACCTCGTCGGCGGGGCCCTCGTCATCGCCTTTGGGCTATCAACGATGGGGCTTCTGCGGTTGTCATGGCTGCTTGGCACTTATCGCTGGCGCGGCCCGGATATCGTGCGATCGCCCGGAGGAGCCTATACGCTTGGTCTGGCCTTCGCGTTTGGCTGGACACCATGCATCGGGCCCGTGCTGGGCTCCATCCTGGTTGTGTCGGTCAGCTCCGCCGCCTCGGGCGCGATCCTACTCGGGGCTTATGGCTTGGGACTTGGCATCCCGTTCTTGCTCACAGCCATGTTCTTTGGCGCGGGAGCCGCAAGCCTGGGAAGGTTGCGCCAGATGGGACGTGTGTTGAACCTCCTCGCTGGGGTCATCCTGGTCGCGATGGGCATACTCATGATATCCGGACAGATCCATTTGATCGCGGGTTACCTGCTCGAGACCTTTCCGATTCTGGGACGCTTGGGGTGATGGGTGAGACCCCGTATCAGGCGAGCCTGTATGGCAGCATGCCGGCGAAGGGGCATCAACCGTCAATGGACGCGCAGTTCACGATCGCGTCTTTTCGATCTCTGGTTTGGAGATCCCCCTTGAACCTATAGTTCCTATAGGTTCTATACTGGTGTAGTGCGTGATGAAAAGCAGCCAAGAACACCCCGCCAGGAGATCAACATGCCAACACCTCTAGAGCATCGTTATCAGGTGCGCGGTATGGACTGTCCGTCCTGTGCTGCGAAGGTCGAGACCGCCGTGGGGCGCTTCAAGGAGGTGTCGGACGTCACGGTCAATTTCGCGACTCAGGTTCTGACCTTTCGTACCCCGGCCGATGGTGCAAATCCTGACGCCGTCGGGGACGCCGTCCGCAAGCTCGGCTATGGGGTCGAGCCGATAGCGCCTAGGCCGATATCCCGCGCCGACGAGAGGTTCCGTGTCGAGGGTATGGACTGCCCGTCTTGCGCCGCGAAGATCGAGACCGCTGTCCGGCAGTTGCCAGGCACATCTGACATCGCCGTCAATTTCGCGACACAGATCCTGAGTGTTCGCCTGGATGCGGCCACCACCCCCCCGGGTACGGTCATCCAGACGGTGACGAAGCTCGGCTATCGCACCCAGCACATCGAATCCCTCGACAGTCGTGAGCAGGCCGGATCGCGTGCGGGAGCAATGCCGGCAGCTGGCGAGGATCAGCAGCCATGGTGGAGCACACCGAAGGCTCGGCTCATGGGATTGCTCCTCGTGTCGGCGGCGGTTGGCCTCGTTGCGTGGCTGAGCGGAGTTGCAACCGAGCAGCTTGCCTTCCTGCCGACGGCACTCATCGGTCTCGCCTACTTCGGCCGCCGCGCCATCGCCGGTGCACGAGCAGGCACGCCGTTCAGCATCGAGACGCTGGTCTCGCTCGCTACGGCCGGCGCCGTCGTGATCGGTGCCAGCTCTGAAGCCGCGCTCGTCAACGTTCTGTTCCTTCTGGGCGAGCTGCTGGAAGGCCTTGCCGCCCGCCGCGCGCGCGATGGCATCCGGGCGCTTGGCAAACTGATCCCGCGCACCGCATTGCTGATCGACGGCGATGCGACGCGGGCTGTCGAGATCGACACGCTGAGCATTGGTCAGGTCGTGCTTGTGCGTCCCGGTGACCGTATGCCCGTCGACGGCACCATCATCAGCGGCTCGTCCGATGTCGACGAGGCGGCTGTAACGGGTGAATCGATCCCGGTGCCGAAGAGCCCCGGCAGCAGTGTCGTTGCCGGCAGCGTCAATACAACGGGCGCTCTCAAGATTCAGGTCACCCGGCGGGTCGAGGACAATACGATCAACCGCATAATCCACATGGTCGAGGAGGCGCAGGCGACCAAGGCCCCGACAGCTCGACTGATTGACCGCTTCAGTAGGTATTACACACCGATAGCCATCCTGACGGCCGCACTGACCATGCTTTTGCCTCCAATCGCGTTCGGTGCCGACTGGTCGACCTGGGTCTATCGCGGTCTTGGATTGCTGCTGGTGGCTTGCCCCTGCGCGCTCGTGCTCTCAACACCTGCCGCCATCGCGTCGGCGCTTGCGGCCGGTGCGCGCTTGGGGCTGCTGATCAAGGGCGGCGCGGCACTGGAAGCGATTGGCAGCGCTCGCACGGTCGCGTTCGATAAGACTGGCACGCTAACAATGGGTAAGCCGATCGTCACAGATATTCTGCCGATCGATGGGACCGCTGACGCGCTCTTGGGGCTTGCCGCGGCCGTGGAGCAGGGCTCAAGTCATCCCATCGCCCGCGCGATTACCGATCGGGCCGCTGCTCAAAACGTCAGCGTACCGTCTTCGACGGAGCAACGGGCGGTACCCGGAAAGTCGGTCGAAGGCGTGGTCGCGGGCGCGCGAATCGAAATTCTCTCGCCCCGCCATGCAGCCGGCCTCGGCTACGTGCCCGACACCCACCCGACCATCACCGTGCTCGAAGAGAGCGGTAAGACCGTGGTCATCGTCGCTAAGGACAAGGCGCCGATCGGCTTCATTGCCGTGCGTGACGAGCCTCGGCCAGATGCGGCGGGAGCCGTCGCGCGTGTTCGGCTGCTCGGCATTACGCCGATCATGTTGTCCGGTGACAACCAGAGAACCGCAGCGGCTGTCGGCAAGGCTTTGGGCTTGGAAGCTCGAGCCGAATTGTTGCCGGACGACAAGCTGAAGGAGATCGCGCGCCTCAAGAGACAAGGCACCGTGGTCATGGTTGGTGACGGCATCAACGACGCGCCGGCCTTGGCCGCTGCCGACGTCGGCATCGCCATGGGCGGCGGTACCGATGTGGCGCTGGAAACCGCAGATGCGGCGCTGCTGCACGAGCGCGTTGCCGGCGTGGCCGACATGATCGAGCTGTCCCAACGCACCCGGCGCAACATCATGCAGAACGTCGTCATCGCACTGGGGCTCAAGGCGATCTTTCTCGTGACGACTATCACCGGCACGACGGGTCTGTGGCTCGCTATTATGGCGGATACGGGCGCGACCATCCTAGTAACCCTCAATGCCCTACGGCTGCTGCGTTTCACAGGCCGCGAGTCCGATCGCTCCGGTCGGGACCACAGCAGAAGCCTCCGCTCGGCGGAGGTCCGCGCATGAACAGCTCGATAAAGCTCCGGCAATCGTCGCCGGTCACCTTCGGACTTGTCGTTGTAACAGTTGCAATGTTGGATCTGTGGTCGAAGTCGGCGATGATCGCATGGCTCGCGCCGACCCGTAGCACGATCGAGGTGACGCCGTTCTTCAACCTGCGCCTCGGCTACAACCCTGGCGTCAGCTTTGGTCTCTTTCCGGCAGAGAGTGACCTTTCGCGAGCGCTGCTGATCGGCTTCGCGCTATTGGCAACCGTCCTTGTCGTCTGGCTCGGATTGCGATCGCGGGTCTGGATCGAGCGTCTCGGCTTTGCGCTGATTGCTGGCGGCGCCATCGGCAATGTCTTTGACAGGAGCGCAGACGGGTTCGTCACCGACTTTCTCGATTTCCATGTCTTCGGCTGGCATTGGCCGACATTCAATCTGGCCGATGTGGCGATCACCTGCGGTGTAACAGCCATTCTAGTCGCGAGTCTGTTCCCAGATAGTTCCACCCAGCCCGTTGAGGATCAATCGCGATGACAACAACGACAACAACTACGCGTCGGCCGCATGGAATTGCTGCCACGGCAGGAATGAAGCGCATCGTGCACTTGCTGGTGCTGTTCGCTGCCCTTCTTCCGGCAGCTGCGATGGCGGCTTCGGTCGAGATGATGACCACATCGGGCTGCTCATGCTGTCATGCCTGGGCTCGGCATCTGCGCGCCGCTGGTTTCGAGGTGACGGTCAAAGACCTGGCAATGGGCCAACTGATGCGTGCCAAGCTGGATGCCGGGGTACCCGCCACGTTGGCGGCCTGCCATACCGCGCGCATTGGAGAGTACATTGTCGAAGGCCATGTCCCCGTTCGCGAGATCGAGCGGCTGCTTGCCGAGAAACCCGATGCGATCGGCTTGGTGGTGCCCGGCATGCCGATCGGATCGCCCGGTATGGAGTCCGGCGATCGTCGCGAAACTTATGAGGTGCTGCTGCTCAAGCGGGATGGCAAGACGGAGGTATTTGCACGCTACGAGTAGTTTTGCGTATTCGTTCGCTACAGGACCACTTTTCACTATTCACCGTCTGACACGCGATTTCAGACTGTCAGGATAAGTCGCCGAACTCGGCAGCGCGTTCTCTGTGCCGAGCTTGGCATAACCGAAGGCGCGCCGCGCGCTGATCATGCGCAGTACCTCTCGCAGTGGCTGACGCTGCTCAAAAACGACAGCCGCGCCATCTTCACCGCCGCCGCAAAGGCGTCCGAGGCCGTCACCTACCTCAAGAAGCTTCAGGCGCCTTCGTAGGCGCCTTTCTTTTTTTGATGCTTGCGAGAGACGCGAGCAGTGCCTCCGAGCACGCTCCAACGACGTTGCTGTGCTTGAAAATCTCTTCGTTCACTTTGCGAATACCGTCGGTCGTCACACCGACCAGCTTCTCCGCCCCGGCCTGTCCCCACGGCGAGACCGCTACGTCGCTTGCAATTGGCAGCCACAGCTCTGTCGTCGGTTGTTGGAGATGCCCACCTGGTCCCATACGCGAAAGCGGATGGTCGCCAATGATAAAGCTCTTGTTCGGTTGTAGAATGACCGCGATGGCGATGCCCCGCTGCGCCAGGACCTCGATCACTTCCTCACTCCCCTTTCCCCGGGCCGTCACGCTCGCATGCTGGATGATGCGCTCGATGGTTTCCGGCGACATCAGGTCCCTGCGCTCTTCAGGCGTGAGCGGCCGAACCTCTTTCTGGAACCACTCGATGTGGCTCTCGTAGTTAGCCCGAAAGTCCTTCACGAGCCCAAGTCGCTCGAACACGTCAGGAGCGCGCTTCTGCTGGTGGTACGCGAAATTGTCCCACGTGTTGCGCTCATCCTCAGTCAAGGCAGGCTTCTGCCTCCGGCGCGCACTCTCGACGATCTTATCGATGATCGGCGCGACCTCGCCTTCCAGCTCTGCGTACCATTGCTCAAGACCGGCATCGCGCGTGCCATCCTTGTTCTCAATGGTATTCAGATCCTTCTTGACGAAGGCATTCACAGGGTTGGTTGCGTAGATCCCTGCCTCTGGACGCCGCTTGTCGTAGAGGTACAGCTTGCCCTGCGGCGACGTAAATCGCCGCTGCAGCATCATCGGTACGAAATGGTGCCGTCGCGGTGCCGACATATCCCCTCAGGTAGCAGACGCACTCACCCCTGCTGTGGGACATAGCCGCGTTTCGTGCGCGTGGCCAACTCCCGTCGTAGCCTCGCTTCAGCTTCTCCCAATCCGTTGAACACATGCCCGCGCGACTGGCCCCGTCGACCGATGCGTCCCCACTCACGCACCATCACCCATTCGCCGAACAGCGTCTCGACCACGGACAGCCGGTAGTACCGCGCCATGTTCTTGGCACAGTCGATGCGTTCGAGGTAGGTCTCTCTGGTCGTCACATGGGAATCGTAGCTGACCCGGAATCAAGGGTTCAAGAGCTAATTTTCGGCCCGGCCACCTTCTGACAATTCCAACTGCCGCCATGCAGACATGACGGCATGTCGTCCAGTTGAGGTGGCCCCTGCCCGCCTTCTCTCACCCTGCTGTCAGCCTCGTTGCACGGTCCGCCAGCCACCGCCTCCACACCACCTCCCGTTTCCGCGCCCATGCATCCCAGTCAGGCGTTACTGGTGTAACCGCTCCCTGGAAAATGTATCGGGTCAGCACGATCTCAAGCTCCCGCATGTCCGCCTTGAGAGCAGCCGATGCCTTGCTGCTGATGCCGTTGGCCGTGCTAAAGGCGCGGGTCTCAGCTTCTCCCTGAAGGTACGCAAGACTGAACTGCCGCGACTGCTCAGAACGCGACGCCGCGCTATGAGGGTCCATCCGCAATATCTTCGCCTGACAGGCCGCAAGCTCGGCCCGGATGTCACGCAGCTCATGGGCGGCTTCGAGCGCGCCCTTCACGCGCTCCAGGAGCAACGGCGCCGCCGTTTGACCCGCAATCGTTCTTGCCATTGCCTCGATCGGCAACGCTGTACTCGCCGCGGTCGCCGCACCAATTGTGAGCGCCTTTCGTCGCGATACTCGGCTGCTGTCATCGCCACCAGCTTCATCGGCTTCGGTCTCGCGAGCGGCGTTGTTCGACGAACGCGCCCCGTCTGCCGGTTTTAGGGGCTTGCTCATGGTGCCCCCGTTCTTCTCGCTGCGCCGTTCGGTCATGGCCAGCCACTCCTCTCGCGTCACTTCGCATGGCCGGAATCCGTAGAGATCGAATTCGGCAGGCGCATGACCTTGGCAGATAGTGCGTCCCGAACAGTCGCTGTTTTGCCTGATCCGCTTCCCTGCTGCTGGGCTGAAGCCAATCCGTGATCCGTCTGGTCTCTTGCGAATGCTCCGTCCTCAACCGGTGTGAGGAACGAGGAGCACACGCACGTCCACTGTGATGGGTCCTACCTGCGCCCACTCGCTAGCGATCAACAGGCTGCCCGCTCCATTCGCGCCCCGGGGGAAACCCGGGCGCTCCCGTGTGGCCTGTGTGACGCGCTCCCTTGGGCTTCGATCTAGACGAACCCATCGGACGGGCGTGGTGCTCGTCTCACACAAAAAAGACGGAGCAGATTATGAGCAAGAAAACCAATGACACCCCGAACCGGCCAACCCACGCCATCTGGCAGGTGACCGGCGAAGGCGACAAAGCGCGGTGGAACCGCGTCGGGTCCGCCTGGATGCACAAGGATGCCAAGGGCGCCAACCTGAAGTTCGACAGCTTCCCGATGCACGGCCGCGTGGTGGTCCGCGAGGTGAGCGAGCTCGACAACGCCAACGACAGCAACACGAATGCCGGAGGTGCAGAATGAGCGCCCTCTGGAACCCGAATGTCGGGGACGCCCCCGACGCCTTCATGGCCGATCCGATCGGCCGCGCCGAAGACCTCTGGCTTCTGGACGGCGAAACCGCCTTCCGCCGCAGGTCCGGCACCATCGAAACCTTCGACGCCGAGTTCGGCTGCACGGGAGGTCTCTCATGACCTCCCCCAAGCTCAAGAACTTTCACGTCCGGCTCGATACCTGGACGACCCTCGGCCTCAACATCGAGGCCACGAGCGCCCGCGAGGCCAAGCAACGAGCCGAGGCGCTTTATGCCCGCGAAGGCGAACTGGCCTTCGACATCGTGACCGCCGGCAGCGAACCGCTCGTTGCCATCCCGGTCTCGCGCCTCAACACAATCCGTGGAGGCCGGTCATGAAACCACTTCAGACAGGTCTCCGCCGCCTCCGCGCCCAGGTGGTCATCACCACCTATCGAGAGTTCTACTACTTCAGTCTCGCCCCGGACGAGGCGCTCATCGATGTTCTCACAGATCTCCGCCACTGGGCGGAGAACTTGGGCATCGACTTCACTCAGGCCCTCGAACACGCGACCTCTCACTTCGAAGCGGAGGCGCAACCATGAGCACCGTCCACGACACCCGCGCCCGCCTCGTGGCCGCGCTGAAGGCCCTCATCCCGCTTGCGCAGCGCGAGGCCGCACATCTTGCCGATACCGACTGCGTCGACGAAGCCGAGGCGGCGCAAGCCGTCATCGACAAAGCACGCCGTCTCATCACCCAAACTCAAGGAGAACAACGATGACCTTCGCCATCCCTGCCTCGTGGAGATTTCCAGCTGAGCCCGCTCGCAACGTCCCTCGACGATTGCCGAACGAGTTCTACCCGACACCGCCGGAAGCAACCCGTGCTCTGCTCTCGGTCGAGGACTTCGACGGCCCTATCTGGGAGCCCGCCTGTGGTGACGGGCGTATCGCCAGGGTCCTCGCCGACCACGGACACGCCGTGATTAGCACGGACCTTCATGCCTATGGCTACGGCGCGTCCGGAGTCGATTTCCTGAAGCAGACCGAAAGCCGTGCCAGACACATCGTGACCAATCCGCCTTACGGCTACGGGCTCGCCGACCGCTTCGTCCGGCGCGCACTGATGCTGACGCAGTACACCGGCGGCAAGGTCGCGATGCTGCTCAACATGGCCTCGCTGTGCACGCCGATGCGCACCGACTGGTGGCGTGAGACGCCGCCGGCACGGCTCTACGCCATCGACGACATCGTCTGCTGGCCGGAGGACCGCTACGGGCCGGCACCCCAGTACTTCACCAAGCACCGCTACGTCTGGGCCGTCTGGGTCCACGGACACAACGGCCCGCCAGCCTTCTGGTGGCTCTCCGGCGCGGAGTTCCGTGCGCCGACCCTGTCTCGTTCCTTCAACCGTTTCACCCCAAGGAGATTTTCATGACCGATACCAACCTCGAACAGCTCATTGCCCTCAAGGTCCCGCACAGCGCCATGTGCGCGGCCATCGTGACCGCCCATCCGAGAGGGGGCGGCTTCGACCGCGCCCGCCTTCTCGCTATCGCCCACCACCATGGCGGCGGACAGTTGCTCGCCGAAGCCCTGGAGCTTCGCCTCGGCCTCATCGGATTGCTCTACCAAGCCGACCCGACCGTCCTGCGGCCCGGTTCCATCCGGACCGAGGACATGGCGCAAGCTCTCGCTGAGCTGCCGCTCTCCGTCCAGGGCGGTGTCATCGATTTCGACGGTGACGCGCTTGCCAACCGACTGCGGATGGCGAGCGAAGCGCACGGCCGGGCATGACCTTACGAACCATTTCGAGAAAGAAGACTTACGATGACCAATTCCACACACGACACTATGCGCTCCAGCATCGCCCTCATGGAGGAGCGCTTGCTGCGCGCCTCCACACTGGCGAATATGGCGCACGAGGCCATGAAACGCGGCGAGCAGAATCTCGCCATCGGCACGCTCCTGCCGGTGGAGCGGGATTTCGCGGACCTCGACGCGCTGTTCAGAACAATCCTGCTGCTGCACAGATCCCAGCCTGACGCCAGAGTGTGAAGCGCGCGAGGGCGCAGCCGGCATGCTGCGCCCTTACCGCTTCCGCAAAAGTTGAAGTAGTCCGTATACATCTGTTATGTCTCGTGCAGATGACCACGGAGACACCAACTGACTACCAGAAGGCAGAAGCGCTTTTGAAACGCGCCTTCGCCCGTGCCTGCCGGCGTTACAAGCTCGACCCGCAGCAAGCGGCCGCGTTGGCACAAAGCCTCTCGGCTTCGGATGCCCCGGCGCCGTTGCCAACTTTACCCGATACCGCGCCGGAGCTTTGGTCGGACCGTGTTCCTGGCCGCGAAAACCCGGCGCAATTCACCCGCCGCGTCTATGCCCCGTGGATAGGCCTTGGGTTTGATCGAAGGAATCTCTTCAAGCTCGACTCGGTACTCTACAATCGTCTTTCCGTCTGGGAGATGCGCCACCCGCAGGATCGCATCGCGGAATTGCCGACTCTGCAGGAGACGATCGACGCGCGCATCGACGAAATGTTGCAGTTCTATCCACTGAGCACGCTTCAGGTCGTGAGCAGCAATATTGCCAAACGCATTCGGGCGGGCCGCTTGATGCCCGACTGACCGGCCTTTCCCGTCAGTCGGGTCATAGCATCGCTCTCATGGAGGTACGACGCTCAGTCCACGATGCGGCGCCGGTTGCTGCCCTCACGGCGCTGACCCGGACTTGCGGTCAGGTCGTCGTGCAATTCCTTGACGCCCGACATCAACACCACCGCGAGGAGATGCGCCTGCTCCGGCGTCAGCCACTCCGCAAGCTGGTTCATCGCACCGGACGAATAGAAAGCGACGACGCCGTGCGTGTAGGTGGTCGTCGCCGCCGGACCGGGCTTGACCAGGTGCCGCGCCTCGATCGACTGGATGCCGGTGTGCGGATGGCGGCTCTCGCCGTTCGGCAGCCGCCCCGCCGAGAGACCGAGCGGCGCACGCATCTTCCCGTCTCGCGTAAACACGAGCACGCGCTCACGGCCCGACATGCGCGGCAGGCGCCGCCACAGCAGAATGGCGAGCGCCATCGACGCGATCATGATGACCCCGCCCGCGACCGCGAAGCCCGCCATCTGGAACGCGACCGCCGGGAGCATCGAGAGGCCGAACGCGATGGGCCCGAAGTAGAACAGGTTGTCGCCCAGACCCTCGATGGCCCATTCGGTGATTTCCCTGGCCTCGGTCCACCGGACCTTCACCCACTGGATTTCACCGGAGGGATTGCGGCGGACCTCCGGCTCGCAGATGAATTCCATGGCTCAGCTCCTCTCGAAGGGCAGGCGCTGCATGTAGATGGGCGGCCGTCCCGGGACGATGACGAGTTGCCGTCCCGTCTCGCGCGCGAATTGCTGCGTCACCTCGTTGCCGTCGAGCAGCCGCACGCTGCGGATATTCTCGCGGCGGCCGAGATCGCCCTGCGACATCGCCTGGCCCGACACCCGGATCTGCTGGCGCTCCATCACCTGCGTCATGCCGAGCAGCTTTGAGAGATGCTCGGTCGTCGTAATGTCGGCGTTTCCGAACGCCTGGATGATGCCGGCATTGCCGAGAAAGGTCTCCCAGGACATCGGGTAGTGCGTCTTGAGCTGCGTGAGGTCCTGGATGACCGCCCACAGCTTCACGCCGAACCCGGCCATGAGACCGGCCGCCGTCTCGATGGGCCGCATGTGGCCGAGGACCGGAAACTCTTCCAGCACGAACCACACGGGGTGTCGTCCCCTGGGGATCGGCCGCCGCTCCATCGCGACGAGCGCCTGCTGCACCACAAGCCGGAGCCACCGGTAGTGCGTGCCGATGCGCAATCCCGGCAGCACCAGGTAAATGCTGGTCTTGCCGTCGGCGAGGTCGGTAAGCGCGAAGTCGGACGTCTCCGTGATGCGGACGACATCGTCGAGCGGCGCGGTCTGCTCCTGCGCGGTCGAGAGGATGCCCTGAAGCTCGCGCCCTCCCGATTCCTTCTTCCCCAGGAACGCCGCCCCGATATTGGCAACGACGCCGTCAAAGGCCGAAGCGTTCGCCATGTCCGCGAACAGCCGGTCGAGCTCAGCCGGGGTCGCATTGAGAAGGCGGCGGAGTTCCCGCAGCGTCGCCTTCTTGGGCTCCTTGTCGAGGAGATGCAGCGCAATGCCCCGGCACAGGTTCTTGGCGCTGTCCGTCCAGTGCGGGTCCTTGGGATTGCCGATGATGAGGGCATCGGCGAGCTGCGCCGCGTCCGCCGCGACATGCTCCGGTCGTCCCATGCCGAGTTCCCGGAACGGGTTGTGACTGGTCGTCCTGAAGCCGCTTTCCCCGAACGGGTCGAGGACGAAGACACGCTGCCCCATGGCGGCCCGGCGCTGCGCCGTCGCACGCGCAAGCTCGCCCTTGGGGTCGAGCACCACGACCGAGCCCGGATACCGGAGAAGATTGGGAATGAGCACGGTCGAGGATTTGCCCGCCCGTGTCCCGGCAACAGTCACCACATGGCGGTCATCATCCCGGCCCAGAAGCCGGTTCTCCCATTGGCCGAGCAGCACCTTGCCCGGAGACCAGTTCCACGTCTCGCCCAGTTGCCACGGGTGAGCCCAGGTCTGAGAGGGCGCCGTCTCGACCCGTCCCTCGACACCGGCCCCGCGCGGCGGAAACTCTGCAAGCTCCATGTCCGCTTCTCCCGGAAATCACTGCTGCGTCGCTCGCAGCGAATTCCGGATATGAGAAGCCTCAGGCGCTTGTAAACGAACCGCCATGTGAGGCGAGGTTCAGGCAGGTGCTTCGATGTTACGCCATGAGCGCGCGATCATTTTTCGATTGTCCGGCATTTTGCCCGCGACCTGTTGCACACATGTCATTCCGCTTTCTTTGACATGTCCGCGCCAAGCACACGGCTCGACCAATTGATGAGGACCTAACCGAACCCGGTCGCCGGTTCAACGCGGCTCGCTTCCTCCGCTTCGCGTCGTGCAGCTCCGCCCCCACTGCGTGGGCGCTTCGCGGCGTTTGATCCGGCGACCGGGCTCGGTTTTTACGGTCTCATCGGTCGAGCGCGGTGCTCGGCCTCAGAACAAAGAACCGGAGTATTCCATGAGCAACCACTTCAACGCCAAAGCCCTCGAATCCATCGACACCCTCACGAGCGCCCTCCTCGCCGCGCACGAGGAGCTGCCCCCGTCCATCGTCCAGTGCGGCCACGTCATCCACCGTGCCGTCGATGACTTCGCCGAAGCCTGCTACCTCTACAGACACGGCGGCATCGAGCTCGCGGAAGACGAGTTCCGCCGGTGCAAGCGCAGCCTCAAGACCGCACTCGAACTCCTCATGGCAGCCTCCGTCACCGACGAAGGCACAGCACCCGACATCGACGCGTGGTGTGAGGACGACGACGACAGCATCGACCTTCCGCGCCCACGTCTCCAGCACTACAACGACTGACAGCACCGTCCCGTCATCATCGCAAGCGGCGGCGCCTTCGGGCGTCGTCGCTTTTTTGCGTCTCATTGTCCGAACGGACACACGCCCATGTTCAACGACGACACGTGAAGCTCAGGCATTTGGCTTGAGGTTGCATTTATTGCGCGATGAGTACGAAGCACGGCAAAAAGCAAACACGGGCTGACAAGCCTGAGACTATGGAAACGGGACCGGCGGCTTGAGAGGGGTAGCGAGATGTGGATTTGATTTCGTAATCAAATCCTGTTCTCGCCAGGAAGGTATACACCTTCCCTGGACCCATCCTGCCGGGCCGCTCTCGCGGCTGGGCTGCCGGCATGGCACGGAGGCACCAACGATGGGACGTAAACGATCGCACCGCGACGAGACGCGCACGAAGATCGTCTCGGCACGCCTGACACACGACACCTACGAGCTGATCTCCGAGCACGCCGAGCGGCTAGGGCTCACGCGCGCCGGCTATGTCGAGCACCTGATCGAGAACCGGCCGCTCAGGATCGTGCGCGGCCAGATGGACGAGCTCTCGGTGCCGCTCATCAACGAACTCAAGCGCATCGGCAACAACCTGAACCAGATCGCGCATGCGAGGAACGCCGGCTCGGATATCGACCCGAGCCACTTCCACACCGTGCTCGCCGAGATCATCAGGGTCATCTGCCGCAACGAGATGACGCGGAGACATTATGCGGAGGCCTACACGGAGGTCGTAGGCCAGGACCGCGATGATGATGCACGCGATCCGGCCATGCGCGGCATGCCGCCGCCTGTCACGCCTGCGAACGACAACCGCGACGCGCCGACTGCAGGTCGTTCGGATGTCTTGTCACACGTGTTGAGAGAAGCGCCGCCCGAACGCCGGCCGGCGACGATGGCGGAGTGGATCGAGCAGCAGTTCATTCCGCCGGCATCGCAAGACGCCCCACAGTCTCCCTCGCCGTGGACCTCGACACCTCGCCATCCAAGCTCGGACCCTCGCCATGATTCCGCGCCTCCATCCGCGTGGTCGAAGCTTCTCCGGCGCCTGCACCTACGTGCTTCATGACGTCGAGAAGGCCACGACCAACGACCGCGTCGGCTGGGCCACGACCCTCAATCTCTCGACCCAGGACGTGAAGTGGGCCTGGCACGAGATGACAGAGACCTATTGGGCGCAGGATGCCTTGAAGCAGGCATCCGGCACCGAACTGCGCGGGCGCAAGAACGACAAGCCGGTCCTGCACTACTCGCTCTCGTGGGCGCCTTCGGAGACTCCGACGCAGGACCAGATGCGGGAGGCCGCTCTATCGAGCCTCAAGGCTCTGGGCCTGTCCGAGCATGAGGCGCTGATCGCAGCTCACACGGACAAGAAACACCCGCACTTACATATCATTGTAAATACGGTTCATCCCCAGACCGGCCGGACGGCAGACCTCAAGTTCTCGAAACTCGCCCTCTCCCGTTGGGCTCAAGAGTACGAGCAGGAACACGGCCTTCACTGCGAAGAGCGCGTCAAGAACAACGAGGAGCGCGAGAAGCAGAAAAGCCGCCGCCTTGATCCGACGGACCTCCTGATGGGCCGCAAGCACGGCCCGAACACCCTTCTCATGAGCGCCAGCAAGGAGCAGGACGGGCGCGCGCCCTACGTCCCCGTCAAAGCCCGGACCGTCTCGCGCAAGATCTGGCTCGACAAGAAGGAGGTCATCGACCGGATGAAGGCCATGCGGCGCGAACTCGATGCTGAAATTAAGGGAGCCCAGGGAGAACTCTGGAAAAAGCAGGTCGCAGTGCGCGACGTACTCGACCAGCAAACCGAATCCGCGATGGACGAGGCCATGCGTGCGGTAGGTGCTCACTACCGGCCCTACTGGCGCGAGATGTATAAGGTACAGCGCCAGGAGGTGAAGAGGCTCGCGCGCTATCTGGGGGAGCTCAAGGACTACAAGGCCCGCGTCCGCGAGTACGAGCGCAAGAACGGCATCAAGCGCGCGCCGCCCGTGAAGGATGACATGGCTCAGGCCGCAGGTCCCAAAAAAGATCCAATGGCCGAGCTATTGAGACATCATGAGCAAAACAAGCGCGCGCTCGCACGCCAGCAACGCGGCGATGCCAAGGATCAGCGCGACGTCATCATGGACCGGCACCGCGAGCAATTCGAGGAACTACGCAAGGAGCAGGAATCCGAACGTCACGCTGCGCGCGACGCTCTCCGTGGGGCTGCCCCGCCGATTACATTTGCCGCCGCCAAAGACGCCATCATCGAGGACCGAGAGAACGACCGCCGGCGTCGGTTCAAGCGGCTGAGGAAGCTCAAGGGGATCAAGCGCGCCTTTGATAAAGCGAAGGAGATCGATGCCCCCAAAAAGCAGCGCTTGCGGGAGATGGCGCAGCGTACCAATCGTACGAGCAAAGGCGATGAAGCCGCCGACAGGACGAAGTCCTCGGCCGACCGCCAGGAGCCCATCTCGCGTGCCGACGAGATCAAACGCGACATGGCTAAGTGGCGACCGAAGAACAGGGGGCGGGATCGCGGGCGGGAGATGTAAAGACCTGATGGGCGCACCAAGCTGTGGACGCAGCACCGCTCGGCCGCAGGCCGCGTCTACACCTGTCCCTGACTCGGCCTCTTGAACTGCGCGGCCTTGAAGACCCGGCGCGGTGGAGCCACGACCTCGATCTGGTCGCCGCCGCAGTCCCTCGCCATCAGCATGGCGCTTTCCGCCGCCTGAAGCACTTCATCTCCGTCCGGGCCGCCGGGTATCCAGAAGGCGACGCCGATGCTTGCAGTCTGCACAGTCGTCTGCCCCGCAAAGTTGATGGGCGCACGGACAGCCTCGCGAATCTCGTCGAGCTTCGCCATCAACAGACGCGGGTCGTCCAGGGGTTGTGAGAGGACACCGAGCCGGCATCGACCGATGCGGGCCAGAACGGCATCGTCCGCAATGAGCCGCTTCATTCGCAAATGTATGGTCAGCAGCACCAACTCCGCGCTAATCAGGCCAAGCTGCTTCAGAGTTCTCCCGAAGGCATCGAGGTCAATGACGGCGACCCCGAACGGACGGCCGTCCGTGCTTGCGCGCTCCCCCAGCAGCTCCTGAAACCGCAGCCTGTTCGGAGAGCCCGTCAACGTGTCGATCCGCTCTTCGTCCGCCATGGCTCCCCCGTGAAGCGCGCGTGCGATCAAGGCCGGCCTTGCGACCCCCGCAAGGCGGTGTGACCAACCACCGAACCTCGATGGCGCGCGATTCCGGCGAGGAGATGTCGCTCCGGCCTAAGCTCACACGAGCGTGCCGCTCGCGCCTGTTCGCTTGGCTTCGTCAGGAAGATAGCAGAGGTTGAACTGCCCACCGGCTTCGGCCCAACGGCGCAGCACGGCGTACCGCTCCTTCGTGCCGGAGGGCCAAGGCACCTCCGGAAACTCTGCTTCCAGCTCTGCGAGGAGAGCTCCCGCCTCACGAAACAGCGCCCAGTCCTTCTCGTTTCGCGCCTGAAGGCCCAGAGAATACCCGAACCGATTGCGCGCGGTCAGGCGCAAGCTCCAGATCAGGCCGGAGTCACCGGTTGTCCGGTAGACCTCGACGGCTTCGGCGCGGAGGCGGTGCACTTCCCGAAGCTTTCGCGCGATATCCGGGCAGACCGGCAGCTTCGGCACCGAGGCGGAGGAGAGATCGCCCGCGGAGAAACCGGAGGGGATGGCCGTTAAGGCGACGCACGCGCCGCTAAGCGCGAGGATCGTGCGGCGGCTCAGTTGCTTGTCAATTGCAGACACTGCAGGGCATCCTCTTTCGAAGTGCGGTCACCGGCTCGGCCGAACACGCAGATTGACGCCGGATGCGCTCTGCAAGCGATGCAGCATCGAGAACAGGTTCCGGGCGTTCGGATTACCGCGCGGCCCCAGCATCCGCATCAGGCTCTTGGCCGGCGTGCCGGTCTCCTCAGCCAGCTTCTCAAAGCCGATCGTGGCATTGATGTAGTCGCGCAGAATCTCCTTGCCGGTGTCCATGTCGCCAGCCAGGAGCGCGTCGACGCCCTCGGTGAGAAGCGCCTCGCGGAACGCCGCGTCGCGGTCGGCGCGGGCCTTTACGGTGTCCTTGAATGAGCGAGTAAGAGGCATGGTCGTCTATCCTTTCTTGCGGTCCTTGTAGTCCTGCCAGCAGTCCTGCGCGTTCTCGATGTCACGCTGCTGCTTCTTCTTGGTGCCGCCCCCAAGCAGGATGACGATTTCCTTCCCGTCCTTGCCGAAATACACGCGGTAACCCGGACCGAAATCGATCTTTACCTCGAACACTCCCGATCCGACGCCTTTGACGTTCGACGTGTTGCCCTGGCCAAGACGCGTGAGCGCGGTCGTGACCTTGGCGGCAGCCGTCGCGTCCAGGTTATCGAACCATTCCGCGAACGGACTTCGCCCGTCCTCAGTTTCGTACTCGCGGATGTCCATGAGTGTATGGTGCCATAAATGTTACCAATAAAGCAAGAGGAATCGAGCGTCGACAGAGGTCCTGACCACGCCCCGTCCACATGCCTGCCGACGCCTCCTCTGACTTAGGCTGCCTTGATCAATCCGTCTGCCGCTTCATCACCCGGACCGGGCTTGGCGAGCAGAGCTGTGAGTGCGGTCTCCCACAGCGCCAATGCCTCCCGCTTCTCCTTGTCGTAGGCATAGCGGTTATAAACGGCCTCGGTGATGCCCCGGCTCTGCGGACTATGATTCAGCACGAGCGACCGGACGTGGACCGGGATGCCGAGCCGGGCCATCTCGGTGCCGACGGTCCGGCGCAGATCATGCGGCGACACCGTCGGGATACCGAGCTCGCCCACGAGCCTTGCCATCGCCCGGGTGATCGCAAGCGGCGTGACATGGGCCTTCGGATCTTCCGGCGAAGCGAACACGTAGGGGCTCTTCGGCGGCGCCGCGGCCACCGCGCGCGCGAACTCCTCGCGGGCCTTCGGGCAGAGCGGCACGCGATGCAGCAGGCCGTTCTTCGTTCGACTGCCCGGAATTGTCCAGACCGGTTCCGTCCCTTGCAGCTCCAGCTCGGACTTGAGCGCTCCGGCCACCTCGCTCCGGCGCTGCCCGGTCAGCAGCAGCAGGCGCAGGATGGAGCGCGTCGAGCGTGAGAGCATGCGCCCCTTCTCGGCGCGTGCCATGTGCTCGCCGGTCATTGTCTCCATGTGAGCGAGCGCGTTCCAGAACACGACGATATTGCCGTGGGTCAGCACCCGCTCGCGCGGCTTGCGCGTACCGGTCTTGCGCAGGCGCGCAGCCGGGTTGAACTCCAGCATGCCCTCGTCGAGACCCCAGTTAAAGATGCGGCTCAACAGCACCATCACGCGGTTCGAGGTCAGCGGCGTTGCCTTCTTGGCTACCTCGTCGCGGAACCGGCCGATGTCGAGCCGGGTCAGCTCGCGGACCTTACGCTTGGCGAAGGACGGCTTGATGTGGCAGCGGAACGTCGTCTCGTCGGTCACCGCCCGCGCCAGCTTCGGGACGGCGTAGCGCGTGTGCCATTCCTCGAAGAGCTGCCCGACCGTCATCGTGTCGGCGCGCCGCAGCTCACGCTCGGCATGGGGATCGCGGTCCTCGACGTCGACCTCCACGTCCACCGACTTGGCCTTGTCGGTGGCAACGGCAAGCGGGATCGAGGTCGCGTCGCCGATCCGGAACCACCGCTCCTGCCGCGTCTTGCCGGAGCCGATCTGGTAGCGGGCATACCACGTGCGCACGCCGCTCGGACTGACGTAGAGCCACAGGCCGGGCACCCCTGCGATCCGGTATCTCGTCTTCTTGCCGCCGATGGGCTTCGCGGCGAGCACCTGCCGGTGATTGGCCTTCAAAGTGGGCATGACGATAGTTCCCCACGACCTTCGTTCGTGACACGTCCTGGCGCCTGACCTCTGCAGGAACACAGAATGACGTCAGGGGTTTAGAGGTCCGTTCGGTTCACGCTGGGTTCACGCAGGAATGCATTATTTGAGGTGTTTTTGGGTTATCGCAGAGTACGGTCAGATTGTCAATTTATATCGTTAAATCATAGGCTTGATTGCAATATGCCGGAACCTGCCGGAACATCGAAAATGGCCATGGAAAAAATCGCACTGCAGAGGTCAGGAGTTCGATCCTCCTCGGCTCCACCAATTAAATCAAGCACTTAGATAACGCCTTCAAGCTAACGAACCGAGCCTGGCGAACGCATGGCAAACAAAGGCACGGCAGAGGGGAGCTGCGACCTTGCTTGAGCAGCTTCGGCGAGAAGGCGGTGCGCAGCTGTGCAAGCCATCTTCGACAGTGTCGGCAGCTAACCGGGAGCCGACGTCGATCGCCTGACGCGACGGTCCAGGACCTGCCAACGCTGGATCGGATCGCATGATGTCCGCAGTGCTCAGCTCCGGAAGGGCTCACGTGCGGTGTCGTCGACCGCAAGTCGCCCATCGCGCAAATGGAAAATCCGGTCGAAGCGGTCGAAGATCTTCTCGTCGTGGGTGACGGCGATGATCGCGGCCTGCTGTTCGACGGCGACCTTGCGCAGGAGGTCCATGACGATGCCGGCCCGCTTGGAATCGAGGGCTGCGGTCGGCTCGTCGGCGAGGATGATCCGCGGCCGGTTGGCGAGCGCCCGTGCGATCGCGACGCGCTGTGCCTCGCCGCCTGACAGCTTCGCCGGCATGGCGTTCCGCCGATGTCCGACTTCGAGGTAGTCGAGGAGTTCGAGCGCGCGGGTTCGCGCCGTGTCGGCATCGGCGCCAGCGAGCTGGAGAACGAGCGCCACATTGTCGGTCGCGTCGAGAAACGGGATGAGGTTGTGGAACTGGAAGATGAAGCCGATCTTGTCCAGCCTAAGCTTGCGCAGGTTCGGCCGCAGCCAACGGCCGTTCTCCAACACGAGTTCGCCATCGAGTTCCATCGAGCCGCTGGAAGGATCGAGAATGCAGCCGATGACATTCAGGAGCGTCGTCTTGCCGGAGCCCGAAGGGCCGAGCAGCGCGACGACCTCGCCCGGATGAATCTCGATCGAAACGTCGCGCAGCGCATCGACGCGGGCTTCGCCCTCGCCGAAGTGCTTCGAGACGCGATCCACGCGAACGAGTGGTGGCTGATTTTGCGTTCCGCTCATCTCAGCCTCCCAGAGCCGTTGCCGGGTCGACCTTGAGGGCGGCGCGAACGCCGAGCCCGCTCGAAACGAGACACACCACGAAAACGATGAGACCGAGCACCATCACGTTGTCGGCTTCGAGCACGACGCGGCGCGGGAAGTAGTCCTTGATGTTGACGATCAGGAGCGCGCCGATCGCGAAGCCGATGAATCCGAGCGCAAGGGCCTGCTGCACGATCATCGAGATGATGATCCTGTCGGCGGCGCCGATCAGCTTCAGCGTGGCGATCTGCTTCAGCTTCTCCATCGTCATCGTGTAGATGATCAGCGCGATGATCACCGCGGACACGATGAGCAGGAGCGAGGTGAACAGTCCGATCTGGCGTCGCGCGCGGTCGACGAGCGAGCGCGTCAGGATAAGTTCCTGCGCCTCCTGCGTGATGGCCGCCAGATGCTTCCATCTCTGGATCGACGACGCCACGGCATCGGCGGACGCATCCGGCTGCAACCGGGCGACGACCGCGTTGACCGTGTCACGACTCGCTCCGCCAACGCCTCGCGCCACCTGGACCCGCGCGGCCGACGGCGCCAGATCGAATTGGAGCTTCTGCGCATCGAGCAGCGTCATGAAGACCGCCGGATCGCCGCCTGATGCCACCTGATGGCGGGTGAGGCCGACGACCTCGAACGTACTGCGCCCAAGCCGGATGCGGGCGCCGAGCGCGAGGCCGGCCGAACGGTCGGCGACGAGTTCGTAGTGGCTGCGGCCGATGTGCCGCCCCTCGACAATTTCGGGTGGCCCGCCGGGACGGCCCGACTCGAAACCGATGACGTAGAGACGAAGCTTACCGCCGCCGTGCTCGGCCTCGACGGTCTGATATGTGATGCTGCCGGCCGCAGTCACGCCGGCAATGCGAGCGATGGCTTCGCGCGTGTCGCCCGGAATCCGCGACGCCTCGGCAAACGGTCCCCGTGTGTTGGCCTCGACCACCCAGACGTCGATGGCAGGCGAGCGGGCGATGGTCAGCGCGTCGACGACGAGCCCCTTGTAGATCCCGATCATCGCCAGCACGACGCCGAGCAGAAGGCCGAGGCCGAGGCAGGTCAGAAAGAAGCGGAACAGGTTGTGGCGAATATCGCGATAGGCGAGGTTCATTTCGCGGCCTCCGCGGCGCGGACAGCCTTGGCTGGCGCTTCAGACGATCGAGCCGACCGGCCGTCGCGGAGCCCTGCCACGAGTGACGTCACGACCCTGGCGCCATCAGGAAGCCCTGAGACGATCTCCAGTCGCGAGTCCTCCGTGCGATGGCGGAACTGCACCTCTTGCTGCCGCAGGCGACCGCCGGCGACGATCCACACTTTGCCCTGCCGACCGTCGTAGCCATGCACCGCCGCCTCCGGCACCAGCAGCGCTGTCTCGAGCGTCGCGACCGTGATCCAGAACTCGGCCTGCTCGCCGAGATGCAGCCGCGACGGCGGGCTGGAGCCGCGGACGAAGACGCGGCGCTCCTCGCTCACGCGGTCGCTCTCGAGACCGATGCGCACGACTTCGCCGGTGAATTGATCGAGCGGGCGCGAGCGCAAACGCGCATCGACCTTCTGCCCCTCCTTGATGAACCCGGCCCGCGCCTCGTCGACGTAAGCGAGCCCCCAATGGCTGTCGTTGGCGATCAACGTGAAGATCGGATCACCAGCCTTGATGACCGTACCCAGTTCCTTGTGCCGTTCGATCACCAGCCCGTCATAGGGCGCGACCAGCGTCCTGTGGCGCAGCATGGTCTCTTCGAACAGGAGTTGCGCGCGGGCATCAACCACCTGCGCCTTTGCAGTCTCGATCTCGGACTTCGCAACGGCGACGTCGGCCTTCGCCACGGCTTCGTCGCGCGCGGCCTCTTCGGCCGTCTGCGCCGACACCACATCCCGGCCGGCGAGCGATTGCTTGCGGGCGTTGGCAGCAATCCGCTGGGCGAGGACCGCTTCCGCCTTCTCGACGTTCGCCGCGGACTTGAGGATGTTGACTTCGGCGATCGCGAGCGCCGCGCGCGCCTTCGCCACCTTGGCTTCCTGCTCCCCCGTCGCCAGCCGCGCCAGCACCTGCCCCTTGGTGACGCGGTCGCCATGATCGACCGCGACCTCGACCAGTGTCGCGCCCACCTCGAAGCCCACCTTGGAGAGGACACGCGCCTCGACCGTACCGAGCCCGAAGACGCGGATCGGCACGTTCGGCTCGATCGCGGCCACCTCGACGGAGATCGGCCGGTTGTTGAAGATGGCGATCCCCGCGAAGGCCAACCCGACGACGAGTGCGCCGAGCAGCGCGTACCGCGCGACAGGCCGCCGGAGCACGGACGGCCAGTTGGACTGGGAGGCGGGCGGCTTCGATGCGGACCCGGCGCCGTCGGTTCGTGTCGGCGATGTCGACGTGTTCATGTCGTCCTCACTGCTCGAGGGGTGCGGAGGCCGCACCCAGGCCGCGGAGATAGATTGCGAGGACGCCCGGTGCGTTGGCTTCCATGGACCGCAGATTGCCTGCGAGCATCGATTGCATGACGAGGCCCTGGATCATGCCGATGAACAGGATGGCCGCGGCCTTCGGGTCGGTGTCGGAGCCAACCTCGCCGCGCGATTTCGCCTGTTCGAGCCGACCAGAAACCCGATGCGCATAGCGCTGCATCAGCGTGTGAGCGACGTGCCTGGCGGGTGTCTGTCCGGCCTGCTGCAACTCTGCGAACATCAGCCGGGGCACGCCGGGATGTTCGATCACGAAGGCGACATGACTGAAGAACATCGCCCGTAGAGCCAGGACCGGCGTGGCGGCGGTCTGCGATGCCGTGTCGATCCGGTCGAGCAACGTCTCGGCGACCCATTCCATCGCCGCCTGCCAGATGGCGGCCTTGGACGGGAAATGGCGAAACAGCGCGCCCTGCGTGACGTTCATATGCTCGGCGATCGCCGCAGTCGTGATCTCGCTGGGGTTGCCTTGCCCAGCCAGCGTGAGCACGGTCTCGACCGTCTTCGTGCGACGCTCTTCGGCGGAGAGATGCGGTGGCATCGACCTGCCCTTTTAAGATAGTAATCACTTACTATCCATTATCGGATCATTCGGCAAGGTCGTGAGCCGCGGGCTGCGTCCCAAGCCTGCTCATGTGTCGACGAGCTGACGTTCGCGGGGTTCAAATGCTCGCCGCAAGATGTTCCGCTTAGGGCCAGATTCGAAGTTGACTGCCCCAGCAACTATCGCGGTGCTCCGAAAGCCGACTTTTGGCAGAACGGGACCCGGTCATCTCACTGCGGGGGGCGGACCGGCAGAGGTCAGGAGTTCGATCCTCCTCGGGCCACAAAAAAACCTAAGAAAGCAGATACTTAGCCTTACAAAACCTGCCGAAACCTCGCACTGAGTTGCAAGGTTTTCACGGCCGTTCCCAAACCCTGAGGCATGTTCTGGGCGGCTCGAGTGGTTGCCAGAACCGCGATCGGTGCTTACCGGGTTGAGGCAAGCAACATGTTCGCGAGCAATCCAGCACGCGCTGCTTAATCTTTCGGGTGGCGTGAGGGGCAGCGCAGGCCGGCCTTGGGCGCTCCGCGCTTGATCGTCGAGAGGCAGAGTTTGCGGAAGTCATCCAGCGTTACCTTCATTTGGAGGACAGCTCCCGACGTAAGGCTGCAGTACCGCCCACAACGGACATCGTGAAAGAGTTCGCAAAGCGGCGGTAGTCTTCGGCGCACCTTGCGCTGGAATTTACAGAACGGCATGCCATGCCAGTTGGACAACGGAACGCAAGTGCCGGTTTCGAGGCGGACCCGACGAGTGCGGACCGCGACAGCCTTTGCTTCGGAGATCATCCGAGCTAGGCGTTAAAGAGGGTAGATGGCCTGCTGCCGGTTCTGTGGACGCGCAGTTAAGCTAATCCCACCTTCCGCTCGAACTCAATCGGGCTGATGTAGCCGATGGTCGAGTGCCT